>Ga0134125_10006073_pt1 | contig 13694 bp, 10 predicted proteins | sample KB31751_FD_96464 | JGI IMG/M metagenome (GOLD analysis project Ga0134125, IMG submission 96464) | Terrestrial soil microbial communities with excess Nitrogen fertilizer from Kellogg Biological Station, Michigan, USA - KB3-175-1 | ecosystem: Environmental > Terrestrial > Soil > Unclassified ... | reverse complement strand
TGCGCAAAGCGCGTGAGCTGCTTGTTTGGGGCGGTCTGGCCTATATCGAAGTGCCGAACGCAGACTCCATTTTCCGCGATATGAACATTTGGGACCTAACCTACGAGCACGTATCGTATTTTTCACAGGAATCACTCGCCCGCGCGCTGGCCAACAGCGGTTTTTCCATTCTGCGCTTGAACTCGAGTTTCGGTGACCAATACCTTGAAGCAGAGGCCGAAGCCACGGCGCTCACGGAGCGCACTTCAACCCAAAGCGCGGTCCCGTCCGATTTTTTGAGCGCGTTTCCGGATCGGTATAGACAGACGATCGACGACTGGCGAAGGCGTTTGGCGGATTGGCGCAGCGATGACCGCAAAGTAGTTCTTTGGGGCGCGGGGACCAAAGCAGCGGCATTCTTGAACATCCTCGCTCCCAACGCGACCGAATGCATCGAATATGTCATCGATATCAATCCACGGAAGACCGACCGTTTCATTCCCGGAACCGGGCAGCAGATCAAACAGCCTGTGTTTCTCAAGCGCTATCGGCCGGATATCGTGGTGGTCATGAATCCCGAATACATCGGCGAAATCGAGGAGCAGATCCGCTCATTGCCAGTTCGCTGCGAGCTCGTCACCGCAACCGCGCCTTTTGCGTAAGGCAGATTGGTCGATTTGACGTTGGGATTAAGCGCGCGAAGCACCGTTTGACGCCAGTCAGCGTGCGGCAGGCTCCTCGTGACTTTGTCGTGACGACTCCATGTTCAAAAAGACAATTTTTCTTCAAGCCGTCACAACGGAACAACCATCATCAACAAAAATTTCTGGGACGTTTCTGTGGCAAACCAGTGGCAAATAAAGGAATCTATATTACGGTGACTTTTCAGTGATCAACACAATCTTAATCAGTTCATTACTTGTCGTTTTCTATTTTTCTGCGTTTACTAAGAGCCATGATTAGTAATTGGGTAACTCAAACCTTATGGGGGCCGATTTGACGGATACGTTAGCCCCGACTCGGCCAGTCACTTTGAAGAACGCAGGAAATTCCACTGGCCTGCCGAAAGTCGCCATATTGGCCGGAGGACTCGGCACGCGGCTGTCGGAGGAGACGGAGCAAAAACCAAAGCCGATGGTTGAGGTCGGCGGCATGCCGATCCTTCAGCACGTCATGATGGAATATTACGTGCACGGCATGAACGAGTTCGTCATCGCGCTCGGCTACAAGAAGGAAGTCATCGCGCGGTACTTTCTCGAGCTCCAGACCTGCGGCAGGGACCTCACAATCAGGACCGGAACCGGCTCGGTCGTCTTTCATGATCGCCCCAATCCGATCGATTGGACGGTCCACTTGATCGACACGGGACCGGAAACGATGACCGGCGGCCGGATCAAGAGGCTGAAACCGCATTTGGATGGCGGAACATTCATGCTGACATGGTGCGATGGCGTGTCGGACGTCGATTTGACGGGCCTTTTGGCGTTTCACCGCGAGCATGGAAAATTGGCGACGGTGACGGCGGTTCGCTCGCCAGCACGCTTTGGCCACATGGATCTAGATCGAGGCGGCCAGGTTCGCGGCTTCAACGAGAAACCCGACGACGGCGAAGGTTGGATCAACGGTGCGTTCTTCGTGCTGGAGCCCGAGATCTTCGACTACATCGAAGGGGATCAGACGAGCTGGGAACACGAATCGATGCGGCAGCTGGCGGCCGACGGTCAGCTCGTCGCCTATCCGCACAAGGGATTTTGGCAGTGCATGGATACGTTGCGAGAAAAAAAATCGCTTGAGGAAGCGTGGCGCCTAGGCAAGGCACCTTGGAAAACTTGGGAGTAAAGCGAAATGAAAATCCTAGTCACCGGGCATAGCGGCTATATCGGAAGCGTTCTGACGCCTTTGCTGATCAATGCTGGCCACGAGGTTGTCGGCATCGACAGCGAGTTATTCCAGGAATGTACTTTCGGTCAGGACGACGGCGCCGACGTTCGATGTCTCAACATCGATATTCGCGAGCTCGGACCAGTTCATCTTCGGGGCTTCGATGCGGTCGTGCATCTTGCCGGGGTTTGCAACGATCCCATGGGCGATCTGCTGCCTGAAACCACGCACGAAATCAACCACGCGGCGACGGTTCGGCTGGCGGAATTGGCGAAGAAGGCCGGTGTCAAGCGCTTCGTGTTTTCATCGACCTGCAGCGTGTATGGCGCGTCGAGCCAGGATTGGGTCGACGAGAACGCGCCCCCCAATCCGGTCACGCCCTACGGCGTATCGAAATACCGGGCTGAGCGCGGATTAGTCGCGCTGGCAAGCGACAATTTTTCACCGGTGTTGCTACGCAGCGCCACCGCGTTCGGATTCTCGCCGCGTATCCGCTTCGATCTCGTTCTCAACAACTTGGTCGCACACGCCTTCACCACGGGGCACGTCTTTCTGAAAAGCGACGGCTTGGCGTGGCGTCCGATCGTCCATATCGAGGATATTAGCCGCGCCTTTCTTGCCGCCCTCGAGGCGCCGCAAGAAGTGGTTCACAACGAGGTGTTTAACGTCGGCGTCACGACGGAAAACTATCGTATCCGCGAGATCGCCGACATCGTGAAGAAAGTCGTGGCCGGATCCGAAATCACGTATTCGGAGGGCGCGGGAGCCGACAAGCGATCCTATCGCGTCGACTGCTCCAAAATCGCGATGCGGTTGCCCAATTTTAGACCGCAATGGACGGCGTGGGCCGGCGCCAAGGAACTTCGCGACAAATACACGGAGTTCGGCCTGGCATTGAATGACTTCGAAGGCGAGCGATATCAGCGTTTGGCTTATCTGAAGTCCGTGATCGGCCGGGGGTTCCTCGACAAATCGCTGCGTTGGCTGCCGTTGGCGCAGGCTTGGCGAACGGCGGCTGTGCGTCGGCAGAATGGTGCCGCTCTAGTTAACGGCGCGTGAGACCGCCCCCTACTTCCGCTCGTCGAGGAGTAAGTTTGCATGATTCGGAAAACCTGCCCCAATTGCGGTGCAGATACCTGCACGGTCTTTTATTCCGTCGCCAAGGTGCCCACCAATAGTTGCCTGTTGGTTTCGACGAAAGAAGAGGCGCTTCGGTTCCCGACGGGCGATATCGAACTGTCGTTTTGTTCGAGATGCGGCTTTATTTTCAATGCCGCCTGGGAGGCGAGCCGCACGACCTATTCCGACCAGTACGAGGAAACGCAGGGCTTTTCGCCCACCTTCAACGCATTCCATCGCCAGCTCGCCGATGAGTTGGTGCAACGCCATAACATCGTCGGCAAGGACGTTCTCGAAATCGGTTGCGGGAAGGGCGAATTTCTCGCCCTCCTCTGCAACGCGGGAAAAAATCGCGGCGTCGGCTACGATCCGAGCTTCGTTCCGGATCGCTTGTCGGGGCTGGATGGGAATGTTCGCGTCGTTCGTGAATTTTTCTCGGAGGATACGGACGCGCCCCCCTCTGACTTCGTTTGCAGCAAGATGACGTTGGAGCATATCGGAGAGACCGCCCGTTTTGCCCGCGCGGTCCGTCGCATCGCGTCGACCGAGCGCGGAACCATCTTGTTCCTTCAAATCCCCGATGTTCGCCGCATTTTGGAAGAGATGGCGTTCTGGGATATCTACTACGAACACTGCTCGTACTTCTCTCCGACATCGCTCGAATATCTTCTGCGCAACACCGCGTTTGAAGTGTTGCGTACGTGGACCGGCTACGATCAGCAATATTTGATGACCGAGGCGCGGCCGATCGACGGAGCGCCTTCCATCGTGCCTGCGCCGGCTGACGAATTGAGTTTGCTTGCATCGCAGGTCAACGGGTTCGCCGTCGCGGCCGAATTTGCGAAGGAGGCGTGGACCGCCGATCTTCGCGGCGCCAGGTCGGCCGGCCGACGGACTGTCCTTTGGGGGTCGGGGTCGAAGGCCGTCGCTTTTCTCACGACAATGGGTTTGCGCAACGAGATCGAATTCGTTGTCGACATCAACCCCTATCGCCATGACAAATTCATTCCCGGGACGGGACAACGCATCGTCTCTCCGGCCTTCCTCGCGGACTATCGACCGGACAGGGTGATCGCAATGAATCCGATCTACCGTGAGGAAATCGCGCGGGATCTTGCCTCGATCAACTGTCCCGCCGAAATCATCGGTGCAAATCAAATTTCGAGCGTCCTTCCAATATTTCGTGAAGCACAGGCCGCGCACCGGAGCGGTCGCGTTTAGCGATGAGTGGCATGGATCGCCGTCCTCACATTCTCGGCATTCCGATCAATGCGCTGCCCATGAGCGGGGTCTTGAGCGAAATCGATGCGTGGATTGACCGCGGCGAACAAAAATTCATCTGCACGGCCGATGTTCACGCGTTGGTATCTGCACTTGGCGATCCGTCGATTCGCCGAGTCTATGAATCCGCCGCCATGGTCACGGCCGATGGAATGCCGTTGGTCTGGTACCTGCGCGACAGCGGGTTTCCGAAGGCGGAACGGGTCTGTGGGCCGGATCTTATGTCTGCGCTTTTCCAACGATCTCAGCAGAGTGGCTACAGCCACTTTCTCTACGGTGCGTCGAAAGACACGTTGGCCCGCATGACGGAAAGGCTGGCCCGGGAATTTCCGCGGGCGAAAGTCGCCGGAACGTATTCGCCGCCTTATCGGGAACTCTCGGACGCGGAAAGTCACGAAGCGGACAGTCTCATCAACGCGATGCAGCCGGATATCGTCTGGGTTGGGTTGGGAGCACCGAAACAGGATCGCTGGATGGTGACGCATCGCCCGAGGTTGAACGCGCCTGTTCTGATCGGCGTCGGCGCCGCGTTCGACATGTTTGCCGGGACGGTTCGGCGGGCCCCAAGGATTGTGCGAAAAACCGGCTTCGAATGGACGTTCCGCGTGGCCCAAGAGCCGCGGCGCCTCGCCAAACGCTACTTCGTATCGAATAGCCGATTTGCCGCGATGGTCATCGCGGAGAAGCTCGGACGACCGACTTGGCCGTCCGACGCGTGATCGAATGGAAATGACAGAAGGACGCTATGAAAATAACACATTGTCGGTCATGCGGCGGTTCCCGTCTTCAGGTAATTCTGAATCTCGGTGATCATCCGGTCTCGAACGCGCTCTTGACCCCAGAAGAAGTCGATAAACCCGAGGAACGGTTTCCGCTGGCAATCGTCTTTTGTCGGGATTGCACCCTCCTCCAGGTGAACGAAACCGTGCCCGCTGAGGTGCTCTACCGCGCGGAATACCCGTACTTCTCGTCTTCATCGCCGGCTCTCCTGGAACACGCGGCGGAAATCGCCGAAAGTCTGATCGTGGATCGCAAGCTGGGGCGTAACAGTTTCGTCGTCGAGGTCGCGAGTAACGACGGCTACCTGCTAAAAAATTTCGTGAAACATGGGATTCCCTGCCTCGGCATCGATCCCGCCAAAGGACCAGCTGAGTCCGCCAACAGCATCGGCGTGCCAACGCTCAACAAATTTTTTAACAGCGCGATGGCCAAAAAATTGGCTCAGAAGGACGGCCTGTTGGCCGACGTGATGATCGCCAACAATGTGGTGGCGCATGTCGACGCGATCAACGACTTCGTCGCGGGCTTTGCCTCCATGCTTAAGCCGGCCGGCATTGCAGTGTTCGAGTTCGCTTACGCGGTCGATCTGATCCAGAACTGCGAATTCGACACGATGTATCACGAGCACCTTTTCTATCACACGCTGCACGGTTTGACGCCGCTGTTTGCGCGCCACGGTCTCTATCTCAACGATGTCAAGCGGTTGCCGATTCATGGCGGCTCCCTCCGCCTATTTGTCAGTCGCGACCGGAAAAAGAGCCGTACGCTCATGGAATTGCTACGCCATGAAAAGGCGCTGGGCGTGGACCAGTCGGGTTGGTACGAGACTTTTGCGGATCGGGTGTCGTCGCTTCGCGATTCCCTCGTCGCGATGCTTCGCGCCGAAAAGGCGCGAGGCAAGCGCATCGCCTGCTACGGTGCTGCCGCGAAAGGTTCGACGATGATCAATTATCTGAACCTTGGTCCGGGTTTCTTCGATTTTGTCGTCGACGCCAATCCCCACAAGCAAGGAAAATTCATGCCGGGACAGAAGATCCCGATCAGTCACCCGGACCGTCTTACAGCCGATCAACCCGATTTTGTCCTCATGCTGGTCTGGAATTTTGCCGGCGAGGTGTTGCGTCAACAGCGTGCCTATCGACAAGCGGGCGGCCGGTTCATTATCCCGATCCCGGCTCCGCGCATCGTCGAGCCGGCCGAGATCACAGGCGAATCCCCGTTCGCGCTTGGCAATCTCCATCCGGCTTTCCGCGCCAAGCATGCGGCATCGAGCGAAATCGTAAACCCATAGTCGGACCGAAAAATTGTCTGTCGGGCCTCAGTCGGTTGGTCAGCCGAGGCGCTCGGGGCGCGGCTTCGTCATGCGCCTCTTGCCGCGGGGCCACGTATCGATTGCGTTTGGCGACCAAGCGCTGATCAGCGCCGCCAATTTTGTCGGCGGCATCATGTTCGCGCGTTTTCTCGGACTTCACGAATTCGGGCGGTTCAGCCTGGCCTGGATGGCGGCGGAATTCGTCGGCTCGCTGCAGTTCGCTGCGATCATTCAGCCGATGTTGAATATCGGTCCGAAGCAGTCCCCTCGCGATTCCGAAGCGTACTATGCCGCAGTGAAAGTTCAGCAAGGCGTTTTCGGCCTCGCCGTCACGCTCGCGGTCCTGCTTTCCGTAAGGTCGATGGGTTACCTGTTCGACTCCGACAGTCTTGGCGATTTGGCGGTTCCCCTTGCGGCGACCGTCGCCGCTTATCAGACGCACGCTTTTTTGCGCCGATTCTCGTTCGTGCGCGGTCGCGCCCCGGTTGCCCTGGCGATCGACGTGCTTCGTTACGCGATACAACTTGGTGCGACGCTCGCTATCGGACTGCTCCTTCATCGAGAAATGACGGCGGAGGCCGGCCTCTGGATCGTCGCGATTGCGGCGGTCGTCGGTGCCATACCGGGGTTCGCACATCTCGGCAATGTTCGGCCAGGTATCTCTGTCCTGGTCGCCGCAACCCGGCGGCATTGGCAGTTTTCGAAATGGTTGATGCCTTCCGCGCTTATGTTCTGGCTGTCTTCTCAGACGCTTTTCATTGTGAGCGGCATGGTTTTGGGCGCTACGGCAGTCGGCGCTTTAAGCGCCGCCAAAGCGGTAGCCGGAATCATCAATATCCTGCTGTTGGCGCTCGATAATTTCGCTCCCGCACAGGCAGCGCGTGTCTTTCACACCGCCGGGTCGGCGGCGCTGTGGCGCTACCTTTGGCGCCTCGCCGCTGTTGCCGCAATCGCCTCCTTTACTGTGGTCGCCGTCCTCAATCTGGAAGCCGATTTTATTGTTCGATTGATATACGGGACCAAGTTCGAGGGAGTGGGTTTCATCGTGCGGATCTTTAGTGTCGCCGGTTTCCTTTTTACGATGGGTTCCGTTCTGGTGATCTGGTCAGCCGCGATCGAGTCGACCAAGACGATTTTTCTATCTCAAGCCGCGTCGGCCGCGTTTTCCATTCTTGCCGCCTATCCGCTGGGCCACTATTTCGGCATTCGGGGAATCGCAATCGGGACCGTTTTCGCCGAGGCGATACGCCTCGCGTATTTGGTCGCCAAGTTTCGAGAATGGAAAATCGGTCCGGCTTCGAATAGTCCAAAAATTCGCCCAATTATTGGCGTTGGCCCGCCGGCGGAAGGACATCAAACGTGACGGCCGGACAGGCTCTGTTCCGGTCGGCACTAGGCGCCCTCTCGGCATCGGGTATCCCGCGCCTCATAGCCCCCGGCAATTCGGGGATTGGCAGCATCTTATCCCTCCACCGCATTCATGAGCCCTCCGGCCAATTCGAGTTCGGTGCGAGGCGCATGTCCGTAAGCCAAACCAATTTTCGCGCGGCGATACGGACGCTCATCGAACAGGACTATGAATTTGTCACCATGAGCGAAGCCGCGATGCGCATCGAAGCGGGGTTCGCGCGACGCAAGTTCGTTTGCCTGACCTTCGACGATGGCTTCAGCGACACCTACAGCGAGGCGTTCTCGCTCTGCAGGACTTTGGGCGTTCCGATGGTCGTTTATCTGATATCGGGCGTTGTAAGACGTACCGTACCGATGTGGTGGTTGGGCCTCGATCAAGTCGTGGCCGGAAACGAGGAGATAGAGTTTTGGCGTGACGGTGCCGTCGAAAGCATTCCCGCGGCGACGGCGGCCCAAAAGCGGCGGGCGTATTTTCACCTGGCGAACTGGTTCGTGTCCGCATCGCCCGACTTGTGCCGTTCGGCCAGTGACCGATTGGAAAAGCGCTTTGCTGTCGACTTCATGCAACTGACGGATCGACATGCACTGACCGTCGAAATGATTCGTGAGATGCAGGCAAGCGGGCTCGTCGAATTTGGGGCCCACACGGTCAGTCACGCCAACCTCCGTCGCCTTTGTCAGAAGGAAGCCAAGCGCGAGATCGCCGACAGCGTCCGGGATATCGAAGCCATAACCGGTACTCGTGTGCGCCATTTTGCCTATCCGTATGGGGCATCGCATTCCGCAGGTCCACGCGAGTTCGCGCTGTGCAGAGAGATCGGGCTTCGAACCGCCGTGACCACGCGAATGGCAAATGTTTTTCCCGCCGATCGCGATCGATTCCATGCACTTCCGCGTCTGACCCTCAACGGTGACTACCAGGGCAGACCCTTACTCGAGTTACTAACGTCGGGAACGCTACCGCGTATTCGCCAAGCCGTTGGCCGTATCCGCAAAATCCGTGAGGTGTCATAAACCTGACTCGGATGCGTTAACGACACAGTTTGCTCACTGGCTCCCACCGGAAGCCGCTCGGATATTGAAGGCGGAACCGAAGAATTGTGAATTGGGAGAATGCCTTATGGAAGTCGTCGACTTCGCCAAGTTGCTCACGATCGACTCGAACCAGGTTCACCCCGTCATTTTGTCGGGAGGTGCGGGGGCAACGCTTTGGCCGCTCTCGCGATCGACGTTTCCCAAACAGCTGTTGCCGCTCGTGTCAGAACATACGCTTTTGCAAGATGCGGCGGCGCGGACGTCGAACGACGCGATGTTTACGGCGCCGATCGTGATTTGCAACGAAGATCACCGCTTCCTCGTCGATGAGCAACTGAGGGAGATCGGCGTATCACCCCAGTGCATTCTGACCGAGCCCGTCGCACGCAACAGCGCGCCGGCCATCGCCGTCGTCGCCCTATGGCTCATGGAACGGGAGCCGGGCGCGCTGATGCTCGTTCAGCCGTCAGACAATGTCATTGCTCCCTCTGACGAATTTTATCGCGCCGTGGCGACTGGCATCAGAGCGGCGCGGCAAGGAAACATTGTTATCTTCGGCGTCAAGCCGACACGACCCGACGTGCATTGCGGGTACATTCAGGTTGGCCCGCGTTTGCGCGATTTTCCCGATGCATATGCGCTCGAACAATTCATCGAAAAGCCCAATCTGGAAAAGGCAAAATCCCTGGTGAACAATGGGGCGTTCTATTGGAACAGCGGGATCATCCTCACCGAAGTCCGGGTGATCGTGGATGAGCTTCGCCGGATGTATCCGAAGATGCTCGAGTCGTGCGCCAAGGCGCTGCGGGAAGGCAAAGAAGACAACACGTTTACCCACCTCGACCGTCAAGCTTTCGGCGAGTCCCCATTTTTGTCCATCGATCGCGCTGTTTTGGAACACACGGAAAATATTGTCGTCCTTCCGACAAACATGACCTGGACCGACATCGGTTCCTGGAGTTCGGTGCGAGATGTGAGTCCACAAGATGACTTGGGCAATGTCGTGCGCGGCGATGTGCTTCTCGATCATGTTACCAACTCTTTTATTCAAACCGACGGCCGCTTGGTCGCCGCGATGGGCCTCGATGACATGGTTGTTGTCGTGACCGACGACGCCGTGCTTGTCGCCAAGAGCGGTTCAACCAGCAACGTGCCGAAGATCGTTGAGCAATTGAGTCGGCGAAATCGACCGGAGCCCAAGGAGCACCTTACCGTTTACCGCCCGTGGGGCCATTACCGCCGCGTCGATATGGGCGAACGGTTTCAGGTCAAGCGGATAACCGTTAAACCGGGCGGCAAGCTCAGCCTGCAAAAGCATTTTCATCGCGCGGAGCATTGGACCGTCGTGCAAGGCACCGCCCGCATCCAACGCGGCCCGGACTCGATGATTTTGAGCGAAAACGAATCGGTCTATATCCCGATCGGAGTCGAGCATCAACTCGAAAACCCGGGCAAGGTTTTCTTGCATCTTATTGAAGTTCAATCCGGATCTTACCTTGGCGAGGACGACATCGTCCGAATTTCCGACGATTACGGCCGGGCCTGACGACGGCCGACATTGCTCTCGCCCGGGCATTTAGCCCGGCCAGCCCGAACCCATTTCTTGCGGTATTAATCGCCGGCGACGCTGGTATATATTGTACCGGTCGATGGATGGGGGAACGTAGGCGTGAAAGTCGTCCCGATTCTAAGCATCGCTTTGCCTCTCGCTTTCGCGACCGGCTCTGTGCATGCGCAAGATCAACCTATCCAACCGCCTTCCCAGCCAAATGACTATGTCAGTCAGGCACCTGGTTTAAGCGGCACGCCGGTCCCGCCTCGAATTCTTACCGAGGAGGTACCACGGGGGCAAACCGTCGCCGATCGTCCCCGGCCCGATTACGATCCGATCGGGTGGCGGGTCGGAAGTTTCATCTTGTACCCCGATCTCGATATCATCGGCACCTTCAACAGCAACATCCTGGGTCAGGCATCAAAGCCTCTGTCCGACTATATCGTCGCGTTGCAGCCCGCGGCCGATTTGAAATCGGATTGGAACAATAATGCGCTGAACTTTCACGCGGACGGCACCTTCAACAAATATACCGAGCATTCCGACCAGGATTACAACGACTACACTTTTTCGTCGGACGGCCGCCTCGACATCGATCGCAGTGCCATTCTGTTCGGGGGCGTCGGCTATTCCGTACGGCATCAACCGGTCTACTCGCCGAACAATCTCGGCAGTGTCGTGCCCGGTCTGCAAACCGCCGTGCCCGAACAATATAGCGATCTATCGGCGCGTGCCGGCGGTCAAAAGACCTTCAACAGGCTGTCGTTCCGGCTCGATGCGACCTATGACCAATACAGTTTTTCGGATGTCGCCAGTTCATCGGGCGCGAACGTTCCATTCCATTTGGAAAATTACAATGAAGAGCAATTCATCCTTCGCTCGGCGTACGAGCTGTTTCCCTTGAGTGAGGTTTATATCCTGACGAAATACGACATCCGCAATCATGATTTTTCGAGCGACCTTTTCGGCTTCAACCGCAATTCAACGGGCTTCACAACGGCGGCCGGCGCGAAATACGATCTGACGGGCATCATCTTTGTCGACGCGTATGCGGGATATTTCCAGCAGAATTACAAAGATTCACGGCTGCCGTCGTTAAACGGGCCCACATTCGCCGCGAAACTGACCTGGAATGTGACGCGTTTGACCACGGTCACCGGCTCCCTGACCAGAGGCGTTGCGGAATCCGATCTGCCTGGCGTTTCGGGTTATGTCGCCACGGTCGGCGAAGCCCATGTCGATCACGAGCTGCTGCGAAATTTGATCCTGCGTGCATCGGCGGGGTGGGAAGAGGATGTCTTTCAGGGCATCAATCGAACGGACGATTATTATGCCGCCGGCGTGGGCGCCAAATATCTGATCAACAGAAATTTCTCTCTATCCTTGGATTACTCGTTTCAAGTTCGAAACTCGACGCAAAATGTGAACAATTTTAGCGCCAATATCGTTGCGCTGCGCCTCAGTTCGCACTTCTAAACCGGACCGCTTTCGGTTTCCGGAACCCTCGATCCTATGTCGCGGTTTAGTCACGAGTGCTGCGGCGCACCAAGAGCTAGCATGCCCGCCTAACTGATTGATCGGTTGCCCGCATCCGACGTTCGATGCTTGGCCTCCGATCTCGGACGAGAGAGGCAGGAAGATGCAGCCGAAAATCCGCAGTGTCGTTTGGTTATTGGGAGCGGCGGTACTGGCCTGTGCAGTCGCCATTTCTGGCGCTCAGGCACAGACGAACCTGAGCTTGCCGTATTCGGCGACCCCACCCAGCATGGGCGCGCCGCCCGCATTGCATAGCGAGTCCTTCGGCACGCCCAATCGCCGCGTCGCCGCGACCAACCCGCAAGCCACAGCGACGCCGCGGCTTTCCGACTACGTCCTTGGGCCCGGTGACCGCGTTCACATCATTGTTTACGGCAAGGCGGATCTCACCGCGACCTACCAGATCGACGGCGCCGGCAAGCTGCGTTTTCCGCTCATCGGCTCCATCCAGGCCACCGGGCTGACGGAAGGCGAGCTGGAACTAGCGATCGTGTCGCGGCTCAAGCCTCAATACTTCAAAGACCCCAGCGTCGTTGTTGAAGTGGCAGGCTATCGCCCGTTTTACATTCTGGGCGAGGTCAAAGCGCCGGGCGGCTACCCGTACGTTTCAGGTATGTCGGTGGTGATCGGCGTCGCTCTCGCTGGCGGCTTCACCTACCGCGCGCGCGAAAGTTCCTTCGAAATTACGCGGACAAGACCGGACGGTTCCAAGGCGCACATTGAAGTGATGCAAGACACGCCGGTCGAGCCGGGTGACATCATTACGGTGAAGGAACGTTATTTTTAGGTCAGGCGGCGCGGCCACACTCTTCTAACCACAGCAGCGGAAAGACGTCTTCCGAAACCGGCAGCGTTTCGTCGAGGGAGTACTATGTCGACCGAGTCCGCTTCCACGCCTCGCATCGCGACAATCGACGTTACAATTGCACGAGACATACCCGACGAGACCTTACCGCGAATTTCACCGCCGATTGTCCTCGGCCTTCTGGGTACGGCGGACGGTATTGCGATCTTTGGCACGGGAATCGCAGCACTGCTCCATGGATCGATTCTGGGATCTGTGGACAGTTATGCGTCTTTCCCCATCCTGTGTTTGGTAACCATCGTTGCGATCCAATTGCTGCGGTCCGTCCGTGCCTATCGGCCAAGTATGCTTGGAAGGCCGCGAGGCCGCGTCGTCAAGCTTCTTGTAGCCTGGACGGCGATAGCCAGTGCGACCGCAGGACTATCCTATATAGCCGGCCCCGCATCTCGCGCGGTTTGGCAATGGCTCTTCTTATGGGGGATCAGCGCGCTGATCCTATTGTTCGTAATTCAGGGAACATTGGTCCTGCTCGTTCGTCGTTGGCGGGGAGCCGGCAGACTTGTCACGCGTGTCGCGGTGATCGGCTCCGGGCGGATCGCACAGCGCCTTTTGCAACAATTCGAGGCTAGCGGATCGTCCGATACGAAGGTGCTGGGCGTCTTCGACGATCTGGCGGATTCACGACATCGTCGATGCGCGAGCTACCCTATCCTCGGCGGCGTCGACCAGCTTGTCGAACGTGTTCGCCAGAAGCGTGTCGACAGCGTCGTCATCGCGATGCCGTTCGCCGAGCAGGGGCGTTTGCTGGAATGCCTCACCAAGCTTCAATCTCTCTCGGTCGACGTTCGGCTTTGCGCGGATGAAATCGGCGTGCGGTTGGGCGCATGCGAAACCAGCCAATTTGGCGGAGTCACGTTGCTCAATGCGCGCGAAAAGCCTTTTTCGGGTTGGCGTTGGGCTGTCAAGCAGGCCGAGGATCGAATCCTCGCGACGCTTATTCTGGC
>Ga0134125_10006072_pt1 | contig 13695 bp, 11 predicted proteins | sample KB31751_FD_96464 | JGI IMG/M metagenome (GOLD analysis project Ga0134125, IMG submission 96464) | Terrestrial soil microbial communities with excess Nitrogen fertilizer from Kellogg Biological Station, Michigan, USA - KB3-175-1 | ecosystem: Environmental > Terrestrial > Soil > Unclassified ... | reverse complement strand
GTCGGCCCGTACTCCACGATGCGCCCGGCGTACATGATCATGACCCGGTCGCAGAAGCTGGACACGACACCGAGGTCGTGGCTGATGAGAATCACCGCAGTGCCGTTGTCGTCGGCCAGGGCGTCGAGCACGTCCAGGACCTGGGCCTGAATGGTGACGTCCAGGGCGGTCGTCGGTTCGTCGGCGATGATCAGCGCCGGCGCGCAGCTGATCGCGATGGCGATGCACACTCGTTGACGCATGCCGCCGGAGAATGCGTGCGGGTAATCCCGCATTCGGCGTTCCGGATCGGAGATGCCCACGCTGCGCAGCAGGTCGACGGCCACTGCGGTCGCCTTTGACCTCGTCATTCCCCGGTGACGCCGGAGCGTTTCGGTGATCTGCGGTCCGACCCGGATCAGCGGGTTCAGGCTGGACATCGGATCCTGGAAGATCATCGCGATCTCCGACCCGCGCCATTGCGCGAGCCGGCTCTGGCCGAACGCCAGCACGTCCTGACCGTCGTAGTGGATCGAGCCGCCGATCGAGGCGGTGGACGGTAGCAGCCGCATCACCGCCTGGGAGGTGACGGACTTACCCGATCCGGACTCGCCGACAATGCCGACCCGCTCGCCGGAGCTGATGGCGAACGAGACACCGCGCAGCGCGTCGACGGTGCGCGGGCCGTGTCCGAACGTGACGGTGAGGTCCTCGACCTCGAGAACTGCTGACACTGCGCACACCTCCCCGGGGCGGAATCGTCGTGGTGGTCGGTCGGTCGGAAAGTGCACGGCGCCCGCGGTGGATCCGTGCGTGCGGTGATGGTCCGCCGGGGACGGGTGGGCGGATGGGGTCCACCCGCCACCGGCGAACTGTCAGTTGCCGGGCGGCGTGGTCGAGCCGTCGGCCTTCCAGTAGTTGGCCATGTCCCAGCCCCAGATCGGCTGCGGGTGATAGCCACCGACGTTCTTGCCGAAGACCTCGGTCTTGGACCCGTAGTACAGCGGCACGACCGGGTTGTCGGCGAGCATCGTGGTGCCCGCCTGCTTGTACAACTGGGCGATCTGGTCGGCGTCATTGGTCGCCAGGGCCTTCTTGACCAGGTCGTCGACGTCCTTGTTGCAGTAGAACGAATAGTTCTGGCCGCCCGGAATGGCTGCGGCGCAGGAAAGGAGGGCTCCGTAGAAGTTCGAGCCGTCCGGGAAGTCGGCCACCCAGAAGGCCACCGTCATCGGCGACTTGTCCGGGTCGCTGGCGACCTCGTTGAACGCGCTCTGAGTCACCGCCTTGACGTTGACGGTGATACCGATCTTGGCCAGGTCCTGCTGCAGCTGCGGGTCGAGCGCGGTGAACGGCGGCGTGTTCCACGAGTACAGGTCGGTGGTCAGGCCATTGGGGTACCCGGCATCGGCCAGCAGCTGCTTGCCTTTCGTGATGTCCTGGGCGTGGACCATCTCGTCGGTGGAGTAGCCGGCGATGCCCGGCGGCAGGAACTCGTTGGCGACGCTGCCCTGACCGTTGATCAGCCGGAGCAGGAAGGTGCGGTCGATGGCGTACGAGACCGCCTCGCGGACCTTGGGGTTGTCGAACGGCGCCTTCTTGACGTTCATGGTCAGGAAGTAGGTGCTCGGCTTGGTGATGGTGACCAGCTGGTCCTTCAGCGACGGGTCGGTGGTGACCTGGAGGAACTGCGCCGGCGGGATCGGGTCACCCATCAGGTCGAGCTGGCCCTTCTGCAGTTCGAGTACCTGCACCTGCGGGTCGATGCCGAGCTTCTCGACGACCTGGTCGACGTAGGGCCGTGGCGAGTCCCAGTAACCGGCGTTGCGGTTCAGCACGATCTGCTGCCCGGCCGTGTACTCGTTCAGGGTGAACGGGCCGGAGCCGACCGGCTTGGTCGCCTGGTCCGCCCCGCTGCCGTCCGGGATGACCGAGGAGTGCGGCATGGCCAGCACGTACTTGAAGGTCGAATTCGGTGCAGTCAGCTTGATCTCGAGCTTGCTGTCGGAGACGGCCTTGATGCCGCTGACCGCGCCGGTGGGGTTCTTGGCGTACGCCTCGGCGCCGGCGACCCCGGACCAGAACGAGACCACCGGCGACTTGGTGGCCGGGTCCAGGATCCGGGAGAACGAGTACACGAAGTCCTTCGCGGTCACCGGGGCGCCGTTGCTGAACTTCATGTCCGGACGGATGTCGATGTCGTAGGTCAGGCCGTCCGCGGAGACCTTCGGCATCGCGGCCGCAGCCTGGGGAACCAGGTCGGAGGTCGACCCGACGTAGTCGTAGAGCCGGTCGAACAGCATCCGCATGTTGTTCCAGCACACCGAGTCGTAGCACACGGCTGGATCGAACGTCTTCGGGTTTCCGGCGTAGGCCACGGTCATCGTGCCGCCGTACCGGCCATTGCCGTCGGGATCCTCGCCCGGCGCCGGGGGTGTGCTCGTGTAGCCGCCGCTGGGCAGGCCCGCGCCGCTCGCGGCCGGTGCGCTACCGGACGCCGGTGCGCCACCGGACGCCGAGGCGCCACCGGACGCGGCCGCGCCGCCGGATGCGGCCGGTTGGCCGGCCGAACTCGACGCGCCGGAATCGTCGGTGCCGCCGCAAGCGGCGAGCGTGACTGCGGCAACGGCAAGCGCCGCCACCAGCAGTGATTTCCTGGATCTCATCCGATGCTCCTGCTCACGTAGGTTTTCGGGCCGACTGACGTCGGCCGGGCTGGGTGCCGAGCCGGTACCGAGGCTGCGCTGGGCAATGGCCTGGAATCGCGTCGGACTCGGCGACCATAGCGCTATGGTCGATTGTCGACAATGCACCATGGTGTGACGATGGTCACGCATCGAAAACGATCGGATACTCAGCGTGAAGCAGTACGTTCCGAGCCGGCCCCGTCGGCAGCGGCCCGAGTCGTCGACGGTGCGGTGCCAGTCGGCGGGCGGGTGCCCGATCCCGGAGTAGCCTGCGAACCGTCCGCAGCGGCAATGTCGGACCCGAGCCGGTCGGCCGAGCTTGTCGGGCCGCCATCAGATGCGGCGGATTCGTGTCCGGCAACGAAGTCGACGGACACTGTGAAGCCCGCCCGACGTTGGAGGAACGCTTGACTGCCAGCACATCCCGATCGATCCGGGCGGCGGCCACCCGCTGTCCCCAGCCGGCGGACGGGCCGGGCCGTGGCTGAGGTGCCGGTCCCCGGGCGGCGGTGGGGCGTCCTCGGGACGGCCAACATCGCCGCGAAGGCCTTCCTGCCGGCACTGCGCGGGGCGGGCGGCCGTGCTGTGGTCGTCGGTACCCGATCCGTGGAGCGCGGCGCGTCCTGGGCCGCGGCCAACGAGGTCGCCCGAGCGGACAGCTACGCCGCAGTGCTCGCGGCCCCCGAGGTAGAGGCGGTCTACATCGCCCTGCCCAACGATCAGCACGCGCACTGGGCGGCCGCGGCGGTCGCCGCCGGCAAGGTCGTTCTGTGCGAGAAGCCGATGACACTGGATGCGGCCCAGGCCGAAGAACTGTTGTCGCCGCTTGATTCCGATGCCATGGTGTGGGAGTCCTTCGTGTTCCCTTTCCACCCCCAGACAATGCTGATCACGGCCCTGTTGGCCGACGGTCGGATCGGCGAACTGAAGGAAGTCGTCTCGGAATTCCACTTCGCCGTCGGCCAACCGGGCAACATCCGGCTGCAGCCCGAACGCGGCGGCGGCGCCCTGTACGACGTCGGATGTTACCCACTCCGGCTGGCGCGGCTGCTCACCGACCGGGAACCGACCGCGGCGCACGGATCGGCCACCCTCGACAGTGTCGACCTCGACATGGCCGCCGTCGTCGATTTCGACGGTGGCGCCCGGCTGCTGATGTCGGCCGGCATGGCCCGGCCGGCGTCGACCTTCACCCGGGTCGTCGGCACGGCCGGTGAACTGCGGGTCAGCAACCCGTTCCATCCGCGGCCGGTGGACTCCGTCGAGCTGTGGGCCAACGGGGAGCGGGTCGAGATGTGGCCGGCGGCAGAGGGATCTGCGTTCCGTCACGCCATCGACCACATTCACCAGGTGATGGCGGGCACGGCCGCTCCGCGGCATCTCGCCACGTCCGATGCCCTGCCCCAGGCCCGCGCCATGGACCTGGTGCGCGCCGGAGCGATCGGCGGGCCGGCTCACCCCGACAACCAGGAAGGCACCGTACCGCAGTGACCAGCTCCAGCAGGCCCACAGTCCTGATCTCCACCTACCTCGAACCGGAACTCGTGGAGCGGATCCGGGAGTCCGCCGACGTCGACGTCGCGTACGAGCCGGACCTCCTGCCGATTCCGCGGTACCGCAACGACCATCACGGAGCGCCCCGCGAGCTGACCGCGCAGCAATCGCAGCAGTGGACAGTCATGCTGGCCACGGCCGACATCGCTTTCGACTTCGATTGGCGCTCTCCCGCGGACCTGCTGACCAGCGCACCGAAGCTGCGCTGGGTCCAAGCAACCAGCGCGGGCATCGGCGGATTCGTTCAGCGGCACCGATTGGACGCCGGCGACGTCATCTTCACGACGGCTGCGGGAACCCACGCAACACCGCTGGCAGAGTTCGCTGTTGCCGGGGCCTTGCACTTCGTCAAGGACGTACCCGGGCTGCTGGCCAGCCAGCGCGCCCATCACTGGCAACGGCACGTGTCCGGTGTACTGGCCGGTCGGCACGCGGCCGTGGTGGGTCTGGGCGCGACCGGTCGCCGGGTGGCCGAGCTGTACTCGATGGTGGGTGTGCGCGTGACAGGGGTGGGTCGGCCCGGGGGACAGTACGTGCTCCCGGCCGGAGCGGAGCAGGTCAGCACCGGTGACCTCGATGCGCTCCTGCCGACGGTGGACATCCTGGTCCTGGCCTGCCCGCTGACCCCGGCGACCGACAACCTGATCAACGCCGATCGGGTGGCCGCGCTGCCCGCCGGAGCGATCGTCGTGAACATCGCCCGCGGGCAGGTGATCGACGAAACTGCGTTGACAGCCGCTCTGGCCTCGGGGCGGCTCGGCGGCGCCGCGCTGGACGTGTTCGAGACGGAGCCGCTTCCGAGCGACTCGGTGCTGTGGGACCTGCCCAACGTGCTGGTGTCGCCCCACTCCGCGTCCACGGCCGCCACCGAGAACGATTTCCTCACCGAGCTTTTCATCGACAACCTGCGGCGGTATCTGGCCGGGGAGCCGCTGCGCAACCTGTATCACGCCGACCGTGGCTACTGAGCACGGCATGTTGAAGGGGGCCCGACCGTCATGCGTCGAGGAGTAGCTGCTCCGTGTTTCGCCGACGACCCGCTCGAGCTGGTCGAGCTGGGTGTCGCCGCGCAGGCGGCCGGGTTCGACGGGTACTTCCTCTGGGACCACCTGAATTTCACCAATGACGAGTCGGGACCGTCCATCGTCGACCCCTGGCTCGTGCTCGCCCTGGTCGCCGCGCGCACCACCACCCTCAAGCTCGGCACCATGATCACCCCCATCTCCCGGCGGCGCCCGGCGGTGTTGGCCCGGCAGACCACCACGCTGGACCTGATCAGCCACGGCCGGCTCATCCTCGGGGTCGGGATCGGCTCGCCCGCCCGGGGAGACTTCGAGATGTTCGGCGATCAGGCCGACGCCGCGCTGCGGGCCGAGATGCTCGACGAGGGTCTCGCCGTGCTCGATGCGCTGTGGGGCGGCGAACGGGTGGACTGGCACGGAAAGCACTACACGGTCGATGGAGTGCGATTCCGGCCCAGACCCGTTCAGCGGCCCCGGATACCGGTGTGGGTCGGCGGCACGCTGCCCCACCGCAAACCGATGAGTCGTGCTGCTCGCTGGGACGGGGCCGTGCCGATCACCTGGGCCGACGGCCGATTGGCCCGCCCGTCGGCGCTGCAGATCGGCGGAGTCCGGGACCAGGTGCTGGCCGAGCGCGGCGGTGTCGATGGTTTCGACCTGGCGGTCTGGGCCGAGGTCGCCACCGACCTCGATGCCGTCGCCGCGGAACTGCCGGCGTACCGGGAGGCCGGCGCCACCTGGTGGATCGAGACGGCCAAGCCGGAGCCCGGGTGGCTCGTTCAGCTGCAGGATCGGATCCGCGCGAACTTTTAGCATCGCTATAGGGCGACGCCCAGAAGGTTGAGCTTGTCCACCCCGGTCGCGCCGGACACACTTGATCGGTCGTACGAACCCGGGCAGACGCAGTCATGTCGTCGACTGTTCTTTCGTTTCATACGTATCCGAGTCGGAGGATTGCGTTTCCATGACCGTTGCCGGCCACGCTGCCGACTCGCTGCGTCTGCAGCGGACCCATCTGGCCGAACGGAGCGCGCTGCTCGGGATGTCCGTTCGGGAGGCCGATCGGTCGCTGGGCCTCAATGGGGCAGGCGCCGGACTGCTGGACACCACGCACTTCGACACCGTGCGGTTCCCACCGCCGGACTGGGCCCTCCCGACCTTCGCGGCGGCCGCCGCGGATGGAGAACTGGCGTACACCGCCTATCGGGGTGGCGATGAGGTCCGCAGGGTCTGTGCGCGGTCGATCTCCGGGCTGTTGGGGGTTGACGTCGATCCGAGCCGCAACCTGGCCCTCACTGCCGGGACGCAGGCCGGACTGTTCGCCGTTCTGGGCGCGCTGGTCGACGAGGGCGACGTCGTAGTGCTGGCCGACCCCGAGTACTTGTTCGTCGAGCGGATGCTGAGATTTCTCGGCGCCGAGGTGGTCCGGCTCCCGTTTGTCGACACCCCGACCGGCCCCGAGTTGGACCTGGACCGCCTGGAGACGTTGAGCGCGCGCGGCATCCGGTTACTGCTGACCTCCAATCCGCACAACCCGACCGGCGCGGTGCTCGGACCGGAGGCCATCGCCCGGCTGGCCCGCATCGCGGTTCGGGACGACTTCCTGGTGGTGGTCGATGCGCTGTACTGCCGCCTGGTCTACGACGACACCGCTTACACCCATCTGGCGTCGGAACCCGGGATGGCGGAACGCGCGATCACCCTGTTGGGTGGCTCCAAGACCGAGTCGCTGAGCGGGTATCGGGTGGGCATGGTGGTCGGCCCGAGCGCGATCATCGACGCGGTCGAGCAGATGATCGCGATGCTCTGTCTGCGGGCGCCGGCCTATGCGCAGCAGGTGATGACCCGCTGGCTCGTCGACGATCACGATTTCGTGGCGCAGCGCGTGCAGGAACTCCGGCAGATCCAGCGGACAACCGTCGCGGCCCTGTCCACGGTTCCCGGCCTGATCGTGCAGCCGGGCGCCGGCACCGCCTACCTCTGGCCGGACGTGTCGGCTCTGGGCCTGACCGACCTCGAGGTCGCCCGCATTCTGCAGAACGAGGCCGGCGTGGTGGTCAGCCCGGGCTACCAGTTCGGGCCGTCGGGGATCGGACATTTCCGCATCTGCTATGCCCGCGACGAGGTCCCATGGGCGGCCGCACTCGACCGGATGGCGTCAGCGCTGGCCGGGGCGTCCCGGTACAGCGGCTGAGGCAACGACCGCGGCCCTCGCCGCGGTCTGCACTGCCGCCCGCCGCAACGCTGCGGACCGCCTCACCCACCGCGGCGTTCGGCTCGTCTGAGACCGAACACCTCCACCGAAGTTCCGATCGCAGAAGGAGTGTCATGCGTCAACGCAGCAAGCTCGCCGGAACAGCCGCCCTCGTCGCCATCGTCCTGTTCACGGGCGCCTGCTCGAACAACGACACAGCCGACACCGGTTCGCCGCCGGCGTCCGGTGCCGCCGGCTCGGCCGGTAGCGGCTCGGGCGGTGGCGGCACGTTGAGCATCGCCAATGCCATCACCACCGACCCGATCATCCCGATGACGGTGGACACCGCCACCACCAGGGTGATGGACCTGGTGTGGACCGGCCTGGTCCGCTACGACGACAAGCTCGCCCCGTACAACGCCAACGCCGAGTCCATCACCTCGTCCGACGCCACGACCTGGGACGTCAAGCTGAAGAAGGACTACACCTTCTCGGACGGCACTCCGGTGACCGCCGACAGCTACATCGATGCCTGGAACTATTCCGCCTACGGTCCCAACGCGGCTCAGTCGGCCAGCTTCTTCAGCAGCATCAAGGGCTCCGACGCCACCAACCCGGCCACCCCGGAGGGCGCAACGACGCCGCCGGCACCGACCTCGAAGACGATGTCGGGGCTGAAGAAGGTGGGCGACTACGAGTTCACCGTCACCCTGAGCAAGCCGATGTCCACCTTCCCCTCGATCCTGGGTTACTCCGTCTTCTACCCGATGCCCAAGGCCTTCTTCGACGACCCGGCGGCGTACGCGAAGCTGCCGATCGGGAACGGTCCGTACAAGATGACCAAGCTGGTGCCCGGCCAGGAAGTGGATCTGGTCAAGGACACCAACTACCAGCATGAGGATGCCGGCAAGGCCGACGGCATCAACTTCATCAGCTTCTCCGAGGACACGGCGGCCTACACCGCGGTGCAGGGCGACCAACTCGACTATGCGGCGGTGCCGACCGCGTACTTGAAGACCTTCCAGACCGACTTCCCCGGACACAGCGCGCTGGTGACCGGAACCACCATGATGGACATGCAGGTCCCGCTATACAACCCGCAGTACGCCGATCCGAATGTGCGCATCGCGTTGTCGATGGCCATCGACCGCAAGAGCATCGTCGATGCGATTCTTCCCGGCGCGGCCACGCCGGCCGACGGCTGGGTGACGCCGCCGTTGCCCGGCTATCAGACGGGTGTGTGCGGTGAGAACTGCACGTTCAACCCGGACAAGGCCAAGGAACTCTGGGCCAAGGCCAACTTCACCGGTGACGTCGTGATCACCACGCTGGACCCGCAGAAGACCCTGTTCACCTCGGTCTGCCAGAGCATCAGCGACACCTTGGGCGTCAAGTGTTCGGTCAACTCGATCGCCGACCGGACGAGCTACAAGGCGATCGCCCAGGCGTTCAAGGCACCGGGGCCGATCCGCTGGGGCTGGGCCATCGACTACCCGACCATGGAGAACATGCTGGTCCCACGGTTCGTTGCGAACGGTTCGTCGAACTGGATGAAGTACGACTCGGACGAGTTCCAGACGCTGATCGACAAGGCCAATGCCGCCAGTGACGACACGGCGGCCGCAAAGGCCTTCAACGAGGCCCAAGGCGTGCTCGCCAAGGACATGCCGGACATCCCCATCTACTTCCAGCAGGGAGCCGGGGTCTGGTCCACCGACACCAAGGACCTGGTCATCACCGGATTCGGCTGGCCCGATCTGCTCAAGGCCTACAAGAGTTCATGATCCTGACCCTCCGGTGGGCGCCGGCGCCTGAGTCGGCGCCCACCGGAGCGTCGATCGAGCCACCGGTCCGAGGGGAGGGACCACCTTGCTGAAGTTCGCCGGGCGTCGCCTGCTGCAGTTCATCCCGGTTCTCATCGGTGCCACCGCGATCTGCTGGGCGTTGGTGTGGGCGCTTCCGGGCGATCCCTTCCGCGGTCGATGCGGTCAAGTGGCCTGTTCGGACCAGTACGTCGCAGCGATGACCCAGAAGTACGGCCTGGACCGGCCTCTGGTGGTCCAGTACCTGGTGTATCTGAAGAACCTGCTGACCGGAAACCTCGGTCAGACGTTCTCCGGACAGGACATCTCCGATGTCATCTCCCGGGCGCTACCGGTGACGGCGCGGCTGGCGATCATCAGCATCGTGATCCAGGTGGTACTCGCCGCCTCCATCGGCATCTATTCCGGGCTCAAGCAGAATGGCATCGTCGACGTCACCGCTCTTTTCACGTCGCTGATCCTCTTCTCGCTGCCGATCTTCGTCGTCGCCTTCGTCGCCCAGTACGTGCTGGGGGTCAAGCTCGGCTGGGTCAAGCCGACGGTCAGCCCGGCCGCTCCGACCAGCGAGTTGATCTTGCCGGCCGCCGTCCTGGCCATCGGCATCATGGCCACCCTGATGAGAATCCTGCGCGCGTCGGTGGCCGAAGGGCTGCACTCGGACTATCTGCGGACCGCGCGGTCGAAGGGCTTCAAGGAGAGCCGGGTGGTCGGTGTCCACCTGATGCGCAACGTGATGGCGCCCGCGCTCAATGTGCTCGGGCTGGAGTTCGCGGCGCTCCTCGGCGGAACCGTCATCGTGGAAGGCATTTTCAACATCAAGGGCGTGGGCGGGGTGATCTACAAGGCCATCCAGGACCGCGAACAACTGACGGTGGCCACGATGGTGACGGTGGTGATCATCTTCTATCTGGTCATCAACCTGATCGTCGACATCATCTGCGCCATGCTGGATCCGAGGAGCCGTGATGTCTGAGCCGCTGGCCGACGAGATGGCCGCCGAGGTCGAGCAGGATTCGCCGGTGCACCCGGCAACCGTGTCCAGGGCCGAGGCCGAGGCAAACGACACCCGCAGCCATGGCGTCTGGATCGACGCGTGGCGGATCCTGCGGCGCAAGCCGCTGTTCGTGATCAGTGTCAGCGTGATCGCCATCCTGACCGTCATGGCGATCGCCCCTTGGCTGTTCGCCTCCGGCGATCCGAACAAGGGCGATCTCGCCTACAGCCTGAAGCCGCCATCGCCGGCCGGTTGGTTCGGCTTCGACATCAACGGGCGCAACGTGTACACGCGGGTGATCTACGGTGCCAGGGCTTCGCTGACCGTCGGGTTCGCCTGCACCATCGGCACCGCCCTGATCGGCATCTTCTTCGGGTCGATCGCCGCCTACACCGGCGGAGCAACGGACTCGGTGATCTCCCGGATCGGCGACATGCTGCTGGGCATCCCGTTCGCGCTGGCCGCGATCATCGTGTTGAGCACCCTGACCACTTTCGACACCCCCAACTGGCAGGTCGAGATCATCCTGATCATGACCATCATCGTCTTCGGCTGGCCCAGCATCGCCAGAGTGTTGCGGTCGACCGTCCTGGTGACCCGCAACGCCGACTATGTCGTAGCCGGGCAGGCGCTGGGACTGTCGGGCAGCCGGGTGCTCTTCCGGCACATTCTGCCCAATGCCGTGTCACCGATCCTGGTGCTCTCGACCATGCGCGTCGGGGGGTACATCGCCACCGAGGCTTCTCTGTCCTACCTGGGGCTCGGCCTGCACCCGCCTGCGGTGTCCTGGGGCCAGATGGTCAGCGACGGACAGCCCTACCTACGCACCGCCTTCTACGTCCTGCTGTTCCCGAGCATCTTCCTGGCCATCACCATCCTGGCTTTCGTACTGGCCGGCGAGGCGTTGCGGGAAGCCCTCGACCCGGCCAATCGGAAGTAGTCGACGTGCCCGCCCATCCCGATTCCAGCCCCGGGGCACCGTCGGTGCCCGCCGCCGCGGGCAGTGATCTGCTGCAGGTCCGGTCCCTCGGTGTCCAGATCCGCAGCAGCCGCGAGACCATCGACATCGTCAGGGATGTCTCGTTCGACGTCGCCCGGGGCGAAAAGGTGGCGATCCTCGGCGAATCAGGGTCCGGCAAGACAATGACCGGCCATGCGATCATGGGGATTCTCGATTCACCGCCCGCCTTCGTCAGTTCCGGGACCGTCGTTTTCGGCGGCCGTGATCTGCTCACCCTGCCCGATCAGGAGCGCCGGGCGGTCCGCGGCAAACACATCAGCATGGTGTTCCAGGACTCGCTGTCGGCGTTGAATCCGGTGTTCAGCGTGGGATTCCAGATCGCCGAGCTGTTCCGCAAACGGGGCGGACTCCGCCGCTCGGAAGCAACCGCGAGGGCGGCGGAACTGCTCGACCTGGTCGAGATCCCCAACGCCCGGAAGCGGCTGCGGGACTATCCGCATCAGTTCTCCGGCGGTATGCGGCAGCGGGTGATGATCGCCATGGCCATCGCGCTGGAGCCCGAGCTGCTCATCGCCGACGAGCCGACGACGGCGCTGGACGTCACCATCCAGGCTCAGATCATGGAAATGTTGGACCGACTGTGCGACGAGCGGCGGATGGGTCTCATCCTGATCACCCACGACCTCGGCCTGGTGTCGGAGTTCGCCGACAAGATTGTACTGATGTACGCCGGCCGGGTGGTCGAATCCTCCTCCGCGGCAGCGCTCTTCACCGGATCGGCCCATCCGTACTCGCGTGCCCTGCTCGAGTCGGTGCCCAAGTTGGCCCATCGGGAGACCGGACTCAACGTCATCCCGGGTGCTCCACCGGATCCCCGTGACGTGGGGGACAGCTGCGCATTTGCTCCCCGGTGCCCGCATGCGATGCCGGCCTGCCTGGCCGGGGTTCCACCCACTGTCGAGGTGGCGCGGGGACACCTCTCTGCCTGCCTGATCGCCGAGGAGCTGGTCGCCCGTGTCTGAGCCCGTGACCGCGTCGGGGGATGCACCGGTGTTGGAGGTCCGCGACGTCGTCAAACACTTCCCGGTGGGGCGGAGCATGTTTGCCTCCCGGCGCGGCCTGCTGCGCGCCGTCGATGGCATCTCGTTCAGCCTGGCCGCAGGCCAGACCCTCGGTGTGGTCGGGGAGAGTGGCTGCGGAAAGTCGACGCTGGCGAAAATGACCCTGGGACTGGAGACACCGACATCGGGCGAGGTCCGCCTGAAGGGCCGGCCGCTCGGATCGGTCGACCGGTCCTGGCGCAGCACGGTCATCCAGCTGGTGATGCAGGACCCGTACTCATCGCTCAATCCCCGGATGACGGTCTACGACATCGTCGCCGAGGCCTTCGTGGCGCACCCGGACCTGGCGCCACGCTCGCAACGCCGGGCCCTGGTGGTCGAGATGCTCGGATTGGTGGGGCTGGGCCCGCAACAGCTGAACAAGTTTCCCCGCCAGCTCTCCGGCGGCCAGCGCCAGCGGGTGGGGATCGCCAGGGCGCTGGCCCCCCAGCCGTCCATCATGGTGTGCGACGAACCGGTGTCGGCCCTGGATGTCTCGGTGCAGGCCCAGGTCATCAACCTGCTCGGCTCGTTGCAGGCCTCGCTCGGTCTCGCCTACGTCTTCATCTCGCACGACCTGTCCGTGGTCCGCCACGTCTCGGACCGCATCGCCGTTGTCTACCTGGGTCGGATCGTCGAGGAAGGGCCGGCCCACACGGTGTACGAGCAGCCGGCCCATCCCTATACCCAGGCCTTGCTCGCCAGCGTCGCCGCCGCCGAGTTCGCGGCGGACGGAACCGAAATCAGGAAGCGGGCGCGGATCCGGGGTGAATTGCCCGATCCGCTGAATCCCCCGTCGGGTTGCCCCTTCCGTAGCCGGTGCTACAAGGCCCAGGACATCTGCGCCGAGCAGGCACCAGAGCTACTGCCGCTGGAGTCGGACCAACATCGGGCCCGCTGCCACTTCCCGGACATTGCGGTGAACGCGGCGGGGGCGGCTGAAGGGGTGGCCGTGAGGTGAGCGACGCGGTCTTCTCCGCCGAGGCACCGCCGCCTGCCGGCCACTATTCGCAGGCGATCCGGGCCGGTGACTTCCTGTTCGTCTCCGGTCAGGTCCGGCGGCGCAGCGACGGCAGCTACCAGCCCTCGGACGTGGCCTCCGAGACCCGCCAGGTGCTCGACAATCTTGCCGCGATCGCGCAGGCGGCCGGCGCGGACCTCGACCGGGCGGTCAAGATCACCGCCTACCTCGCCGATGGCGGGTACTTCGCCGAGTTCAACCTGGCTTACGCCGAGTACTTCGGTTCGATCCCGCCGGCCCGGACGACGGTGGTCGCCGGCCTACGGCAGGTCAAGGTCGAGCTCGACGCGATCATCCACCTCCCGCCGGGCTGAGCCCGGGGGTGGGGCGCCCCAGGCGCCGGCCAGGGCTTCGAGCGCG
>Ga0134125_10006071_pt1 | contig 13695 bp, 13 predicted proteins | sample KB31751_FD_96464 | JGI IMG/M metagenome (GOLD analysis project Ga0134125, IMG submission 96464) | Terrestrial soil microbial communities with excess Nitrogen fertilizer from Kellogg Biological Station, Michigan, USA - KB3-175-1 | ecosystem: Environmental > Terrestrial > Soil > Unclassified ... | reverse complement strand
TCGGCCTCGTGGTCCTCGAGCCGGCCGCCGACGAAGCCGAGCTTGCGCGCGGCCTGCTCGCAGCGCTCGGAGAAGTCGCGTTCGTTGAAGGTGAAGCGCAGCTCGCCGTATTCGAGGACGAAGTCTCCGCCGGAGCTGTAGTTTCCGCGTTGGTTGAGCATGGTGATGAGACGTCCCGGTCCGTGGGCGTCGGCATCATATGCGCGTCTCCTTCACCGGCGGATGGGTTGCACGCGAACTTGCAACGGTCCGCCGCGGCCCTGCCCGCGCCGCCTGAGGTCGGTCCGCCGTTCTGCGACAAGAGTGCGGCGAAGGGGGCGAATCGACGCCGCTCCGCGCCTCGGGGCGGCCATGAACGACCAACCACACACCATCCTCGTGGTCGAGGACGACCGCCACACGCGGACGTTCCTCGCCGACAATCTCGCGGCGGACGGCTACGAGCCGATCGGCGCCGCCAACGCACGCGACGCCGTGCGCCTGATGGAGACGCGCTATCCCGATCTCGCGATCGTCGATCTCACGCTGCCGGACCGCGACGGGCTCGAGCTGCTGCGGTACGTGCGCTCCGCCGACGGCATCGCCAGCCGGATCGACCCGCTGCTGCCGCTGCTGGTCCTGAGCGGCCGCGTCGGCGAGCTGCATCGCCTGCGCGGCTTCGAGAAGGGCGCCGACGACGTGATGGGCAAGCCGTTCAGTTATCCGGAGCTGCGAGCGCGCGTGAGAGCGCTGCTGCGGCGCAGCGAGCGCGCGGCGCGCCGCGGGCGCCTGCGCGTCGGCACGCTCGAGGTTGACCCCGCCGCGCGCACCGTGACGCTCAACGGCCGCCGCGTCGTCGTCTCGCAGAAGGAGTTCGCGCTGCTGCGCACGCTCGCCTCCGATCCGACGAGAGTCTTCAGCAAGGACGAGCTGTTGCGGACGCTGTGGGGCTACCGCATGAGCGCGAGCGGCGGCTCGACACGCACGCTCGACTCGCACGCCTGCCGCCTGCGGCAGAAGCTCGGGCGCGACGGCGACCGCTACCTCGTGAACGTGTGGGGGGTCGGCTACCGGCTCGTGGACGGGCCGGCGGTCGATCCCGATGCGGTTGCGCTCGGCGCGGAGGCGGGGCGATGAGCGCCTCGGTGGCGATCGGCGGCTGGCTCGCCGCGCTCGGCGTGGCGGCCGCCGGGCGCGTCGCGCTCGCGCGGCGGATGGAGCTGGTCGCGCGCGCCTGCCACGAGTTGCGCGCGCCGCTGACGGCCGCGCGGCTGGCGCTCCACCTCGCTGCGAGCACGGCCCCGGCGGGGGCGTCGCGCGGGCCGCTCGCCGCCGCCGACCAGGAGCTGGGGCGCGCCGGGCTCGCGCTCGCCGACCTCAGCGCCGCGCAGCGCGGCGCGCGCGCCGGTGACCGCATCCAGACGTTCGCGCTGGCGCCGCTGCTGGAGGACGCCGCTGCCGCCTGGCGCCCGACGGCGTGGACGCAGGGCGTTCGCCTGCGGCTGGAGGAGCCGCCGGCGGGCGTGCTCCTGCGCGGCGATCGGCTGCGGCTCGCGCAGGCGTGCGGGAACCTGCTCGCCAACGCGATCGAGCACGGTGGGGCGGAGGTGCGGTTGCGGGCCCGCGCGAGCGCCGAGACCGTGCGGATCGAGGTGCTCGACGACGGGCCCGGGCTGCCCGCGCCGGTTGCCGAGCTCGTGCGGCGGGCGCGCGGCGGGCGCGGCCTGCGCGGCCGCGGGCTCGCGATCGCCGAGGACGTCGCCGCCCGGCACGGCGGCCGCCTCGCGTCCGCACCGTGCGAGCAGGGCGCGCGGCTCGTGCTCGAACTGCCGACGGCGCCCCGGCCGTGAGCGGTGCGCTGCGCATGCGTGCCGTCGCGGAGCGCGCGCAGCTCGGGCGCTCGGCATCGCCGCGCGGGTGCGCGCTGTGACGCCCCGGCGCCGCGCGCTGCTGCTGCTCGCGCTCGCGCTGCTGCTCGGCGGGCTCGCCGCGGCGAGCGTCCGCCGCCGCGAGCGCGCGCTGGCTCGCGCGCTGGGACCGGACGTGCGCGTGCTCGTCACGCGCACCGCCGTCCTGGCGGGCGCGACGCCGGCCGCCGCGCGGCCGTTGCTGCGCGAGCTGCCGCGCCGCTACTCGCCGCCCGACGCGGTCGCGAGCGCGGACAAGCTGGCCGGCGCGCGGGTCGCGGTCGCGCTGCCGGCCGGCTCGGTGCTCACAGGCGCCGTGCTGCGGCGCGCGGACGCGGTGCCGGAAGCGGACGTGGGACCGGGCGAGCGCGTCGCCGAGGTCGTCGCCCACGGCGACCCGCGCGCGGTCGTGCGCGGCGCGCACGTCGACGTGATCGTCACGCGCCAGGGCGACGGCGCCCGCGCCGGCACGACCGTCCTCGCGCTCGAGGACGTCGAGGTGCTCGACGCGCACGCGGCCCCTGCCGACGAGAGCGGTGACGGCGCAGCGGGCGGGGTCCGCGTCGTCGCCGACCTGCGGGTGCGCACGCGCGAAGCCGTCTACCTCGCCGCCGCACAGGCGTTTGCGAGCGACCTGCGCCTGCTCGTGCGCGCGCCCGGCGACCGCGCCGCGGGCGATGCCGGCCTCACGGTCGACGAGCGCTTGCGATAGCTGTCCAGCGGCCGCGCGACCGGTCCCGACGTGCAGCATTCAAGGAATCCGGCGCGACGGCCGATGCTGCCGTGGAGCGCATGTTCCGACGCCAGCTCGTCATCGTGGTCCTTGCGACCGGCTGTCTGTTGGCGCCCTCCGCGGGCGCCGGCGCCCACGTGCCCGCGGCGCACGCCCCGGGCCTGCGCCCGCTGCACGCGACGGCCGCGAGCCGGGCGGCGATCGCGCGGCAACTCGCGTCGGTCCCGCTGCCCACGATCACCGGCGTCAAGCCGCTCAGAGTGGCGATCGGCGGGACCCTCACGATCGTCGGCCGCAACTTCGTCGCGGGCAAGCACCGCGACACGGTCGTCTTCTTCCGCCACGGCGTGCCCGCCGTCTTCCTGCGCGCTTCCACCGCGACGAAGACGCGCATGACGGTGAAGCTGACCGCCAAGCTCGGCCAGTACCTGGCTGCGCGCAACGACGGCAGCAAGGCGCCGACGCGCTTTCGCCTGCGCGTGCTGACGCAGCGCTTCGGCGCGCGCTTCACGCCAGCAAAGCTCTCACCGCTGATCTCGGCGGCGAGAACCACTTCGGACGGCGGAGGCGGCTCGCCGTCCGCGCCGCTCTGCACGCTCGCGAGCGCGAGAGCCGCGCCGACCGCCGACGCCGACGGCGACGGGCTGACGAACGCGCTCGAGCTGAGCATCGGCACCGATCCGTGCACCAGAGACACGGACGGGGATGGCATCACCGACGGCTACGAGTACGAGGCCGCGCTCGACTACAACTCGCGCGCGCTGCCCTTCCCGGGCAAGCGCCCCTACCCGAACGCACTCGACCCGAGCGATGCGAACACCGATTACGACGGCGACGGCCTCACGATGGCCGACGAGTACGCCGCGTGGGTCCTCTACGGCCACTCGAGCTTCCCGATCGACTACAGCGACGGGACCCAGTCGAGCGGCGGCCCGCAGGCGGTCACGCCGCAGACGGCCTGGGAGGACATGAACGGCGACGGCTTCATCACCGACGACGAGAAAGACGTCGATGGCGACGGCCTGACCAACTGGGACGAGGCGCACGGCCGCATGCAGCCGGCTTGGTGGGGGAGCGCATTCCCGTCGGAGCCGGCGTACATCCTCACCTACAAGGCGACGAACTGGCTCGACCCCGACAGCGACGGCGACGGCCTGCCCGACGGCGCCGACGACGTCGACCACGACGGCTACACGAACGCGCAGGAGGTCGAGCGCGGCCCGTACTGGGTGCAGCCGTTCAACCCATGCCTGCCGGACCCGACGTCGCCGACGTGCTCGCTGCACCCGCCGTTCGACAACCCATACCCGCCGTTCCGTCCCGGCGACATGAGACCGGGCGAGTCGATCCCGCTCGTATGGCCGCGTTGATCGGCGACCTCGACGCGCCGGAGTCTCCGGCGCACGCGGTTACGGCGGGAGACGCTCCTGGGGCGCCGCCGACGGGGGGGACGGGGTCCGGCACGGAGCAGCGCCCCGTCCGTGGCGACGCGCCCACGTGGCACGAGTACCGCGCCGAGCTTGCGGTCGGGCTGCCCTTCCTCGCCGCGGCGATCGCGCTCGCGCTGCTCGGCCACTCGGGCACGCCGCTGCACGCGGGCACGGCGATCACGCTCGTGCTCGCCTACGCGGTGCTCTCGCGCGTGCGCTTCCACGCTGGCGTCGGCCACACCGTGCCGACGCAGCTCGCGTTCGTGCCGATGCTGTTCCTGCTGCCGACCGAGCTGGTCCCGCTGCTGGTGCTGCTCGGGATGCTCGTCGGCAACCTGCCCGACTACGCGCGCGGCGCGCTCCACCCCGGCCGCGCGCTGATGCTGCCGGGCGACGCGTGGCACGCGATCGGACCGGCGCTCGTGCTGCTGCTCGCCGGCGCGACGATGCCGACCTGGAGCGACTGGCCGGTGTACGTGCTCGCGCTCGCCGCGCAGTTCGCGCTCGACCTCGGCGTCTACGCGGTGCGGGCGCGGCTCGCGCTCGACGTGCCCAGCCGCGAGCAACTGCGCGCGCTCGCGTGGGTCTGGGTCGTCGACGGGCTGCTCGCGCCGCTCGGGCTCGTCGCCGCGTTCGCGTCCGACCATCATCCGTACGCGTTCCTGCTTGTGCTGCCGCTCGCGGTGCTGCTGACGCTGTTCGCGCGCGAGCGCAACGAACGGCTCGACCAGGCGCTCGAGCTCGGCGGCGCCTACCGCGGGATCGCGATGCTGCTCGGCGACCTGCTCGAAGAGGCCGACGAGTACACCGGCGGCGACCACACGCGCGGCGTGGTCGCGCTGTCGATCGAGGTCGCCGACGAGCTCGGGCTCGATCCGCACGAGCGCCACAACGTCGAGCTGGCTGCGCTGCTGCACGACATCGGCAAGATCGTGATCCCCGATTCGATCATCAACAAGCCTGGCCCGCTGACCGACGACGAGTGGACGTTGATGAAGACGCACACCGTCGAGGGCCAGCGGATGCTCGACCGGGTCGGCGGCGTGCTGCGCGAGGTCGGCCTGATCGTGCGCGCCTCGCACGAGCGCTGGGACGGCGGCGGCTATCCCGACGGGCTCGCGGGCGGGCGCATCCCGCGCGAGGCGACGATCGTCGCCGCCTGCGACGCCTTCAACGCGATGACGACCGACCGCTCCTACCGCCGCGCGCGCTCGGTCGCCGAGGCCGTCACGGAGCTGCGCGCCTGCTCCGGGACTCAGTTCGCGCCCGACGTCGTCGCGGCGCTCGAGCGCGTCGTCGCGCGCAGCACGCCCGACGTCGCGTCGGCCCACGCGATCGCGCTCAGGTAGCGGTCGCCGAGCGCCAAGCCCGGCAGCCGCTGGGCCACGACGTCGAGCTCACCGCGCTCGTAGGCGATCGTCGCCGCGAGCGCGTCGCCCATCGGCCCGCGCTGTTCGAGCAGCGCGACGCGCGCGTCTTCGGTCAGCGGCAGCGTTTCGAGCGCCTGCGCAAGCGGCGCCTGTGCGAGCGTGTCGACGACGGAGAAGAGGCCGACCGTGAAGTAGGCCTCGGCTCCGGTCTCCGCGCTCAGCTCGCGTCCGATCAGCTCACACAGGCGCGCGCGCACGAGCGCGGTGAGGGTCAGCTCGTGCGGCGCGTCCTGCGCGCCCGAGAGCACGATCAGCGTTGCCCAGCGCTTGACCGCGTGCATGCCGAGCAGCATGAGCGCTTCGCGAACGGAGGCGACGCGGCGCGGCAGGTTGAAGTAGGCGGAGTTGAGGTAGGTGAGCAGCCGGTAGCTGAGGCCGACGTCGCGTGCGATCGTCTCCTCCAACTCCTCGAAGGTGCTCTGCGCGTAGAGACCGGCGAGCGCGCGCAGCTCGCCGACGCGCCCGCTCGGCGGCGCAGCCCCCGCGACGACGTCCGGCGTGGAGAGGAAGAAGCCCTGGAAGCGGTCGAAGCCGGCGGCGCGGCAGCGCTGGCGCAGCGCCGGCGTGTCGACGCCGGTCGCGATCAGCGTGCCGGTCACGCGCCCGAAGCGCTGCGCGCAGTCGTCGAGCTCGGCGTCGGTGAGGCGGGCGACGTCGAGCTTGACGCTCTCGGCGAGGCGCGCCAACCCCAGCGGCGCGGGGCCGCGCGGGTCGCACACGAGCGAGATGCGGTAGCGCTGCGCGGCGAGCCGCTCGAGCACGGCGTGGAGCGCGGCGTCGTCGGGACCGGGATCGGCGACCTCGAGCACGACGCGCTCGGGCGGCAGCGCGAGCGCGTGCAGCTCGAGCAGGAAGCGGCGCGGCACGCGCACGTGCGCCGGCTGCTCGCCCGCGATCGTGCCGACGCCGATGCCGGTGAAGGTCTCGACGATCACGCGCGTGGCCGCGCGCTCGTCGTCCTCCTCGACCGGGGCGCCGCCGCGCGCGTCGCGCAGCAGCAGCGCGTAGCCGACGACGCGCGTCGAGCGGTCGTGGATCGCTTGCCGCGCGATCGCGACCGGGGCGGCTTCGGGCAGGCCGACGGGGGCGGCGGCGTCCACGCTCATACAGTGGTCATCGGCCTGACATGGCGAGACTTGCGCCGCGGGGGCGAATGTTGGACGCCGCCCGCCTCAGAGCCCTCGTGGACGCGCGGGAGGCACGACTGGAGCGGCTGGCAGGGGAGCTGCGCGAGCGGCTCGTGCGCTCAGCCGGCGAGGGGTCGGGCGACGCGGCGCAGCGCGTCGCGGCGCTGGTGGAGCGCGAGGCGGCGCTGCTGGGCGAGGCGGAGCGCGAGGTGCTGCGGCGCATGGTGCTGGAGCGGGCGCTCGGGCTCGGGCCGCTGGAGCCGCTGCTCGCCGACCCGTCCGTGGACGAGGTGATGGTCAACGGGCCGGGGCGGGTGTGGGTCGAGCGGCGCGGCCGCATCGAGCCGACGGACGTCGCGTTCGACGCCGAGGCCGAGCTGCGGCACGCGATCGAGCGGATCCTCGCGCCGCTCGGCCGCCGCGTCGACGAGGCCGAGCCGCTGTGCGACGCGCGGCTGGCGGACGGCTCGCGCGTCAACGTCGTGCTGCCGCCGCTGGCGCTGGACGGGCCCCTGCTGACGATCCGCCGCTTTCGCGCGGGCGGATTCTCGCCGCAGGAGCTGGTGGCGTGCGGAACGCTGGACGCGACGCTGTGCGGCTTCCTCGCCGCGTGCGTGCGCGCGCGGCTGACGGTGCTGGTGAGCGGCGGGACCGGCTCGGGCAAGACGACGACGCTCGGCGCGCTGTCCTCGTTCATCGCCGACGAGGAGCGGATCGTGACGATCGAGGACGCGGCCGAGCTGTGCCTGCGCCAGCCGCACGTCGTGCGCCTGGAGGCGCGGCCGGCGTCGCTGGAGGGCCGCGGCGAGGTGACGATCCGCCGGCTCGTGCGCAACGCATTGCGGATGCGACCGGACCGGATCGTCGTCGGCGAGGTGCGCGGCGGTGAGGCGCTCGACATGCTCACCGCGATGGCGAGCGGCCACGACGGCTCGCTCTCGACGGTCCATGCCGGCTCGCCCGAAGAGGCGCTGCGGCGCGTCGAGACGCTCGCGCTGATGGCCGACGTCGCGCTGCCGCACGCGGCCGTGCGCAAGCTCGTCGCAGGCGCGATCGATCTCGTCGTGCAGCAGCGGCGCGAGCGCGACGGGCGGCGGCGGATCGTCGCGGTGAGCCAGGTCGTGCGCGGACCCGGCCCCGCCCAGGCGGGTGGGATCGGTATGCGCGAGCTGTTCGCACTGCGCGGGGACCGCGGCTGCTGGCGTGCGCCGCTGCCGGCGGACCTGGCGGCGCGGCTCGGAGAGGCGACATGAGCGCTGCGCCGCTCGCCGCGCTCGCGGCCGCGCTCGGCGTGCTCGCACTGTGGGATGCATTGGCCGCGGTCGAGGCGTTCGCGCGCGGCGGCGCTCTCGGCGGGCTGCTTGCGCCGCTCGGGCGCGCGCGGCGCGCGGGCGCGGCGCCGAGCGCTCCAGAGCGGCGACGGCTCGCGCTCGTCGCGGCGCTCGGGCTGCTCGCGGCCGGCTGGCTCGTCGCCGGCCTGTTCGCGGGCGCTGTGCTCGCGGCGGGCGGCCCGTGGGCGTTGCGGACACTCGTGCGCCACCGCCGGCGCCGCTATCGCGCCGAGCTGGCACGCGCCGTGCCGGCCGTCGCGCGCGCGGTCGCGGATGCGCTCGCCGCGGGCCACGCGATCTCTCGCGCGCTCGCCGGAGCGGCGCGCTCGCTCGACGGTGCGGCCGCCGCCGAGCTGGCCGCGCTGGGGCGAGCGCTCGCGCTCGGCGAGTCGCTCGAAGCCGCGCTGGCGAGGCTCCAAGCGCGCGCAGGCAGCCGCGCCTACGACACGCTCGCGACCGCGATCCTGCTCCAGCGCGACGCCGGCGGCGACCTCGTCGCGCTGCTGCGCGAGCTGGCACGCGCGCACGAGGCGGCAACGCGCGGCGACGACGACGCGCGCGCCGCGACCGCGCAGGCGCGCTTCACCGGGCTGATCGTCGGCGTGCTGCCGGCGGGAGCCGCGGCGCTCGCCGAGCTGGCGAGCCCGGGCGCGCTCGCCGGCGTCGCGCGCCAACCGCTCTCGCTGTGGCTCGCGGCGTTCGCAGCAATCCTGCAGCTGCTCGGCCTGCTCGCGATCCGCCGACTCGGGCGGGTGGCCTGATGCGTGACGAGTTTTGCCTGCTCAGCAGGCATTTCTCGTCGCGCATCGGAGGAGCGGCTCGGTGAGCGCTGCGGCGGTTGCGGGCGTTGCGACCGTGCTCGCGCTGCTGGCGCTGGCGCAGCTCGCGCCGCGGCGGCGGCCCGGCGCGCGCCCGCGGGCGCGCGCGTGGGCGGCGGCGCTCGCCCTGCTCGCGCGCGTCGGCCGCCGCGTCGGCGCGCCCGCCGCGACCCGCGACGTCGAGGCGCTGCTCGCCGCGGCCGGCCGTCCGCTCGGGCTGCGCGCGGGCGATGCGATGGCGGCGAAGGGCGGGGCGGGGGCGCTCGGGCTCGCGCTCGCGCTGCCGCTCGGCTCGCTGCTGCCCGGGCGGTTCGAGCTGCTCGCCCCGTTCGCGCTCCCGGTCGCTGCGTTCCTCGCGCCCGACATGTGGCTGCGCCGCCGCGCACGGGCGCGCGGCGCGGCGATGGCGTTGGAGCTGCCGGACCTGCTCGACCTCCTGCGCGTCGCGCTCGGCGCCGGCCTGTCGCTCGACCGCGCGCTCGCCGAGGTCGCCCGGCGCGACCCGGGGCTGCTTGCGTGCGAGTGGCGCACGGCGGCGGTCGAGATCGAGCTGGGCGTGCCGCGCGAGCGGGCGCTCGCCGGGCTCGCGGCGCGCTGCCCGTGCGAGGGGATCGTCCCGCTCGTGCGCGCGCTGCAGCGCGGCGCGCGCCACGGCACGCCGCTCGCCGAGGCGCTCGCGGCTCAGGCCGCCGAGGCGCGCGCCGCGCACGCGCGCCGGCTCGCCGAGCGCGCGGCGAAGGCGGTGCCGCAGATCCAGCTCGTCGTCGCGCTGCTGCTCGTGCCGTCGGTGCTGCTGGTGGTCGCGGCGGCGCTGCTCGCGACGTTCACGCGCTGAGCGCGCCGCGCGGCCACGGACGGCGCGTCGCCGCGGCCGCCGCCTGTTGTGCCGGCTCCGGCCCGCGCCCGCCCATCGGCTACGTTCACGCGATGGCGCCCGCCCGCCTCTCGCCCGACGCGCTCGCGCTGCCGATCGTGCAGGCGCCGCTCGCCGGCGGTCCCTCGACGCCGGCGCTGGCGGCGGCGGTCTCGCGCGCCGGCGGGCTCGGCTTCCTCGCGGCCGGCTACAAGACGGTGGACGCGGTGGCGGCTGACGTGGAGGCCGTGCGCACGGCGACCGACGCGCCGTTCGGGATCAACGTCTTCGTTCCCGGCGGCGCGCCCGCGGACGCCGAGGCCGTCGCCCGCTACGCGGCGACGCTCGCGGCCGAGGCCGAGCGCCAGGGCGCGCTGCTCGGCGAGCCGCGCAGCGACGACGACGACTGGGACGCGAAGCTCGCGCTCCTGCACGCGCGGCGCCCGGCGGTCGCCTCGTTCACGTTCGGCTGCGCGTCGCGCGAGCTGGTCGCCGCGCTCCAGGGCGACGGGGTCGCCGTGTGGGTGACGGTGACGACTCCCGCCGAGGCGCACGTGGCGGCGGAAGCCGGCGCCGATGCGCTCGTCGTCCAAGGCGCCGAGGCGGGCGGGCACCGCGGCTCGTTCGACGACGCCGGGGCGGGTGGGATGGGGATCGGCCTGCTGGCGCTCCTGCAGCTCGTGCGCGCCGAGGTCGAGCTGCCGCTGATCGCGAGCGGCGGGATCATGACCGGCGCCGCGATCGCCGCCGTGCTGGCGGCCGGCGCGAGCGCCGCCCAGCTCGGCAGCGCGCTGCTGCTCACGCCCGAGGCCGGGACCTCGACGCCGCACCGCGCGGCGGTCGCCGGCGCGGGGGAGACTGCGCTCACGCGCGCGTTCAGCGGCCGCACCGCGCGCGGGATCGTCAACCGCTTCCTGCGCGAGCACGACGCCGCCGCGCCGTCCGCCTATCCCGCCGTCCATCACCTCACCGCGCCGCTGCGCGCGGCCGCGCGCGAGCGCGGCGACGGCGAGGCGATCAACCTGTGGGCGGGGCAGGCGCACGCGCTTGCCCGCGACCGGCCCGCGGGCGAGCTGGTCGCGCAGCTCGCCGCCGACGCGCGCGCCGCCCTGCGCGTCGCCGCCGAACGCGCCGGCGGATAGCGCGCCGAGTCGCGGCGGCCGCGCCGCCTGCGGGGCACGGCGAGCGCCGGGCGGCGGCGCTCCACGACGCCCCACCGCGTCGTCCGTGCAGCTCCCACAGCGCCCCACCCACGCCGGCCGACGCCCTCCTCGCTGCAAGACAGCGCTCAGATCGCGTCGCCGCACCCGTTCGTGCGGCGTTCCGGACGGATTTCGCGCCACTGCGTCCCACCCCGCAATCGCTTGCCACACGGGCGATTGCGCGACCCGAAAGCAGTCGTACGCGCCATTTGTGGGAAGTCCTGTGACATAGGGGTTGCAAAGTGGGAGAGAGTGGGATAGCTTGCGCGCCCATCGGACCGGGGTGGCAGGGCTCCTCCCACCCAGCCACCCCGGTCCGCCTTTCACTTCCCGAGGCGAGCGACCCTTGACCTTCCGCGGCACCTTCGACCTCACGCTCGACGCGAAGAACCGCCTCACGGTTCCGACGCGCTACCGCGCCGCGTACGCGGAGGGGGTCGTCCTCGCGGCCGGCCTCGAGGACTGCGTCGCGATCTGGCGGCCCGGGGACTACGACGCCTGGACGACGGCGGCGCTCGAAGGCAAGAGCCCGCTGTCGCCCGAGTACCGCAAGCTCAACCGCCACTTCACCGCCAACTCGCATCCAACCGAGCTGGACGGTGCCGGCCGGGTGATGGTCCCGAGATTCCTGCTCGACTCCGGCAGGCTCACGAAGGACGTGAGCGTCGTCGGCGCGGGGGAGTGCCTCGAGATCTGGGACCGCGGCAACTGGGCCGCGTACAACGGCGAGGTGCTGGAGAACGTGTCCGAGATCGCCGCCGGCCTCGAATCGGCGGGATGACCCCGCTCCACGCCCATGCGCATGACCACACTGCTTGACATGGTCTCGATCCACATCCCGGTCCTCGCCGGCGAGCTGATCGAGCTGCTCGACCCGCAGCCCGGCGCGGTCGCGGTCGACTGCACGATCGGCGGCGGCGGCCACGCGCGCCTCGTCGCCGACCGCATCGGCCCGGCCGGCACGCTCATCGGGATCGACCGCGACCCGATCGCCGAGGAGCGCTTCGCCGAGCTGGCCGCCGAGGTGCCGTGCGCGACGCGCTTCATCCGCGCCGACTTCGCGAGCGGCCTGGAGCGGCTGGCCGACGAGCACGTGCAGGCCGACCTCGTCTACATGGATCTCGGGATGTCCTCGATGCAGGTCGACACCTGGGAGCGCGGCTTCTCCTACGCCTACGACGCGCCGCTCGACATGCGGATGGATCCGACGCAGGAGCTGACCGCGGCCGACGTCGTGAACGAGTGGGACGAGCGCCGGCTCGCGCGGCTGCTGCGCGAGTACGGCGACGAGCGCTACGCCGGACGGATCGCGCACGCGATCGTGCGCGAGCGTGCGCACGCGCCGATCGAGACGACCCATGCGCTGGTCGAGCTGATCAAGTCGGCGATCCCCACGCCCGCGCAGTTCGCCGGCGGCCACCCGGCGAAGCGGACGTTCCAGGCGATCCGCATCGCGGTCAACGAGGAACTGGAGCAGCTCGACCGCGCGCTGCCGCTGGCGTGGGACGTGCTCGCGCCGGACGGCAGACTGGCGGCGATCTCATTCCACTCGCTCGAGGACCGGCGCGTCAAGCGCTTCCTCGCCGACCGCGCGCGCGGCTGCATCTGCCCGCCGGACCTGCCCGTCTGCGGGTGCGGCCGCACGCCCGAGGGCGAGCTGCTGACGCGCCGCGCGATCGCGCCGACGCCGGGCGAGATCGCCCACAACCCGCGTGCCAAGTCCGCCCACCTGCGTGGGATCCGCAAGCTGGAGAAGGAGGGCTCGTGACGCCACCCGCCGCCGCCACTGCCGCCGGCCGCCGCGCCACGGGTCCGCGCTCGGGCAGATCGAGCCGGGTCGGCGGCGCGAGCCGCCCGCCGCGGCGCGTGTCCGGCCCCGCGCGGCCGGCGCCGCGGCCTGAGGCGGCGCGTCGGACTGCCGCGCGTCCCGCGTCCTCCCGTCCCATCGCGGCTTTCGGCGGCCGCGTGGCGCTCGCTGCGGCGGCCGCCGTCGCGCTGCCGCAGCACGCGCCGCGTCCGTCGGCGCCGCCGCGGCGCGATCCGACGGTGGTCCCGCGTCCGGCGCGCCGGCCCGACCTGCCGCTCGGCGCGCGCGGGCGCGAGTGGCTGGGCGCGCTGCCCGACCACCGCCTGCTCGAGCGGCTGATCAGCGGGCGCGTCTGGATCGCGCTGCTCGGGACGCTGCTCGTCGGAATCGTGACGTTGCAGCTCACGCTGCTGAGAATGAACGCCGGGATCGGCCGCGCGATCGAGCAGAGCACCGTGCTCCAGCAGCAGAACGCCGCGTTGAAACTGGAGCTCTCGCAGGTCTCCAACGCCGAGCGGGTCGTCGCGCAGGCGACGCAGATGGGCTACGTGTGGCCGCCGCAGGGCTCGCCGCGCTACCTGACCGCGAGCCCGGCCGACGCCGACACCGCCCTCTCGACGATGCGCATCCCGAACCCGACACCGGCGCCGCCGCCCGCGAGCGTCGTGCCGACGAGCGCGACGCCCGCGAGCACGACGCCGACGACCACCACTCCCCCCGCGGCGACCGTGCCCACCGCTGCGGCTCCGACCGCCGCCGCCATCACGACCGCGGGCACACCGGCCGGCGCGAGCCAGACCGCAGCCGGCGGCGCGTCCGCTCCCGTCGGGGGCTGAGGGTAGGTTCCCGCGGCGTGCCGAGCGTCACGGACCGCCGCATCGGGCTGCTCTTCCTCGGCTTCCTCGCCGCGCTCGGCCTCGCGACGCTGCGCGCCGGCTGGCTCGGCACGATCCAGGCGCCGCGTCTCCAGAGCGCGGCCGCGATCCAGCAGGTGCAGACGATCGCGCTGCCGGCCCCGCGCGGCACGATCACCGACCGCAACGGCGCGGTGCTCGCGATCTCCGAGCCGGCGAGCGAC
>Ga0134125_10006070_pt1 | contig 13696 bp, 9 predicted proteins | sample KB31751_FD_96464 | JGI IMG/M metagenome (GOLD analysis project Ga0134125, IMG submission 96464) | Terrestrial soil microbial communities with excess Nitrogen fertilizer from Kellogg Biological Station, Michigan, USA - KB3-175-1 | ecosystem: Environmental > Terrestrial > Soil > Unclassified ... | reverse complement strand
GGGGCTGCAGTCGAAGAAGGTGGCCGAGATGGAGTCCAAGCGCGGCACCGAGGATCCGACGTACCTCTATTACACCTACGGCAAGCTCGAGATCCTGAAGCTGCGCGACGATTACAAGAAGAAGCTCGGCGCCGGCTACAGCCTGCGCAAGTTCCACGATGCCTTCTTGGCGGAGGGGGCGATTCCGTTGCCGCTGGTGCGGCGCGCGCTGCTCGGCGAGTAGCGCCGGCGCGTAACGCTACTGGAACAGATCCGGCGTGAGCTTCGGATTCACCGTGACCTTGTCGTACTGCATCTCGAGCAGCTGTCCGCCCACTTCATGCTTCAGCTTGAACGGGAACGACACGCCGTCGACGATTCGATAGTCGCCGAGGTTGTCGTTCGCCTGCTTCTGCTCCTCGAGGTAGCGCATCTTGGTCACGTGGTGCGTCTTCGGATCGAGCAGCAGCGTCACCAGGTCGCCCTCGGGCGAGATGACCTGGACGGTGTCGTAGCTGACGCCGTCCTCGGCGGTCGGATTCAGGCCGCGCACCTTCGAGCCCGGCTGTAGCGCGTTGAAGAGGATGAAGTTGGGATCGTGGAACGGCGCCTTCAGCATCTCGGCGGTCGCGTCCGGCGGCAGATCCTTGCGCATCGAGCCCTGCATCACGAAGGCCTTGCCGTTGGCGACGACCTGGCGCACCTGCATGCCGCCCATGTCGATGTCCTCGCGCAGCGCCTTGTTGCGGATCTCGCGCACGTTGACGCTGATGGGCATCTGCTGCCCCTGCATCGCGAGCATGCCCTTGCCCGTCAGCTCCAGCGTCTGCACCTTCGACACCGCGTCCTGACCGCCGCGCGCCTTGAGCGCGAGATCGAGCAGGCGCCGCCCTTCCATCGCCTCGGCCGGCAGCACCTCGGCCTGCGCCGAGCGCTGCGCCTCCAGCGCGCGCCGCTCCGCGCCCGACACCGGATCGAGGTAGTTCATCACCTCGATCCTCGAATAGCCCGCCTTCTTGAGCAGCGGACCGACCTCGGAGGCCTTGCCGACGACGATGAGCGCGCGCGGATCGAGGTGCTGCGCCGCCGCCGTCGTCGCGTCCTTCACGGTCACCGCTTCGAGGCGCGCCGGATACTCGACCACGTACTTGCTGTCGAGCCCGTCGATCTCGGCGCCGATGAGCCGCTCCGCCAGATCGGAGCCGGTCTCGAGCCTGAGGCCGTAGCCGCCGATGAGGTTGTTCTTGGCCGCGTGCAGCTCCTCTTCCGTCGGGCCGCCGGTGCGCATCTTGGCGATCTCGTCGAGCACCAGCTTCACCGTCGCCGCCGCTTCGGCGTTGCGCGTGAAGGTCCACGCCTCGAACGGCCCGGCGTCGCGGCCCGCGTCGAACTGCGAGCTCACGCCGTAGGTCTTGCCGCCCTCGGAGCGCACCGTCTTCATCAGGCGCGACGAGAAGGCGCCGCCGCCGAGCGTGTAGTTCATGAGGCGCACCGCGTAGTACGACGGATCGGCGTGACGGATGCCCGGTCCGACGACGAGCAGCTGCGCCTGCGTCGAATCCGGCTTGTCGATGAGCCGCACCGGCAGCGCCTTCTTCACCTCCGGCATCGCGCGCGCCGGCGGATCGTTCACCGGCGGCACGTCCTTCTTCTTCCAGGTGCCGAAGGCCTTGTTCAGCATCGGCTTGAGCGCCTTCTCGTCGACGTCGCCGGAGACGGCGAGGATCGCGTTGTTGGGCGCGAACCACTTGTCGCGGAAGGCGACCAGATCGGGGCGCTGAATCGCCTCGATCGACTTCTTCGACATCGGCCGGCCGCGCGGATCGTCGTCGCCGTAGAAGACGTTGGCCGCGTGCCACGCGGCCAGCACCTGCGGGTTGTCCTTCGAGCTGTTGACGTTGGCCATCATCTGATCGCGCTCTTCGCCCATCTCCGACTCGGGGAAGGTCGCGTTCATCGCCATGTCACTCACGAGGTCGAGGCAGAGCGACAGATTTCGCGTGCGCGCGTGGCACGAGATGTAGATGCCGCCGCCCTCCGCCTGCGCGCCGACGTTGGCGCCCACGAAGTCCACCGCGTCCGAGATCTGATCGGCCGTGCGCTTCTGCGTGCCCTTGCGCAGCATCGACGCCACCATCTGCGCCAGTCCGGTCTTGTCGATCGGCTCGGCGGTGTCGGGCAAGCGCACCGCCAGCGTCACGTCCACCGACGGGATCTGGTGACGCGGCACGGTGATGAGCAGCATGCCGTTGGGCGTCGTCGAGCGCGAGACCGCGCCCACGTTCACCTTCGTGGTCGGATGCAGGTTGGGCGGAATGAACAGATCGTTGCGCCCCTTCCACGGATCGGGCTCGGTCGGCGGCGTCGTCTTCGGCGTGGCCGCGGCGCCCGACGGCGCCGGCGTCACCACCGGCGCCGGCTTCTTCGCCGGCGTCTGCGCGCCCGCGACCAGCGGCAGCGCCATGGTGCAACTGCACAACAACGCGGCGACGTAATTGTGCGCGCGCATCATTTCTTGCCTCCCGTCGTATTCGATGCGGCCGGCGCCGCGCCGGCCTTGGCCGGCACCAGCGTCAGCATGCTGAGGTTCGTCTTCACCAGGTACTTCTTGGCCACGCGCAGCACGTCGTCGGCGGTGACGGCGTCGAACTTCGCCGCGCTGGTGAACGGCCGCGACGGATCGTGCGACACGACCCAATCGACGCCGATGTTGCTCGCCAGCCCCGACACGCGCTCGCGCTGATAGACGGCGCGCGCCGCCAGCTGGTTCTTGGCCTTCTGCAGCTCGTGCGGATCGACCTTCTGCGAGGCGATCTTGCCGATCTCCTCGTCGAGGGCCGCCTTGAGCTTCTCGACGTCCATGCTCGGCAGATAGAGCGCGAAGGTGAGGAACAGGCCCGGATCCTCGTGCGCGTACACGAAGCCGCCCGCGGCCACCGCCGTCTTGTCCTTGCGCACCAGCCGCTGGTGCAGGCGCGACGACTCGCCGCCGGCGAGGATCTGCTGCAGCACCTCGAGCGCGAACAGATCGGGGCTGTCGCCCTTCGGGATGTGATAGCCGCCGATGATCACCGGCAGCTGCACAGGCATCTCCACTGTCTTGGAGCGCATGTCGACCTGCTCGGGCTCCTGCGGCGCATCGTGGCGCGGCGTCGGGCCCTTCTCGAGCGGGCCGAAGTACTTCTGCGCCAGCGAGCGCACCGTCGCCTCCTCGGTGTCACCGACGACGACGAGGGCCGCGTTGTTGGGCCGGTAATACTCGTCGTAGAACTTCTGGCAGTCGGCCGGCGTGACCGTATCGAGGTCCTTCTTGTCGCCCGCCGCGCTGATCCTGTACGGATGCGTCGTGTAGGCGAGCGCGAGCTCTTCCTTGAGCGCCTTGCCGATCGGGCTGTTCTCGACACGCAGGCGCAGCTCCTCCTCGACCACCTGCCGCTCGGAGTCGATCGTCTTCTGCGTCAGCTTCAGGTTGCGCATGCGCTCGGCCTCGAGCTTCATCGTGAACTCGAGCGCCGACGGCGGCACCGTGTCGTGATAGCCGGTGGTGTCGTCCTGCGTGAACGCGTTGTTCTCGCCGCCGACGAGCTGGATGAAGCGCGCGTGCTCCTCGGGCGGCACGTGCGTCGAGCCCTTGAACATCATGTGCTCGAACATGTGGGCCATGCCGCGCTTGCCGGCGGGCTCGTCCTTGCCGCCCGCGTGATAGAAGACCTGTACGGTGACGACGGGCGCCTTGTGATCGGCTACGAAGATCACCTTCAGCCCGTTGGGCAGATCCCACTGCTTCATCTGCGGCGCGTTCTTGTCGCGCGTCGTCGCGGCGCTCGCCAGCGTCGACGCGAGCAGCGTCGCGAGGATCATGCTGCGCATGCGTTCTCCTTTCGAAAACACCCCTTTGGGGAGTCAGACAGTACGTATTCGGTCAGTACGTATAGCGCAAACCAATCTGAAAACGGAAAGGCTGTTGCCTGCGCGTCACCGTGCCGAAGGTCGGCAGGTCGCGAACCTCGACTCCGACGGCGTTGCCGAGGTCGAAGAGGTTGAACAGATCGGCAATCAGCATGAGGTGATGACGCCCATCGCGGGTCAAAAGTTCGTGAAAATCGTAGGCGGCGCGCGCGTCGACTTCCATGGTGTCGGGCGTCCTGAATTCGGCGATCGCCGCCGCGCTGTTGCCGGCGCCGGGGTCGGTGCCTTGTGGCGACCGTCGGAGCGTGAAGTCACCGTCGAAGGCGTTGAAGAAGCGCTTGCTGAGCGGAGAGCCCGATTGGTAGCGCAGAAAGGCGCCGAGCACGAGGCCGTGCCACGAGTAGGACGCGCGCAGCTTGAGCGAATGACGCACGTCCTCGGGGAGAAAGCCGTCGAAGAAGACGGCCTGGCGCGGGTTGTAGTACTGCGAGCTGCCCGCTTCGCTGCCCGAGATCTGGCCGAGCTCTTCGGCGCCGGGGCCGTAGAGCCACGACAGCGTGTAGGCGGCGTAGAGGTCGAGGTTGCGCGACGGGCGCGACTCGAAGACGAAGTCGACGCCCTGGTAGATGCGGTAGTTCCCGTCGGGCGTGGTGTAGCGGAAGATCTGCTGCGCGGTGCCGTTGACGTAGCCGACGACGTTGGTGCCGGCCGCGTTCCAGATCTGGTTGACCTCGACGCCGTCCCAGATGTTGGCGATCTTTTTGTACGTGTAGTCGACGCTGGCGATGGAGTCCTTGAACACCTCGCGGCGCAGCCCGAAGGTGATCTCGTCGGAGTGCGGCGTGATGGCGTGCTTGTCGAGTTGATAGCCGCCCGGCCCGCCCGACGTGGTGAGCAGCTGGAACTTGCTGGTCGCCGGGTTCCACTGCAGCGTCGTCACCGTCGCCGACACGTCGGCGTTGACGGTGGCGAGGAGCGACAGCGTCTCGTTGGAGCGGCCGTAGAAGATGCTGAAGATGGTCTTGCTGTCGCCGGTGATGTCGTAGACGGCGCCGAGGCGCGGCCCGACGCCGAACAGGTTCGAGACCGTCTGTCCGACGGAGTTTTGCGTCATGCCCCAGTCGAAGCGGATGCCGGGGAGCAGCGTCAGCCGCTTCCACGGCTTCCAGCGATCCTGCACGTAGATGCCGGCGCCGAGGCCCCACTGATGGTTGTCGAACGGCGCCACGTCCTGGCGCTGAAAGCAGCCGGCGCCGCTCGCCTCGTTGCACAGGCCGGCCTCGCCCGCGCCGCCGCCGGCGTCGTCGTAGATGCTGCCGCCGGGGCGCTCGAAGTGAAACCCGTGATAGATGAAGCGCGACTGCAATCCGATTTTCGCGTCGTGCGAACCGAATAGTTTTCCGCGCAGCGATATCGACGGATCGAATTGCACCGTATATCGCCGGTCATATTGAATATCGGAACCCTGATACCAGATGGTGCCGTCGTCGTTGTTGATGTGGCGCGGGCGGTTCGGGTCGTAATAGCCGTTTGCCGTCGAGTACGGCCCGACGTCATGGCCGAAGTCGACGCTGCCGAGCACGCCCTCGGGCCCGAAATCCAGGTGGTTGAATTGGAAACCGAGCTGCACGTTGGTATTCACGTGCTCGGATTTGAAATAGTCCCACTGCACGATGGCGAACACGCCGCCCTGGTTCTGGTGGTTCTCGGTGACGCCGAGCCCGGTATTCGATTGATTCACGTTGCTGATGAACGCCGGATCCGTCGACGCCGACAGCGTGATGCGATGCTTGTAGCTCGGCGCATAGGTCAGCTTCATGCGCGCCAAAAAGCCGTTGAACTTCCGCGACGGATGTTGCACGTCGAGCGGCGGCCCGGCGGGGATCGCGCGCTCGGTGTAGTCGTACTCGAGCGCGACGTTGTACCAGAGCTTCTGCTTCAGGATGGGCCCGCCGACGACGAGGTTGGCCTGGTAGTCTTGCGTCGTCGGGGGCGGGATCGAGGGAAAGGGCCGCGTGCTGTCGTAGAGCTGCGCGCCGTACTGATTGCCCGCCGAGAAAGCGGCGTTGTTGACGTAGACCGACGCGTCGATGTGCAGCTCGTCGCCGCCGGCGTTGGTGATGAGGTTGATGACGCCGCCGAGCGAGTTGTACTGCGCCTCCATGCCGCCGGTGATGACGTCGACGGAGCCGAGCGACTCGAAGTTGACGTTGGCGCTGAAGGTGTTGGTGACCGGGTCGGTGATGTCGAGCCCGTCGACGAGATAGTGGTTCATCGTCAGGTTGCCGCCCTTGATCTGCGGATTGCCGCCGCCGTTGACGTCGACGACGCCGGCCACCTGCTGCGCGATGTTCTGGTAGGTGCGCCCGGTGGCGACGCGGTTCGCTTGATCGGCGGTGACGACGGTGCCCTGCTGCGTCGAGTCGGGGCGCGTCAGGTGCAGCTCCTCGACGATGTTGTAGGTCTTCACGTCCGTCGCCGTCGCGCTCCAGGTCATGTCGAGCGGCGCGGTCTCGCCCTGACGCACGACGATGCGGCGGCGCGTCGGCGTGAAGCCGGGATAGCCGGCTTCGACGTCGTAGGTGCCGGGCGGCAGCTCGACCAGCTCGTAGCGGCCGGCCTCGTCGGTCTGCGTGGCGCGCGCGCCGCCGATCAGCGACGGGCCGGAGACGCGCACATCGGCGCCGGGCACCGGCTTCTTGGTCGCGGCGTCGACGACGCTGCCGGCGATGCGCCCGTTGGTCTCGCCGGCCGCCCACGCGTGCGTGGCCGCGGCGAGCACCCCGATCGCGGCGACTGCGGCGAGCGCGGCGCCCGCCCTCACGGCGCCACCTGCAGGCACCAGACGAAGCTGCCGGTGTCGTGCAGCTGCGTGGCGTCGATCTCGCTCGCGCGCGTCGGCGGATGCAGCGGATCGGCGGGCACGAACGAGAACACGTGGCACAAGGGCGAGTAGCCGGGATCGCCGCGGCGCGCGTCGAGGATGTCGAACCCGTCGCCGAGCGCGCCGGTCGCCGGCACGACGACGCCCGAGGGCAGCGTGCGCGGAATCGTCGACGGGAAGTAGACGTTCTGCGGGATCACGTGCACCACCGCGACGTCGGGGTTGCCGGCCATGCCGGGCACGATCGTCGTCGTCGTCGGCACGTAGCCGCCGTCGAGGTAGGTCAGGAGGTAATGATCGAACCAGCCGATCTTCTGCGGCCCCATCCCGCTCTCGGGATCGAGGCTGCCGTCGGCAAAGCGCACGGTGGCGCCGGGATCGACGATGGCCCAGGCCAAAAAGCGGCCGTCGGGCACGCCGGTCGGATGCGCGCCGGGCACGTCGAATGCCGGCGGCATGGTCTCGACCACGACGTCGTCGGCGCCGACGAGCGTGGCTTCGCTCTTGATCGACTGGCAGGGCTCGCCGTTGGACGTGACCGGCACCTCGGCGACGATCGGCGCGTACCCGGCAGCGGGCAGCGCGGTGAGCACGTTGCCCTGATCGTCGAGCCGGTAGCCGTCGCGCTGCGGGTTGTACGTGTAGCCCGCGGGCGGGGCGCAGCGCGGCGTGGGCGGGAAGGGATTGGGCGGCGGGCCGCCCAGGTCGGGCGCGCCCATGTCGGCGGCGCCGCCGGCCATGTCCGACGGCGCGGGGAGCTGCGGATCGAAGACGTAGGCGAGCGCGGCCGGAATCGCCGTCGGGTTGTGCTCGGTCGAAACGGCGAGCGGATCGGCGGCGGCGGCCTGCGCGGCGGAGACGGCGAACGCGTAATAGGGCGCCGGCGCGTCGTCGGCGGTGGCGGCGGAGGCGAGGATGACGCCGCCGGCGCCGAGGTAGGGCGCCGGGAAGGCCTTGGGGTCGACGGGGCCGGCGTAGTACTCGCCGCTGTGGCGCTGATACGGGTCGCAGGCGCCAATCCCCAACACGGCGATGATGGCGACGGCGGTGGTGGCGCGCACTGTGCGCGCCACGTTAACACGGGATCGAAGAGGAAGAATCGAGTGGGACGGGGAAACGAAGAAGGCTACTTGGTCATGATGCCGAGCGTCTTCGCTCCGCACCCGCGCGTCATGTCCATCACGTGCATGACGCCGCCGTAGATGGCTTCGTCGTCGATGTTGAAGAACACCAGCTTGTCGTGGCTGTTCTTCATGATCTCGTGCATGCGCTCGATGAACGCGCTCTCGTCGATCATCTCGTTGTTGATCGAGATCTTGCCTTCCTTCGTCACGCCCACCACGACCTGATCCGACGTCGGAGGCGGCGTCATCTGCACCTCCGCCTTGTCCGGCACCGTCAGCTCCATCTGCTTCAGGAGCGTCGGCGTCATCACCATGAAGATGATGAGGAGCACGAGCACGACGTCGACGAGCGGCGTGATGTTGATGTCGGAGCGGATTCCTCCGCCGGCTGATCCTCCGAAGGCCATTACTTCTCTTCCTCCGTGCCCATGCCCACGTTCTGCGCGCCCGCCTCGTGGATCTTCTCGAGCACCTTGCGGACCACGCCGTACTCGACCGACTTATCGGCGCGAACGTGCACCGGCCGCGACTTCTTGAGCTCCTGCTTGACGCGGTCGACGAGGTTCTCGTCGGGGATCTTGTCGGTCTCGATGAAGACGGCGCCGTCGGCGCGAATGCTCACGACCAGCTGCTCGCCCGTGTCCTGCTTCTTCTCGTGGTTCTTGGTCTCGGGCAGCTGCACGTGGATGCCGCGATGGAGCATCGGCGTGACGACCATGAAGATGATGAGGAGCACGAGCACGACGTCGACCAACGGCGTGACGTTGATCTCGTTCTTCGTGTTGCCAGGCTTGATCGCGCTATCGCGCTTTTTATGGATCTTCGCACGCTTCCGGCGCGGGGCCGAAGACGTCCGGTACGGATCCGACCCACCGGCCATGGTTTAGCGCTCGCGGCCTTCGCGGAGGACGTACGAGATGAGCTCCGAGCTCACGTCGTTCATGTCGACCACGAACTGCTCGATCGTGTTCGTGAAGTAGTTGTACGCCATGACGGCCGGGATGGCGACGAGGAGGCCGGCGGCCGTCGTGATGAGCGCTTCCGAGATGCCCTTCGAGACCGCGCCGAGACCACCCTGGCCCGACGACGCCATCGCCTGGAAGGCGTTGATGATGCCGATGACGGTGCCGAAGAGGCCGATGAACGGCGCCGCCGACGAGATCGAAGCGAGGCCGCCGAGGCCCTTCTTCATGTTGGCGATCTCGCGCTCCTTGACGCGATCGATGGCGCGGTTGACCGCGTCGACGACGTCGAACTCGCCGACCTCGTCCGGACCGGTCTTGGCGATGGCGTCGAGGCCGTCGCGGTACTCGGTGAGCGCCTCGAAGATCACCTTGGCGATTGGCGACTGCGGCTCCGCCTTCGACAGGTTGAGCGCGCCGTTCAAGTCACGCTTGGACATGCGGTCACGCAGCGCGAGCACGAACGCGAGCGAGTAACGCTTCGCCTTCGCGAACACCGCGAAACGATCGATCATGACCCACAAGGAGTAGACCGACATGACCAACAGGAGGATGACGACGCTCTTGTCGAGCATCGACATGTGCTTGAACATCTCGATCGGGTTGAATGACTCCATTCGCCGTAGCTCCTTCGTGGGCCCGCGTGACCCGTGGTTACTTCTTCGTCCCCGCTTGACCAGCTTCCTTGAGAAGCTGCATCGCCTGTTTGAAGTACGCGTTCGCCTGCTCTAGATCGGGCCGCTTCTCGTCATCGGTGATGTCGGCCAGCGAGCGCTCGCGATACAGAAGGTTCGTGTACGTGTACGCGTTGGGCGCTTTCGGGTTCTGGTCGATCGCCTTCTTGCAGTACCCGATACCCTCGTCCGCGAGCTGCTTGCGCTGATCGCCCACGATCTCGGTGTGATTGTGCAGGTAGTCCCAGATGACGACGCAGAGCGAGACCTTCGCATCCGGATTGTTCGGATCGGCCTCGACGCGCTTGGTGTACCAGTCCTTCGACTCGGCGAACTTGCCCGTCTTCGACGCGATGATGCCGAGCGTGTTGAAGACCTCGGGATCCTTCTTCTCGATCTTGGGCTGGTAATACTGGACGGCGGCGTCGTAGCGGCTGGTGTCGACGAAGGTCTGCACGAGATACTGCGTGCCGCGCTCGTCGCCGGGCTTCAGCTTGAGAAAAGCCTCGAAGGCCGAAACCGCTTTGTTCGCGGCGTCGTCTCCTGATTGGCCCTTCGGGTTGTTCTGATACTGAGCGAGATTGGCGAAGCCGAGGTTGAGCTGGATGGTCGCGATATTCGGATCGAGCTTCGATGCCTCTTCGTACTTGGCGATCGCTTCCTCGATCTTGCCTTCTTTGTATAGCTTCGCCGCGTCGCTAGCAACCTGGCGCGCCTTGAGCGTGTCGCAGCCCATGGTGCAGGCGCCGACCAGCAAGAGCGCGACAAAATTTCCGGAGAATTTCCGCATTGGACGGATGCGGACCGTAGCTAACAGACCTTTGGTGGTCAAGTGGGGATCGTGTACTTTCACGCGCGTGAAGTTCCTGTGCATGCTGGGTTTCTTGACGCTCTGCGGCGTCACGGCCCACGGCCAGGAACCTGGACACCAAGCTACGTCCGCTCCGGAAGCGGAGTTACGTGGCCGCGTGTTCGAGCGCGGCACGGTCACGCCACTCAATGGTGCGCGGGTCGTGACGCCGAGCGGCGAGACCGCGACGGACGACACCGGCGCCTTCAGAATACGTCTCCCACCGGGTGATCACAAAGTGCTGGTGACGATCGAGGGCTACGAGCCGCTCGAAGTCGTCGAGCATCTCGTCGGCAACGAGGCGCTCACCGTCGAGTACAACCTCTTGCCGCTGCCGGCGTTCAAGAAGCGCTATCAGTCGACGGTGCGCGGCGAGGCGCGCCACGAGGGCGATCGCGTCGCGTTGCGCGACGAAGAGATCCACAACGCGCCGGGCACGCTCGGCGATCCGTTCCGCGTGATCGGCCTTCTGCCCGGCGTGGCCACGCCGATCACGCTCCTGCCCATCTACGTCATTCGCGGCGCCAGCCCCGGCACCAACGGCTTCTTCCTCGACGGCATGCGCGTGCCGCAGCTGTTCCACTTCGTCGTCGGCGGCGGCGTCGTGCACCCGCGGCTGATCGACGACATCGAGTTCTACCCCGGCGTCTACGACGTCAGCTTCGGCCACTACGCCGGCGGCGTGATCGACTCGTCGACGCGGCCGGGGCGCGCCGATGCGCCGGCGCACGGCGAGATCGAGCTCAAGCTCTACGATCTAATGGGCATGGTCGAGACCAAGCTGCCCGGCGGGGTCACGGTCGAGGCCGCCGGACACTACGGTTTTCCTTCGTATCTCATCCACGTGTTCGACAAGCGCGCCAACGTTTCGTATTGGGACTTTCAGCTGCGCGCGGACTGGAAGACGCTCACGGTCGAGGCGTTCGGCTCCTACGATTTTCTGACCATCCAGACCGACAACGGGCGGCCGGCCACGCCCACGCGCCCGGCGGTGCCGCCGAACGTGTCGGAGGAGCGGATGGACTTCTATCGCATCCAGATCCGCGATCGCCACAAGATCGGGCGCGTCGAGACCGAGGCCGCGCTCGTCGGCGGGTTCGACGAGTTCGAGGCGGTGGGGCCGACGGTCAACAAGCTCTCGCTCGCCTGGCGCGCCAACGTCAAATCGCGCTGGCGCCGCTTCCACCTCTACGCCGGCATCGACGGCGAGGTCTCGCGCTTCACCGCCACCAACTTCGACACGACGACGGGGCCCGATCAGCCCGACGCGCTCGGCGAGCTCGCCGGCCAGCGCGACGGCATCGAGTCGGGCGCGTTCATCGAAGGCACGCTCGAGATCGTGCGGCGCCGCTTGTGGGCCACGGCCGGTGTGCGCGCCGACGTCTATCACGCCAACGGTGTGACCCTGCTCGGCGTCGATCCGCGCTTCGAGTTCCGCGCCAAGCTGTTGCCGAAGCTGTCGATCTCGGGTGGCATCGGGCTCTATCAACAGCCGCCGGCGTTCCCGATCCAATTGCCGGGCGTCGACACCTTTGCGCTGCAGCTCGGCCTGCAGCGCGCCATCCAGGCGGCCTACACCGTCGAGGCGGAGCTACCGCAGACGTTCACCTTCAAGGCCACCGGCTTCTGGGAGCAGTTCTACAACGTCAACGACGCCATCCTCGACTTCACGACGCAGGTGGTCTGCACCACGCCGCCGCCCGAGTCGCTCACCGGCTTTCCGTCGCGCATCACGCGGCAGATCAACGGGCACTCCTACGGCATGGAGCTGTTCTTGCGCAAGAAGGCGGGCCGCTTCACCGGCTGGGTCGCCTACACGCTGTCGCGCACCGAGCGCATCTATTCGTGCGGGCTGCGGCCCGCCGACTACGACCAGACCCACGTGCTCAACTTCGTGCTCCAGGCGCGGCTGCCGTGGAACTTGATGGCGGGCGTGCGCTTTCTGATCCAGACCGGACGTCCGGTGACGACGGTCGATCCCAACAACTTGGAGGCGGCGGTGCGCAACAACTCGCGCCTGCCCAACTACTATCAGCTCGACTTCCGCATCGACCGCGAGTGGATCTTCCGGCGCTGGGCGCTCGACGTGTTCCTCGAGATCCTCAACATGACCTACTCGCAGAGCATCATCGGCATCACCTACCCGACGGAGCCGAACCCGCTCAACCCCAACCAGGACATCACGCGCTACGATGAGCCGCAGCTGAACGGGTTCAACTGGATCTTGCCGTCGATCGGCATTCGAGGAAGGTTCTGATGCGCCGCCTCGCCGCCATCTGCGTCGTGCTCGCCGCCGGGTGCAGCTACACGTTCGACTCCAACGCGCCGACGCTGCCGTACATCGGCGACGCGCCCGACACCAACGCGCTGCCGCGGCTGAACACGATGCCCGTCGACAGCGAGGTGTTCGCGCTCGGCGCCGACGGGCGCGTGTGGCTCCTCTTCCAGCACACCGATCAGTCGTGGGAGATGCAGCCGATGTCGGGCGCGGCGGCGAGCGACAACGTCGATCCCGACGAGACGATCCAGCTCGTGACCTGGCGCGCGCTCTACATCACGCGATCGGGATCGGCCGGCGGCGTCGACGGTGGCGTGCCGGACATGGCGGTCGGCCCCGACATGGCGACGCCGCCCGCGGGCGACATGGGCCCGCCGCCGCCGCCGAACATCGAGCTCGTCGTGCGCTCGGTGGGCGAGCATCCCGGACAGGTGTTCACGGTCCCCGACGGGCCGGCGCTCCTGTACTCGATGGGCGCCGACGACAAGTTCGCGTACATCGTCATGAACGCCGCGCTGCCCGGCTATTTGATCCAGCAGCGCGACAACTCGTTCAAGCGCATCGTGCCCTGGCCGAAGGGGATCGATCCGAACAACCCGTTCAAGAACGGGCTCTTCTTCACCGACGACGGCGCCGGCGACACCTTCTACGATCGCGACGCCGACGGGCGCATCGTCGGCCACCGCACCTACGACAACGAGGACATCGATCTCGGCATCCGTCCGCGCCTGCTCGCGTGGGCCGACTCGCAGCACCTCGTCACCTGCGGGCCCGACGGCATCCGCTACCTGCCCGTCGACGGCCAGCACGCCGAGACCGTGCTCGACGGCGATCTCTGCAAGGGCCTGCTCGGCGTGGCCAGCGGCTACGTCTACTACGTCGTGGCAACGGTGGTGCGCAAGGCGAAGCTCGACGGCAGCGAGGTGCCCAAGATCGTCTTCGACTTCGGCCAGGCGCGCGTGCTCTCCATCGCCGCGCCCGACGACTTCCTCGTCTACTCGACGGATCCCGCCGATCGCTACGTGCACGGCGCCGG
>Ga0134125_10006069_pt1 | contig 13698 bp, 13 predicted proteins | sample KB31751_FD_96464 | JGI IMG/M metagenome (GOLD analysis project Ga0134125, IMG submission 96464) | Terrestrial soil microbial communities with excess Nitrogen fertilizer from Kellogg Biological Station, Michigan, USA - KB3-175-1 | ecosystem: Environmental > Terrestrial > Soil > Unclassified ... | reverse complement strand
GGGCGAAGCAACGCGGCCTCCCTCGAGTCGCTGGACATCGCGCCGGGGCCGAGGCGGTGCGGCGAGCGCTCCAGGCAGCCGCCGACCTGGGCGTCGAGGTGCTGACCATCTACGCATTTTCATCGGAGAACTGGCGGCGAAGTGAGGAGGAAATCTCCGATCTCACTGCGCTGATGCGCTTTTACCTCGAGCACGAACTGAGGACTCTCGAGAAGGAACGGGTTCGCCTCAAGTTGATCGGCGATTATTCGGCATTCGGCCCAGCGCTGGTCGAACGTCTCGAGCGAGCGATCGAGCGCACCGCAGGCAACACTCGCCTCACGCTCGTCATCGCGCTCAACTACGGATCGCGGGCGGAAATCGCCGCCGCAGCGCGCAAGCTCGCCGCGAAAGTGGCTGCGGGAGAAATACGGGTCGGCGAGATCGATGAGGAGGCGGTCGGCGCCGAGTTGCAGACTTCCGGCTTGCCCGAGCTCGACCTCCTGATCCGTACGTCGGGCGAGATGCGGCTATCGAATTTTCTGCTGTGGCAGGCCGCTTACGCCGAGCTGCTGTTCCTCGACCTCCTCTGGCCCGACTTCGACGAGCAGGCGTTCGCGCAGGCAGTGGAGACCTTCGCCGCGCGGGAGCGGCGCTTCGGCGGCCGATGAACGAGCTGCTTGTCCGCACTCTAACCGGCATCGTCCTGGTCGCCATCGCGCTGCTTACCGCCGTGCAGGGGGGCAATTTGTTCGCTTATTTCGTCGCCGCGGTCGCCGCTTTGATGTTCTACGAATGGACGAGGATGGTGCGCGGCTGGGGAGCCGCCTGGTACATCTCCGGCTTTTTTTATTCATTGCTGCCAGCGCTTGCGTTGCTGTGGATCCGGGAGCGCGACGCCCGCGGTTTGGACCTGCTGATCTGGGCGTTCATCGTGACCTGGTCGACGGACATCGGGGCCTATTTCGCAGGACGCTCGCTTGGTAAACGCAAGCTGGCGCCGTCGATCAGCCCCAACAAGACCGTCGAGGGGCTGTACGGTGGGATTGCGGCGGCGGCGTTGTTTGGCGGCGCGTGGACGTTGGCGACCGGTCTTGGAGTCGCATTGCTTCCGCTTGCGCCGGTGTTCGCAATCGCCGCACAGAGCGGCGACTTGTTCGAAAGCGGGATGAAACGGCGCGCGCAAGTCAAGGATTCAGGCACATGGTTACCGGGACATGGCGGGGTGCTCGATCGCCTCGATGGACTCGTACCGGTGGCTGTCCTCACGGCCGCGGCCCAGCTACTGGGGCTGACGTGATGCGCAAGATCGCCCTGCTCGGCGCCACCGGATCGATCGGCAAGTCGACGCTCGACCTCGTTGAGCGAAACCCCGATCGGTTCAGGGTAACGGCCGTGACCGCAGCTAGAAATGTGGAAGCGCTCGCCGACCTGGTACGCCGCACCGGCGCCGGGCTCGCAGTCATCGCCGATGAAAGCCGCTACATGGATCTCGTGGAGCTGCTGGTCGGGACCAACTGCCGGCCGGCCGCGGGGGAAGATGCACTGATTGAAGCCGCGTTGTACGATTGTGACTTGGTGATCGGTGCGATCGTCGGCTGCGCTGGTCTCCGCCCGGTGATGGCGGCGGTCGAAGCGGGCCGCACGGTTGCCCTGGCGAACAAGGAAGCGCTGGTTACCGCTGGAGCACTGATGACCGACGCTGCAGTAGCGAGCGGCGCGATCCTCCTTCCTATCGACAGCGAGCATAATGCGATTTTCCAATGCCTGGCAGGCGCCGATTTGAGCGACGTGTCGAGAATCATCCTGACAGCGAGCGGCGGTCCCTTTCGGACTGCCTCGGCCGAGGAAATTCGCGTGGCCACCCCAGCCCAGGCGGTAGCCCATCCCAACTGGTCCATGGGAGCCAAGATCTCGGTTGATTCGGCGACTCTGATGAACAAGGGACTTGAGCTAATCGAGGCTCATTATCTGTTCGGGCTTGCGTCCGATCGCATCGACGTAGTGATCCACCCGCAATCGGTGATTCATTCGATGGTTGAGTTCATCGACGGGTCGGTGCTCGCCCAGCTCGGCAGTCCGGACATGCGAATCCCGATCGCTTATGCGCTAGCATGGCCGGAGCGGATCGCGACGCCCGCGCAGAAACTCGATCTTGCGGCTCTCAGCCGTCTCGACTTCGAAGCGCCGGACCTGGAGCGCTTTCCGGCGCTCCGTCTCGCTCGCCAGGCGCTCGAGGCAGGCGGAGCCGCGCCGGTTGTTCTTAATGCCGCCAACGAAATCACGGTTGCCGCGTTCCTTGACGGCAAAATCCCATTCCGGGAGATTGCAACGCTGGTCGAGGAGGCACTTGCTGGAATCGCACTCGATGCGCCGAGTACAATCGGCGATGTACTGGAGATAGATCGCGTGACGCGGAGCCGGACCTGCGCCATGATGAAAGCGAGCTGTTCCTAGAAGATGATTCCCCAGACCCCACTTTGGCTCGTTCTCGTGGCCTTCGCGTGCGCGATCGCGGTGCTCGTCTTCTTCCACGAGCTCGGGCATTATCTTGTCGCACGTCTGTTGGGGATACCTGCGGAGATTTTCTCGATCGGCTTCGGGCGCGAGCTGTTCGGCCGGACTGACAGACAGGGAACGCGCTGGAAAGTCGCGTGGCTGCCGCTCGGCGGGTACGTCAAGTTCGTCGGCGACATGACGCCCGCCAGCAACCCCACTGAGCTCGATTCTATCCCCGAGCAATTACGTGAAAAGGCATTCCAGCTCCGCCCGGTGTGGCAGCGTTTCCTGGTCGTCCTCGCCGGACCCATAGCCAATTTCGTGCTCGCAATCGGCATTTTCACGGCTGTCTTTTCACTCGTGTCCGCGCCCGAAACCAATAAGATCGGGCGCGTAGAAGCCAAAAAGGCAGCCGCTGCCGCGGGCCTTCAGCCAGGAGACCGGATCTTGTCGGTTGCAGGCCGGCAAACCCCGACATTCGACGAGGTGCGCGAGTTGGTTGAGCCTCGGCCAAATCAGGTCGTCCCGATCGAGGTAGAACGGGACGGGTCAATCCAGCATCTACGGGTGAAAATCGGCACCGACCAGCTCCAAGACAGCAGTGGACAGAAGATCACGATCGGACTGCTTGGCGTCTCCGCGGCGCCAGTTTCGGTGTTCAGAGCATTGCCAATGGCCACCGAGCAGACCCTTCGTATCACGGGTTGGGTGCTCCAGGGTGCCGCTCGGCTGGTTGTCGGCGAGGGCTCACGAAAGGACGTGGGCGGGCCGATCAGGATCGCTCAATTTGCCGGAGAGGCGGCATCGCTCGGCGTTCTGCCCTTCGTCCAGCTGCTGGCGTTGCTCTCAATTAATCTCGGATTCATCAATCTCTTGCCAGTCCCGCTGATGGATGGAGGGCATCTGTTCTTCTATGGAGTGGAAGCAATCCGGCGCCGTCCGCTCAGTGCCCGGGCTCTCGAATGGGCATTCCGCGGCGGTTTGGCGGTAATTCTTGCGCTGGTGGTGTTCACGACTCTGAACGATTTGGGCTCAATCGGCCTGTGGGACCGGCTTCAACGCTTGATTGGCTAGGAGGGTTGGGGCAGGGCGGCATGAACCGGGGCTTTGCGGCGAAGCGCGCCGCTGCACCAATTGCACACAAGGCGGGGATGCGTGATTTCAAGGTCGAATCGTTTTAGCCGGCGAGCCGGCACGCTGCTCTTGGTGGGGACCGTCCTCGGCGGCTCCGCAGCCCCCCTTTGGGCGCAAGCAGCTTCGCCGAATCAGCCGACTCCAGCGCCTGCGCAGGCGACTCCGTCGCCGGCGCAGCCGACAGCAGCACAACCGGTGCAGCCGGCCTCGCCGCCTGCGCCGGTCGAGCGGACGATCCATTCAATCTCGGTGAAGGGTAATCAGCGGCTCGAGCCGGAGACCATTCGCGCTTACGCCAACCTGTCGCCGGGTGAGACCTATACGGCCGAGACTCTCGATCAGGCGTTGAAGGACCTCTACGCCACGCAGCTGTTTGCCGACGTGACGATCGCGGGCGCGGATACCGGCAACCTCGTGATCAATGTTCGCGAGAACCCGGTCATCAACCGCATCATTCTCGAGGGCAACAAGCACATCAAGGACGACAAGATCACGCCGGAGATCAAGCTTGCTCCGCGCCAGATCTTCACGCCCAGCGCCGTCCGGTCCGACGTCGATCGAATCCTCGAGCTGTATCGACGTCAGGGCCGCTTTGCAGCACACGTCGATCCGAAGATCGTTCGACTCGATCAAAATCGCGTCGACGTGGTCTTCGAAATCTATGAAGGCGACCTTGCGAAAGTCCGGGCGATCAACATCCTCGGAAATACCCATTTCAGCGACGCGCGGCTGCGCAAGGAAATGTACACTCGACAGGCGGGCGGAGTCCTCGGCTTCCTGAAGTCGAACGACACTTACGATCCGGATCGCCTCGCCGCGGACCAACAGAAGCTGCGCGCGTTCTATTTGACCCAGGGTTATGCCGATTTCCGCGTCGTCTCGGCGCTTGCCGAGCTAACGCCCGACCGCCGCGACTTCGTCATCACCTACGTCGTCGAGGAGGGACCCCGCTATAAGTTCGGGACGGTCGAGGCGGACAGCGCACTTCGCGACTTCCCCAATGCCGAAGTGCTGAAGATCGCGAAAATCAAACCGGGAACCTGGTTCAACGCGAAGGAGGTCGAGGACTCGGTCACCAACCTCAACGAAGCCGCCGGCAACCTTGGTTACGCGTTCGCAGACATCAACCCGGCCTATGATCGCGACTCTGAAAAGCGGGTGATGAACCTGACCATCAAGGTCACTCCGACGCCGCGCGTCTATGTCGAGCGGATCGACATTACCGGCAACACGTCGACACGCGACAAGGTGATCCGGCGTGAATTCCGTCTCAACGAGGGCGATGCGTTCAACGCTCTCAAGGTCAAGCGCAGCCAGGACCGTCTCCAGAGCCTCGGCTTCTTCCAGGACAAGCTGGAAATCAAGCAGACCGAAGGGTCCAGTCCGGATCGTGTCGTTCTCAGCGCCAACGTTCAGGAAAAACCGACGGGTCAGTTGTCACTGTCGGGCGGCTATTCGAGCCTCGAAAAGGCCGTCATCCAGCTGGCCATTTCGCAGAACAATTTCATGGGCAAGGGCCAGACCGTCGATGCTTCGGTCAATTGGTCGGTCTATGGCAAGTCGATCGAAGCCGGATTTACCGAACCGTTCTTCATGGACAAGGCGATCCTGCTCGGGGGAAGGCTCTTCCGGCGCGACTACCGCAGCTTCGACTTCATCGGCACCAACCGCAACACCACTTATTCGGAGCTGAGTACGGGCGGCACGCTCACGTTCGGTTTCCCGATGACCGAATATTGGAATTTCGGCGGACGATATACGATCGAAGGCGACAAGATCTCGCTCGACAAGGCGACCTTCTACACCGATCCCGATGGGTCGGGTCCGCTGCTGCCGGTTTGCGATCCGATCAAGGCGGGTCGCTATCTTTGCGATGAAATCGGTAACCGCCTGACGTCCCTGATCGGCTTTTCAACGATCTACGACGATACCGACGCGGTTCACCCAACGCGCGGGCAAAGGCTGACCCTGTCGGAAGATTTCGCAGGCCTTGGCGGAAACGTCCGCTACATCCGCTCCTCGGTCAATGCGACCAAGTACCATAGCCTCGGCGCCTGGGTGCTCTCGGTCCACGGGGAAGGCGGCTACATCGTGCCGCTGCAAAAAGCGCCCGGACCCGGACGCGACGCGATCCGCCTCACCGACCGCTTCTTCGACCCCGGAATCCGCGGGTTCGACATCCGCGGAATCGGACCGCGGATCGTAAGGCTTCCGTACAATAGTGACGGAACCCTGGCGGCTCTGGACATTAACAAGGATGTGACGGACGCGATTGGCGGACGCGCTTATTACATGGGCCGGGTCGAGCTCGAGTTCCCGGTCAGCTCGGGGCTCAAGAGCCTGGGACTGAGGCCATCGGCGTACATCGACGCCGGCTCACTCTGGGACGTGGCGAAGCCACAGTTGATTGACGCCCGCTACATTTGCGGCCCCACGGCCGCCAACACAACCGATCTGACGACGTTCACAAGTCCGGTCTCGAATTGCAGCGTGGATACGAACGGCGTTCCTCACGTGGCAACGAATTTCCAATCGAGTCCAGGTTTCAAGGAAGTTTTCCTTGGCAATTCGGTGAAGCCGCGTCTGTCGATCGGGATTGGCGTCAATTGGGTCTCGCCCTTTGGCCCCCTGCGCCTCGACCTCGCCAAGGCAATTCTCAAACAAAAGGGTGACGACACCAAATTGTTCACTTTCAACGTAGGAACCCAATTCTGATGAAGACAATATTCATTTCTGCTTCTCTCGCTGCTTCGGTGCTTGTACCTGCAGCGGCTCGCGCCCAGGCAGTCCCTGCCGCGACAGTTGCCGTCGTAGACGTCGATCGCGTCAGGGCGTCCTGCAATGCATGCAAAACGGCGATTGCCACGCTGAAGAGTCAGGCCGCCGCGGAAGAGAGCCGCGAGAAAGCTCTCAGCACGAGCCTCGAATCCGAACGGGCTTCTATCCAGGCGGCCGTCGACGCACTGAAGGGCAAACAGCCCGACGCGGCGCTTCAGGCGCGGATCAAGGCTTTCCAGACGCAGGGACAACAGGCTCAGGCCGAAGTTGAGCGCGGCCGCGCTCAAATTGCAGCTAACCAGCAGTACATCGTCAAGCAGATCGACGATAAGATGAACCCGATCTTCGGTCAGGTGCTGCAGCGTCGCGGCGCAAACATCATGGTCGATCAGAACGCGACGTTGGCAACCGCGACCAGCGTCGATGTCACCAACGATGTGCTGACGGCGCTCAATGCGGCCTTGCCGTCAATTGCGACCTCGGCTCCGGCACCGGCCCGAACGAGCCAACCTCAGGGCCGCTAAGGTTTGAATGACCAACCGGACAGCGCCGTCATCGGCCCGCTTGATATCAAGCGCGTGATGGCGGCGCTGCCGCACCGCTACCCGATGCTGCTGGTCGACCGGGTGGAAAGCCTCGATCCGGAAAAGGGCATCGTCGCAATCAAGGCGGTTAGTATCAATGAGCCCTTTTTTCAGGGCCATTTCCCGGGTCGTCCAATCATGCCGGGCGTTCTGATCGTAGAGGCTCTCGCCCAGGCGGCAGGCGTTCTCGCAATCGAGGCGCTCGGCCTCGCGGGCTCGGGCAAGCTCGTCTATTTCATGGCGATCGAAAGCGCGAAGTTCCGTGCACCGGTCGAGCCGGGCGTGCTCATGAAGCTCGAGGTCGAGTTCGTTCAGAAGCGATCAACTGTCTGCAAGTTCGCGGGGCGAGCCACAGTCGACGGTAAGGTGGCTGCCGAGGCGAATTTCACCGCGATGATCGCCGACCCGCCAGCCTGACCCCGGCGTAGATCGCGCGTGGCTCGGTCCGATAGCTAAAGACGTCTTGATAGTGCTGATTGAGCAGATTCGCGCCGCGAACGAATAGCTCTAAGCCGGGACGAACCGCGTAAGCGAGGCGAGCATCGGCCAACCAATATGATCCCAACGTGACACGATCGAACGGGAAGGTGTCGCGATTGTCGAGATGCCGTCCAACATAAGCGAGGGAAGCGCCGTAGCTTAATTTGCCGACCGAGCCGTCGGCCGACACCGAGCCGCTGTGCTCGGGCCGGCGCGTCTCGGTGAGCAGCTCGCCGCTGACGGGATCAGGCTGGCTGGCCTTCAAAAATGCATAGTTGGCCGAGAGCCTGAACTTGTCGGCGATCTTCCAGTCGAGGCTGGCCTCGGCGCCCGAACGCCTGCTGGTCGCCGGCGAATTGAGGACGCTGGTAAAGGTCGCATTGTTGACGATCTCATCGTGCAGGCGTTGCCGATAACCCGTCAGCGATGCACCGAAGGACCCGCGGCGATACCGCAGTGACAGCTCGAACCCGCGAGAGCCTTCCGGCTTGAGGGTCGGGTTTCCGACAAAATTGCCGGGGAAGAAGCCGTAAAGGTCGAAGAAGGTCGGCTGCGCGATCCCCTCCGCATAAGAGCCCGCCAGCGAAAATCCTTTGCCGAGCTGGCCAAGCAGCGACGCGCGAACGGTCGTCGCGTCCTTGAAGCGGTTGAACCAATCATGCCGCACGGCGACATCGGCGCCAATCTGCTTGGCGTCTGCTCGCCACTCGGCGGTGATCGACTCACGACGACGTGATCGATCCTGGTCGGTAAATCCGCCGAAGGCCGTATCGCGCGCGTGAAACGTCTCGCGCTCGGCGTCGGCGGCGAGGATCAGGCGCTGCGTGATAAGACCGGTGGCGAACCGTCGCTCCAGCTGCACCGAGAGATTATCACGCGTACCACGCGTCCGATTCTGCTCCGTTTTGGCAAGATAGTTTTTGTTTGAAGAGCCGAGCAGCGTTCCGGCGACTTGCGCCCTCCACGGCGAAGAATAATCGCCAACAGCTCCCCAGGCTCGTCCTGCCTCGAGGCGATTTCGACTGTTGTCGAGCGTGTCGATGTGGGCGCCCGTCAACGGATCGAAGCCGTCGAACTCATCACTCCCGGTCAGCGCAAGGGCAGAGGCGCCAATCTCCATGTCCGCCCGGGGATGCCAAGTCGCTCGCACTCGTCCCGAGAGGTTGCGATAGCCGTCCCTGTCCCCTGGTCCCGCCACGCTGTTGATCCCCGTCGCGCGTTGGAATCCGACCGCGCCCGAGAGGCTTGCACTCTCAGTCACGAGTGACTCCGATCCGCTGCCGCGGAGCAACCCGAAGGAGCCGGCTTCAGCGCTTGCCGAATGGCCGGGCGCATCGTCTAGACCGTTGACCGCAATCACCCCGCCGATCGCGTCCGAGCCCCATAGAGCCGACTGTGGTCCGCGGACGACCTCGATCCGGGATGCGAGGTCGGCATTTAATATTTCAAAGCGGGGCGCGTCCCCGGACGCGGGGTCGTCGATCTTGATGCCATCGACGAACAACAAGGTGTGATTGGCCTCGGCTCCGCGAATACGCACTTCCGTCAGTGACCCAGTGGGACCCGATGTTGCGACCGACACCGAAGGCGTCAGCCGAAGCAATGCGCTGATCAGCGGCTCATCCAGGCGTTCAATCTGCTGCTGGTCGATGATGGTGACGCTTGCCGGCGACTGCGCTTCGGTTTCCGGTGCGCGCGAAGCGGTGATGACGATCTGACTTGAGTCGATTGGAAATGCTTGCATGGTACCCTCCCTTGACGAACCTGTCGTCACAGAGGGATGCGCTGCCGGCAGGCAGCGAGCCCACGCCCCGCGGCTGATCCCGGCCGGGGAAACGGACGACGGACCAAGGCAGGTTCCTGACTTTGCCGAAAGGCTCGGCACTCACAGTTGCGGGCACAGTGCCGGATTTTCGCCGGCTTCCCTTTGAACCGCCCCCAGTCCGACTCGCGTCGGTGGGCGGCACCTCGATCGCGGATGCCTTGCTAGTCGGGCTGTCAAATTGCGGTCAAGCCGATTATTGAGGCGGTCATGACCCGATTGATCGCGCTTCTATCAGCTATTGCCGTAGCCGCTGCACTGCGCCTGGTGCCGCATCCACCGAACTTTTCGCCGATCGACGCCATGGCGCTGTTCAGCGGCGCTTATCTCGGTCGACGCGCACTGGCTTTTGCCGCGCCCCTCGGCGCAATGCTTCTTAGCGACTTGATCCTCGGCTTCTACCCGGGCGTGTGGATCACCTACTTAGCGATCGCTGTGGTGGTGCCGATTGGCTGGGTCGTGCTGCAAAGGCGCTCGCCGTTGAGGATTGGCCTTGCAGCGATCGCGAGTTCGGTGGCTTTCTTCCTGATCAGCAATTTCGGAACTTGGGCCCTGAGCGGAATTTATTCCCACAGTATGGCGGGTCTAAGCGCCTGCTACCTTGCAGCGATCCCCTTCTTTCAAAACACGGTCGCGGGCGATCTGTTCTACGGCGTGCTTCTCTTCGGCGGGTTCACGCTGACCGAGCGCGTCGCGCCGCGATTGAGGGCAGGCGCTGCGTTGCCGGCCTGACGCCCTGTTCGGTTGCAACTTCGACCCTCTCCCTGTAGAGGCGCCGCTCAACTTGCTGTCGCTGGTCGGAAACCAGCGGCTAACCCAAGGAAAAACCAGATGAAGTCCGGTACCCACCCCGACTACCACATGATCAACGTCGAAATGACCGACGGCACCAACTTCCAGACCCGTTCGACCTGGGGCAAGGAAGGCGACACGCTCCACCTCGACATCGATCCGAAGGTCCATCCCGCGTGGGTCGGGGGTACTCGCCAGGTCCAGGAAGGCGGGCAGGTCGCCCGCTTCAACAAGCGATTCGGTGGCCTTACTCTTGGCAAGAAATAAGTGACGCTAAGCCTGCCCGGAGATCAGACTGGCACCGCTCAAGCTAAGAACGGTCGTCCCGAAGGCTGATCGGGGATTTGATCGAGTGAATTGCCAGTCCGCGCCGACGCTCGAGACCGAGCGCCTCATCCTTCGTGAGTTCGGTGTGAGTGACCTCGACGCTCACGCGGCGACGCTGGGCAATGGGGAAGTGATGCGCCACATCGGTGGTCAGCCGCTGAACCGTGAGGACAGCTGGCGCCGGCTTCTTATGGGCGTCGGCATGTGGTCGCTAATCGGCATGGGACCGTGGGCGGTCGAACTCAGAGGCGATGGGCGCATGGTCGGCCATTGCGGCTTCTTTCAATTCCATCGCGACATGGTCCCGTCGATTATCGGAGAGCCCGAGATGGGATGGATCTTCGATCCGTCGGTGCAGAGACAGGGGATCGCCTACGAGGCCTGCAGCGCAGCCCTTGCATGGGCGGAACGCGAGATCGGCGCCCAATCCTACCCGGCGATCATCGACCTAGAGAACATCCCGTCGATGATGCTGGCCGAGCGGCTTGGCTTCGTACGGCTTGCTGATGCGACCTATCGCGATATTCGGATGGCATTCTTTCGGCGACCAGGAAAACTCGCCGGCTAGAAGGCGCTCAGACCAGTAATAGCCCGGCCCATGATCAGCGCGTGAACGTCGTGGGTGCCTTCGTAGGTATTCACCGTCTCGAGATTCGCGGCGTGGCGCATCACCTGGAACTCGGCCGAGATTCCGTTGCCTCCGTGCATGTCACGCGAGGTTCGGGCGATATCGAGCGCCTTACCGCAATTGTTGCGCTTAATGAGGCTTATCGTCTCCGGTACGAGTTCGCCCGCTTCCATGCGGCGACCGACCCGCAGGGCAGCCTGCAATCCAAGCGTGATCTCGGTCGCCATATTGACGAGCTTCAGCTGCACAAGCTGATTGGCGGCGAGCGGCTTACCGAACTGCTTGCGGTCGAGCGTGTACTGCCGGGCTGCGTGGTAGCAGGCTTCAGCGGCACCCATCGAACCCCAGGCAATGCCGTAGCGGGCACGGTTGAGGCAGCCGAACGGCCCTTTAAGCCCTTCAACATTGGGCAGAAGCGCATCTTCGCCGACCTCGACCTGGTCCATCACGACTTCGCCGGTCACCGACGCGCGCAGCGACAGCTTCTCCTTGATCTTGGGGGCGGTCAGCCCCTTTGCACCCTTCTCGAGCACGAAACCGCGGATCTTGCCGCCATGCGCATCCGACTTCGCCCAGACGACGAACACGTCGGCAATTGGCGAGTTTGTGATCCACATCTTGCTTCCCGACAGAAGGTAACCACCCTGGACCTTCTTGGCGCGGCTGTGCATGCTTCCGGGATCGGAACCGGCGTCGGGCTCGGTGAGACCGAAGCAGCCGACGATCTCGCCGCTGGCGAGCCGAGGCAGATATTTTTGCCGCTGTTCCTCGGACCCATATGCGTAGATCGGGTACATCACGAGGCTCGACTGGACCGACATTGCCGAGCGATAGCCGCTGTCGACTCGCTCCACAGCTCGAGCGATCAGTCCGTAGCTGACGTAACCGAGGCCAGCGCCGCCATATTCGTTCGGAATCGTCGCGCCGAGCAGCCCGAGCTCGCCCATTTCGCTCAGGATATCGCGGTCAAACCGCTCTTCCAGATAAGCGGAAGTGACCCGCGGCTGGAGCTTGTCCTGGGCATAGCTTTCGGCCGTATCGCCGACGAGCCGCTCCTCGTCGGTCAGCTGGTGATCTAAATCGAACGGATCCGCCCAGTCGAACGGAAGAATTGCAGGCTCGCCCACGGCGTTGCGGCTCCAAAACTGATGGAAGTCGCCGCGTCCTTAGCGACGGGGTCGTGACCGCGCCACCCCCACACAGACCTCAAAAACCAACGTGCGCGAAAGCGAACATTCCTGGCGAGGGGATCGTCGCCCACGGGGCAATGCTCGTTCCGCCGGCCTCATCTGGCCCGCTCAGGGCTTCGGCCCCGAGGCTCGCGCCTTGAGCAATGCGGGTCCAGTCAGACGCGCCCGCCGAGGCGGCCGAAGAAATCGCCACGAATGTCAGGACCACGGAAGCGATCAATACGAGACACCGGTTCATCGTCGGACTCCTTTCACCAGATCGGTCAGCGTTCGTCGTCACCAAGGCCGGCAGCCTTGAGCTTCACCAGCTGGTCGGCCGAGCGCGGATGAAGGCCATGCGCTTCGAGCGATCGAACATATTCGGGAGTGACGTCGAGCGCCTTCAGCTGGACCAGCGTATCGACGGGAAGGTGCGCGTAGCCCATCTGGGCGAAGCCCCCAATGAATGCGGGATCGATCTTGAGCGCGGCCATCTGCTCGAGCTGATCGGCGGTAAGATTCGCATAGCCAGCAGTTGAAAGCGAAGCGACGAGCGCCGGGGTTACGCCTACGGCTTTCAGCTGGGCAAATTCCTCTCCGGGCTGGCTGCGATACCCGGCGCGTGCCAACGCGGCGATGTAATCGGGAGTGACATCAAGCGCAGCAAACTCGGTCAGATCGTCGAGCGACTTCGGCGCATTCCCAGTCGCCGCCAGGCTCGCGATGTAGGAGCGAGTGACCCCAACCGCAGCCAATTCGGCCAGCCTCTCGATGCTTGGTCTTGGATAGTGATAAGCCGCCAATGCATCGACGAGATCGCGGTTGGCGCCGGTGACCGTAAGCTCATAGGCCTGCGTGGGCGTCGGGCGGCCAATGCGCCGCTCGGCGAGGAAGTCGGCGAAGGCCTGGTTTTGGGAAAAAGTACAGCGCCCGGTCGCGACCGAATTGCCGCCGTGCCCGCTGCAATCGATCCGCCCGGGATCGCGGATATAAGCGAAACGGACCGGATGCTGGCCCGGCTGGCGCACTGCTGCGAGGTCGAGGCCCGAAAGCTCATCTTCCGCGAACGAATTGGACATCATGTTTCCTGAAGATTTCTCGCCAATGAGGGTCAGCTGGATTCTCCCCCGATCGGCCCTGTCTTGCAGGGTGAAACCCATGGATCGGCCCGAGCTTGCCATGCAGGCGCTCGAGACGCTGATCGCGGTCAGAACGAGCGCGGCGAGCAATGCGAGGGGACGGTTCATTGATACTCTCCTTCAACCGGTTCATCGGACAAAGCTCGACCGTTCGCCTCGGGCGAGGCGTTCAAAATCAGTCACTTGCGGTTTGAAACCTTCGAGTTCGGCTAAGCTGTAAAACTAGTCATCGATGCCTCCCCGGCGGCGGCGGCGGCGGAGAAGGCGGAGCGGGCGGGTCGCGCAAGTCGTCGATGTCCACCCCCTGCGCCTTCAGCTCAACCAGCTTCTCGACGCTGAGCCGGTACCCGGCTTTGCGGAAGCGCTC
>Ga0134125_10006068_pt1 | contig 13700 bp, 11 predicted proteins | sample KB31751_FD_96464 | JGI IMG/M metagenome (GOLD analysis project Ga0134125, IMG submission 96464) | Terrestrial soil microbial communities with excess Nitrogen fertilizer from Kellogg Biological Station, Michigan, USA - KB3-175-1 | ecosystem: Environmental > Terrestrial > Soil > Unclassified ... | reverse complement strand
GGCGCTCGAGGCTCGAGACGCCCTGGAGGACAAATCGGTCCTCTTCGAGCGAGGAGTCCGGATCGAATACGGTCAGCGAAAGCGGATCGGAGAACGCCGTCAGGGCCTCGTCGAAAGAGACGCCATGTTTTGCGAAGTTCGCGTTCGCCTTCGCCGGATCCCATTCGAACCGCCCCCCAAAGCATCGGGCGGTTCGAATGGACTGTTGCTAACTCCTGGCTGGGTTCTGTTCGAAACGCACGTTCACACGGTGCAGGCAGTCGTTGGTGAGGTCCGATCCCGAGATCCACACGGATGGCTTCGAGCAACCTGTTCTGTGCCTCGATGCGGCCCTCACGATCGTCGTTCGTTGCAACGATCTGCGCGGTCGCTTCCCGCACAGCTGCCGGCGCTACATCGCATCGAACCTGTCAGCGTTACCGCTTCTTGTCGCTGACCGGCTTCGGCTGGGGCGTCAGGGTGTGAACGGTCGCCCCGCCCGAACCGCCGCCGGCCGTCAGCGCCGGGCCGCCGACATCCCGGTGGATGCCGTGGTGGGCGAGGACCTTGGCCTCGATCTTCTTGGCCACGTCGGCGTGGTCGCGCAGATACTGCTTGGCGTTCTCGCGCCCCTGACCGATGCGGTCGCCCCCGAAGCCGAACCAGGCGCCGGACTTCTCGACCGCGCCGCACTCGGCGCCGAGATCGACCAGGTCCCCCTCGTGGCTGATCCCCTCGCCGTAGAGGATGTCGAACTCCACCTCGCGGAACGGGGGCGCCATCTTGTTCTTCACCACCTTCACGCGCGTGCGGTTGCCGACCACCTTCTCGCCGTCCTTGAGCGCGCCCACGCGGCGGATGTCCATGCGCACGCTGGCGTAGAACTTCAGCGCGTTGCCGCCGGTCGTCGTCTCCGGGTTTCCGAACATGACGCCGATCTTCATGCGGATCTGGTTGATGAAGATGACCAGCGTGTTCGACTTGGCGATGGTGCCGGTCAGCTTGCGCAGCGCCTGGCTCATGAGCCGCGCCTGCAGGCCGACGTGCGCATCGCCCATCTCGCCTTCAAGCTCGGCGCGCGGCGTGAGCGCGGCGACCGAGTCGACGACGATGACGTCGACGGCGCCCGAGCGGACCAGCATCTCGGTGATCTCCAGCGCCTGCTCGCCGCAGTCGGGCTGCGAGACGAGCAGGTCGTCCGTCCGCACGCCCAGCTTGCGCGCGTACCCGACGTCCAGCGCGTGCTCGGCGTCGACGAACGCGCAGATGCCGCCCATCCTCTGGGCCTCGCCGACGACGTGGAGAGCCAGCGTCGTCTTGCCGGAAGACTCCGGCCCGTAGATCTCGATGATACGGCCGCGGGGTAACCCGCCGACGCCGAGCGCGATGTCGAGCCCCAGCGATCCCGTCGGCACCACCTTGACCTCGGGCGGCGCGATCCCCTCGCCGAGCCGCATGATGCTCCCCTTGCCGAACTGCTTCTCGATCGTGGAGACCGCCAGGTCGATCGCCTTGTCGCGCGCCGGATCGCGGTCGCGCGCCGGGGCCGCGGTCTCCTTCCCCTGCCCGTCGCCCTTGATCTCCTTGATGTCGCTCTTCTCCGAGGTCTTTTCCGAGCTAGTGGCCATGTGGTCTCTCCTTGCTTGCCTTGATCAGTTCGAACGGAGCGCGGCCGTGTGCCGCAAAACGTAAGTGGAGCCCGCGTTGTCCCGGCCTTGGCCGAGCTGGCTCTCGAACACGCACAGCTCGTCGACCGGCGCCGGGCCGAAGACGCGGTCCCCCACCGCGGCCAGCGCGGCGCGGGCGTCGACGCCCTGCTTGCTGCGCCCCACGGTGACGTGGGCCCGAAAAGGCCGGCTCTCGCGCTCGCCGATCCCCAGCCGCGCCGTCGTCTCCTCGACGATGGCCGCCACCGCCCCCAGCCGCCCATCGTCGTCGGCCACCCCGGCCCAGAAGACGTTGGCCCTGTTCGGCGACGGAAAGGCGCCCATCCCGCGCACCTCGATCCCGAACCGAGGCACGGCGGCCAGCGACTCGGCCAGCGCGCCGCCGAAGGCGGCCAGCCGCCCCTCCTCGACCGGGCCCAGGAACTTGACGGTCACGTGCAGGTTCTCGAGCTTGCGCGACCACCTCACGCCGGAGAGCGCGCGGCCGAGCTCGCCGGCGGCGGCCAGCACGTTGGCCCGCACCGGCTCGGGCAACGGCACGGCGACGAAGCTGCGGACGGTCTTGCTGGCTGGACCCGTCTCCCTCATCGCTTCCGCGTGTCGAAGTAGCGCCGCGCCAGATCGAGCGCGTAGTGAGCGGCCGCCAGGCGCACCCGCTCGCGCCCGCCGGAGAACAGCTTGGTCGAGGTGCGGGTCGTCCCCGGACCGCAGATGGCGAAGCAGACGGTCCCCACCGGCTTGTCGGGCGCCCCCCCCTCGGGCCCCGCCACGCCGGTGATCGCCACCGCCACCGACGACCCGCAGACCCGCTTGGCCCCCTCGGCCATCTCGCGCGCCGTCGGCTCGCTGACCGCGCCGAAGTCGGCGATCGTCTCGGGCTTGACGCCGAGGACGCCGATCTTCATCTCGTCGGCGTAGGCGACGATGCTGCCGCGGAAGTAGGCGCTGGCGCCCGACTCCGAGGTGGCCAGCTCGCCGGCCAGGCCGCCGGTGCAGGACTCGGCGAAGGCCACCGTCGCCTCCTGCGCGCGCAGCGACTTGGCCATGGCGCCGACGAACGTCTCGCCGTCGACGCCGTAGATGCCGGGCCCGATCCGCTTGCGGATCTCGGCGTCCACCTTCTCCACCGTCGCGCGCGCCGCCTCGGCGTCGGCATCGCGCACCACCAGCTTGACGTGGTTGACCGGCATCGAGGTCCGGAAGTGCAGCGTCGCCCCCTCGATCCCGCTCAGGATCCCGGCCAGCCGGTGGTCGATGTGCGACTCGCCCATTCCGTAGAGGTGCCAGGTGCGCACGGCCGGCGCCGGCACGCCCGTCTCGACCAACCGCCCGGTCAGCCGCGGCAGCACCTCGTCGGTGAAGATCTTCTCCATCTCGCGCGGGACGCCGGGCAGGAAGTAGGCCTCCGCGCCGCCGAGCCGCACCACGAACCCTGGCGCGATCCCGGCCGCGTTCGCCAGCGCCTGCGCGCCGTTGGGGACGCGCACCTGCCGCAGGTTGTTGGGCGTCATCTCGAAGCCGTGGGTGGAGAACCGCTTCTTCATCGCCTCCAGCGACGGCTCGTCGGCGTGCGTCCCGGTGACCAGCAGCTCGGCCACCGCGTCGACGGTCCGATCGTCCTCCGTCGGCCCGAGGCCCCCGGTGGCGACGATCAGGTCGACCTCCGCCCGCAGGCGCACCAGCGCCGTCCGGATCGCCTGCGGGTCGTCCGAGACGACCAGCTGCTCCGTCAGCTCGTACCCGAGCTCGAACAGACGCTCGGCGATGAAGGTGTCGTTGGTGTTGCTGATCTCGCCCCGCAGCACCTCGTCCCCGATCGCCAGCAACGCCGCGCGCTGCGCCACCGCCTTGGAACTAGACATTTGAGCAGTACCGTAGCCGCGTCGGATCGCGATGTCAACGAATTGTCGGCGCCGTCTGGAGGGGTCCCCCGGTGCTGTCCAAGCGGCTGCACCGCCGATAGGTTGCCCTGCACCAAGATCGGGCAGGGCAGCACGGTGACCAGCACCCAGATTGACGGGACGGTCACGGACTCTTACGGCGTGCAGGGTGGCGTCCTCTATGAATTCACGCAGCCGTCCTCTGGTCGAACAGTAGCCGCGCTGCCTGCGGGAATGATTGACGCTTTCGACGCAGGTCGCTACCCTCGGGGTCTCGATGCGTATCCGCTACGCCGCGAAGACCGACGTGGGCATGAAGCGCAACCACAACGAGGATTATTTCTCGTTGATCGAAGACGAGCAGCTGTTCTTGGTGGCCGACGGGATGGGCGGGCACGCATCGGGCGAGGTCGCTTCCAAGATGGCCGCCGACGTCATCCAGGAGTTCTACGCCCGCACGAAAGACGAAGAGGCGACCTGGCCGTACAAGATGGACCGCCACCTCTCGTACGTCGAGAACCGGCTGGTGGTCGGCATCAAGATGGCGAACCAGCGCATCTTCCAGGCGGCCAGCAAGGAGATCAAGCTCAAGGGGATGGGGACGACGATCGTCAGCGGCCAGGTGGTGGGCGACAAGTTCTACATCGCCCACGTGGGCGACTCGCGCTGCTACCGGATCCGGGGGTCGGCGATCCAGCAGATGACGCGCGACCATTCGCTGCTCGAGGACTACAAGGACGCCAAGCCGAACATGTCCGAGGACGAGCAGAAGAAGTTTCCGCACAAGAACGTCATCACGCGCGCGCTCGGCATGCGCGAGCACGTGCAGGTCGACGTCCTGGCGCACGACATCCAGGACCGCGACACCTTCCTGCTCTGCTCCGACGGCCTCTCCGGCATGGTCGAGGACCCCAAGCTGCTCGAGGTGGTCAAGGCCGCGGCCGACCTCGAGACCGCGGTCTCGAACCTGATCGAGGCGGCCAACGGCGCCGGCGGCACCGACAACATCACGGTGCTCGCCCTCCAGTGCGCGAATTGACCGCCTAGCGATGTCCGCTCCCAAGGAGCTCACCGGGTCGGACGCGGGCCTCTCGGGAGATGATCAGATCCGGATAGCCTTCGTGAAATCCTGCGACGTGGCGGCAGCGCCCGGATGTACGAGATCTACGCTGCCGTAGAGTCGGTTCTGCAGCCGCGCGGTCTGATCCTTTCCGACCAAGGAAGGGCAAGCCTGCGCTTCTTCGTGAACCGCGTCGCGGTCCTGGGCGGCTACATCCACCCGTACGATCGAGAGAACCCGGGCTGGCGCATCACTGAACGGGGTCGCCAGGCTCTCTCTTTGAGGAGAAACAAGAACCGCTGCCGTCCGAAGACCTGGAACCAGCGGCAGACTAGAGTCGCTGCGGCGCCTCTGATTCGCCAGCTGAGCCGCAGGTCGACTGCTCCTTGCTACTCTTCTAGAGGTTCCCATGTCGAGGTCCGCACCAACCGTCTCGCGCAAGAGTAGGCCTGTCGTCCGCGCAGCTCGCGCCCGAAAACCCGACAGGGTCCTGGTCTTCACCAAGGCTGACATGGATCGCCAACGCAAGGCCTCCCTGCGCTTTTTGGCCGTTCCGACGATCGAGGCAGGAGATCCCAAGGTCTCGGAGACCGGTATCATCCAAAAGCGTCATCGCCCCGAGAAATGATCTTCGTCGACGCAAGCGTCTTCTACGCTCGAATTGCCCGAGACGACGAGCACCACGAAGAAGCCGACCACTTCTTCGGCGGCGTCAGATCACCGCGGCTCACCACGACAGCCGTCGTGTACGAGACGCACGCGCTGATGCTTCGAGTCTCGAGAATGGCCACCTCGGCGCATGCAGCACGCCAGTTTCTCGCGGAATTAGACGCTGGCCTGGCCCGCGTCGTCCACGTGACGCGCGAGGATCACCGTCGCGCCGTCACACTGGTCCGCGACCATCGCGACAAGAGCTACTCGCTCTGCGATGCTGTCAGTTTCGTGGTAATGGAGCGGCTACGCATTCGACGTGCCGCCTCCTTCGACCGACACTTTCGTCAGTTCGGTAGATTCGACGTATGGCCACTCTGAATCGTACGCCTTTAGAGGCTCCAGTACTGGATGCCGCGCTCGACGACCGCCGGTGAGAAGGCGCTCTTGACGTCGACGAAGCAGCCGTTGTCGCGCACCATCCCCAGCAGCTTCTGCTGCCCGAGCTGAATGTACTCCTGGTGGCTCACCGCCACGACGAGCCCATCGAGGTTCTGGTACTCCTCGAGCCGGTTGAGCGTGACGCCGTATTCGTGCTTCGCCTCGGCGGGATTGCCGCGGCTGTCGTGGATGAGGGCGTCGATCCCGAACTCGCGCAGCTCGGCCAGGATGTCGGGGACCTTGCTGTTGCGGAGATCCGTGCAGTCCTCCTTGAACGTCAGCCCCAGCACCCCCACGCGCGCCCCCTTCACGGCGAACCCCTGCCCGATCAGCATCTTCACCAGCCGCCGCGCCACGTAGGGGCCGACGTTGTTGTTGATGCGGCGACCGGCCAGGATCACCTCGGGCTGATAGCCGAGCTGCTGCGCCTTCATCGTCAGGTAGTAGGGATCGACGCCGATGCAGTGGCCGCCGACCAGCCCGGGACGGAACTTGAGGAAGTTCCACTTCGTCCCCGCCGCCTCCAGCACGTCGGCGGTGCGGATGTTCATCCGTTCGAAGATGATCGCCAGCTCGTTCATGAGCGCGATGTTGAGATCGCGCTGGGTGTTCTCGATGACCTTGGCGGCCTCGGCCACCTTGATCGACGAGGCGCGATGCACCCCGGCTTCGATGATGGCGCCGTAAGTGGCCGCCACCCGGTCGAGGGTGGCGGAGTCCTCGCCAGAGACGACCTTCACGATCCGCTCGAGCGTGTGCTCCTTGTCGCCCGGATTGATCCGCTCCGGCGAGTAGCCGAGCTTGAAGTCCCCCCGCTCGAGCCCCGAGAGCTTGGAGAGGATCGGCCCGCAGACGTCCTCCGTGACGCCCGGGTAGACGGTCGACTCGTAGACCACGACCGCCCCCTTGGAGAGCACCTTGCCCACCGTCTCCGAGGCCTTCACCACCGGCGTCAGGTCGGGGACGTTGTTGTGATCGACCGGCGTCGGCACGGCCACCACGAAGAAGGTGACCCCCTTGAGGTCGGCCAGATCGCTGGTGATCTTCAACGACGAGCCCTCGAGCTCGGTCTTGGGGACCTCCTGGTTGCGGTCGAACCCCCGGCGGAGCTCGTCGACCTTCTCCTTGTTGACGTCGAACCCGATCGACCCCGGGAACTTGCGCGCGAAGGCAAGCGCCACGGGGAGCCCGACGTATCCCAAACCGATGACGGCGATCTTCTCTGGCATGCTCTCGTCGCTCCTCGGGCGCAGGTTACCGTGGTTCGGGCGCCCCGTCGCCCCCTCCCTGCGCCGCCGGATCAGGCGCGGGTGGGACCGGGCTCGAAGGCAGGCATGCCCCCGGACGGACGCCCCTCGCTGACCGGGGGTGGGCCGCCGCCGGGCGGGCGGTTCCGCCAGCGCTTCTCGCGCTTGTGGGCCAGCACCAGCAGCGGGGGCTGAATGAGGCGCGGGATGAGCGCCAGGATCAGCGCGCCGCCGATGACCACGATGGCCAGCGGCTTCTGCGTGTCCGCGCCGATGCCGTGGGAGAGCGCGGCCGGCGTCAGGCCGAGCATGGCCACGAAGACCGTCATCAGCACGGGACGGAGCCAGCGAATGGCCGCGTCACGCGCCCCCTCCTCGAGGCCGGCCCCCTCGGCCCAGACGCGCTGCGCGTAGGTGACGACGAGCAGCGCGTCCTGGATCGAGACGCCGAAGATCGAGATGAACCCCATCGCCGCCGAGATCGAGAAGTTCGTCCGCGTGACGATCAACGCCAGGATCCCCCCGGTGCAGGCCACGGGGATGCCGGCCAGGACGATCAACGTGTCTTTCCAGTCCTTCACCGACGAGTAGACCAGCATCGAGATCACCAGCAGCGTGAGCGGGATGATGACCGTGAGGCGGCCGGTCGCCTCGTTGAGCTGGTTGATCTCCCCGGCCCACTCGAGGTGGGTGTCGTAGGGGAGCTTCACCTTCTCTTCGATCTTCTCCTTGGCCTCGTTGATCGTCGAGGCCAGATCGCGGCCGCGCACCGAGAACTTCACCGGCGCGTAGCGGCGGTTGTCCTCGCGGTAGATGAGCGAGGGACCCTCCTCTTTGACGATCTGGGCGATCTGGCCGAGCGGCACCGAGGCGCCGTCGGGCGTGGCGACCAGGATGTCGCGGATCGCCTTCAGGTCCTTGCGAAACGGCGGCGCCCAGCGGACGGTCAAATCGAAGCGCTTCTCCCCTTCGTAGACCTGCGTGACCGCCTGGCCGCCGATGGCCGCCTGGACCACCGCCTCGACGTCGCCCACGTTGAGGCCGTAGCGCCCGCAGATGGCGCGATCGGGCGTGATGCGCACGTCGGGCTGGCCCAGCGAGGGGAAGAGCGCCAGGTCGGCGACGCCCTTGATGGTCGACATGACGTCGACGATCTCGTTGGCCTTGGCCTCGTTGACGTGCAGGTCGGGGCCGAACACCTTCACCGTGTTCTCGCCCTTGACGCCGGACATCGCCTCCTCGACGTTGTCCGAGATCATCTGGGAGAAGTTGAAGATGACGCCGGGGAAGGCCTGGGTGAGCTCGCGCGAAAGATCCTCGGTCATCGAGTCCTTGGTCACGCCGCGTGGCCACTCCTTCGAGGGCTGGAGCGGCGCGAACAGCTCGATGTTGTAGAAGCCCGAGACGTCGGTCCCGTCGTCGGGGCGCCCCAGCTGCGAGACGACGTGGGTGATCTCCGGGCGCGCCCGGTGCTGCAGATCGCAGGGGCCGTCTTTGGGGCAGCCCAGGATCACCGAGCGCATGCGGCCGACGTACTTCGACGACTGCTCGAGCGAGATCGACGTCGGCAGCGTGGCGCGAATCCAGAAGTTCCCCTCCTCGAGCTTGGGCATGAACTCGCGCCCCAGGAACCCGGAGCTGACCAGCGCGCCGCCCACGATGACCGCCCCGATCCCGACCGCCAGCTTCTGCCGGCGCAGCGCGAAGTCGAACAGCGGCAGGTAGAACTTCTTGAGCCCCCGCATGAGCCAGTTGTCGTGCTCGTGGTCGCCCAGGCTGCCGACCTTGAGGCCGCGCTCGGCCAGGACGGGCGTCAACGTCAGCGACAGCACGATGGCGCCGCCGATGGCGAAGGCGTAGGTGTGCGCCATCGGCGAGAAGATGACCCCCGAGACGCCCGACAGCGTGAAGAGCGGGATGAACGCCACCGCGATGATCAGCGTCGAGGAGAACATCGGCGGCCCCACCTCGCCGGCGGCCAGCAGGATCCGCTCGATGGCGTTGCGCTTCCCGGGCGCCGACAGGTGCCGGAACATGTTCTCCATCACGATGACCGTCGAGTCGACGACGATCCCGAAGTCGACGGCGCCGAGCGAGATCAGGTTGGCCGGCGTGCCGCTGGCGACCATCCCGATGAAGGCCACCATGAGCGCCAGCGGGATGTTGATCGCGGTGATGATGGCCGCCCGCCCATGGCCGAGGAACAGCCAGAGCACCAGCGCCACCAACACCATGCCGATGACCAGGTTCTCCAGCACCGTATGGGTGGTCAGCTTCACCAGCGTGGCGCGGTCGTAGTAGGGCTCGAGGGTCATCCCCGGCGGCAGCACGTGGTACTTGTTGATGTAGTCGACCCGCTCGTGCACGGAGGCCAGCGTCTTCAGCGAGTCGCCGCCGTACCGCATGAGCACCGTCCCTTGCACCACGTCGGGGTCGAGGTCCTTCCCCACGATCCCCAGGCGCGGCGCGTGCCCGACCGTCACGTTGGCCACGTCGCGCACGCGCACCGGCGTGCCTTTTTGAGCGGTGAGCACCACGTCGCGGATGTCGGCCAGCGAGTGGATGATGCCGATCCCGCGCACGTCGTACGACTGCTCGCCGATCGTGAGCCGCTGCCCGCCCACGTTCTGGTTCGAGGCGCCGAGCGCGTTCACCAGCTGGGTCAGCGTCAGGCCGTGTCCCTTCAAGCGATAAGGGTCGACCTCGACGTGGTACTCCTTGGTCTCGCCGCCGAAGCCGACCACGTCGATGACCCCCGGCGCCTGGCGGAACTGCCGCTCGAGGATCCAGTCTTGCGCCGTCTTGAGGTCGGCCAGCGAGTACCCCTCGCCGCGCACGACGTAGCGGAAGATCTCGCCGATCGCGCTCCACGGCGAGAGCTGCGGCGACATCCCCGGCGGCAGGTTGACGAACCCCAGCCGGTTCAGCACCCGCTGCTGCGCCGTGTGGTAGTCGGCGTTCCAGGTGAAGTAGCACTTCACGTCCGAGAGCCCGAACAACGACTGCGAGCGGATGTGGTCGAGATCGATCATCCCGTTCAAGCCGTTCTCGAGCGGGATGGTCACGTAGCGCTCGACCTCCTCGGCGCTCCAGCCGGTCGGCTGGGTGATGATCTCGATCATCGGCGCCACCGGGTTCGGGTAGGCCTCGATGTCGAGCTGCTGGTAGCAGTAGAGCCCCAGCGCCACCAGTCCGACGGCGAAGATCACCACGAACGCCGGCATGCGGAGGACGAAGCGGACGATCCGTGGAATCACGCGGCGCCTCCTTCTCGTTCATCCATGGTCAAAGCATCCCCGACAGCAAGATGGCGCCCGAGGTGACGACGCGCTCGCCGCTCTGCAGCCCCTGCGCGACGGGGACCATGCTGGTCCCCTCGTCGTCGCCGGCCGCCACCACGCGGCGGACGAAGCGGCGGCGCCCGTCGGGCGCGCTCCCCTGCTCGACGAACACGATCGTCTGGTCCGCCAGACGCAGGATCGCGGTCAGCGGCACCGCCAGCGCCTGCACCCCGGGCACGGCGATGGTGACCGTGGCGTACATCTCGGGCTTGAGCTCTCGCCGAGGGTTCTCCACCTCGCAGCGGACGCGCGCCGTGCGCGCCGTGGGGTCGAGCAGGTCGGAGATCCAGTCGACGACGCCGGTGAAGACCTCGTTCGGATAGGCGACCACGCGGGTGGTGACCTTCGCCCCCTTCTTCACGCGCGCCAGATCCATCTCGAACACCTCGGCCAGCACCCAGACGCGATCGAGCTCGCCGACCGTGAACAGCTCCTGGGCGGCGCCGCCCGAGTACTGCCCCTGCACCTCGGCGCCGGGGTTCACGCTGCGCGCGATCACCTCCCCTTCGATCGGCGCGCGCAGCACGAACTCCTGCGTGACCGTGTCGGTGTCGCCGCGCCGGAAGAGGCGCGCCTTCTGGCGCGAGCGCTCCAGCTCCGCCTTGGCCTTGCCGTAGTTGTCCTCCGCCGTCTCGAAGTCCTTCTGCGATCCCGCGTGCGCCTCGTAGAGCTCTTTCTGGCGCTGAAAGTCGTGCTGCGAGGCGGTCAGCTCGGCCTCGGCCTTGCCGAGGTCGGCGAAGGCGTTCCCCACGTCGGGGGACTCGATGGCGCAGAGCGGTCCCCCCTTCTTCACCCGCTGGCCCGGATCGGCCAGGATGCGCGACACGCGCCCGGTGACCGGCGAGTAGATGTGGGCGACGCGCAGATCGTCGAAGGTCACCCGGCCGCTGGTGACCACGTCGTTGCCGACGGCGTGGACGCCGACCGGTTGCACCGCGATGTGCCCGTCGGTCACCTGCTGATCGGTCAACCAGACCTCGCCGCTCGGCGGTTGCGGGACGGTCGGCTCGCCGCCGCCGGCGCGGCAGCCGAGCGTCAGAAGCCCGACGGCGAGCAGCGCGGCGCTTGGCGCGCCTGCGCGCGTTCGGACTTTGAGTGGGGACCGGGGCATGACCGCGACGGACGTGGCCGGGACGGGCGTCCCGTTGATTCGCGTCACGAGACTCTACATCGCCCATGAGACATCAGTCCCGTGACTCGTCTCACGACAGGTGTATATCCCCCATCAAAAGTTGAACGCCAGCGCGAGGCCGACCCGCGTCGTCCCCCGCGCCGCGTCCGCCACGTCGGCGCCGACCGGACGGGGCGTCCCCGGCGCGCCCGCCATCACCATGGGCGGCGCCGGCGGGGGCCCCTGTCCGTCGAGCGCCACCTGCAGATCGAGCTTCAGCGCCACCGACGGCAGCGGCCGATAGTCGATGCCGCCGCGCAGGAACTGCTTGGCCGGCGAGGGTGCCTCAGGTGGCAGCTGGCCCGGACCGGTGATCGTGGGGGGGTTGTAGTTGAACGGGGACATCTCGCTGCGCGCATCGACGTTCTCGTAGCCGGCGAACAGGACCAGCTCCTGCTTCGCCTCCGGCGCCGCCAGGTGCAAGAGGTCGTACCCGGCCTGGACGTAGAAGCCCCGGCCGCGCGCCGGGACCGCGCTCTGCCCGAGCAGGCCGAGGTAGCCGTTCGCCAGGTACGAGTTGACGACGTAGAGACGCGCGTACTCGGCGGTCAGATCGAGGCCGTGGTTGTGATAGCGGAGGTCGGCCTCGACGACGCCGGCGCGCAGGCCGGAGAGCGCCGCAATCCCGTGGCTGGCGCCGCCCACATAGCCGCCGCCCCCGACGACCAGGCCCGGCGGCAGATCGTCGAGCTCGATCCGGCCGACCACCGCGGCGTCGTGGATGGCGAGGCTCGCGCCGTCACCGCGGCCGCCCGAGAGCGGGGCCGTGGCGGAGAACGCGCTGCCGTCGAGGCCGCTCACCACCGCACCTTGATAGCGCAGCCCCGGTACGACCTCGCCGAAGATCCCCACCCCCAGCTCGCGCCAGACCGACGGCACGATGAGCTGGTCGGTCAGCGGCCGATCGACGGTGAGGTAGCTGGTGGGCGCCGGCGCGAGGTTGCCGAGACCGACGGGGACGATGAGGAGGCCGGCCCGAAATCCGAGCGCCCGGACCGCCTCGACCTCGACCAGCGCCTGCTGCATTCCGACCGTGCTGCCGTCCTCGACCTGGACCGCGACGGCGATCCGGATCGCGTCGCTCGGCCGGTGCTCGACCGAGAGGGCCGCCAGGGGCAGCCGCGCGGTGGCGTTCGACTCGCCGTCGAGGAAGAGCTCGGCCTGACCGTAGGCGCCGACCTTGGTGCGGCTGGCGAAGGTGTCGAACGCGGAGGGCGCCGGCGGTGCGGACGGCGGGCGGCCCGGGGCAAGCGCGACCCCGCCGCCGCCGGCCGCCGGGCTGAAGGTCGGCCAGGGGACCGGGCCGCTCGGCTCGGGGACCGGCGCCGGCCTGGGCGCGGGCGCAGGCGACGCAACGGCCGCAGGCTTCGGTGTGGCGGCGGGCGCCGCCGGCGGTCCGGGCGGCGTGGGCGCAGCCGGCAGCCGCGCGGCGGGCGGGCGCGGGGCGACCGCCGGAGGCGCCGCGGGATGCGACGGCGCGGGGACGGGCGGCTCGTCGAGATCGGCGGCCGAAGCGGCCACGGCGCTCCGGGCGCCCAAGAGCGCGACCGGCAGCGCGACCGCCAGCGCGAACGCCACGATCGCCCTCGCCCGCTCTGGCCGCCAGGGGCGCTTGGTCCTCGGCCGAGGGTCGTCCACCGCGTTCCAGGATACCGCCCGCGAGGCCCGGCGTGAAACTACGAGCGCGTGCGCCGGCCGGCCGCCTCGCCGGGGCAGCCGCCCCCCGCGATGCCGCGCGCCTTTTCGCACAGGCCGAACAGCTCGTGCCGGTGGCGGAGCACGTTGAACCCCAGCTTCTTGGCGGCGCTGTCCTGCAGCTGCTCGATCTCGTCACTCTCGAACTCGATGATGAAGCCACAGGCCTCGCAGATGAGGTGGTCGTGGTGCGCGCGTCCCTCGGCGACCTCGTACAGCGTCTGCCCCGGACCGAAGTGGCGCGCCTCGGCGATTCCCGCCTCCTCCAGCAGCTTCACGGTGCGGTAGACGGTGGCCAGCCCGACGCGCGGGTGCTTGCGGCGGGCCGAGGAGAGCAGATCCTCCAGCGCGACGTGCCCCGAGGTGCGCAGGAAAGCGTCGACGATCGCCTCGCGCTGCTGTGTCGTCTTCAGCCCCTTGCGCTCGAGGTAGTCGCGCCAGTGGACTTTGGCGTCCCTTTGCGGATCGGGACGCCCCCCGCCGCGCGCCGCCGCCGCCACCTTCGTCACGCCGCCTATTGCCGCCATTTGATCGAGCACCCCATCGAGGGACGTTGCTGCGCCGAGGG
>Ga0134125_10006066_pt1 | contig 13704 bp, 9 predicted proteins | sample KB31751_FD_96464 | JGI IMG/M metagenome (GOLD analysis project Ga0134125, IMG submission 96464) | Terrestrial soil microbial communities with excess Nitrogen fertilizer from Kellogg Biological Station, Michigan, USA - KB3-175-1 | ecosystem: Environmental > Terrestrial > Soil > Unclassified ... | reverse complement strand
GCGGTTTGGCACCTCGATGTCGGCCCATCGCATCCTGGGGCTGAAGGCGGTCCCAAGGGTTTGGCTGTTCGCCAATTAAAGCGGTACGCGAGCTGGGTTCAGACCGGCGTGAGCCAGGTCGGTCCCTATCTGCTGTGGGCGCAGGAACCTTGACGACACCTCTTCCATAGTACGAGAGGATTTGGAAGGACGGACCCCTGGTGTACCAGTTGTCGCGCTAGCGGCACGGCTGGGTAGCCATGTCCGGAACGGATAAACGCTGAAAGCATCTAAGCGTGAAGCCTATGTCAAGACGAGGGTTCCATGGGAGCTTGCTCCCGAGAGACCCCGGGTAGACCACCCGGTTGATAGGCCGGAGCTGTACGGCGGGAAACCGCTTCAGGCAACCGGTACTAACGGTCAATGGCTTGACCACTTTTATCGATCATCGTTGCACAAGAAACGTGCTCGACGTGCGGAGTGGTTCGGCCAAGTTTGAAATCTCAAATCTGAAATTTGAGACTGGAGATCTTGCGTCGAACCTTGAACCTCTATATTATTCACGAATCAAACGTCAGCCCGTCCGCTAACGCGGCCGGGTTGGCTTGGTTGGTGGCTTTACCAGCAGGGTCACACCCGTTCCCATTCCGAACACGGCCGTTAAGCCTGCTGGGCCGATGATACTGCTTCAGCGGGAAAGTAGGTCACTGCCAGCCTTTATCAAATGCCCCCGGTCCCAAAAGGATCGGGGGCATTTTTTCGTTTGTGGGGTGGGTCACATCGAATACACTCTTGCGGAGGGCCTGCCGCATGAGCTTGCACTCTTCTCAACTTCGGCGACCGCCGCGATTGTCCGTGACCACGACCTCGCGCGAGGTGCGCACATGAATGGGGGGCTTACCCGCACAGCGGCTTCTACGTCTCTTGAATCGCCCGCGGCTGCGGCCAAGCTCACGTTCGATCGTGGGACGTTACTTCTGACGCTGCGACAGATCCGAATCAGATCCAGCGAATTTGCGGGGGAGGGTTGGAAATGGGATGCCCGCGTCGGCGTGTGGCGTCGGATGGCGATTGACTACGCGCGAGTACGACAGGCGCTTCGACCGCGATTCGGGGTGGCTTTCCAGGACGATGTCCGCAAGCCGCCCCCGGTGCATTGGCCCCGGTGTGATCTGCCGGCGCTGCGGGAAGATCAGGAAGCCGCGCTTGCCGCCTGGCGTGATGCCCACGGTCGCGGCGTCATCGTGATGCCCACCGGCACGGGTAAAACCGAAATCGCGTTGGCCGCCATGCATCGGACCGGTGTCGCGACACTGATCGTCGCCCCCATCCGCGACCTCATGCACCAGTGGCATCACCGCATCTTCCGGCGCCTCGGCTACGACGCGGGAATGGTCGGCGATTCTCTCTTCAACCTCCGTCCAATCACCGTGACGACGTACGACAGCGCCTACATCCACATGGCCGAGATGGGCGACCGCTTCGGCTTGATCATCTTCGACGAGGTTCATCACCTCCCGGGCCCCAGCTTCCGCGAAGCGGCGATGCTGTGCGCGGCCCCGTTCCGGCTGGGCCTTACCGCCACCCCTGAGCGGTCCGATGGCCGCGAGCGTGATCTGGCTCAACTGGTCGGGCCCGTCGTCTACTTGCAGCAGATCTCGCACGCGAAGGGCCGGACGCTGGCCGACTTTGACGTCGTTCGCATTCCGGTCGCGCTGGATGAGCAGGAGCAGTCCCGTTATGACGCTGCCGGCCGTGTCCTTCGTGCGTTTCTCGCGTCGCGGAGATTGAATGGACAGCCGCATTATGGATGGCAGGACCTGTGCGCCGATTCCGGCAAAGACCCCCTCGCACGGCATGCCCTGCGAGCGTATCACTTCCGCAAATCCATCGAGAACCGCGCGACCGAGAAGTTGCGGGTGCTGAAAGACCTCTTCCGTCTGCACGGCGGCGAGCGGGTGATCGTGTTTGCCGGATCGAACCTGATGGCGATGGACGTCTCGCGACGATTCCTGGTCCCGACACTTTTGAGCCACTCGCGAAAGAAGGAGCGGCGGGCGGTGCTCGAGGGATTCGCCGCCGGCACGTTTCCGGTGCTCGTCGCCAACCGGGTCCTTGATGAAGGCGTCGACATTCCCGCCGCCAAGGTGGCGATCGTCATTGGCGGGCAGGCCTCGACGCGGCAGGCGAAGCAGCGACTCGGCCGCGTGCTGCGCAAATCGGGCAACGCCCGGGCCGTGCTGTACGAGGTGGTCTGCGTCGACACAAATGACGAACAGCGGTCCCGCAAACGCCGCCGGAGCGACGCGTACGAAAAAGTCCGGCGGCGAATTCCGAAGCGGTTGCATCAAAACCTCGCCGATTAGCGGCCTTTGGGCGGGACTGGGAAGGAGCAGGCATACGCTACGCAGCGAGCACTCGATCGTCGAGTATCGGAACGGCCGCGCGTTCCCCGACCGCCTGACGCGCGGCCGCCATCGCGAGTACCTGAACTACGCCCATCGCATGTTGGCGGTATACCGCTCGGGCAGGGGGACGACCCGCCGCGAGTTGCACCGGTCCATCGAGAATATCCTGTCGGCGGCCGAGGATTGTGACCGCCGTCGGGTGGCGGCGTTCTGCAAGCTGCTGGATGATCGCAGCGAATTCGAAACCGACCATCGTGGCGCTGCGGCTGACCTGCGGCTTCGCGTCTTTTCTCTCGCCGCTCAGCATCATCCGCTCAGCTCTTTCGGGGATCATGCGCGAAAATCGCAGATCGCATCGCACGTTAGCCTCAGTCCGGGTGATCTCGACCGGCTGCTCTATGCCGATGTGATCGATTTTCAGCCGCTGACCCGGTTCCTCGGCTACCCGTCTGCGGAATCGCTTCTGTCGCGATACAACGTGGCCCAGCTTCAGGCGTGTCTATACCGGGCCAAGTTCGTGTCCATCCTTGCCACCGCCGATTTCAAGGCGATCCTGCGGTACGCGAGGCTCGCCAGGTTGATGCACGACATTCGGCGCCTTGGCCCGGGTCGCTACCAAATCGACCTTTCCGGGCCGGCATCGGTGTTGCACCAGACGCGCCGCTACGGCGGAAACTTCGCCCGTTTCATCTCGGGCCTTCTGGCCTGCCGGGGATGGGAGATGCACGCCGAGTTGCACACACGGTGGGGCGGTACCGCGAAGTTCTTCTTGTGTAGCGGGGATGGATATCATTCGCATCTCGATGCTCCCGAGCCGTTCGATTCCTCGGTCGAGGAGGCATTTGCGGCCGGCTTTGGGCCCAGCCGGGAGGGCTGGGAGCTGTTACGGGAAGACGTGATTCTCCACGACGGGCAGCTCACATTCGTACCCGATTTCGTCCTGCGCCATGCGTGCGGAGAAGAAATCCTGCTGGAGATCGTCGGCTTCTGGACTCCCGATTATCTGGAGCGGAAGCGCAGGACGCTGTTGCGGTTTTCGGGCCACCGAATTCTGGTCGCGGTGGCCGAGCGAAACCGGCGCGATGAGACGAAACCGTTGCGACCTCCGTTCATCTCGTATCGCAAGCAACTTGATCCCGCGCTCGTGTTGCAATCGCTCCGGGCGTATCGCGCCTGACGCGGCATCAGGGCTGCGGGACGTGCGTTGGCTGCGTGTTTTCCGGCGTCGCAGCCCAAACTTTCGCGGCTTCGTAGCCGGGCGCGCGGGTTTCGTGATACCGCCTTGCGAAGTAAGCCAACAGCCGCCGGGGGACCAGCGGCGTGGGCATCATCTGCATGCGGTGCTTGAACCCGGTAATGAGCACCGCCTTCCCCTTCATCATTGCGTCAAACCCTTCGCGCGCGACGTACGCCGGGTCCAGCAGCGGGCCGCGGAATGCCTTGGTTTCCATTAAATGGGCCCGCACGGCAAACCGCGTCCGTGTCGGGCCGGGGCAGAGTGCGGTGACGGTGACGCCCGTGCCGCTCAGCTCGTTGGAAAGGGCTTCGGAAAGGGACAGTACGTATCCTTTGCTGGCGAAGTAGGCCGCCATCATCGGCCCCGGCATGAAGGCACCCACGGAGGCCATGTTCAAGATCCGACCCCTTCCCCGCTCGACCATCGAGGGCAGCAGCAGCCGGGTCAGATGGGTGACGGTCACGATGTTGACCTGAAGCATGTCCAGCAGCGTTGCCAGATCGTTCTCGCCAAAGGGTCCCTGCATGGCGAACCCTGCGTCGTTGATCAGCACGTCGATCGACGTGCCGCCTCGCAGCAACTCGCGATACAACTCGTCGCAGGCGGTGGGAACGGAGAGGTCTTTGACGAGGACCTGCGCCCTGGTCGCGAATTCGTCTTCGACTCGCCGGGCCAGCTCTTCAAGGGCCGTTCGATTCCGTGCGACCAGCACCAGGTCGTAACCGTCGCGGGCCAGCAGAAGGGACAGCTCGTATCCGATGCCGCTCGAGGCGCCGGTGACCAGTGCCATACCCGATGATTTCCCATTCGCTTGAGCCATAACCCGGCTTCCCCGATATTCAGGCCCCCGGCAATCCGTGCCGCGTCACCGCGGCCTTCAGGGCGCGGTTGTAACTTACCGCACGTGCCACGGGACCGGCACTCCAAAAAGGAACAGTTGTCCCAACTTGTCAGGCGGACGGCGCCAGACAAGGAACCATTCTTGCCAGGCTGAGCCCGGTTGGGCAAGAGCGCCCAGGGGCGGCGATGGCGGGGAACAGGGGTTGAACGGGGTTCCTCATCCCGCCGTGCGGGATTTCTGGGTCAACGCTTTCTGGAGGGTTGCGGGAAGATTTTCGCCGCGGAGTTGTTCGTGCGACGCGATGATCTTCCCCGTGTCGCCATCCACCAGGAACGGCGCGGGAATGGACTGAATCCCATACATCTCGGCGATCCGGGCCTGCCAGAACTTGCCGTCATACACCTGTGGCCAGGTCATGCCTTTCTCGCCGGTCACGCTCTTGACCTTGTCGGCCGCGTTGGGTTGATCGAGAGAGATGCCGAGCACGTCGAATCCCTTGGGATGATACTCGTTGTACGCCTTGACCAGCCCCGGCACCTCGCCCATGCACGGGCCGCACCATGTGGCCCAGAAATCGAGCATGACGAGCTTGCCCTTGTAGTCGGCGGGGAAATTGACTTCCTTGCCGTCCATTGTGGTGGCCTTGAAGGAAGGAATCGTCTTCCCGACGGACAGGTCCGGCGGCGCGGGAATCTCGGCCACCTCCTGCTTCGATTTCTCGATCTTAAAATCGCCACCCGCGTTCAGGCCTGCCAATTCATAGGTCGTTCCCTTGATGTTGAACGGCTTATCCACGTCGAACATTTCCCCACGGGGGCTGAACTTCCCGTCGTTGTTCACGTCGATAAAGAGCTTGACGCCCTTGCCGGTCTTGAAATCGCCGGTGGCGTTCATGTCGGTCAGCATCGCGTGATATTGAGTACCGTTGAGCGTGACGCGCCCGTCGTAGACGTAATCGCTGAAGTAGATCAGAACGTCCTTGAGCTGTCGGCGCTGCGGATCGCTCGGATCGAACTGGTACGCGCCCAGCGACACAAGTTGCGGCTTGCCCGCCTGAAGCGGGAGCTGGAAGCTGCCCATGAACTTCGGCCCGCCAGGCCGGGATTGTGGCTTCCACTCGGTTGCGGGGTCGTCGGTCAGATCGCCATTGCCGTTGGAGTCGACGTAAAGAGTCGCGTCCTTCCCCTGCGGCTCATCCAGTACGACGACATATGAGCGATCGCCAAAGTGGATCTGGCCGTACTTGGGCGATTCCAGCTTCGGCGCCTTCTTTAATTCGGCCGGTTTCTCATCGGAGAGCTTGAGCAACTGCGGGCGGTATCCGCCGAGCTTGCGCATGCCGCCGGTGGCGATGACCGTCATGTGAACGTCATTCTCATCCGCCGCCGCAAATTGGCAAGCGGCGAGCAGCAGACAGACCGACGCCAGTAACACGCCGAGGGTGCGGGTTTTCATACGAGATCTCCTGTGCAAAAACCCCAGGTGCGGCGGGGCACACGCCCGCGGGAGCAAGGTTTTGGGATGGCAGTATAGTCCTCTCCAGCGAAAATGCGATATGTAATCAAACCTTTCGAGATATCCGCAATCTCGTGTTTGCGGGTGCACAACTCCATCATGCGGCGGATTATACCGCGCTCTGACCCCGGCTTCCCGTACGCCGTAATGTCTCCGATCCATATTGAATCAGGTCGGATTTTGGCCACGTCATAGCCCTCGCCCCATAGCACCGTTATGATGCCGGCCCAGACCCTTCGCCATGTTTCTTCGTCGTCCCTCGCTCCGCGTTCGACCAGCAGCCTGACGATCACCGCCTGTAGATCGGCAACGGTGACACAGGGCGAGGCGAGCGAATCGGGAATCTTCAATTGGAAGAAGTCCTCCAAGTCCATCAGGATTTCAACGGTTTCAAGGCCCATTCGGCGGCATATTACCAAGCGGACGTGAAATCGCGGCCCGTTGCCCGCATTGCAGCGACGCCGCGGATTCTCCGTGCGCAAAGTGTGCTGGCATTCCCGCACTCGCGGGAAATCGGCGTCGTTCGTTCGGGACAGACGCACTATGATCGATTCTTTGATCATCAGGAGCCTTTGTGAGCAACGCTGACGCCGCCGAGAACCGGCATACGAATCGACTGATCCAGGAGTCCTCGCCGTACCTGCTTCAGCATGCGCATAATCCGGTGGACTGGTACGCGTGGGGGCCGGAGGCGTTTGAGAAGGCCCGGCGGGAGAACAAGCCGATCTTTCTGTCGGTCGGGTACTCGACGTGTTACTGGTGCCACGTGATGGAGCGGCAGTGCTTTGAGAATGAGGCGATCGCCGCGGAGATGAACCGGCTGTATGTCAACATCACGGTGGACCGGGAAGAGCGGCCGGACGTGGATCAGCTTTACATGACAGCGGTGCAGCTCATCACCCGCCACGGCGGGTGGCCGATGAGCGTCTGGCTCACCCCGGACCTCCGGCCATTCTATGGCGGCACATACTTCCCGCCGAACAACTTCGTCGCTTACCTGCGGGCGCTGGAAGACACCTTCCGAAATAAGAAGGACGAGGTCGACAAAACCAGCGAACAGATCGTCACGATCCTCGAACGCCTGGCCTGGCCGTCCGCCCCCGAAAGCCCGCTGAAGGTGGACGCGCAGCTCCTCGACACGCTCATCGATCGCTCGATCGCCGACTACGACCCGAAGCTTGGCGGCTTCGGCAGCGCACCCAAGTTCCCCCGCCAGACGCTCCTCGAACTGCTGCTGGCCTACTTGGATGGCAATGGCGACCAATCGCAAATCGCGGTTCGACCAGGCTCACCGGAGCCAAATCGCAAATCGCAAATCGAGCCGATGCTTGTCCGCACCCTCGACGCGATGGCCGACGGGGGGATCCGCGACCAGCTCGGCGGCGGGTTCCACCGCTACTCGACCGACGCCAAATGGCTCGTGCCGCACTTTGAGATCATGCTCTACGACAACGCGATGCTCGGCTGGATCTATGCCGAGGCCCATCGCCAGACGCGAAAGCCGAGATATGCGCAGGTGGCACGGGGCATCTTCGACTTCGTGTTGCGGGAAATGACATCGCCCCACGGCGGCTTCTATACCGCGTTCGACGCGGAGGTGGATGCGCAGGAAGGGCTGTCGTATTTGTGGACGGCGGAGGAAATCGAGCGGGTGCTCGGCCAGGAGGACGCGGTCCTGTTCAATCGCGTGTACGGCGTTGATCGCGGGCCCAACTTCGCCGATCCGCATCACGGCACGGGTCAGCCAGACAAGAACATTCTTTTTCTTCCCCAGCCGCTGGACGAGGCCGCTCGCGATGTGGGACTAAGCCCCGAGCAGCTCGACCTGCGGCTGGCGCCCTTGCGACAGAAGCTGTACGAGGTGCGCGAGAAACGCAAGCAGCCGCTGCTGGATACGAAAGTCATCACGAGCTGGAATGCGATGATGATTCGTGCGCTGGCGCATGGAGCGAAGGTGCTGGGCGAGCCGCGATACCTCGAAGCGGCTACCCGTGCGGCTAACTTTCTGCTCCAGCACCACCGCTCATCGGACGACGGCCTGTATCGCACGAGCCGGGACGGCACACCGAAACACGACGGCTTCGTCGACGATTACGCGTACTTCGCGCAGGCGCTGCTGGCGATCCACGACGCCTCTGGCGAGGCGAAATGGAAGCACCACGCGGCGGGCGTCGCGGTGCCGATGCTCAAGCGGTTTGTCGATTCGGAAGCCGGCGGGTTCTATTTCACGGAGGCCGGCGCGAAGGATCTGATCGTGCGCCAGAAGACCGCGCAGGATAGCCCGCTGCCCAGCGGCAACGCCGTCGCGGCCATGGTGCTGCTTGGGCTGGACCAGGTCAAAGGCTCCATGAGCACGCTGGGCGCGTTTGTCCAGCAGATGGTGGATCACTGTGAATCGATGAGCTCCATGGTGCAGGCCTCGCTGCTTCATCTGCGCAAGGCCGATCCGTTCACCGTTTCAGCGTTGCCGGGTTCGGCGTCAAGCGATCGTCCGTCATTGCAGCAGGTGGCAGCGGGAGTGGTGTCGGTCAAGGCCGAGTGGCACAGCGCCGCCGAGTTGCACCTGGTGCTGAGCATTCTCGAAAACTTCCATATCAACGCCCACGAAGCCGGAGGCGACATTCCGCTGATCGCCACGAATCTCACGACCGATGTCCCCGGTGCGGCGGTCGAGTATCCGCCGGGTGAGGAAACTGCCTTCGCGTTTACCAAAACGCCGATCCGCGTTTACAGCGGCGACGTGACGCTCGTCGTCCGCTTTTCCCCGCCGCCCAAACCGGAGTCGCAGGTGCGTTTTATCCTGACATATCAGGCGTGCGACGACACATCCTGTTTCCCGCCGGTGACGAAACAGCTTGAGATGGAAGTGCCGTCGCTTCACTGAACCGACTCGAAGTTGTAGCTGGGTGCATCATGAATCGCGTGGTACTGACGGTCACGCGATGGGCTGACTATACTCGCCGCGAATCATGCTGAACCCCAGCCACATCATCGACCGGCTTCGGAAGTTTCAGATCACCGTGCGCGACGCGGTGATCCAATCCCGGCGGCAGCATGACCTCAACGCGGTCGTCCGCGCCACGGCAGCCGACACGATTTATCAGATCGATACGGTTGTCGAGCCACTGTTGGAGGATTTCTGCCGCGAGTGGGGGCGGACCACGCCACTGGTTCTGGTGGCGGAAGGAATCGAAAACGAGCAGGGGGTCGAAGGGATCAAGGTTTTTCCGGAGGGCGCCTCCGAATCCGATGCACAGATCCGCCTGATCATCGATCCCATCGACGGCACCCGCGGCCTCATGTACGACAAGCGGTCGGCCTGGGCGCTTGCCGGCGTCGCGCCGAATAAGGGCCCGGGCACCCGCCTGTCTGATATCGAGGCCGCGGTCATGACGGAGTTGACGACGTCGAAAATGGGCTTCGGCGATGTGCTCTGGGCCGCGAAGGGCAGAGGGGCCGGCGGGATCCGCCATGATTTGTCCAATGGCGATCATCAGCCGCTGGTCTGCCGGCCATCCCAGGCCGAGGGGATCGACCACGGATTTGCATCGGTTACCAACTTTTTCCCCGGCACGAAGGTGCCGGCTTCGGAGTTGATGGAATTCCTTGCCGCCAATCTGGTCGGCCCGGCGGATGTCACCAAGGCGGGCGTGTTTGACGATCAGTACATCTCCACCGGCGGGCAGTTCTACGAACTCATCGTCGGCCACGACCGGTTCAATGCCGACCTGCGGCCGCTATTTTACCAAATCCAAAACCAGCCGCCGGGGCTGTGTTGTCATCCTTACGATTGTGCCGCGATGCTGATTGCCCGGGAGGCGGGCGTCATCCTGACTGACGCGCAAGGATTTGCGCTCGATGGCCCGTTCGATGTCACGACAGGCCTATCATGGGTCGGTTATGCCAACGCCACGTTGCGAGAGCGCATCGAGCCGCTGCTCATGCAGTTTATTCGCCAAAAGCTCGTTGGCTGATCGAGACGGGGGTGTTATGGTTTGAGTGGTTTTCGTGGGTGCGTGACCTGCTTGAACACGGAGGCGACCGCATTTTGGCCATTGTGGTGGGATTGACTATACTGCCCCGCGCAGGATGCAGGCGCCCGATTCGATGACCGCTCCGTCCCTTGTCCAGGTAGTGCCCTCGCGCCAGCCGTCGCCGACTTTCCTGTCGGATTGGGTGCTGAAGTTCGCCGACCGACATCGGCACGTTCTGCTGCTCGCCGTCCTCGGGTTGTACGCGCTGGGGTTGAATGGCCATTGGCGCCTGGAACCGGACAGCGCGCTCTATCTGACCATCGGCCGGAACCTGGCGACCGGGGGCGGCTATACGTATCACGGGGAGCATCATCACCTGGCGTTCCCCGGCCCGCCGCTGCTGTTTGCCGCGACGTTCAAGCTTTTCCATTCGCGAAGTCTTCTTCCGCCGCTGCTGGTAATGTGGCTGATCGGACTGGCGACGCTCGGCTTGACGTACCGCCTGTTCCTGTTGCACGCCGGCCGTCCGACGGCCGTGCTGATGACCTTCGGCGTCGGCATCAGCCGGTTGTTCTATCGCTATTCGTTCGAGCTTTTATCGGACATGCCGTTCCTGCTTGGCGTGATGGCATTCCTGGTCGGATACGAGGCGATCTTTCACCGGCGTCGGGCCGGGCAGCGGCTTGAGGGTGAGCCGGTCGGCTCCGCCGCCTGGTACGATTGGGTGCTCCTGTTCGGCGGCCTGGGAATTGCGGTCGTCATGCGCCCGGCCATGTGGGCGCTGCTGGTCGCGGTGATCCTGGCACTCGCCTGGTCGGCAATCCGAGGTCCCAGGCGCTTGCCGCAACTTCTCACTTGCCTGGCAGTGGTCATGGCGGCGGTCCTGTTCTGGAAATTCGACCCGCGCCACACCGGCAACTCCATCGGCCAATACGAAGACGCCCTGTTCGAGGTGAAGTTCTCACATATCAACGTGCTGCTTCACCAGATGATCTTCGATTATGCGCCTCGCCTGTTCGAAGCGACGCTGAGCCAGGCGTTGTTCGGCGCGCGGCTTGGGGCCGGGCTGAACACGATTGCCGGCATCGGCATCCTCATCCTTGTAGTGGGTCTGTTCTGGCATCGCCCGCTGTGGGGACTGTGGGTGGCGATGACGTTGGCCATCGTGCTGGTCGCCGTCAAACCGCTGGACCGATACTTCCTTGAGGTGCTTCCGCTGCTGGTTTTTGCGTGGTGGCGCGGGATCCGCTGGCTCAATCGCCACCTCAGGCAGCCATGGGGCGATTGGGTGTTCCTGGGCCTTCTGCTTCTTGGGGCGATTATCAACCTGTCTCGAACAGGGGAGTTCATCACCGAGCAGCGCTGGACGCCGTTCCTGAACCACTACAAGGAAGGCCGCTTCGTGTCGACGCAGAAGGTCGTGTCGGATCTTCAGCAGAACCTGCCGCGTGAGGCGTGGGTCATCGCGCCGCCGAAGTTTGGCCGAATTCTTACCTTCCTGAGCCACCGCAGGGCCGTCGAAGCCAAAATGGGCCCGTATCTCGATCCGGCCCGCCAGGGCGTCTACGTGCTGGAGCCGCTGGATCCCGAGGTCGAACATTGGCTGAGGGATCATGCGGCGCACCTCGGGCCGACCATCGGGCCGACTATTCAGAGCAAGTTCGATCCCGAGCCGTGGCGGTTGCACAAGGTGGAGATTCGATAGTGGCTCACGTTTCACGTGCATCGGTGCGCGTGAAACGTGAAGACGTGAAACGTGACGATTCATTGCCGACAACTGGCAACTCGCTGTCCCCATCCATAGAATTCCCGCGAAAAGTGACAGAAAGCGAGCATCTTTGAGCGACAAAACCGACCACCCTCCGGTTCCGGAGGCGTTTGCCGCACTGGGCGTGCGGCCCTCGATCCTGCGTGCGTTGGCCGAGGCCAAGTTCATCACTCCATCCGACATTCAGCGCCTGCTGATTCCCCGCGCGCTGGCCGGGGTGGACATACTCGGCCAGGCCCGCACGGGTACGGGGAAAACCGCCGCCTTTGCCATCCCCGTGCTGGCCCAGGTCGAAAAGGGCAAGCCGACACAGGCGATCATCCTCGTCCCCACCCGCGAATTGGCCGTGCAGGTCGACACCGAGGTGAAACGGCTCGGGCAGTTCACGCCGATCCGCTCCGTTCCGGTGTATGGGGGCCAGAAGATCGCGGCCCAGATGAAGTTCCTCAAGCACCATCCCGAGATCGTCATTGGAACGCCAGGGCGGGTGATGGATCTGCTGGATCGCCGGATCATCAATTTCGACAACATCAAATTCGCGATTCTTGACGAAGTCGACCGGATGCTCGACATCGGGTTCCGGGATGACATCCGGAATATTCTCTCCAGGATCAGGGGAGTGAGGGGAGGACGCGGAAACGAAAACGGAGATCAGCAAGGGCCCGAGCCGAGTCGGCAGCACCAGACCATCTTCGTCTCGGCGACGATTTCAGCGGAGATCGAGAAGCTGGGCCGGCAGTTCATGCGCGAGCCGGTGGAGAAGCTCGTCGCGCCGGGCGCTGATGAGAAGCCGACCGTCGAAGAGGTCGAGCAGTATTACTTCTCCGTCGAGCCATGGGACAAGTACCGGCTGCTGAAAATGCTGCTGGAGAAGGAAAACCCGGACCTGGCGATTGTCTTCTGCCGGACAAAGCGCGGGGCCGAGAAGGTGGCCAAGCGGCTGCACGCCGACGGAATCGAGTGCCGCGAGATCCACGGCAACCTTGCCCAGAACAAGCGCGACCGGGTCATGAAGGGCTTTCGCAATAGCAAGTTTGACGTGCTGGTGGCGACGGACCTGGCCAGCCGCGGGATCGACGTGGCGGACATCAGCCACATCATCAACTTTGACGTTCCCGAGGACCCCGAGATTTACGTCCATCGCGTGGGCCGCACGGCCCGCATGGGCGCCGCCGGCAAGGCCTTCACCTTCGTCACCCGCGAGCAGGGCGACGAGCTGACCAAGGTCGAATCGCTGATCAACATGGTGATTCCCCAGGCGACGGTCGATGGCTTCGAGCCCAAGCCCCCGCCCGCCGACTGGACCGAGCACAAGCCCGGCTCCGAGCCCGCCGCACCGTCGGCCCCGGTGCAGAGTCGTTTTGAACGGACCTACAGCCCCACGGCCCAGCCGTCCGCTCCCGGCGGGCAGCCGGTCGTCTTGCAATCTCCGCCCCGAACGCTCGGCAGCAAGATCCCCATCACCCGCCGCCACAAGCGAAGGCGATGAGAAAAACCGACCGCCCGCCGCATTTGTCGCACCGGTTGCCCCATTGAGGGAAATTGGATTACACTGCAAGTACCCATGTCGCATCTGCGTGCGGTATTCGTGCTGGCGATCTTCCTCGGCTCAATCCCCACCCTCGCCCGGGCCGGGGGACGGCTGACGTATAACCGGGATATCCGGCCCATCCTGTCCGATAACTGCTTCGCCTGCCACGGGCCCGACAAGAACAAGCGCAAGGCCAAGCTGCGGCTCGACGAGCGCGACTCGGCGCTGGAAAAGAAAGTGTTCGTTCCGGGGCACTCGGACCAGAGCGAACTGGTGAAGCGGATCTTCTCGAGTGATTCGAAGGAGATGATGCCGCCGCCGGAGTCTCACAAGCGGCTCACCGAAGCTCAGAAGCAAACCTTGCGGCGGTGGGTTCAGGAGGGGGCGGAGTACGAGCCGTTCTGGGCGTACGTTTCGCCCAAGCGCCCGCCGGTGCCGCAGGTGGGCGAAT
>Ga0134125_10006064_pt1 | contig 13705 bp, 11 predicted proteins | sample KB31751_FD_96464 | JGI IMG/M metagenome (GOLD analysis project Ga0134125, IMG submission 96464) | Terrestrial soil microbial communities with excess Nitrogen fertilizer from Kellogg Biological Station, Michigan, USA - KB3-175-1 | ecosystem: Environmental > Terrestrial > Soil > Unclassified ... | reverse complement strand
GTCGGCGTCGAGGCCCGTCTGCTCGATGGCCTCGAGCGAGTGGCCCACCATGGAGAGGTAGCTGATCACCGTGAGGTCGGAGCCGGTGCGGCGGAGAGCCGCCTTGCCCGGCGGCAGGATGTAGTCGAGGTCGCCCTCTGGCACGCGGTCGGCCGTGCCGTAGAGGTCAACGTGCTCGATGACGAGCACCGGGTCCTGCAGCGCGAGTGCGGCGTTCATGAGACCGACATAGTCTGCGGCGGATGACGGGGCCACGATGCGCCAGCCCGGTGCGGTCGCGAAGATCCCGGCCGGGTCCATGAGGTGCTGCGAGCCGTAGCCCGAGCCCATCGCGACCTTGGTGCGAAGCACGAGCGGCACAGGGTTGTCGCCGCCGAACATGTGGCGTGCCTTGCCCGCCTGGTTGAACACCTGGTCTGCGGCGACCCACATGAAGTCTGGGTACATGAACTCGACGACGGGGCGGTAGCGGCCGTCGAGCGCGAGCCCTGCGGCGAGGCCGGTGAAGGCGTTCTCGCTGATCGGCGTGCCGAGCACCCGGTCCGGACCGTACTTCTTGGCGAGGCCCTTGGTCGCGCCGTTGGTGCCACCGTTCAGGCGGTGCACGTCTTCGCCGAGCACGACGATGCGCTCGTCCTGCTCCATGCGGCGGTCCATGACGCCCGCCACGGCATCCACGAACTTCACGTCGCGCCAGCCGCCCTTGTGGTCGAGCGGGTCGGCGACGGTGAGAGCCTCGAGCTCGCTGGCATCGCCGCGCACGCCGACGTTCACGAAACCAGGGTCTGGCCAGAGTTCGGGACGGATGCGGCGCTTGCCTTCCGAGTCGGGGTCGGCTTCGAGCAACTCAGCCACAGCCGCGGTCATCGCGGCCTGAGCCTGCTGCCGCACGGAGGCGACGCCGGCCTCGTCGATCAGGCCGAGCTTCATCATCTCCTTCGCCACGCGGTCGAGGGGGTCGCGGGCGCGCCAGGCGGCCTCCTCCTCCTTGTCGCGGTAACCGAAGGCGCTGCCCGGGTACGGTCCGTTCTGGTGGAAGAAGCGGTAGACCTCGGCCTCGACCACTGCGGGGCCGAGGCCCGCGCGCATCCGCTCTTCTGCCTTCTGGGTCGCGAGATAGACCGCGAGCGGGTCCATGCCGTCGACCCGCCACGACGGGATGCCGAAGCCCTGGCCGCGCACGGAGAACCGCGTGTCTGCGGTGATCTCGTCTGCCCTCGTGGAGACCGCATAGAGGTTGTTCTCGATGAAGAACATGACGGGCAGCTTCCACGCCGCCGCGAGGTTCATCGACTCGAGCACGGAGCCGATCTGACTCGCGCCGTCGCCGAAGTAGTTGATGGTGATGTTGTCGGTGCCGGAGTGCTTCTGCGCCCAGGCGTTGCCGGTTGCTGCGGGAGCGCCACCGCCCACGATCGCGTTGGTGCCGAGCGCGCCCGCCTCGAACCACTGGAGGTGCATCGAGCCGCCGCGGCCACGGCAATAGCCCTGGGCCAGGCCGAGGATCTCGGCGAGGGTGCGCTGCAGCACCGTCTGGATCTCCGGGGAGACGAGCTTCGCGGGATCGATCACTCCACCGGAGACGTGGGTGAGGGCCTTGGCGAGGAACTGGTGATGGCCGCGGTGCGAGCCGTTGACGGCATCCTGCGAGCTGAGGCCCACGATCGAACCGACGGCGCCGCCCTCCTGCCCGATGCTCGAATGCGCTGGGCCGTGCACGAGGCTCTCGCCCGCGAGCTCCAGCACGGTCTCTTCGAAGGCGCGGATGAGGTGCAACTCGCCGAGCATCGTGGCGAGCAACTGGGGATCAGCCGCCTTCCAGTCCGCGGCGGTGGTCGACAGCTCGACCCAGTCGGCTCCTGTGGTCAGTTTCGTCACTTTGGGCATCGTTGCTCTCCTTAAGCTACGGCCAGAGTAGCCGCGGATTGAATACAATTTCAAGCCTTGCCGCGTATTTTTCTTGAAAGCGCGCCGGGATATCCGGCATACTGTATACAATTACGGTCGCACAAGGAGGTGGCACCATGTCAGGAATCCCCGGACTCAGAGGCGTCGATCACGTGGGCGTCACGGTGCCAGACCTGGCCGAGGCCGAGCGCTTCTTCGTCGATGTGCTGGGCGCCACGCCCGTCTACACCCTCGGAGCCAAGCGGTCAGACGACGACTGGATGCTCAGCCACCTGGGCGTGCATCCCCGCACCGTCATCAGCGAGATCCGCTTCTATCGCCTCGGCAACGGCACGAACTTCGAGCTGTTCAAATACGACGCCGCCGACGGGCAGGCGCCTGAGCCGAAGAACAGCGACATCGGCGGGCACCACGTCGCGCTCTACGTCGACGACCTGGATGCCGCGATCGAGCACCTGCGCGAGCATGGCGTCGAGATCATGGGCGAGCCGACCGCGAGCAAGCAGGCGGCCGAGGGGCAGCGCTGGCTCTACTTCCGCAGTCCCTGGGGCATGCAGTTCGAGCTCGTCAGCTTCCCCGGGGGCAAGGCCTATGAGAAGGATGCTGACGTCAAGCTGTGGCATCCGGCACGGCCCGCGGAGTGAGAGAGTTGTACGGCGAGAAGGAGTCTGTGTGACAGAACTTGCCGTTTCACTGTCGGCCACCCACGGCAACTCGAGTGCGCGGATCGCAGACCTGCTGCGCACCGCGATTCTGCGCGGGGACTACCTGCCGGGCGCGCGCATCCGGCAAGAGGATGTCGCCCAGCGCTTCGGAGGCAGCCGCGTTCCGGTGCGCGAGGCGTTCCGCACGCTCGAGGCCGACGGTCTCGTGACCCTCGTGGCGAACACCGGTGCCTGGGTCTCGCGCCTCAGCCTCGCCGAGTGCGATGAGGTCTACCAGACCAGGGAGCGCGTGGAGCCGCTGCTGCTGCGCTATGCGCTACCGGGAATCGACGCCGCACACATGGATCGCCTCGATGAGCTCGCCGCGCAGATGCAGCTCACCGACGACGTGGAGGAGTTTCTGCAGCTCGACCGCGAGTTCCACCTGGGTGCGTACGAGTCGGCCCAGACGACCGTGCTCGGAGACCTCGTGCGGCGCCTGTGGAACACCACCCAGCACTACCGCAGGGCGTTCACGGTGCTGCTCGACGACCATGCCGCGCGCATGGTGCACGACGAGCACCACATGCTCGCCACCGCGATCCGGGAGGGCGACGCCGCCGGCGCCGAGCACATCCTGGCCGGGCACATCCGACGCACCAGGCTGGGCCTCGCCCGGCATCCCGAAGTCTTCGACACCAGTTTCGACAACCAGTCCTGAATCACGAAAGGCAGCATCATGGCTATCGCCACCATCAACCCGACGACGGGTGAGACCGAGCAGACCTTCGAGCCGCACGACGCCGCAGAGATCGAGCGCCGCATCGCTCTGGCGGATGCCGCCACCCGGGCGATGCGCACCACCACCTTCGAGGAGCGTGCGGTCTGGATGAACGCCGCGGCGGACATCCTGGAGTACGAGGCCGACGAGATCGCGCGGATCATGACCATCGAGATGGGCAAGCCGCTCGCACAGGCGAAGGCAGAGGCGCTCAAGTGCGTCAAGGGGATGCGCTTCTACGCCACGCACGCGGAGGAATTCCTGGCCGAGGAGAAGCTGGCCGACCCGTCGAGCGTCAACGCCCAGGCCGCGTGGACTCGCTATGAGCCGCTCGGCGCGGTGCTCGCGGTCATGCCGTGGAACTATCCGCTCTGGCAGGTCGTGCGCTTCGCAGCCCCCGCCCTGATGGCGGGCAACTCGGGCCTGCTCAAGCACGCCTCGAACGTTCCCCAGTCGGCGCTCTACCTCGACACCCTGTTCGAGCGCGGCGGATTCCCCGACGGCGCCTTCGCCACCCTGCTCATCGGGTCGAAGGAGGTCGCGGCGGTGCTGCACGACCCGCGCGTCAAGGCCGTGACCCTCACCGGCTCGGAGCCTGCGGGCCGCGAGGTCGCCTCGACCGCCGCGGGACAGATCAAGAAGGCCGTGCTCGAACTCGGCGGCTCCGATCCCTTCATCGTGATGCCGAGCGCCGACCTCGAGAAGGCCGTCGCCACCGCGGTGACCGCGCGCGTGCAGAACAACGGCCAGTCGTGCATCGCCGGAAAGCGCTTCATCGTGCACGCCGACGTCTACGACCGGTTCGCCGCACTCTTCGCCGAGAAGCTCTCCTCCCTCGTGGTCGGCGACCCGCTGGATGAGGCCACGCAGGTCGGTCCGCTCGCGACCGAGGCGGGTCGCGATGAGCTCGCCGAGCTCGTGGACGACGCGGTCGCCCACGGCGCCACGGTGCTCACCGGTGGCCACACCCCTGATCGCCCGGGCTGGTTCTACGAGCCCACCCTCATCGCCGACCTGCACGGCGAGATGCGACTGGTGCTCGAGGAGGCCTTCGGTCCGGTGGCATCGCTGTACCGCGTCGAGAGCCGCGAGCAGGCCGTGGAGATCGCCAACCAGACGGCGTTCGGACTGAGCTCGGCGGCGTGGACCACCGATCCAGACGACGAGGAGTACTTCGTCAACACCCTCGATGCCGGTGCCGTGTTCATCAACGGCATGACGATCTCCTACCCCGAGCTGCCGTTCGGAGGCATCAAGCACTCCGGCTACGGTCGCGAGCTCGCCGCCGCCGGCATCCGCGAGTTCTGCAACCTCAAGACGGTCTGGAAGGGCTGATCGCCGCGGGGTGACCCGCCTGCCTCACAGCAGGTCGCGGCGCGTCACCTCGGCGATCGCTCCCCAGTCGCCGTTCGAGAGTTCGGCGTCGGCAAGCGCGCGCTCGAACACCTCGATGAGCGCGGGCATGGTCGCGAGCGTGACGCCGCTTGCCGCGGCGACGTCTTCGGCGAGTTGGAGGTCTTTGCGGCCGAGCTCGATGTGGAATCCCGGCGGAAAGTAGCCCTGGCGCGCGATCTCGTTGCCATAGCCGGTGTAGACGACACCGCCGAACAGGCTGCTCGTGAGCAGTTCGACGAAGAGCGCCGGTTCTACACCGAGTCTTTCGACCATCGCGATGGTCTCGCCGAGCGCCTGCAGCGCGTGGATGATGTTGTAGTTCACGGAGACCTTGACCGCGTTCGCGACGCCGGGGGTCTCGCCGAAGCGCCAGGTCTTCTTGCCGAGCACGGCGAGGTACTGCTGCACGGCATCGACGACCTCGCCGCGACCGGCGGCGAGGATGTTCAGCTGACCCGCGGCAGCGACATCCGGTCTGCCGAGCACGGGCGCGGCGACGTATCCCGCGCCCGCGTTCTCGAAGATCGCGGCGAGCCGGCCCGTCGCGTCCGGGCTGATCGACGCCATGTTCACGTGGATGCGGCCCACGGCAGAGCGCGCCGCCTCGGCCGTGAGCACTGCTTCGGCCGCGGCATCGTTGGCGAGCATGCTGAAGGAGACGTCGGCGGCGAGCGCGTCGGCCACACTCGTCGCGGCCACGGCCCCACGGGCGACCAGTTCGTCGACCGCCTCGGATGAGCGGTTCCAGACGCGCACGACGTGACCGGCCTCGATGAGCCTGCCCGCCATGCCCGAGCCCATCGATCCGACGCCGAGGAACCCGAGCGTCGCGGTGCCCCGAGGCTCTGGAAGGCTCACGCCTCGCCCCGACCCCAGCTCGTGTTCTTGTGCGACTGCGAGTCGCGCTCGAGGTTGAGCGGGCCGTCGATCGTGAAGTATCGCTTGCCCGCCACCATGAGCTCCTCTGCCGGGAACTTCGTGATGACCTCGCAGCCCGTGGCGGTGACGACGACCTCTTCCTCGATGCGCGCGGCACCCCATCCGTCGGCCGCAGGCCAGTACGTCTCGAGCGCGAAGACCATGCCCTCCTGCAGCACCTCGGGGTGGTCGAAGGAGGTGAGGCGAGAGAAGATCGGCTTCTCCCAGATGGACAGGCCGACGCCGTGGCCGTACTGCAGCGCGAAGGCTGCCTCCTCGTCGGCGAAGCCGAATTCCTCGGCCTTCGGCCACACGGCCACGATGTCTGCCGTGGTCGCGCCCGGCCTCACGAGCGCGATCGCGCGGTCCATGTACTCGCGAGCCCTCGTGTAGGCATCGCGCTGCGCCGAGCTCGCCGAGCCCACCGCGAAGGTGCGGTAGTAGCAGGTGCGGTAGCCGTTCCAGCTGTGCAGGATGTCGAAGAAGGCCGGGTCACCGGGGCGGATGATGCGGTCGGAGAAGACGTGCGGATGCGGCGAGCAGCGTTCGCCGGAGATCGCGTTGACGCCCTCGACGTACTCGGAGCCGAGGTCATACAGCGTCTTGGCCACGAGTCCCACGGCCTCGTTCTCGCGCACGCCAGGGCGCAGGAACTCGTAGAGGTTCTCGTAGGCGGCGTCGACCATCGACGCGGCCTGGGTCAGCAGCCTGATCTCGTCGCCCGTCTTGATGCGGCGTGCCTCCATGAAGACCTGCTGGCCGTCGAGCACCGTGATTCCCTCCTGCTGGAGGGCGAACAGGATGGGGAGTTCGATCACGTCCACGCCGAGCGGCTGGTCGGCGACGCCGAACTTCTGCAGCTCTCGTTTGATCTTGCGTGCGAGTTCCTGCGCGATTCCCGCGTCGGGCGGGAACGCGCCGCGCAGGGTGGAGATGCCGGCCCTGGCGCCGCTCTCGAGGCGAGGCCGCTTGGCTCCCTCGTGCGGCGCGTTCGGGTCGGCATCCATCTCGGCCGAGGTGGTGTCGAGCCACGGGTTGTAGAGGGCGTGATGCTTCGCGGCGGAGCCGAAGTCCCAGACGATGGGATCGGTGTTGCGGGTGAGGAGGGCGAAGCGGATGAGCTTGTCCATCGCCCAGGTACCGATGTGGGTCGCGCTCATGTAGCGGATGTTGGAGAAGTCGAAGGCGAGCACGGCACCGAGCTCGGAGCGGTCGAGTTCCGCCTTCAGTCGGGCCAGGCGGTCATCGCGCAGCCGCTCGAAATTGACCCGCTCTTCCCAGTCGACCGCATTGGTTCCCGTTGTGCCGGTATTCTTCATGAGCTTCTCCCGTTGGCGTGCCGACGGCGTCCATACCGCGGCGAATGGCGTTCAGTACAGCTTAACGCAGGACGCGCGTAATCTCAGCCCGGAATTCCGGATTTCAGCACGATTTCCGGTCTTCTCGGTGTTACTGTCAACCCCGACTGAAACTATTGGAGTGAAAATGGCCGCGAACAGTGTCGGCGAGCGTTTGCGGGAGGCGAGGACTCAGCGCCGGCTCAGCCTGCGCAGCCTCGCCCAGTCGCTCGGCGTCTCGGCAAGCCTCATCTCGCAGGTCGAGACGGGCAAGACGCAGCCCTCGGTCTCGACGCTCTACGCGATGGCGAACCACCTCGGACTGTCGCTTGACGAGTTGCTCGGCGGCACCGCCGCGCCGCGCACCGCCGCCCAGCCGAATCGCGCCGAAGCGACGGTCCCGAACGTGCAGCGCGCATCCGAGAACGCCGTGCTCGAAATGGAGAACGGCGTGCGCTGGGAGCATCTGGCCTCGCAGCCCGGCGGCCCCGCGGACTCGATTCTCGTCACCTACCAGCCGGGTGCCTCCAGCTCGGTCGAGGGCAAGCTCATGCGCCACACAGGCATCGAGTACGCCTACATCCTCGAGGGCAACCTGACATTGCAACTCGAGTTCGACACCCACGTGCTCGGTCCAGGCGACTCCCTGCAGTTCGACTCCATTCGACCGCACCTGTTCACCAACAACGGCACGACGGTGGCCAAGGGCGTGTGGTTCGTCATCGGGCGTCGTCAGCAGAATGACGGGCTGCCGGATGCGCCGGGAGCCGCCGTACCCGACAGTTCACAACTCGGGTCAGCGGTCGACGTGCTTCGCGTGATGGACGACTTTCACGCCTGACCCGGCGAGCGGCACGAATCAGGCGTGAAGGCGACGCTCACTCAGCCTCGCGCGTGAACGGCCGGCCTGCGCTCGGAGATCCACGGATCGATGAGCGTCTTGATCTGCTCTGACGTACCACTGGTCAGCGGCATGAGCGCGCCCTCGGCGACCTGGTCGAGCGGCAGCACCTCGTGCGCGATGTCGGACCAGTCGGCTCGCGTTCCGAGCAGCCGCACCGCCTCGGGCATGTCGGTCTTGAAGACGTGCGCCACGGTGCCGATGATCGTGTACTCGCTCAGCGTCCATGAGCCCAGCGGCAGGGCGGGTTCACCCCGCTGGATGCCGACGGGCACGATCGTCGACCCGGGCATCGCGACCTCGAGCACCGAGGCGAGTCCAGGTGCCGAGCCGCTGACCTCGAAGAAGACATCCGGATCCATCGCGAGTTCCGAGAGGCGCTCCCCCAGCGTGCTGCTGCCCGCCTTGAGCGTGGCTGAGGCTCCGACGGCCTCGGCGAGGGCGAGTCGCTCCTCATTCAGGTCGACGACGAGCACTCGAGCGCCGACCGCGGCGGCGGCCACGGTGATGAAGACGCCGATGCCGCCCGCCCCCACTATCACGGCATCCTGCCCGGAACGCAGTCCGCTGCGACGCACGGCGTGCACGGCGATCGACATCGGCTGGCTGAGCCCCAGGGTGTCGAGGGAGAGCCCGGCGTCAGAGACATCGAGCAGGATGTTCGCGGGCGCGACGACATAGCCGGCCAGGCCCCCGTCGTGCTGCAACCCGAGCGTGGTGTACTCGCGGCACAGGTTGGTGCGGCCCTCGAGGCACGGCTTGCAGGTGCCGCAGGAGATTCCCGCACCGCACACCACGGTCGCGCCGACGGGCAGCGAGGTCACGCCTTCGCCGAGGGCTTCCACGGTTCCCGCGAACTCATGGCCGAGCGTGACGGGCATGACGGTGAGCACGGGTCCGCGGCTGAACTCCGTCGCGTCGCTGCCGCAGACGCCGCAGACCGCGACCCTCACGAGCACCTCGCCCGGCCCCGGCGTGGGCACCTCGAGCTCCTCGACCCGGAGGTCGTTGACGGCATGGAGCACTGCCGCGCGCATCGTGCTCATGACAGGTTCCCGCTCGCGAGCGGCAGCTGGGCGGCGGAACGCTCGGCGATCATGCCGCCCAAATGCTTGTCGTAGACAGCCTTGTGCAGCGGGGAGTCGAGGTACCGCTCGAGCGCGGCCTCGTCGTCGACGACCGCGGCCACCGCGTAATCCGCGCCGCCCGGACGGACGTGCAGGTTGTCACCGCACACGTAGGAGCGAAGTTCCGGGATGCCGGCCGCCATCTCCGTGAGCGCCTCGGTGAGCGCGGCCACGGCATCGGGCGTGACGTCGTCTCGCCAACTGAACAGTGCGAGGTGGAGAATCATTGGCTTCTGCTTTCCCGGAGATGGTGTTCAGTGCAGATTTACGTGCTTCGCACCCAGGGTCCGAATTCGCAGGATATGCACCACAATGTGTACATCTCTACTGTAACCTGATGATGGCCTCGCCGGAAGGAGCCGAGATGACCGAACCGCGGATCGCGATACTGGGAGCTGGTGCGAACGGGGCCTCCGTCGGCGCCGATCTCACTGCCGCCGGCCTCGACGTCGTACTGATCGAGCAGTGGCCCGAGCACGTCGAGCGCATGCGCAGCGACGGTCTTCGCATTCTCGCGCCGGATGGCGAACTCGCCGTCAAGCCCCGCGTCATGCACCTCTGCGAGGTCGCCACGCTGCGCAGCAAGTTCGACCTCGTTCTCATGCTCATGAAGGCCTACGACTCCGCCTGGGCGGCCCGGCTCATCGCTCCCCACCTCGCCGATGACGGACTGCTCGCCGGCCTGCAGAACGGCATGACGGTCGAGGCGATCACGGATGCCGTGGGCGTCGAACGCACGATGGGCACCGTCATCGAGATCTCCTCCACCATGAACGAGCCCGGAGTCGTGCACAGGCACACCGCCGTCAGCCAGTCCTGGTTCGCCGTGGGCGCGCCCGAGGGCGGACCAGCGTCCCGTCGCGAAGAGGTCGCCGCCGTGCTGCGCCACTCAGGAACAGTGCAGCTCGTGGACAACATCGCCGCGACCAAGTGGATGAAGCTCATCAGCAACAGCACGCTGCTCGTGACCTCGGCGATCCTCGGTCTGCCGATGCTCGACGCGCTCCACGTGCCCGGCATGCGGGAGATCATGCTGAAGGCCGGGCAGGAGGCTCTCGACGTCGGGCGCGCGCTCGGGCATCCGGTACTGCCGATCTTCGGGCTCACCCCCGACGAGGTCTCCGACCCCGAGAAGGTCGTGGAGATCATGCTCGACAAGCTCTTCGCGGGCTTCGTGATGCCGGGAGCCACGACCACCGTGCTGCAGGACTGGCGGAAGTCCAGGCACAGCGAGGTCGACGACCTCAACGGCCACGTGGTTGCCGAGGGTGCCAGGCTCGGCATCCCCACCCCGATGAACTCCACGGTCGTCGAGATTGCCCACCGCATCGAGCGCGGCGAGCTCGCTCCCGACCCGTCCAACTTCCCCCTCATGGCTGACGTCGCGAACTGAGCCGCGAGCAACCCGGCCGAGCCGGACCGGCTCAGCGGCGCAGCACCCTCGACCAGGCGTCGATGCCCACCGCGACGAGCAGGATCACGCCGAGCGTGATCTGCTGGAACAGCGCGTCGACGCCGAGCAGGTTGAAGCCGTTGCCGACGAGGGCGATGAACAGCACGCCGACCACGGTGCGCCAGACGGCGCCCTCGCCACCGAGGATCGAGGTGCCACCGACGACGATTCCGGCCAGGACCGTGAAGGTGAGAGCGGTGCCGGGAGACGCCTGGGCGCTCAGTACTCGAGAGGTGTCGACGATGCCGCCGAGAGCGGCCGCGACGCCACTGAGCGTGAAACCCAGGATGCGCACGGCGTTCACCCGGATGCCGGCGAGCCGCGCCGCCTCGGGGTTTCCCCCGGCCGCGTAGAGGTAGCGTCCCGTCGTCGTGCGGGCGAGGACGATGCCGATGACGACCACGACGACGACCATGATCCAGATCGAGGTACGCACCCCGAGGAATGGCGTGCGGGCGATGGCCGCGAAGTCGGTGCGGTCGAACAGCACGACGAGGTTGCCGCCCGTGACGAGGCTCGCGACCCCGGCCACGATGAACGACATGGCGAGGGTCACGATGAGCGAATTGACCCTCAGCACCGTGCTGATGACACCGTTGACGAGGCCCACCACGAGACCCACCACGAGAGCCGCGAGCACTCCGGCGACCGGTCCAGACGAGACCGTCACCGTTCCGGCGACGACGGCGGAGAGCGCATAGGTCGCCCCGACCGAGAGGTCGATACCGCCGCTGATGAGCACGAGGGTGCCCGCGGCCGCGATCATCAGAGTGGCGGACTGCTGGTCGAGGATGTTGAGCAGATTGAGCGGGTTCAGAAAGCGCGGGCTCCCGATCGAGAGCGCGATAAAGAGCACCAGGAAGGGGAAGAGGATCGCGACCGACCGCCACTGGACCTGGCGGAATCGCGGGCCGGCGAGGGTCGCCTGCGCGACGGGCTGCTTGTCGGTCATGGGTTCACCTGCGTTGCTTTCTGTTCATGGTCGACGCCCGCCTCGGCAAAGGCGGCGACGAGGATGTTCTCTTCGGTCATCCGTTCGCCCTCGAGTTCGGCGATGATGCGGCCCCCGCGCACGACGAGCACGCGGTGGGCGAGGCCCAGGATCTCTTCGACGTCGGAGGAGACGACGATCACGCCGATGGAGCGCGCCGCGTGCTCGACGATCAGATCGTAGATGGCTCGCCGCGAGCCGATGTCCACGCCGCGAGTGGGCTCGTCGGCGATGAGCAGGCGACGAGGGTGCTGCAGTGCACGCGCGAAGAGCACCTTCTGCTGGTTACCGCCGCTGAGGTGCGCGACGCCGCGCCTGTCGTCGCCGGCGACGGTGACATCCTTCAGCAGTCCGGAGACCTCGAGTCGCTCGGCACGCCGCTGTACCCAGCCCATGCGGCTGATGCGTGCGAGGTTCGACAGCGTCACGTTCTCGCGCACGGAGCGCTGCAGCACGAGTCCCTGGTCTTTGCGGGACTCGGGGATGAGAAACATCCCGGAGTGCAGGGCGCCGGCGATACCGCGACGAGCGCGGGCCGTGCCACCCAGCGTGACGGTGCCCGCCTGTCGCTTGCTGGAGCCGAAGATCGCGTGCACGATCTCGCTCCGGCCCGCGCCGACCAGGCCGGCCAGGCCGACGATCTCGCCGGCTCGAACGCTGAAAGAGACGCCGTTGACGCCGGGCGCGACGAGGTCCTGCACCCGCAGCACGACATCGGCCGACGGATGCGTTTCGCCCTTCTGCGGAAACACCGAGCCGAGGCTGCGCCCCAGCATCGCCTCGATGAGCGAGGACTCCGACTCGGATGCCGTGGGCGCGGTGCGCACGAGGTGGCCGTCGCGCAACACGGTGACGGTGTCGCACAGCTCGAGCACTTCGCCGAGGAAGTGGGAGATGAGCAGTACCGTGCGGCCGGAGCGTGCGAGCGAACGCACGACCTCGTGCAGCCGCTCGACGTCCTGACCCGAGAGGGCCGCTGTCGGCTCGTCCATGATGATGAACGACGCTCCGCTTGCGAGCGCTCGAAGCACCTCGACCTTCTGCTGGTCGGCCGTTCTCAGCGAGCCGACCACGGCATCCGCCCGCAGGTCGAAGCCGGTCTCGGCGACGAGCGCGTCGAAGCGCGCGCGAAGCTCTCTGCGCTGCACGAAACCGCCGGCCGCCGGCTCCCTGCCGAGAAAGACGTTCTGCGCGACGGTGAGCGAGGGCACGAGCGCGAGTTCCTGCGCGATGGTGGCGACACCGTGGGCGAGGGCCTCGCGCGGCGAGCGGAAGACGAGCGGCTCGCCGTCGACGAGCAGCTCGCCCTGGTCCGCGACGAGCAGCCCGGCGACGATCTTGCTGAGCGAGGACTTTCCCGCTCCGTTCTCGCCGACGAGACCGTGAATCGAGCCCCTGGCGACCGCGAGGTCGATGTCGGAGAGAATCGTGGTGCCGCCAAAACTCTTGCCGACTCCCCGCAGTTCGACGTGCGGTTGCTGCGGGGAGCCGGACAAAAGATCGGTGCTCATCGAGCTATCCGACCCATTCCGCCGTGAAGCTGCTGGCCACGCTCTTGTCGATGACCCCCTTGTTCGGGATGCCGTCGGTCGGGTCGATCGCGCCGGAGTCCTTGCCGGTGCGAAGGGCCTTGATCAGCGCCTTCATGCCGAGTCGACCCTCGGAGGCCGGCGTCATGGCCACCGTCGAGAACCACTTGCCTGCGGCGACGGCCTGGGTGCCGACGGAGCTCGCACCGAAGCCGACGAGGAGCACCTTGCCGGTCTTGCCCGCGGCATCGAGCGCCTGAACGGCGCCCTGGATGCCCTGGTCAGAGCCCGCGATGAGGTTGACATCCGGATGCGCCTGCAGCATGTCCTGCACGGCCCCGAGCGCGACGGTCGCGGTGAAGAATGACTCACCCTCGGCGATGACCTTGACCGGCGAACCCTTGATCGCCTCGTTGAATCCATCACGGATGGCCACGTCGAGCACGGACGCCTTGATGTCGTAGAGGTAACCGACGGTGCAGGGGTCGAGCTTCTGCGAGGCGCAGGCAGCGACGACCTGCTCACCGATCTTCTTGCCGATGTCGGTGGGTACGAAGGTCACGTTGGCGGAGAGCCCCTTGATCTGCGGCTTGTTGGTCGTGAAGTCCGGGCCGAGGATCTGGTTGATGTTGACCACCTTGATGCCCTGGTCGATCGCCTGGGTGACCAGGTCGACGAGGCCCGTGCCGAAGATCGGCTGGGTGATGATTCCGTCGTACTT
>Ga0134125_10006063_pt1 | contig 13706 bp, 11 predicted proteins | sample KB31751_FD_96464 | JGI IMG/M metagenome (GOLD analysis project Ga0134125, IMG submission 96464) | Terrestrial soil microbial communities with excess Nitrogen fertilizer from Kellogg Biological Station, Michigan, USA - KB3-175-1 | ecosystem: Environmental > Terrestrial > Soil > Unclassified ... | reverse complement strand
GGGATCGCGGCGGTGAGGCGGATGACCGCCGCACGCCGACGACGCAGCACGAGGGTGCGCGCGACCAGGCCCGCAACCGCGCCGAGCACCACGACGGCTGCCACGGCTCCGGCGATCCACCATCCCATCCGACGACCTTACCCAGCGGCATCGCGAGCCCGCCGTGTGCATAACTCAGGCAGAACGCGTGGCGCGGCCCGCACATCCGCTCATCAGGGCGAGATCGCCGCGTTCTGCCTGAGTTGCGAAGAGACCAGCGGATGCGCGAGGCCGCTCCGGGATGAACGCACGGTCGCCCTGTACTAAGATCGTCCGCGGTACCGTGTCCGAGCGGCCGAAGGTGCAACTCTCGAAAAGTTGTGTGGGTGAAAGCCCACCGTGGGTTCAAATCCCACCGGTACCGCCATTCGAAAGCCCCGCGATCCCCGCACTTACAAGGGATCCGGGGCTTTTCGCATTCGGTGCACCCAAGCTTCCCCCGGATGGTCGCGAACGATCGGGAAGGGAGCAGGAAGGAGTGCGGTGCACACCCCGCCTCGGCCACAAGAACGGTAGATTATTCGCGTGGACAACGGCGCTCGAATCGATCAGACGACCGCCGACCCCACCGTCACGGTTCCTCGTCGGCACCGGGCCCAGGCACCGGCCGACGCGGTAGGGAGACTGGAGTGGATCACGCAGCGACTCGCTCGCGCTCTGCAGCGGGCGGTCGAGCTCGTCGCATCCGATAACGGCATCACGGTGCCCGAGTATCACCTGCTGCTCGCGACGAGTGACGACGTAGGTCGCTCGAACGCCGAGATCGCTCGGCTCATGTTCGTGACGCCGCAGTCCGCCAATCGCGTGCTCGCCGGGCTCGAGCGACGCGGTTTCGTGGTGCGGGCGGGGGAGGCCTCGCGCGGTCGCACGCGCAACACCGTCCTGACGCCCGAGGGGCGCGCCGTGCTGGAGCAGTGCACCAAGCGCATCGAAGACATCGAGGCGCGCGTGATGGCGAGCCTCGACGACGACCAGCGCAACGTCATCCTGCCCGCTCTCCTGCGCGCGGCCGACACGCTCGTCGGTGGCTACTTCGGCAACGTCGAGGATGAGCGCCGCGCCGCGGCCAATCGCCGCGCTGGACTGTCGCAGTCCGAGTGAGTCGGATCGCGAAGGCCTAGCGCGGCCAACCGCCGCCGAGCGCGAACCGGCAGAACTGCAGCGACTGCCTGAGCTGGTCGGTGTCGGCCTCCGCGAGCTCCGAGACCATCTGCCGCTCGATCCACTCGACGGTGGGCCGCAGGCGCGCGAGCAGTTCCTGCCCCTTGGCTGTGACGGTCAGCAGTTGGCGCTGGTGGTGCGCGGGGTCCCGCGTGCGCGAGACCAGTCCGGTGTCCGCAAGGTCGGTGGTGACGGTCGACATCGACTGCGCGCGCACGAAGGAGTTCTTGGCGAGCTCGGCCGAGGTCAGCCCCGGCCGTCGTTGCAGCACGGTGAGCGCGGTGTACTGCGTCACAGTGAGCCCCACCTCGCGAGTGACAGTCTCGAGTCGTGCGCGGATCGCGAGCTCCACCTGCTTGATGAGGTACAGCAGGGTGACGGTGTCACCGGCGCCTGGCGGCCCCACCGTCTGCGCGCTCACCTGTCGAGTCCCGTGATGAAGTCGGCCATCGCCCGCTCCACGCCGGTGAGGTCGAGCGTGCGCGGGTCCGCGTTGCTCGCCCTGATTTCGAGCACCGGGATGCCGGCCTCCTCGAGCGCGAGGGTGATGAAGGCGGCGCCAGGGACGTCGTCGGCGACGAGATGAACGACACCGTCGACGCCGTGGCCCTTCGCCTCCTTCACGTACCACTCCGGTGCGAGCGGCGGCGCGTAGAGGAGGTCGGTGATCCCCACGAAACGGGCGGCGAGGGTCTCGATGGCGTCGGAGCCGTAGCGGATGTAGCCGTCGGCCGCGATCGCGAGGTACATCGACCAGACGAAGACGGCACCGAACTCCTCCTCGAAGCGGCGGTACATGGCGGTGTCGCTCCACAGTCCGCGGCCCACCCACATGAGCCGCGAGCGCTCCTCGGCTGCGACGGCGGAACCGGCCGCGACCATGGCTGCAACCTCGTCTCGAAGCGCTAGTGCGGCATCCCGCCCCCACTCGCTGCCCCGATGCCACTGCGGAATCATTACGGCGGGAATGGTGTCTGAGACGCGCACCGGAGTGGGGCGCGCGGAGGCGATGAGATCGCGCGTCTGCCGGTTGTACTCCTCCTGCTCGTTGATGAGCTGCATCACGCGTTCGAGCCTGCTCAGTTCGAAGGTGCGGCCGGTGCGCTGCTCAAGAAACTCGATGAGCAGGCGGTTCTCGGCGGCCATGAGGGCGATGCGTTCCGCACCGAAGACGCGATCCCACTGACGCGGTGCGAGCTCCCACCAGTCGCCGTCGGGCGTCACCGCGGCGGTGCGCTCATAGGCGAAGTAGCCGATCGACGGGTCGTCGGTCCAGGCCTCGAAGACCTTGCCCGTGGCATCCCCGCTCAACTCCGCGATCACGAAGTCGGGCTTCGGCAGGCCGCCCCACGGTGCGCGCTCGGGGTCGAGACCGCGGGATCCGAGCGCGAGCACGTCGTACTGCCTGCTGTCGTCGGGGTAGCCGCTCTTCGCGACCACCTCGAGGCTCTCGGTCGCGGCCTGCTTCGCGGTCACGATGGACGCCCACCACTGGTTGACCACGTAGGGGATGTCCATCGCGCGCAGGATCTCCTGCGGCGCATCCGCGTTCACCAGGGCGAACATCCCGCCCGCGGCGACGGAGTCGCGCAACTCGTCGAACCACTCGCGCTGGTGAGTGAGCGCCGCCGTGGTGGAGGCCAGCCGCGTCATGATGCGACCCGCAGCGACTCGACGGCGGCGGCGATCCGCTCGGGGTCTTCCGCCGCGTCACCTCGTAGCATGAGCCCAGGCACACCCGCTCGCGCACTCTGCAGCCGCCAGTCCCACGCGGGTGCCTCGTCGTGCGGCCGCACGATGCTCAGCAGACCGCGAGCCCCAGCAACGCGGATGCCCTCCCGGCTCGCCTCAGCCCGCGCCGCCATCGTTGCTGAAGCGGATGCCGGTGCCCCGCGAAGGCGCGAAAGCACCAGTTCCCGAAGCAGCGCGCTCCGATCGCGGTCGACCCCGGACGGCAACCGGTCGCTGAGGATCGGATCACCCCAGTCGTGGTCTTCGCCGACGACGGTCGCTCCCGCGCCCTCGATGGCGCGATACACCTCGTCGCCGAGCGGCGCGCTGCCGGTGAGGAAGACCGGGAAGTCGCCGGGCGCTGCGGCATCCGTCGCCTCGGCCATCGCGGCCCGCAACAGGTCGATGGCCTCGGCGGCGGGCAGAGTGGCGGCCGCCCGATAACCGTGCAGTGCGGAGGTGCCGCCGAACCGCGCCGCTCGCCGGTGGGCGCGCGCCCGTTCGAGCTCGGTGCGCACGGCGGTGAGCTCCGCGTGCGCCCCGTGCAGCGAGTCGGCCGTGATCGGCCTGAGCGTCCACTGCTCGACCGTGGTCCACATGTGCTCCAACTGGGCGATGTTGAACTGCACCGTACTCTCCCGGTCCTGGTGCACCTGGTCGACGAGCTGCACCGGCATCGCGATCCGGCCGCGACGGCGCAGCTCCTGCAGCGTATAGAACAGGCGCACGGATGCCTCGGTGTCGCGCGAGATGAGCAGGCCGCTGAGAAAGTCGAGCGACCCCGCGAGCACGGCGGCGAGCACCAGGCTCGCCGCCCGATCGACCGCTCGACCCATGATCGCGTCTGTCTCTTCGGTCGCCGCCGGTTCGGGAGCGAGTCGAAAGGCCAGTGCGCCAGCGGCTGCGACGAGGAGCGCGGGCACGTCGCGCCCTACGATGCCGATGACGGGTCGACCGGATGCGGCGACCGCGGCCGCCCTGGACCGAGCGTCGCGCACTGCCCCCGCCAGCTGCGCCGTCACAGGGCGCCGGCGTCTCTCAGAGCTGCAATGCGCTCGTCGTCGTAGCCGAGCAACTCGTGGAGCACCGACTCTGTGTGCTCGCCGAGCCAGGGAGCGGGTCGGTCGAGCGAGGTGCTGCTGCCGGAGAAGATGATCGGCACGCCGGAGCCGTAGAGTTCCTCGGCCGGGCCGAAGACGGGGTGGCTCAGCTGCTCGACCTCGCCGCGGCTCAGCACCAGCGGGTCGCGCACGGCCTCACCGGTGTCGCGCACGGGGGCGGCCGGCACTCCGTACTCCTCGAGGCGGCGCACGGCCTCCGCAGAGGTGAGGTGCTGCGCCCAGCTCGCGATCATCGCGTGCAGTTCGTCGGCGTTGTGTACGCGATTGTCGCGCCGTGAGAATCGTTCGTCCTCCGCCATCTCGGGAACGCCGAGGGCCTTCATGACACCGGAACTGAACGCATCCGTGGGGCCGCACAGCGCGAACCAGCCGTCCTTCGTGACGAAGACGCCGAAGGGAGCGAGGCGTGGAACGTAGGAGCCCGTGCGCAGCGGCATCCCGATGGTCTCGAAGGCGTCGAAGGGTTCGCAGGCGACGAGCGAGGTCAGTGCGCCGAGCATCGACACGTCGACGTGCTGCCCTTCGCCGGTGCGCTCGCTCTCGAGCACGGCGGCCAGAACGCCGATCACGCCGAAGAGCGGTGCGACGAGGTCCGCGATGGGAAGGCCGAAACGCACGGGTGGTTCGCCCGGGCTGCCGGCGGTCAGCATCGTGCCGCTGAGCGCCTGGATGATCGTGTCCATCGCCTTGCCGCTGCCGGGCCCGCCCTGCGCGCCGAAGCCGCTGATCGAGGCATAGACGAGGCGCGGGTTCACCGCGTGCAGGGTGTCGAAGTCGACGCCGAGGCGCTTGGTGACGCCGGCGCTGAAGTTCTCGACCACGACATCCGCGGTCTTGGCGAGCTCGAGCAAGACCTTCTTGCCCTCTGGGGTCTTGAGGTTGAGCGTCATGCTCTCTTTGTTGCGCCCGCGGAGCATCATCGAGACCGACATGTCCTGCTCACTCGTGCGCCGCGCCTCGAGCCCGTGATCGCTGTAGTAGGGGGCGTTGTTGCGCGAGGAGTCACCGCCCAGCATGGGGTTCTCGATCTTGATCACCCTGGCGCCCAGCCCGGCGAGCAGGAGCGTGGCGTAGGGCCCGGAGAGGGCTGTCGTGAGGTCGAGCACCGTCTTCCCGGTCAGCGGTCGTACGGTGTCGTTCATTCGGTGTCTCCTTGTTTCTGTGACGGATGGATGCGAACCTCATCGCCCTCCCAGGCGAACTCGGTGCCGAACCCCTCCTCGGCGGTGATCCGCCGGATGTAGTCGATGACCTCGCGGCCGGTCTCGTCGTTCCCGTGCGGCACCGGTTGTGCGTTCTCGTCGATCCAGCACGGGATGACGCCCCACGCGGGTTCGCCTGCCGCTGAGATATCGAGCACGGCGATGGCCGTATTGCGGCTCTCCGGGTGAAACGGGTACCAGCTCGGCAGCCGCGGGTCGGGTTCGAAGCCGAAGAGCGTGCGGCGGCGTTCGGCCCAGCGCCGCTGCTCGTCGACACCGGCCGAGGCCGGGGTGAGCGCGTCGGTGACGGTGACGAAGTTGCCGAGGCCGTGAAAGATCGCCCGGCCGTGATAGAACTCGATGCCGCGCAAGATGTGCGCGTGGTGGCCGATCACCATGGTGGCTCCGGCATCGACGGCCGCGTGCGCGATCTCGGTCTCGTAGGCGGCGAGCTCCGCCGGCACGTGCACGAGCCCCTTGTGCAGGGCGACGACCACCACGTCTACCTGCGCCGCCAGCGCCGCGATCCGCGCGCGCATCTCGGCCAGCGAGGCGGGGTCGGCGAAGGTGTGCACGCTCGGCGGACCGCCTGGGTTCGCGCCGATGGCCTCGTAGTGCGAGTAGACGCGAACGTAGGCTCCGCCGGGCCGACGGCTGGTCGCCCAGCTGTCGCTCGGGCCGACGCAGTTGAACGAGAGCACACCGATCGTGTGGCCACCTCGGGAGAGGACGACTGGCTCGTTCGCCTCCGCGAGGTCGGCTCCCGCACCCGTCGTCGCGATGCCGGCCTCGTGCGCGGCGGCGATCGTCTCGGCGATGCCTCCGCCGCCAGCGTCACCGATGTGGTTTCCGGCGAGAGTGAGCACGTCGAAGCCCGCCCTGGCGATGACGGCGAGGTGCGCAGGGTCGGCCGGCGGTGCCGGCACGTCGACGGTGGCGACGGTGCGCGTGGTGGCGTGCGGCACCTCGAGCTGGCCGATGGTGAGGTCGGCGGCGCGCAGCACTGGTGAGGATGCGGCAAAGAAGGCGTCCGGCTCGGGGCGATCGACGATCAGGTCGCCGACCGCCGCTATGCGCACGGTGCGGCTGGGGACATCCGTCATGAGCGCCTCGGCGGTTGCGCGACGCCGTTGAGCTCATCGACGAAGACGCGAACCTCGCGTGCGAGGCGCTCGGGCGCCTCTTCGCCCATCATGTGGCCGCTGTCCTCGAACAGCACCGCCTTGGCGCCTCGCACGTTCACGGCCGCCCGCAGCGCCGACTGGGGTGAGATCACTCCGTCGCGCATGGCGGCGAGAATCAGCACGGGCACCCGGATGCCGCGATAGACCTCCGCGAGCGCCTCGTCGGTGGTGGCCTCGGGAAAGGGCTTGCCCTGGTTGATCTCGGCCTCGTCATCTGGTCGAAGCGCGGCCTCCTCGGCGGCGGCGACGAACCTCACCCTGCGCGACTCGATCACGGCGGGGTCATCGGTCCAGCCCGCCATGTGCTCGAGCATGCCGGTGACGAACTCGGGATTCTTGCGCTGCTCGATGAAGCGGCGTCGACCCTCGGACGATGCCGTGCCGCCCTCGCGGTCGTGCGGCGTTCCGACGACCGAGATCAGGGCCTTCAGCCGCTCCGGGTTTCTGCGGGCGATGTGCCAGCCGATTCCGCCGCCGTGCGAGATGCCGGTGTAGATGAAACGGTCGACGCCCAGCCGGTCTGCGAAGGCGCAGACGTCATCCGCCCAGGTGTCGAGCCAGCTCTGCGGCGGGCTGGTCGGATGAGTCGACCGCCCGAAGCCACGAGCCTGGATCGTGTACACGTGGTATGACGTGGGTGCTGCGGCGAGCAGCTCGGGGTAGGCACCCGCGGCGAAGCCCATCGCCGATGACAAGACGATCTCGTCTCCGGAGCCGAACTCCTCATACCAGAGCTCACCGTCTCCGACGTTCATCACACTCATTGCTCCCCCTTATTGCGGCGACGCTGACGTTCTTCTCGCCGAGCGCGCTGCTCGGCGGGGTCTGGAACCGGTGCCGCGGCGAGCAGCGACCGGGTGTATTCCTCGCGCGGTCGTTCGTAGACCTGCTCGGCCGTGCCGAGTTCCACGATGCGTCCGGCCTGCAGCACCGCGATGCTGTGCGAGATGTGGCGCACGACCGAGAGGTCGTGCGAGACGAACAGCAGGCTGAGCCCGAGGTCGCGCTGCAGTTCTGAGAGGAGGTTGAGAACCTCCGCCTGCACCGAGAGGTCGAGCGCGCTCACGGGTTCGTCACAGACGATGAGTCGCGGCGAGAGCATCAGCGAGCGGGCGATGGCGATGCGCTGGCGCTGGCCTCCCGAGAACTGAGCGGGGTAGCGATGTGCCGCGTCCTCGCTGAGACCGACGCGCTGGAGCAGCATCGCGCTGCGGTCCGTGATCTCGGCCGCGCTCATCCGCTGTTCGCGAGGCACGATGCGGCACGGCTCGGCGAGCGTGTAGCCGATCGTCTTGCTCGGATCGAGTGAGCTGTACGGGTCCTGGAAGATCACCTGTCGCTGGGCGCCGAGTGCTCGCCGTTCGCCGCGGGACATGCGCGAAATGTCGCGACCCTCGAACAGCACGCGGCCGCTCGCGATCGGCAGCATCCCGAGAATCGCCATACCCGTGGTCGTCTTGCCCGAGCCGGACTCGCCCACGAGACCCATGGTGCTTCCCGCCGGGATGCTGAAGCTCACACCATCGACGGCGCGCTTGCGACGGCGGCCGGTGCCGTGATCCACGACCAGGTCGGTCACCTCGAGAATCGGCTGTGCGGCGCTCACGATTGCACCGCCTCGAGCGTTTCGATGTGGATGCAGCGGCTGGCGCGCTCCTCGTCGAGGTGCACCATGGCGATGGGCGCGGGCAGGCAGTCGGCGGAGGCCAGTGGGCAGCGCGCGGCGAAGTGACAGCCGATCGGCCACTGGTGCGGGGGAGGAACCGAACCGCCGATCGTCGGCAGTGGCTTTCCCGGCTCGGCACCGTGCGGGTTCGAGCGCAGCAGGGCCGCGGTGTACGGATGCTTCGGAGCCGCGAACAGTTCGGCGACCGTCGCGCGCTCCACCACTTCACCCGCGTACATCACGATCGCGCGGCTGCACAGGTCGGCGACGACGCCCCAGTCGTGGCTCACCAGGATGACGGCCATGCCGGTCTGCTCCTGAATGCTGCGCAGCAGATCGAGGATGTCGGCCTGCACCGTCACGTCGAGCGCGGTCGTCGGCTCGTCGGCGATGAGTACCTCCGGTCGACCGGCGAGTGCCATCGCGATGGCGACCCGCTGCGCCATGCCACCCGAGATCTCGTGTGGATAGCGGGAAGCGACCGCGGGGTCGAGGCGCACGGCCTCGAGCAGCTCCGCAGTGCGCATCTGTGCGTCGCCGCGACTGACCCGCTCGTGGGCGCGCACGGCCTCGGCGATCTGTGAGCCCACGCGGAATGAGGGGTCGAGAGCAACCATGGGCTCCTGCGAGATCATGGCGATGCGTGCGCCGCGCACCTCACGCAGTCGGGCAGCGGACATGCCGACCAGCTCCTCCCCGGCAAGCAGGATGGAGCCTCCCGTGATGCGGCCGTTCGCGCCGAGCAGCCCGAGCAGCCCGAGCGCCGTCACCGTCTTGCCGCTGCCAGACTCGCCGACGAGTCCCACGATCTCGCCCGGCAGCACGTCGAAGTCCACCCGCTGGATCGCCGTGGTCTCCCGACCCGCAGGGCCGAATCCGACGGTGAGCCCACGAACCGAGAGCACTGCACCCGGTGCCGCAGGAATGGCGGCCTCTTCGTCGGGGTCGGGCGCCGCGACATCCGTCACGCCTGTGGCCGTGGTGACGGAGGCGGTGACGACGGAGGTCATGCCGCGCGGTGCGCTGTCGACGCGGGTGCGCTTGGCCGTCGCGAGGCCGGCGAGCGTGAAGCGCTCCTGGTTCGCGTCTCGCAGCGCGTCGCCGAGCAGGCACAGCGCGAGGGTGGTGATGGCGATGATGCCGCCGGTCGGCACGAGCAGCCACGGGTCGGTCTGGATGAGCGTCGCGGCTTCGGCGACCATGCCGCCCCAGGTGGGTGCGGGCGGTGGCGGCCCGAAGGCGAGGAACGCGAGACCGGTCTGGATGCCGAGGGTCGCCGCAGAGAACAGCGTCACCTGCACGAGCAGCACGCCTCGAATCTGCGGCAGCACGTGCGCGGCCATGATGCGCACCTGCCCGAGCCCGGAGACCCTCGCGGCCCCGATGTAGAGCTCCTGCCGCACGGAGAGCGCGGCGCTGCGGAAGACGCGGATGAACGCCCCGCTCGCGAGCACACCGACGCTCACCATCGCCACGAACATGCTGTTGTTGAAGATCGCGAGCACGGCGAGAGTGATGATCGTGCCGGGAATCGAGAGCAGCACATCGACGACGTGCAGGATGATGCGGTCGGTGATGCCGCCGACGTAGCCGGCGAGAATGCCGAGCGGGATGGCGATGATGAGCATCGACACCACGGCGACGAGCACGCCGCTCAGCGATTCCTGCCCTCCGAAGAGCAGTCGGCTGAGCACATCGCGCCCGAGGGAGTCGGTTCCGAGCAGGTGCGCGACCGTCGGACCCTGCTTGACGATGCGCAGGTTCTGTTCGAGCGGGTTGTGCGGCGCGATCAGCGGCGCGGCGAAGGAGCCGGCGACGATCAGTATGACCACGATGCCCGAGACGACGCCGAGCGGCTTGCGCAGTACGCGCCTCACGAGACCGGCCGACATCGACCTGGTTCCACTGCTGCGGCTCATCGCACGCGCACCTTCGGGTTCAGTACTCCGTAGAGCAGGTCGATCACCAGGTTGACGATGATCACGAACAGGGTGAAGAAGACGCCGACGCCGAGAACCACAGGCAGGTCGTGCGACGTGGTCGCCTGGGTGACCATGGTGCCGAGGCCCGGGAGCACGAAGACGTTCTCGACGAAGACGGCCCCGGTGAGCGCGCCGACGACGGTGAGACCGAGCACGGTCAGCGAGGGAAGAGAGGCGTTGCGCAGCACGTGCTTGAGTACGATCGAGCGCTCGCGAACGCCGGTTGCGCGCAGAACCCGAATGTAGTCGCGGGCGAGCACATCCATCGCGGAGTCGCGCATCTGCTTGGCCACGATGGTGACGCCGCCGAGGGAGAGCGCCGCTACGGGGAGGATGAGCGACAGGAGCCAGCCGCCCGGGTTGTCGGCGAACTGGATGTAGCCGGTGGCGGGGAAGATGCGGATGGCGACCGCGAACAGCGCGACGAGCAGGATGGCGACCCAGTAGCTCGGCAGCGCGAGGCCGACGAGGGAGATGGCGTCGAGAAACCTGCCGAGCGCTCCGCCGCGCACGGCGCTCAGGAGGCCGAGGCCCGTGCCGAGCACGGCGATGACGAGCGTCGACAGCAGCATGAGGGAGAGGGTCACGGGCACCCGGGCGAGGATCAGCTTGACCACGGGGTCGCCGCTGAACACGGATTCACCGAAGTCGCCGCGCACGACGCCGCCGAGCCACGAGGCGTACTGCGACAGCAGCGGCTGGTTCAGCCCGAGCTGCTGCCTGAGTCGCTCGATCGAGTCAGGGGTGGCGTTGGCACCCAGGATGGTGCGCGCCGGGTCTCCCGGAACAAGAGACATGAGGAAGAAGATCGCGATCGAGGAGATGACGATCAGGACGACCGACAGCAGTAGTCGAGTGACGATGAGTCGAACCATGGATGCGGTGCTCCAGAGGGCCCGGCCGGCGAAGGCCGGGCCCCATCGATGGGTGAGTGGACAGCCTGTTACTTCGTGCGCTTCCAGGCGTACTTCGCGTCAGGTGCCTGCGGCAGCGGGTTCGGGTTGAGCGCCGAAGCCCGCACGTTGGTGATCGTCTTGCCGATGGCGAAGACGTTCTCCGTCGAAATCGCCGGTGCGAACACTCCGGCATCGTTGGCCGCCTTGGTGAGCTTCTCGTACGCTGCGGTTCGGGCCGAAGCACTCGTGCTCGACTGCGCCGCCGCGTACAGGCTGTTCAGCGACTCGTAGGTGTTGCCGAACGGGTTCGTGACACCCGGCTGGGTGAAGTTCGTCACCACCTGCGCCGAGTTGGTTCCGACGACCGGCCAGATCAGGGCCGGGAACTGCTTCGAGAGCGCGCCCTGGATGAAGTCCGGCACCGAGTTCTTCACCACGAGGTTGACCTTGATGCCGATCTTGCCGAGGTCGCCCGCGATGGCCTGGGAGATCGTGGTCTGGCTGTCGAGGATGTTCTCGGTCAGCACCGTCAGCTCGAAGCCGTCGGGGTAGCCGCCCTTCGCGAGCAGCGACTTGGCCTTCTTGACGTCGTACTCGAATCCGTAGTTCGCGACGTGACCATCGGTGCCCTTCGCACCCATTTGACCGTTGGGCTGGGTGTAGTCGGCGCTGAGCGCGGATGCCAGAGCGTCACGATCGATGGCCAGGGCGATCGCCTGCCGCACGTCCGCGTTCGCCAGGGCCGGGCTCAGGGTGCCTTCCGTGTCGGCGAGGGTGAGACCCCAGGTGAAGAACGGTGCTGCGACGAGCTTCAGGCCCGCTGCCTTCACGGTGGCCGCGGTCGTCGGCGAGACGCCGGCGAAGTCGACCTGGCCCGTGGTGACCGCGGACGAGACCGCGCTCGGGTCGCCGATCACCTTGACGACGACCTTGTCGAACTGCTGGGCATCCGGATTGAAGTACTTCTTGTTGCGCACGAAGGTGTACGAGGAACCGGAGACGGAGTCCGACGCCGAGTAGGTGTACTGTCCGGTGCCGTCGCTCGCGGTGAGCAGTCCCTTCGGATCAGCGAGGCCCTTCGGACCGATGATCTGGCCGACGCTCCAGTACTGCGACAGGTAATACGGAGCATCCGGATACGCCGACTTGTAGGTGATCACGACGGTGTCGGCGTCGGGGGTCGCAATGGTGTCGACCGGGCCTGCGTACCTGGCGTCGCCGCCGCCCGCCTTCATCATGTACTCGATGGAGGCCTTCACAGCGGCCGCATCGAGCTTCGCGCCGTCGGTGAAGGTGACGCCCTTGCGGATGGTGAGCGTGAGCTTGGTGTTGCCGTCCGACAGCGCCCACTTGGTCGCGAGGTCGGGGATGAGCTTGCCGTCACCGGTCTGGTAGATGAGCGAGTCGTAGGGTAGCGAGGTGAAGATGGCGCTGCCACCGGAACCGCCGAGCGCGGGGTTCAGGCTGATCGGCACGCCGGCGAACTGCGTGGTGAGGGTTCCACCCTTGCTGCTGGTGCTCGCCGAGTCAGTGCTCGATGAGGCGGAAGAACAGGCTGTGGCGCCGAAAGCGACCGCCAGGGTAGTGACGGCGACCAACGCGGTTTGCCACGCGGGTCTGTGTGATGCAGACATGTTGCTCCTTTGCAATGAGTGCGAGTACTGATCGACGCGGCCTCCGCGTCGAGGATGAAAGTATCAGCTAAACTGATACTCACGCAATAGGCCCATCTGCCCCGAGAGGTTACGCAATGTCGCGTCCCGTTTCCGAGTCGATCCCGATCGACAGGCGTTCCGTCCCCTTCGGCACGGCATTCCTGCCGGAGCTGAACATGGGCATTGATCTGTCCCGCTACGGCTACGCGGAGGAAGAATACCTGTTCCGCGGCACGGCGACGGTGTGGCGCCACGGCGCCGGCGGTAACCACGAGGCGGTGCGTTCCGACCTGCCGTTCTGCACCAGGGTGCTCGTGCGACGCCCGGCATCCGGTCTAAGCTCGGGGCTCCTGCAGGTCGAGCCGCTGCATCCGGATCTCGACTCTGCGCTCGTCTGGAACGCTATCCACCCGTGGATCCTGCGCGGTCGACACAGTTGGATGGGCGTCACCGTCTTTGCGCCCGTCGCGCGCCAGCTCGCGGAGTTCGTTGATCCGGAGCGCTACGGCGAGGTCGACATCCCCGAAGACGGGATGCTCTACGACGTGCTGGGCGCGGCGATCCGCTCGGCCATCGCCGGTGACTTCGGGCCGATGACCGCCGACCGGATCATCCTGGCGGGGATGTCGGCGACCGGCAGCTTCACGAGGGTGACGCTGCAAGACGGTTTCCACGAGCGATGGACGCGCGCCGACGGCCGCAGACTCATCGATGGCTATGTGATCGGTATCTCATCCGGCGGTGCGGGCATGGCCGGCTACCCCTCGCTGTCGCCCGAGGATGCCGAGCTCGCGCCCGACGATCCGCGCCGCACCATCGCGCCCCGCGACGCCGTCGCGTTCGAGGTGTTGAGCGAGACCGAGGCGGAGACCCACGAGCGGGTCACGCGCGAGGACTCCGACGAGCCCGGATCGCTGTACCGGCTCTACGAGATCGGCGCGACGGCGCACATAGAGGCGCATCCGAGCGTGCTCACCAACCTGCAGCAGTACGAGCGTCGCGGCGGTGTGCGCCCCGCCTTCGAGGTGCGGGAGCAGCGGTCCGACGCGCGGTTCGACCTCTACCTGCG
>Ga0134125_10006060_pt1 | contig 13712 bp, 14 predicted proteins | sample KB31751_FD_96464 | JGI IMG/M metagenome (GOLD analysis project Ga0134125, IMG submission 96464) | Terrestrial soil microbial communities with excess Nitrogen fertilizer from Kellogg Biological Station, Michigan, USA - KB3-175-1 | ecosystem: Environmental > Terrestrial > Soil > Unclassified ... | reverse complement strand
TGGACATCGCCTCGGAAAAGTTGCCGCGGCCGTGCTCGTCTGCGCGGTGCTGCCGCTGGCAGCCTGCACGACGCCGGAACCCGGCTCCACCGCGCCGGGTACCCCGGGCGGGACCTCCTCCGGCACCGGGTCCACTGGTCCGTCACCCTCCGGTTCGTCACCCGCCGGCTCGTCCCCCTCCGGTTCATCGGCCCCTTCCGCCAGCGAGAGCGGAACCGGGGCCTCGAAGCCGGCCTCGCCGTCGTCCTCGGAGGATGCGGAGGACCAGGCCACGGCGGCGGCCCGCGAGCGCCTCGAGGCCCTGAGCCTCGAACAGCGGGTGGGCCAGGTCCTGATGATGGGGGTGCCGGCGACCGGTGCCGGTGCCTCGGACCTGGCGGTCCTGGAACAGGAGCACGTGGGCAACGTCTTCCTCAAGGGCCGCAGCTCGGCCGGCCTCAAGGCCACCGCAGCCGCCGTGGACGAACTCAAGGCAACGGTCTCCGACACGACCACCGGCGGGGTCGGCCAGTTCATCTCCACCGACCAGGAAGGCGGCCAGGTCCAGGTCCTCAAGGGCCCGGGATACACGCGGATCCCCGCCGGCATCACGCAGGGGTCATGGGACCCGGACGTGCTGCAGGACCGGGCCGCCGGCTGGGGTAGTGAACTCGCGTCGACCGGCATCAACGTCAACCTCGCCCCCGTCGCCGACACCGTCCCGGCCTCCATCGGCACGGGCAACGCCCCGATCGGGGCCTTCGGCCGCGAATACGGGCACACCGCCGCGAGCGCGTCGGCCGGATCCTCGGCCTTTGCCGCCGGCATGGAGGCCGCCGGCGTGCACCCGGTGATGAAGCACTACCCGGGACTCGGGAAGGTCAGCCGGAACACGGACGTCTCGCACGGCGTCACCGACACGGCCACCACCCGCGACGACGCCGCGCTGCGCCCCTTCCAGGCCGGGATCGACGACGGCATCGACTTCGTCATGCTCTCGAGCGCCTACTACGCGAAGATCGACCCCGACCACCCTGCGGCCTTCTCGGACACGGTCATCAACGGGATGCTGCGCGGGGACCAGGGTTTCCAGGGCATCGTCATCTCCGACGACATGTGCGACGCGGTCCAGTTCCGCGACTGGAAGTATGCCACCCGCGCGAAGAAGTTCTTCGATGCCGGGGGGACCATGATGCTGTGCGTGAACCAGCAGGCCATCCCCTCCATTGCCGACGGCCTCGTGGCCCAGGCGAAGGCCGACCCGGCCTTCCGGCAGAAGATCGACGACGCCGCCCTGAAGGTCCTCGCCGTCAAGGACGGGCTGTAGCCCGCTCCAGCGTCTCGCGCTGGTCGACCCCCAGGTGCTCGGGGCCGAGGTCCGCGATGCTGGAGACGCCCAGCAGGGTCGTGGCCACTCGCATCTGCTCCGCCAGCAGGTCCAGCGCCCGCTGGACGCCCTGCTGGCCGCCGGCCATGAGCCCGTACATGTAGGCGCGGCCGATCAGCGTGAAGTCCGCTCCCGCACACAGTGCGGCGACGATGTCCCCGCCGGACATGATGCCCGAGTCGAGGATGATCTCGACGTCGGGGCCCACCTCGGCGCGGACCTCCGCGAGGGCATGCAGGCTGGCCGGAACCTGGTCCAGCTGGCGTCCCCCGTGGTTGGAGACCACCAGACCGTCGGCACCGGCATCGAGGGACTTGCGGGCGTCCTGGGCGGTCAAGACGCCCTTGACGAAGAGCTTGCCGGGCCACACGGAGCGCAGCCAGTGCAGGTCCTCGATGGACAGGGTGGGGTCGAACATCGAGTTGATCAGTTCGGGCAGGGCATGCGAGGTGCCGCTGAGGGAGGCGAACTTCAGCGAATCCGTGGTCAGGAAGTTGAACCACCAGCCCGGCCGGTAGGAGGCATCGAGCACGGTCTTGAGGTTCAACCGGGGTGGGATCGTCATGCCGTTGCGCACGTCGCGCAGCCGTTGGCCGGCGATGGCGGTGTCCACGGTGACCATCAGGGTGTCGTAGCCGGCGGCAGCGGCGCGGTTGACCAGTTCGAGCGAGGCGTCGTGGTCGTTCCACAGGTAGAGCTGGAACCAGCGCCGTGCGTTCGGTTGGAAGGCGGCGACCTCCTCGATGGACCGCGTCCCCATGGTCGAGAGGGTGTAGGGGATGCCGGTGGCCGCGGCGGCACCGACGCCGGCCTCCTCGCCTTCGGTGTGCATGAAGCGGGTGAAACCGGTGGGGGCGATGCCGACCGGTAGGGCCGAGGGGGGGCCGGCGATGGTGGTGGACAAGTCCACGGTGGGGTGCCCGCCCAGGATGGCCGGACGCAGGGCGACGTCGTCGAAGGCACGGCGGTTGCGCTGCAGCGTGATCTCCCGGCCCGCACCGCCATCGACGTAGTCGAAGGCGGGCTTGGGGGTGCGGCGCCGGGCGATGGTCCGCAGGTCCCAGATATCGGCGGCCCGGGCCAGCCGGATGGCGCGGACGTCCAGGCTGGGGCGTTCGAACTTCATCAGCGGACGCAGTTCGGAAAGCTGCGGGAAATTGCGTTGCATGGATGGTCCTTCGGGTCAGGTGCGCGGGCTGCCGGTGGGGATTGCGCTTCGGGGCATTGCTTGCATGATGCCACCAAGCGGCCCGGTACGCTGTACGACCGGCTACGCGGGGGCTCCGCACCGGCCGGGTGTACGCCACCCGGCGAGAGCCCGTTCACGAAGGCAGGTTGGTGCAGGGGCATCTCCAATCGCTCCGTGAGGCCTTCCAGTTGCCGGTCGCGCCGGGCCTGCTTTCCAAGGGTCGATTGCCCAGGGGGGAGCCCAGGGGCGGGGGGCCGGCGGCACCGGCCTCGCCTTCGACGTGCTCTGAGAGCCCCCGGATGCGACGCCCGGACCCAGCATGGGTTTGCGGCGCCATAGCCCTCCACGACCGCCGAACAGGAACAGGCCGAGCACGAGAGGATCTTCACCGCCGACAAGGCAGGCGATGCCCCGGCGGCCGGTGAGATGATGCGGCCACACCTGAGGAACATCAACGCCGAGATGCGCTCGGCCTCGATGGCCTCCGAGGGGAGCCTCTGGGGTTAGGGCTTGGCGATGTCGATGACGACCTTCACGTCGCCGTCGTGGTGCTCGAACGCGGTGGCGTAGTCCTCCAGCGGATGGCGTCGGTTGATCAGCCGTCCGAGCCAGTCCTTGTCCGCCTTCGCCAGGGCCTTGGCGGCCTCCTCGTAGTGGCGCCGGTTGGCGTTGACCGTACCGAAGACGACGTCGTTTTCGAGCACAGCGGTGCGGTTCATCGCCCCGACGTCCAAAGGGGTCTGCTTGCCGCTGCTGGACACACCGGTCAGGCAGACGACGGCGTTCTTCCCGTTGTTGGCGATGGCGTCGATGATCACCGAGGGAACCCCGGTGCATTCCACGATGATCCCCGGTTCCAGACCCGAGTCCGGGAGGGAATCGGTGTGGAAGGTCGCCCCCAGGTCCTTGACCAACCCCGGTTTTGGCCCCTCGTCGACGATGTCGAAGACATGGACCTCGTACCCCCGCTGGACGCCGAGCATGGCCGCGAGCAGGCCGACCGGGCCCGCGCCGGTGACCGCGACGACCTTCGGGTCGAAGAAAGCCCGCGAGCCGATGCGCTCGATCTGCTCCCACGCCTTGGCCACAATCGTGGTCGGCTCCAGCAGGACGCCGACCTCGGCCAGGGAGGCATCCAGCTTGACCATGTCCTCGGGGTCTCCGCGCCACTGCTCCCGGGCGAAGCCGTCGAGGGATTTGATGCCGTGCTCGGTGTACTCTCCGTTCAGGCACATGTCCCACTCGCCGGCGGCGCAGGCCGCGCAGGGAACCGGGTCCGGGCGACGGACGATCCCGACGACGAGGTCCCCGGGGGAGAATCCCGAGTCGTCGGGAGCCTCCTTGACCCGTCCGAGGTTCTCGTGCCCGATGACGAGCCGGTCCTTACCCTCCGGTGCCGTGCCGTACTCGGCGTTGATGATCTCCTTATCGGTTCCGCAGAGGCCGATGGATAGCGCCTCGACCAGCACGCTGCCCTCGGAGGACTGCGGGGTGTCAATGTCCTGCAGCGAGAGCGAATCCTTGGTTCCTGGCGTGAGCGACAGTGCCTTCATGGTTCTCCTTCGATCGTCCTGGACGGCGCTAGTACGGCGTCGTCGTCAGTTCTCCCGGGAAAAGGCCTCGGTGACCTGGACCGGGCTGTCGTATTCCTGGTCCGGAAGTGCCCGTAGGGCGTCCAGGACCGAATCGTCTGCGCCGTTGCCTTCGGCCGCGGACACCAGGTCCTCGACGGAGGCAGGATAGTCGACACCGCCCAGGGCCTTCTGCAGTTCGATGGGATTTGGTGCGTCGGACATTGATCCACTCCCTTGCTCGATTCCGATGCGGGGCTGGCGGATGCGCACGTGATCCTGCGTGGACCGCAGGGTTGGCGCTGCCATCCCCGGTATTTTTCAGTATTGCGCAGTTCGTCCACGGTGTCTCGGGTTCACGTGGCGATCGGATGGTCGCGGCCGAAGGCGCGTGGATCGTTGTCGGCCGGCGACATTGACATTATGGTGGCCGTGGATCATGACCGCTTCGTGGAAGGAGGAACACCGTGCCCATGTGGCTCCAGGCCTGGATGTGGGGGACGATCGCCGGTGCGGCGCTGGTGGTCGGCTCGGCGTTGTCCTGGACGTGGACGATCCGGGCCAAACTGGTGTCATCCATCATGGCTTTCGGCGCGGGCGTGCTGATCTCCGCGTTGTCCTTCGATCTGGTGGAAGAGGCAGCGAACGGGGGCGGACTGTGGCCGACCGCCGGCGGATTCCTGGTCGGGGCCTTCGTCTACGTGGGTGCCAACGCCCTCTTGGAACGGCGCGGGGCCAAGCACCGGAAGCGCTCCGGCGGAAAGCAGCCGTCGGAACAACAGCAACCCGGCAGCGGCACGGCGATCGCGATCGGGGCGCTGCTGGACGGCATTCCCGAATCGGTGGTGTTGGGGCTGGGACTGGTCAGTGGCGGCGCTGTGAGCCCGGCGATGTTGGCTGCCGTCTTCATCTCCAACGTCCCCGAGGGGCTCTCCAGCACGGCCGGAATGAAGAAGGCAGGACGCAGTGCCGGGTACGTCTTCGGCGTGTGGGGGGGCATCGCCCTGATCTCCGGCCTGTCCGCGCTCGTGGGCTACGCCGCCCTCCAGGGCGCCTCGGAGGGGCTGGTTGCGTTCATCACCGCCGTGGCCGCCGGCGCCATTCTCGCCATGCTCGCGGACACGATGATTCCCGAGGCCTTCGAGGAGCACCATCTGCTCACCGGGCTGATCTCCGCCTTGGGCTTCCTGGCCGCGTTCACCATCAGCAGCCTCGGGGGATAGCCCGCGGCCAGCAGCGCCGTCCTATCCGCTCAGTGGCATCCGGGGGATGTTGGGCCGCCCATCGGGTCCCATCCCGTATGCCCTGGCTGCCAGCTTGTTCGCCAGCTCCTCGTTGATCCGGTACTTGAAGATGGGAGTTGCCGGAGTCTTGGCCGCCGCCGCTGCCGCGCGTGCTGCCGGTGCCGTGATCTTCCCATGTGTCCGATGCCGTCTGAACATGCTCATGATGACCTCCTTGTCGAACCCACAAGTTGTCCTGACACTTCCAGAATACGCCGAAAATCCCCGGAATCCAGAGGGCCATGGGGGTTCGCAAGGACGCAGGGGGGCCGTTCCCCGTGGTGGGTCCCGGACTCGGGGACGGGAGACGTCACCGGACGCGGTGGTGCCATCCGATGCGGTGCAGCACCGCCGGGTAGTAACCCCGTAGGTAGCCGGTCGTGGTGGGATGCATGTTGAACGGGTCGCCCAGGTTGCCCGTGTTGAAGTAGATCCACGATGTGCGCGAGCCGAGGCCATGCCGGTTGAAGGCCCCCGTCACCGGGATGAAGCGCGCATGCGTCCCGCGCGTCGCGGCCCGAACGGCCCGGTTCAATCCATCAGCCAGCCGGTTCAGCTGCCGGGCGTGCCGGGCGGTGACGAGGGCGGTGTCGCCGTATTGCGGTGAGAAGAGCCGCGGATAGCCGAGGACAAGGATGCGCGCCGGGGTCGAGGCGTCGATCCGGTGCAACGTGGTCCGGGCGGAGGCGGTGATGGACGGCAGGGCCCGGTGGCCCACGGCGAGGGCCCGGTCGCAATCAGTGTCGTTCCCCAGCGTGCTGCAAGCCAGGACGAGTCCGGCGAGGTCGAGGTCGTTCCCGCCAAGCGTCAGGGTCACCAGATCCGCTGTTGCGAGTTGTGTCCGGATGGCACCGGCGATGGCGGTGATGTCTGCCGGGGTCGCCCCTGCGCAGGACGCATCGACGGTCAGGTGCATGCCGGGCAGGGCCGCGAGACGGGTGACATGCGAGGGGCCGGTGCCCTGCAGGCAGCCGGGGATCGTGCCCGGCTTCACTGTTCCCGAGCCGAAGCCGGCGGAATACGAATCACCGAGGTTGACGTACTGGATGTCCCGGGTGTGCCAATGGGACGGGTGGGTGCGTGCGCCGGAGGCTGGTGCGGCGGTCGCGGCGACGGCGGCGGGAGCAGCGGCCTGGGCCGGGGCCATGCCGGCTCCAATCAGGGCCAGCGCCGCCAGCGAGGCGCCGAGCAGGGTGGGCATTCGAAGTCGTGCGGTGCGGGACATGGGACAGATCCTTTAAGTCTCCCGGGCGCTGTGGGCGCTGGGAATGAACCCGATGGTGGGGGATAAGGTGCGGTATGCCATGGGCCACCGCATGGTCCACGCCAGGCGGGCCATCCGCCGGGCCGCGTTTCCGCAGGCCGGTGCCACGTCGCGACCGCGGGGAGCAGGCGCGTGGAGTCATCCTAGGACGGCCGGCCAGGGGAAGGAAGAGTGCACCGCCACCGGCAGGGGAGCCCTCCACGACCCGTTGCCGCGGCACGCCAGATACGCCCGGGCAGCCGCGTCTTGACGATGCCGGTGCCACGGCAGATGATCGAGCAGGAAAGGCCACATCACCAGAAATCAACGGAGGCAGCATGCGCGAGGTCAAGACCGGGCTCTTCCAATCTGTCGACGGGGTCGTCGAGTCGCCAAACCTGTGGCAGTTCGACAGCTTCGACGACGAACTAGGCGCGGGCATGGGCACCATGATGAAGCAGACCGATACCGTCCTGCTGGGGCGCCGAAGCTACGAGGAGTGGGCGGGCTACTGGCCGAACGCCGATCAGGACGACCCTTTCGCCTCCTTCATCAACCCCGTCGAGAAGTTCGTCGCTTCCCGTACGCTCACCGGGGACCTGGAATGGCAGAACTCCACGCTCATCCAGGCCCCGCTGGAGGACTTCGTGCGCGAGCTGCGCCAGTCCGACGGCGGGGACATTTCGGTGTGTGGGAGCATCTCGGTGGTCCGCCAGCTGCTGTTCGCCGGTCTGCTGGATTCGCTGCTGCTGATGGTGCACCCGGTCATCGCCGGGGCCGGCAAGCACCTCTTCGAAAACGGGGATCCCGTGACCCGGCTGGTGCTGCAGGATTCACAACAAACCAGCAAGGGCAACATGCTGCTCAGCTACGGCCGACACAGCAGTTGAGCCTGCCGGGAACCCTGCAGCGGTCCTCCGAGCGGCAACCCGGTGGCAGGGGCTCATGACGTGGTCCGAAGCGCTCGCGGGAATCGTCGGCGCCCTGGTGCTGGCGTATGTCGCGGCATTGGCGGGCATGCTCCTTTATGCCCGACGCCACCCGGGGGTATTGGGGCTACGGGACGCCTTGCGGTCCGTTCCCGACCTGCTGGTCCTGCTGAAGCGGATCCTCGCCGACCCGGCGGCCGGATTGGCACCGCGGGCCCTGGTCGTCATCTTGCTGCTGTACCTCGTCTGCCCGATTGACCTGGTACCCGATTTCATCCCCGTGATCGGCTACGCCGATGACGTGCTGGTGGTGGCCTGGATCCTTCGTCTGGTGGTGCGCGCTGCCGGTCCCGCGCCCTTGCGGCGGCACTGGCCCGGCAACGAAGCGGGCCTGAGGGCCATCGAGCGCCTCGCCGGCTTGCCCGGACGACCGCCCGGATCGGCGGAAGCAGCGGGTGATGGACCATGATCGGCAGGGCCGGCTTCAAGGGCGCCGATTGGTGGCGCCGGTTCTTCGCCATCGGGATCGTGGCCAAGGGCCTGGATGGCCTCCTGGAACTCGTGGGTGGGATCCTGCTGCTGTTTTCCACGCCCGGTTCGATCCGGCACCTGGTGGCGCTGCTGACCCAGGAGGAACTGTCCGAGGATCCCGGGGACTTCATCGCCACGCGGCTGGTCGCCGGTAGTGTGGGCCTCACGGGCTCGGCGTTGGTCTTTGGTGCTGTCTACCTGGTCCTGCATGGGCTCGTGAAGGTGGTCCTGGTGGTGGCCCTGTTGCGGGACAAACGGTGGGCCTACCCGTGGATGATCGCGGTGCTCCTGGCCTTCATCGCATACCAGGTGTTTGAAATCGTGGTACACCCCACGACCGGCCTGGTCGCGCTGACAGTTTTCGACGTGTTCGTCGTCGTGCTGACGTGGCACGAATACCGCAGGCTGCGTTCGACCGTCCTGCGGTCCCAGGCCTAGGAGAACGGCCCGATCCTGGGGGCCGGCGTTCCGGGGCGTCGGAGGTCAGCCGCGCGCCGGTGGCTCGATGATCTTGAACGAGGCGCCGGTGGGATCCGAGAGGGAGGCGACGCGGCCGAACGGCGAGTCCCTGGGGGCATCGACGACGCTCGCGCCCAGTCCGAGCGCCTGGGTGATCGCCGTTTCGGTGTCCTCGACCTGGAAGTAGACCTGCCACGCGGCAGGGTAGCCGGCATGCAGGAACGCGGTGGCGTCCATGATGCCAGCGGAAGCCGCGCGTCCTGACCAGTCGGTGCTGTAGCGGAACTCCTCCGTGTCCGACATCGTGGCCGCCTCCCAGTCGAAGACCTCCCGGTAGAACGCGACGGTCTCGGGGTAGTGGCGGGCATGGAGCTCATGCCAGGCCGGTGCCCCTGCTTCCCCGTGGATGCCGAATCCGGTGTGGCCGCCGAACTTCCAGGTGCCGACGACCGCGCCGGCGGGATCCAGGAGCATGGCCATGCGCCCCTGGCCGGGGACGTCCAGCGGCGGCATGATGACCTTGCCGCCGCGGGTGGTGGCCGCGGCGACCGTCGCATCGACATCCTCGACCCGCAGGTAGGTGGACCATCCATCGGGGGTGCCGGCCTCGCCGTCGTTCTGCATGATCCCGGCGACCGGGTGGCCGTCCTTGGACGCCAGGACGTAGCCGCCGTAGGTTTCCTGGTCTCCGACCTCGTACGTCCAGCCGAAGAGGGTCGCGTAGAACGAGCGGGCGCGCTCGGGGTTCGAGGTCATCAGGTCGATCCAGCACGGGGAGCCGAGGCGGAGATCGGGTACGGGCATGGTGTCCTCCAGGGTGGCGGTCGGTCTGGTGATTCTATGCCCGCATGCCATGCCGGGCCCATGGGTGGGCTGTGGGATGAACGATCTAAATCTTCTGGGATACGGCCGACGACACCGACCCGGAGCGTGCGTTGGAGGGGATGCGGGCCCTGGTGGGCGAGTGGCTGGCGGCGAGACGGCGGCCTGCTTGTCTTAAATCATTCCGTTAGTTGACCAATCGCGCGATCCCCACCATGATCGGCAGGTGGGGAATGACAGGCGGATAGCGGTCTTGATCGATGCGGACAATGCGCCGGCGTCGAAAATCGACGTCATCCTTGCCGAGGTCGCCCGCCACGGCGCAGCCAACATCCGGCGCGCGTGCGGCAACTGGAAGAGCCCGCACCTGCAGCCCTGGGAGGCCACCCTGCACACCTATGCGATCCGGCCCATCCAGCAGTTCTCCTACAGCACCGGGAAAAACGCGTCCGACATGGCCATGGTCATCGACGCAATGGACCTGCTCTACACCCAATCCATCGACGCGTTCGTCGTGGTCTCCAGCGACGCCGATTTCACGCCGCGGGTCATGCGGCTGGTGACGAGCGGCTCCAAGGTCTACGGGTTCGGGGAGCGGAAGACGCCGACGCCCTTCGTCAACGCCTGCTCGACCTTCACCTACGTGGATGGCCTGGGCCCCACCCCGCCTGCCTCCCCGGGAACGGCCCCGGCGCCGGCGGTCTCGCAGAAGCTGCGCGGCGACAGCCGCCTGGTGCTGATGCTGCGCACCGCCGTCGAGGCCGCCAGCGGGGAGGACGGCTGGGCGAACCTTGCCGCCGTGGGAAGCCAGGTGGGCAACCAGGCGTCCTTCGACGCGCGGAACTACGGATACCGGAAGCTCGGCGACCTGGTCCAGGCCACCGGGCTATTCGACACCAAGCGGCACAACGCCCAGATGCACGTGCGGGACAAGCGCAAGGCGTGAGCCCGCGGGGGCCCGTGCGGCGGGGCGGCGGCTTCGGTGCGGACCGCCCCGTACCGATACCTCCCGCCGCGGACGCACCTGGCCTAAGGTGAAGCCATGGCCATCATCCACCGCGCACAGCTCACTCCCGGCAAGCAGGACATCATCACCTCGTGGCTCGCCCGCCAACCGTGGTCGGGGGTCGCCGAGGGCGACTCCATCGAGCTGGTCGGGGCCTTCCGGTTCGACGACCCCGACGAGCAGGTCGGCATGGAAACGCACATCGTCCGCCGCGCCGACGGCAGGATCCTGCAGGTCCCGTTGACCTACCGAGGCGCGCCGCTTGAGGGCGCCGAGGACCACCTCGCCGGCGAGCTGGAGCACTCCGTGCTGGGGCACCGCTGGGTCTACGACGCCACCGGTGATCCCGTCTACGCCACGGCCCTGGCCGGTACCATCCTGCGCGGCCAGGCCGGGGCGGACCAGTTCCTGGATGCCGACGGGACCCTGGTGCCCGTGCCGAGCACCGTCGTCGTACACGGGTTCGGGAACCCGGACACCCCGGCCCCGGTGATCACCATGGCAAGTCCGGCCATCGAGGACACCCCGGATGGTGGCGCCGTCGCCATCGTCACCACGGATGGCGCCTCGCTGGCCGTCTACCTGACCCCGCGCCCTGTCACGGGCGACGAGGGCCAGCTCACCGGCCGCTGGGACGGACTGGGGGCTTCGATGCTGCTTGCCGGGATCATGTGAGCCACGCGGGCCTCACGAGGGCCCGACGGCGCTCCGGCGGCGCCACGTAGGATTCCAGACATGACGACACAGAGCGCGATCTTCGTGGACGCCGGGTTCCTGCTGGCCGTTGGCGGGCAGCACACGGCCGGCACCTCGCTGCGCTCGGCTTTCCGGGTGGGCTACGAGCAGCTCGTCGAGGGCCTCGCCGCCATCGCGCGGGAGGATTGCGGGCTGCCGCTACTGCGCACCTACTGGTACGACGCCTCCCGCGACGGCCTGTTCACCGACCAGCACAAACGCATCGGCATGGTCGATGGCGTCAAGGTCCGCCTCGGCCGGATCTCCTACAGCGGCGAGCAGAAGGGCGTGGACCTGCGCCTGGCACTGGACCTGGTGGGCCTGGCCCGCAGCGGGGCGGTCTCCGTGGTCTACCTCGTCTCCGGCGACGACGACCTGGCCGAAGCCGTCGAGGAGGCCCAGGACCTCGGCGTGCAGGTCAAGCTCATCGGGTTGCGCAAGGCCGAGACCCGCATCGGCCTGGCCTCCGTGGCCGAACACCTGGCACTGTGCGTCGACGGCATCGCGGCCTTGCCCGCCGACCTGCTCGAGGCCACCTTCACCCGCTCGGTGACCACGGGCCCGCTGCCCGGGCCGGGCGTGCACTCCCTCCCCGGGGCGGCCGCCGAGGCCCAGACGAGGACGACGGCGGAGCCCACCGCAGGTACCCTGGCGGCAGCAGGTGCCCCGGTGGACCGTGACGGCGTCCCGGCGCTGGCCCCGGCGGCAGCGGTGCACCGCCCCGTGCCCGGACCCCGTCCGGCCCACGTCCCGAGTTCGACCGGTGCCCTGCCGCACGTTCCGGTGCCCCAGCCCGGCGGCCGGGAGGTGCCGGCGACATCCGGGCATCCCGAGGCCGGTGAGCGTGCCCTGCTTGTGGCCGTGGGCGCCGTCGGAGCCCGGGTGGCCGATAACTGGTACGCCAACACGACCCAACGCGAACTGACCGAGCTGCAGGCGGATCGTCCGCTGCTGCCGCCGGAGATCGACCGGGTGCTGCTCAAGGACTGTGCCCAGCAGATCGGTGAATGGAAGACCGACATCCAGGTGGTCCGCCGGGCCCTCCGTGCTGCGTTTTGGGACCGCCTCGACCAGCTGACCTGACGCCCCACACGATCAGCAGGAGGCAGAACCATGTTCGCGCAACCCGCAGTATCCGTGTATCGACGCATGTTCGCGGCCGTAGCGGTGTCAGGAGGCGGGAACGCCCTCGGCGTAGAGCTCCCGCGCCAGGTCGACCATGGCCTGGGCGCATTGTGAGGGCTGTACCGGCTCGGGCCAGACCAGCGAGACGTTGATGCGGCGGATGGCCGGATGGATCGGGCGCACGACAAGGTCCCGGCCTTCGTAGCTTTGTGTCGAGGCAGGCTGCTGGACCAGGACGGCGTAGCCCATGCCGCGGGCCACCAGTGAGCGGGTGACCTCGTAGTCCGTGGTCCGGAACCGGATGCGCGGACTGATCCCCGCCGTGGAAAACATCATCATCGTGTTTTCGCGACTCGGGTTCACATCGAGCAGGATCATCGGCTCGTCGGCCAATTCCGCCAAGGAGATGGACTTCCGCGACGCTAGGGGATGCGCGGCATCCAGCACCAGGCTCGGCGTCGCGTCGTAGAGGCGCAGCCGCTCCAAGCCGGCCGGCAAGGACATGTCGTAGGCGATCGCCAGATCGATGCGCCCGGAGAGCAGGCGCTCGTGGACGTCCTGCTGGGATCCGTCGAAGAAATCCAGCTCCACCAGTGGGTAGCGCCGCGAGTACTCGTCGATCAGGCGCGCCAGCACGGTGGGGGCCAACGTCAGGTAGCAGCCGAGCATGAGCGTGCCCCGCAGCTCGCCCCCGGCGTCGGCGGCGTGCAGGGAGAGGTCCTCGGCCGCATGCAGCAGTCCCCGGGCGCGGTCCAGCACGTAGCTGCCCGAGGGGGTCATGGCCACGCCGTGGGCCTTCCGCCGCACGGTGAGCTGCGCTCCAAAGATGCGCTCGAGCTCGTTGACGGCCCCGGCGACGGCCGAGGCCGAGAGGTGCAGGGCGTTCGCCGCCGCGGTGATGCTCCCGTGTTCGGCCACGGCGACGAAGCACTCCAATTGGCGCAAGGTATAACGCGGCATGTAACACCTCGGCTCAAGCGTGGATATACGACTCTTTATTGAACTTTACCGCGCATATGCCGCCCATCACACTGGAAGCCAAGCCGGTCGTCATGACGTGCGACAGGCACCACCAGCCACAGGCACCCCCAGCGACACCAGGAGTTTTCGTGACCGCCACCAGCAACGACGCCACGGCCACCCCGGCCTGCCCCTTCACCGGGGAATTGCCCACCGACCCGGCTGAACTGCAGGCCCTGATGTCCCAGGTGCCCACCGGGCACTCCGCCGCTGTGGCAGGCCCCTCCGACACCGGGGCCAGCGGGTCCCGCGAGGCCCCGGTGGCCGGCTGGGTCACGATCGAGGACTTGCACCGCGACCCGTTCCCGATCTACCGGCGGCTGCGCGAGGAGGCCGCTGTCCACTGGGTGCCGGCGGTCAACCGCTTCATGGTCGTCTCCTATGACGCCTGCCACGCCATCGAGCAGGACGAGGCCACCTTCTCCGCCGACGA
>Ga0134125_10006059_pt1 | contig 13713 bp, 23 predicted proteins | sample KB31751_FD_96464 | JGI IMG/M metagenome (GOLD analysis project Ga0134125, IMG submission 96464) | Terrestrial soil microbial communities with excess Nitrogen fertilizer from Kellogg Biological Station, Michigan, USA - KB3-175-1 | ecosystem: Environmental > Terrestrial > Soil > Unclassified ... | reverse complement strand
GGGGGCCCTTCTCCCTCTTTCACCCCCTCCGCCTCCCGCCCCCACTCAAGATGGTTTCGGGTCGCCTCAAACTGTTGACACCCCCTGTCTCAACACCTTGCATCCAGTACGCCGGCAACCGATACCCCACACGCCCGAGTAGGTGTACCCTTACTCCATGCCACGCGACGACATGCCGAACATTCAGATACCACAGAAGTACAAGCATGACTTGAAGGTCATGCCGTGCAGGGTGTGCGGCCGGCCAATGAAGGTGGGTGTGCGTACGCAGAAAAAGCCGCGTTGTGTGGAATGCGGCATCGATGCGATGAGAACCCATAATACGGAGTTGCATCAGCATCAGGGGAAAGCATTCGAAGCATGGAAGTCCGCTATGCGACGTTTTATCGATGAGGAGCCCCCGGCCACCCTACCCCCCGAAATCATACCCCCTATACAGTCGAAAGAATGACCTATTCTGACGTAACCGGTACAGTATGAACGTGGCACCATGCCCGGTGACGTGATGCCCCCTAGTTTCCCCGAGCTAGGGGGTTTCACGCTATCCAGACACACTCCAGTGAAAGGAAAGTGAAATGCCCGTTCGCGCGACATCCGCCAGCGCTACCGCCAAGTGGCTGAGTGGAATGCAGGGCGCATCCGACCGCATGAAGAATGGCGCCATGGCAGTGCAGACCGCGCCTGGCGTCAAGGCCGCGCAGGCTGCCGACAAGTGGCTGGCCAAGGTTACGCAGGCCAAGGCGAAGTATGCCGCGAACGTCGGTGCGGTCAGTCTCCAGTCCTGGCAGAACAGCTACGTGAACATCGGTATCCCGCGTGTCGCGCAGGGTGCGCAGCAGAAGCAGGGCAAGGTGACCAGTTTCATGGACCAGTTCTTGCCGTACCTCAGCAACGGCCTGGCCACGATCGATAAGATGCCGTCCACCACGCTGGAGGACGGCATCGCCCGCGCCACTGCGATGATCCGGTACAACGCGAAGTTTACCCGCAACGCTGCTCAGTCCTGACACCATCTGGCCGGCGGATAACACAACCAAGGGAAAGACATGCCTCGCAGTCTTCAGACTGTCTCGGGATACTACACGGGCGGTGCGGCCGGAACGGGCGCGGCGATCGTGTCACCCGGAGATACATTCACCATCGCCAACTTTCAGTCCGGCGTGTGCCGGCTGGCGCACCTCAGTTCTTCCGGCGCCCTGACCGACTGGGTGAGGGTCCGTTCCCCCCGGATGCACGACGCACAGCAGTCCATCAAGGCATGGGCCGGCGGCGTCCAGGAAACGCCCCTCATCCCGTTCAACTCGAATCAGCAGATGTACTCAGGCGATGTGCCTACCGTCGAAATCGACGTTACGGCGGCCGGCACGGGCGGAGTCCTGCTCACCTTCGAGTACGACGATTACCCCGGCGGTAGTCCGCGCCTGGACACGTGGGATGCGATCCAGCCGCGCATTCAGGATCTGTACTACGCTGAGACCGATCTCGCCGGTGGCGCCATCGGAAACTGGTCGCCCGGCGTCGCGCTCAACACCCTGTATGACGACTTTCACGCCGGATCCGACTACGCCGTCCTGGGCTACATCTGCCAGACCGCATGCCTCGGAGTTAAGGTCACCGGCCCGGACACCAGCAACTTGGGTATCGGCGGCCCGGGAAGCACTAACACCTGGTACACGCGCGACTACTTCATCCGCCAGTCCGAAGCGACCGGCCGGCCGTTCATCCCGGTGATCGCAGCCAACAACAAGGGCGGCACGATCGCACAGAATGTGGACATAGCCGCGAACACTGCCTCTAAGGTGGTCTGGGTTCTCGGACTCCTGGCGTAGTGCGCCATGTCCGCGCTTGATATCGAAGTGACCGTCGGCAGCGTCCGCGCGCTTCCCGTTCCGGCCGGTACGGCGGCATTGACCGTCGTGTCGGCCGGATGCTGGTATTACGGCTGCACTTTCCAGGAATCGACCGGCGCCGCTACGGCTACCGTCACCATCACGTCCGGCGGCAATTTCGTTGACGCATTCCAATTGGCCCAATCCGACGTGCAGTCGCATTGGTTCGGTCCGATGGGCATCCGGGTGGATGCCGGTATCACGGTCACCGTGACATCTGGTAGCGCTGATGGCGCCGTATTCGCCGGCTACGAAAAGCCATAATGGGAAGGGGTCACCGGGCATGAGTGACGCAATCCAGGTTTTCGGAATGACGGTCGCCGGCAATACGAATGGCTTCCTATTTTTCCAGCACAGCCTACCGACGTGCACGGTAGAGCGCATCCTGATCACATGGCCCCCCGGGTGTGTCGGCCAAGTGCAAGCCATCATATTCTGCGGCGGAAATAAGGTGTATCCGCCGCTCAACGGCCAGGCACTCGAATTTGACGACTACACCCTAGATCTTCCGGTATCCAATCAGCCTAACTCGGGAGACTGGGGTATTCAGGTAGCAAACTTTGATAGCATCCAGCACTCTCTCCATGTCGTATACTTTTACAACTACTATCCGGCCATCGGTGCATCACTGCCCCAGTCCGCGATAGCCATCTAGGGGAGCGCCGGCCGTGGTTCAGCTACAGGGATACCCCGACTATCAGCGGGTAAACGCGCAATCCGGCGACATCATACTACTAGAGAACATATCGACGGGCGGTAGTTATCAGTCGCCGATTCAGGATGCGCACGGATACGGTTATCTCATCCTGTCTTGTAACACGATAGCTGGCAGTGCCTATTTCACTCAAGGTATCGAGTGGTACGGCGCCGATAGTTTGTCAACGCAGCTCAGCGTGTTTCTATGGACACCGACACCCAACGGACAACAGTCCATACAGATTCCCGTGGTATCCCGGTACTTTAGGCTCACCCAGACGCTCATCAGTGGACCTACGACAGACAACCCGCTGACTGCGGTATTCGGATGCAACGTGCCGGCAAATCCGTCAATCAACTCACAGCCGGCCGCGCCATTTCTCCGATTCCAGGGATCCGTCGCGGCATCAAGCAGTGTCACGGTGAACGCAGGCACCACGATCCAGGGTGCCGCCAGTATCACAATGGCTGACAACTCAAATTCCCAATGGGAACTAGTGGTCAACTATTATGATTGGCCTAGCGCATCATGGCAAAACCTAGCGGTATTCTTCGGATCGGCATTCGGCCAATCAATGAACGGCGTGATTGGTTTGCCACCAGCGCCAATCAGGGTTATGGTAGACAACACTGACTCGGCGGCAGCACACAACCTATATATGAACATCAGTCTACTGTAAGGAATACGGGCATGAGTCCACGATGGCCTACCAGATGGCGGCACGACCTGCTGTCAGATCTGAGCGTACCGGAATCGCAATTCGCGCTTGACGTGCTCTCCGCATGGCGGCAATCCACACCAATGGAACCGTGGACTAACAACCCGCTCGGCTTAGATGCCAAGAAAGCAAGCCGGCCGCACTTGCACCTCACGGATTACGCCATCTTTCCGGCCATGTCCGACTTCCGCTCCGAAATGGTGCGACTCAAGCGCACCAAAGCCGGCGGCAACCTCGTAATGCTCCTAGAGCATGGAGACAAGTACTCGGAGCTATGGCATGCCATCCGGGCACTCAACACGCCGGCGAAGAAAACCGAGACAGACTATCCGCATAAGGTGGCGGACCTATCCTCTAAGTCGTACGAGGAAACCGCGCCGGAGCGATCCAGTGGCCGGCGCAAGACAACTGGCGTAGTGAATCCTCGCCCTAACCCGCATCATGCGATGCAGCAACAGGCGCGCGCTCTCCATCATGCGGCAAACCACATCTCAGATGCCGCAAAGGGCATCGAGTACATCATCAGAAAGATGGGATGACATGGCGGACAATTTCACGATCCTGACACAAAAGCCGAACGTGTCAATCAATCCGTCCGGCACGGGATTCCAAGACGTGTGGGAGATCACATACCGCGTCACGGATGGACCGTCCAAGGGTACGGTTGGCACCCTTACCGTACCGGAGGAAGATCACAACGCCGCATACATCTCCGCCGCGATCCTGGCCAAAGTCAAGGACCTAGACGCCATAGCCGGCCTGTAGGCATGACGCCATGCCCGGATGGCTGAAATCCGCGTGGAATTGGGTCGCCGGCACAGCGTCGGATGTCTGGAATAAGACGCTCAACCTGACATCCGCGCTCTACTCGTACATCAACTCAATCCAGACTGCGCTATGGGATGAGCTAAGCAGCATATACAGCGGCCTCCTCTCGTTCATCACATCGGTCGAGAAATACGCGGAGAGTGTAGAGCAACTACTCAATGCCTACATAACCAGCGTCTATAACGGGCTGACCAAGTGGGTTCAGAGCCTGATATCGAATGTGACCAGTTACGCCAAAAGCGTCTATAGCTGGGCATCGCATGAGATAGCCAATCTCATCGATGCGATAGCATCCGATATCGCCAGTGTTGAGAATTGGGTAATAAAGAACATTTATGACCCGGTGGCAAACACGATCACTGGACTGTACAACTGGATAAGCACATACGGCTATATGGCGTATTATCTAGTGACGCATCCGGACGTGCTAGCCGGAATGATTGCCGGGTATGTCTGGCAACAGTTCATACCGCTTGGCCGAAAGTACGCCGCGCATATCGGATCATGGCTCATGCATAGCATGCTCACCATGGCATCACCGGCGGCAAGCATTATAGAAGACATCATAGCGTCAATCATCGATTAGCGGGCAGGTAGCGGACATGGCACATACTCACGGTGGCGCAAAAGTAGGGACGAAAGTTGCCAATGTCGTCTCTCGCTCCATCGTGGCCACGCATCACAAGCTAGTGGGCATCAAGCACAAGCTAGCCATGGCTATCTTCCACAGCATTTCAGACATGATCTCGCAAGAGGTGCACCAATCCTTGGATCCGGTGCTTGTCAAGCTGTGGGAAGAATTGCCCGAGGATTCGCAGGCAAAACCGCTACTCAATTTCGTGGCCAATGAGATAGGGCAGTTGCAAGCCGGCGCTGGTATCAGCATGGTGGCCGGATCCCTACTCGGCTCGCTCGCTATCATCATAAACAATGAGCTGGCGCCGTCCATACGCGAAATCCTGTCACTCAACCCGCACCTACTCCCGGACCCGGGCACGGCGGCGCAACTCTGGGCTAAGGGATTGGCAGATGAGGATTCCGGCTCGCACGCCATACAAGAGCAGGGCATAAACAGCACGTGGGCGAAATGGATGATGGAGGCGAATCTTCAGTATCCGGATCCAACCGCGTCACTGGAAATGCTCCGGCGCGGACTGATCGATGTGGATAAGTTCATCAAATGGGCAGGACTGAACGGCATTCCAGTTGACGTCGCCATCAGTTATGCGGATATGGTGCACACTCCCCTATCGCCGGCTGACGCTGCTCTAGCCTATCTGCGTGGCAACATCCCATACGGGCAGGCTCTCAGTGTCGCCACTGAGTGGGGTATCCTGGAATCCGACTTTCAGGTAATGATTGACAATACGGGCGAGCCGCTAGGCCTAGAACAGATGCTTGAGGCGTACCGGCGCGGCTTCATTTCCGAGGATAGGCTTAAGCAGGGCATCCTGGAATCTCGCATCCGGGATGACTGGATTCCTACCGCCGTTCAGCTCAGATACTCTCCCATGTCTACGGCGGAAGCTGTTAACGCCGTCGTGCAGGATCAACTGGACATGACGGCCGCTGAGCAGATAGCGGACCAGAATGGCCTGACCCCCGGCGCATTCCAGACGCTCGTCAATACGGCCGGCTCGCCGCTGTCACGCACTGAGATGGAAGATCTGTACAATCGCGGACTTGTCACTCAGTCGCAAGTGGAACAGGCGCTTCGGGAGTCGCGACTGAAGAACAAGTACAACAGCTACGCATTCGACCTGCATAACAGATTGCTTGATACGGGGCAGGTATCCGACGCGGTACTGTACGGGACGCTTACGGTACAAGAGGCCATCGATAAGGCAATGCTACATGGCTACACGTCTCAGGACGCAGCCATTATCGCGTCGTCGGCGGTCAATCGCAAGCTTGAGACTGAGCGCCGGCAAGTCGTGTCCGCCGTGGTCTCGCTATATGAAGCGAACGGGATAGACGAATCCGACGCTACGTCGATAGCGTCAGCTATGGGATTTGAGCCGTCCCAGACGGCATTCATCCTTCAGGCTGCTGAGTTTCGCCGGAATGAGAAACTGGTCGCCGCCGCTCTCTCTGCGATCCGATCCAAGTATATCGGTCACCATATCGCGCAATCCGAAGTGTCCGCATACATCGATGCCCTAGGACTGCCGACAGCGCAGCGGGACCAGGTATTGCAGCTGTGGACAATCGAACGTGAGGCCAATGTGCGCATGCTCACGCCAGCGCAAGTCGTCAAGGCCTTCAATACCGGACTGATAGACCAGACGGATGCCACTACACGGCTCACTAACCTGGGCTACAACTCCATAGACGCCGGACTACTCTTGGAAGGTGCATAATGCAGGAAGTCAAGACGGTAAAGGGACAGCATCTCAAATCCCTCATCACCGGTGCGGCCGAAAAGCATGCGGCCATTCACAACGGCGTCCGGCATCATGCGCAGAATTCACATGAGCGCCGGCTGGCACGTCACGAGGAAATGGAAGCGAACCTAAAGCTGACGCAGGGGTCAAAAAAGGGGGCCCAGACATGAGATGGAATTGGGCTAGCATCTACTGGCTCGCGTGGATACTTATCGGATTCTGCCCGATGGAATTCTACGCACTCGGATCGGGCCATCCGGAAAACACCCTGTCATGGCAGATATGGCACCTCGAAGGTACGGGCGCGACGTTCGCGCGATGGTTCGTGGCGTCGTTTCTTCTCTGGCTGCTCATACACATGGTCTTTGAGAAGTTCCGATGACATGATGGAATGATGCCATGTGGCGACATACGATCCCATCATCCTGGATGTTACCATGACGTCGCAGGGTTACCGTTTCGTTACCGTTTCGGTGGCGCCCGGTAGGCGGATAGGCATTATGGTATGCAAGCAAGGGGCCACGATCGATGAGGCCAAGCAAGCCGCACTGGATACAGTGAGGCTATTACCGGGCGTTAGTGAGGTGAAAACATGAGTGAAACGAGCGAAGCGCCGGTCCGATCCTACGGATGCTCCCGCGCGTGCGGGAATCCATACGACTTTGTCATCGTCACGGTATCCGAAGCATTCACAGAGATGCTGTGCTTCCCGTGCATGGTACAGACCGCTATGGACATGGTCCGAGCAGTTGTGAATCCGGATGATGACGCAGTCAAGGCTGCCGTCGCCGAGTTTCCGGCGTCAGAGCAAGTACCGATGGTGGGTGGTGTCACGCGGAAGCGTGGACATCATGCGCCGGCGGAGAGCGACGATCCGGATGCACTGGATTTCTTCGACGGTGTGATTACCGAGGATGAGCTGCCGGATGCTTTTCGATGAGCAGCCGGACCGGGGCGAGGAAATCCAACGGCTATATCTGGCAGCATATCAGGCAGGATTGGCGACTGACCTTAACAGGGTGGATCGCCATCTTGATTGGTACCGTCGTTGGAATCGTGGCCACATCGCGCTAGGGCACCTCATGAATCGTACGGGCGTAAAGATGCGTCCGAAGGTGACGATACAAAGAAAGGTGGACATGACGACAGACGGCACAACCCTGATGGTGGACACCATCCACGGATCGGTCGGACACATCCCGGAGAGCATCAAGTATGTCGGTGGGTACGTATCCGGTACTCCCGACATCAAGTGGACGACGGAAGACTGGGCGAGATTCCCCGGCGCCCGGCACATCCGGATATTCCAGGGATACGGCGATCTTCCGGACGTGCATTCCTTCGATGCGGTTGACATCGAGTCCGGCGCGGTGACGCCGGCTGAAGCGGCGAGCATCGTGCGGACACGCGTCCTGGCCGGCATCCCGTGGACTCACCTGTATGGGACGGATGCGACTCTCGCCGAGACCGGCGCGGCCATCCGGGCGTACGGCAATTCCATCTGGAATGGGCACGTAAGCGCATGGCTGGCCGACTGGAATCTGAACGAGTCGGAAGCCGCCGCGAAAATCGGGACGCAGATTCACGGCATGACCTGCATGGCCGTGCAGTGGGCATCACCGAGTAGCAACCCGAACACCCTCGTTCCCGGAACGAACGTGACACTCAAGGCCGCGAACTGTGATCTCTCGGTATGCGATGCCACGTGGATCCCATCCGGTGGATGGGGTACGCCAAAGCCGGCCACCCCTCCGCCGGCGCATGCGCCAATGCCCGGAATCCTGGTGTACGGGGCTGCTCTCCAGTCGCGCAAGGTGACATCTACTGACGGTGGGGTCACTTGGCGGTAAGACTTTCCTATCCGGCGCGATCCGACTATCGCACCGTGTAGGGAGATTGCCGCCCCGATTCTTCCCCGGGACGGCTTTCCCCCCGCATGGCGGGTTAGCAGAATGCACACAACTGATAATGACGAAAGGGCATGCTGTGTCCAAAGATGTGGAAGTCAAGACCGGCACGATCGTGCGTCAGCGTGGCATCGCGATGCCGGCGCACATGGTGTCCCCCGCGCCGTTGCCGGCTGAGCTGAACGGCCTGTTCGACCTGCGCGCGTGGTTCGAATCGCTGGCCCGTAAGGTCGAGTACAAGCCGCTGAACCCGGACTACATGTCGGAGCGCATGCTGGCGCTGACGCTCATGTCCGGATCCGTGGAAGAGTTGCTGTCTCCGAAGAACCTGACCGGCTTGCAGGACCTTATCCCGAACACCCCCGGCGCCACCTCCGGACCGATCCGCATCACCGAGATCTACGTGGACAAGTCGGATCAGGAGGATGGGAACAGGTGCTACATCCTGTTCTCTTTCATCAACCTGGAAACCGGCATCGAGACCACTACCACGACTGGCGCGACGCAGGTCCAGGCGGTTTTCCTCACATGGCTGGCGCTTGGTCAGTGGCCCATCGAATGCCGCATCACGCGCGGTGACCGCACCGACCGGGGCGGCCGGTACATGTTCCTTATCCAGCCGGTGGAATAATGAACCGGTGGACAATCGAACCGTGCACCATCCCGCCGGATGGCAGATTCTATGTCATCAGTCCACAGGGTGAGGAGTTGGCTTGCATGATGCCGGATGGCAAGTATCACCCGCTATCGTTCGATGTCATGTCGGACGCCGGCAGGGTGTGCGACTTGCTTAATCAGGTGGGCCCGCGTTGCGTTTTGTAGTCGTACGCTTGCCCATGTCCCATAACGGGCCGCGCTATCTGATACTCGACACGGAACGATGGAATGTCGTCACCCTGTCGAGTAGCACTAGTCGGCCGCGTAGATTCGACAAATTCATGGATGCCCTTTCTGCATCAAGGGAGCTAAACGACGGCACATAGCCGGCGGATGTAGGTGCGGTGATGGCATACGCTCAGGTTCAAGTCCTGGGGCCGCGCGAAAGGGTAGGTGAACTGAATATGGCACACAACCAACATGACCAAGCGCTATTTGGCTACCTCACCAAATTGCGTAGACACCTCATTGCATGCGACACGTGCAAGGGCGCCCGTAAGGCACTCAACCTCAACGGCATGTGCGATGACGGAAAGTTGCTGACGCTTTCCGCCGCTGATGAGTTTGACCACATCATTGACTTGCGCAGGAAGGTGCACGCGGCCGGCAAGTCCTGCATCTACGCGTGCCCGGATATCGCGGCGCACGGCCAGGCCTATGCGCTGACGGCACGTCCGTATGAGGTTACGATGATTCGCGACGGGCTTTTCTAGATGGCCCGTATCCTCGGAGTCTTTCCGTCCGCGCTCATCGCAGCGCGGGGTGGAATGTCCGCCAACGCGTTTTATCGTCAGCTGCAATCACTTGGACTCGGCGCTAGGCGCGGGGAAGTGCTGGCGCTGTATCGGCAGGCTAAGTCCATCGTATCCAAGTCTGGCACTGACGTATTCAATGATCCTACCCTGATTCCATCCGGGCAGGATTTGCAATCGTGGCCTACGCGTAGCGCTACCGGGGTAGCGCAGAATGTCACACTGGCGTATCGCGACCGTACAACTGGTGAAATCAGTACTACATATTACCGGGTAACCAGTGAAGAGGGTGTCACGCGTGAACAGGCAGTTGCACAGGCTGTTTCTGCGTACAGTGATGCAAGCGACCGATACAATCAGGACCTTATCGGGGCAGTCCACACCTCAGCGTATCAGCTTATCCCAACGGGGGTGGAATGAGCGGGAAATCAGGTGGGATGATCTCACCTATTGCGTTCGCAGCATGGGCACTGTGTTCCATCCGATAAACGGGGCATGCTATTACTGCTGCGACCGGTGCAACACCTGGACGCATACCTGTTATGGATGCGGCGATAGCGTTCCGCACGGTAGCTACGTCTGTGACAAGTGCAATGCGGAGATTCGCGCAGAAGCGGATTACAGGCACGGTCGAGAGTGACCGATCGTGCCGCACACTGGATTAAGTTTAACCATCAGGCACGGATGCCTAAGCGTTGGGTGGCGTTCGATACCGAGTCATTGCGGACCAAAGTCGGCAAGGGCGAGGTACAGGAGTGGGCCATGGGTACGGCCATCCGGTGGCGTCGGAACCTGAAAAAGGGTGACCACGCGGAACGTGCCGTATTCAAGGATCCGGCGGAGTTATGGGCATGGGTGGCGGAGTATTGCCGACCCGGTGAGCGCACCGTGTGCTGTGCCCACAACCTCGGATACGACGTGCGCATTAGCGGACTGCTCTATCACTTGCCGGCGCTAGGTTTCCGGCTTGAATGGTGCAATCTAGACCGGAACGTGTCATCGATGACATGGCGGTCAAGTCATGGGACGCTCGTCTTTATGGACACGTTCACGTGGCTTCCGATGGCATTGTCGAAGGTTGCCGCATTGGTCGGTGCGGAAAAGCTCCGTATGCCGGCTGATAGCGCGTCATTCGAGGAATGGTCTAGATATTGCATGCGCGATACAGAGATTGTCGCGCAAGCTGTCAATGAGATCTGTGATTTCATTGAGTCGGAAGATTTGGGCAATTGGCAACCGACCGGCGCCGGCATGGCATATTCGACATGGCGCCATAAGTTCATGACGGAAAAGGTGTTAGTTCATGATGATATGGTGGCTATTGATGCTGAACGCGCTGCGATGCACACGGGCCGCGCTGAGGCATGGCGCCATGGTGAGCTCACAAAGGATACGTGGTATGAGGTGGATATGCGCAGTGCATATACGCGTATCGCGGCGGAATGTGAGTTACCGAGGAAACTCCACTATACAACAGGCGCGCTGTCTCTCCGCCAGTATGAAGATCTCACATCACGTTTTCGAGTGCTCTGCCTATGTGATGTCGATACCGAACAACCGTGTGCTCCGACACAAGTGGATGGCCGTACTGTGTGGCCTATCGGTCGGTATACGTCATGGCTGTGGGATGTCGAAATCAATGAATTGCTCGGTTCGGATGCGACGGTGCGTATACGGAAAGCATGCGTCTACATCAAGGGTGCGATCCTGGGTGACTGGGGACGTTGGGTTTTGGATATCATCAACGGACAAAGACCAGATGTGCCCCCTACTGCTCAGGCATGGGCTAAGCATTGTGGGCGAGCGCTCATCGGAAGATTATCGCTTAGGGCGCCTAAGTGGGAGACTTACGGAAGTAATCCCACGGGTGACGTCGGTATCACGTATGACGTAAGCTATGATACCGGTAAGGTGTCACGCATGATGCACGTCGGTGAGGAGACGTTGATTGAAACGGAACGTGTGGAAGGTCGCGACTCGCTACCGCAAGTCACCGGCTGGATTATGGCAGAGTGCCGTGTCCGTCTTTGGTGGGCCATATGCGCCGCTGGTCATGACAATATCGCGCATGTTGATACCGATTGCGTCCTGGTTAATAAAGAGGGTTACAAGAGGCTTAGAGACGCCTATGGTGCCTCGTTCCGGGCTCTCTGGCAAGTGAAGGGCACCTATGGGCACGTCCGTGTGCACGGGCCCAGAAACTACCGCGTGGGGCGTCAGCGCAAGCTTGCCGGGGTGCCGGCGCGGGCGGTAGAGACTGCCCCGGGGGAATTCACCGGTGAGCTCTGGCGAGGCCTCGCGACGGACATCGCCGCCGGCCGCGCCGGCCAGGTCACGATCACGCAGGGAACGTGGAAGGTGAAAAACGTTGACCCCCGGCGGCGCGATGCCGACCGGGGGGGGACATTCACGGATGCGATCCGGCTATAGGCTAAGGGCCCGTATTCCCCTGGTGGGGGGTACGGGCCCTAGCGGTTATCGACACACAACCAAGGCTAAGCCTAGCCGAGTACGTCTCCGTCGTCCAGTCCCGAGATCTCGGGCGTGTACGGCGCGACGCTGGCGGACAGCTTGACATCGGTCGGGTGGGATCCGTCGCCGGCAAGAGGGGCGTTCGGGTCCATGGCCTTGAGCGCTTCGGTGTTCTTAGCGCCGTAGTGCAGCTTCAACATGGCGGCGTACGGCTTTGCGGCCTTGACGTCGTTAAAGATGGCCACGATCCAGCGGGCCGCCTTGCCGTCCACCTTGCCGGTGGCGTGCAGGATAGTCTTTTCCAGACTCTTCATGGTGTGTCCCTCGGTTTCTCGGTAACGGGCCGCGATGCGCTCATGGTAGCACATCGCGGCCGCAACATGGTAGACGGTCGGCTAGTGGTTTTGCGTGAGGTCGCAGATGGCGGAGAGCTGTGCGTTCGAAATGGCGGTACGGGCGTCGTTGATGGCGCGAGCCAGTTCCATCAGGTACTCAAGTGCCGACTGGGTGTCGTTCGGCAGGCCAAGGGTGGTCATGTCACCGAGGGTGAACCACCCGTTGACGTTGTGCGGCGCCGGCATGTGATACCTCGGCTCGTCATGGTGGTCTACGGTGATGGAGATGGAGTTGAACTGCATGGTTGTGTCCCTATCCGGTGATGTGGCGTGCGATATGATGCGTGTACGCTGGCGGTACGGCCTCGCTTATGCCGTCGCGGGTTGCCCATGGCATGGCCATATCTTGGCGGACTAGCGCAACGCTGGAGAAGTTGCCTACGGCATGGTAGTACTGGCCGTCAAGCACGCGGCGGCCCATTTTTGCATTAGGGGCAACGTGTGCGGGGTGCGGGGGTTGTTCTAGGGTGATGCCGTTGCCGGATTCGAATAGCCTGTGACGGTATGTTCTCAGTCCGAACATTGTGCCGCACAGGGTAATCGGATTTATGAGTTCCGGCTTTGCGTCCTCTACATTCTCGATTATGTAGGGGAGGCCTACGGTTTGGAGTACTTCCCTGGTTGAACCGATTAGGTCCGGATGGGATTTATCCCATATGCGTTGTGTCTTTGAGTATTTCTGGCATGGCGGTGATGCGTGAATGAATGCAAATGTTTCGCGGATGTACTCAATGTTTCTGAGCACATAGGCTATTGCGTCGGCATGGATGAATCTATCTCCGCAGTATGGCCGCTGTGGCACGATGTCCACACCAGTCATGCGGTATCCAGCCATCTGATAGCCTCGCGTTGCGCCTCCTTCGCAGCAGTAGAGGTCTAGGCCTTGCTTATCCGGCATGACGGCATCATTTCATGATGACGGGGCGGAGTCAAGAGCCGGCATGCAAGACGGACCGGCATCCCGCCCGGCGGTCAGCCGGGATGAGGCGAAACCATCTTGAGTGGGGGCGGGAG
>Ga0134125_10006058_pt1 | contig 13713 bp, 19 predicted proteins | sample KB31751_FD_96464 | JGI IMG/M metagenome (GOLD analysis project Ga0134125, IMG submission 96464) | Terrestrial soil microbial communities with excess Nitrogen fertilizer from Kellogg Biological Station, Michigan, USA - KB3-175-1 | ecosystem: Environmental > Terrestrial > Soil > Unclassified ... | reverse complement strand
TCGAGGCGACGATCGACGCGGCGGGCGAGTACAACGTCGGACCGTCGTCCCTGATGGTGGCGATCGCCGGCGGCGGGGACGCGCTCGTCTCCGCGACCCCGTTCCTCGCCCTGGTCGCCCTGCTCGAGGCGTTCGCTTCGGCGCTCGCGGGCTCGCCGCTCGCCCCGATCGGCGCCGCGGGGCAAGCGCTCGCCACGGGGATCGCGGCGATCCCCCTCTGGACGACAACGAGGACGAAGGCCACATGAGCAACGCCCTTCCCCGCACGTACCAGGAGCTCCGCTGGGCCGATGACTTCGACCCGACCGGAGCCGAGACGGCCAGCGACCTGGAGTCGCTCGAGCAGGACGTGATGCACATCATCTCGCAGACCCTCGGGTCGAACCTCGACGACCAGAACCGCGGCGTCGGCGCGCCGACGTACCTCGGCGGGACGGCCGACCAGCTCGCGGGGATGCCGGCGGCGCTCGACGCCCAGCTGCTCGACGATCCGCGGATCGACGACAGCGCGTCGAAGCAGCAGCCCGACGGGACCTACCTCCTGACCGTGAACGTGACCGTCAACGGCAGCGTGACCGACCTGCAATTCGTGCTCGGGCCCGACGGCCTGTCGAAAGCGTGATCCCTATGCCCTTGCCGAACCCGCCTTTCACCCTCGAGACCCTCCTGGCCGTGCCGACCGCGGACACGATCCGCGGCGTCATGGTCTCGACCCTCGTCCGGCTCGGGATCCGCGCCGATCTCTGGCCGAAGGGGGGCGCCGCGAGCTCGGTCCTGACCGACGTCGCGGAGCAGCTCGGCGACTTCGCCCAGAACGTCCGCGACGCGATCGCGGCCTTCTGGCTGCCGACGGCGACCGGGGGCTGGCTGGCCTGGCTCGCCTTCTACTTCTACGGGCTGACGAAGCAGCAGGCGACCTTCGCGAGCGGGAGCCTGACCCTGACGAACGGCGGCGGTGGGATCTACTCGTACGCGCCCGGCGAGGCGACCTTCGCGAACACGGTCACGAAGAAGACCTACGTGAACGTCGACGCGATCTCGCTCGGCATCGGGGCGACGCAGACCATCGCGATCCAGGCGACCGACCAGGGGTCGGGGAGCAACGCGAACCCGGGCGAGATCACGACCCTCGTGACGAGCATGCTCGGCGTGACGGCGAACAACCTCGCGCCGGTGCTCGGGCTCGACGCGCAGAGCGACGACAACCTGCGTCAGGCCTGCTGGGACTCGCTGGGCGCGCGCTCGGTCCGCGGGCCGCGTACGGCCTACCAGTTTGCGATCGGCATCGCGACGAACAGCGACACCGGCGGCCCGGTGAACATCAACCGCTACGCCTTCGGCCGAGGCGTCGGCGTCGGGCCCCACACAGGGCAGCTGCGGATCTGGGTCGCCTCGCCGGACGGCGCCGCCCTGTCGGGCGACGTCACCGGGGCGAACACCTCGGTCAACCTGGTCGCGCAGCCTCAGAACGTCACCGGGCCCGCCGGCGGGGACATCGTCGCCGGCGCGAGCACGCTGGCCTATGGCGGGAGCGGAGCGCAGATCGTCGTGTGGGTCCGCTCGCAGCCGGGCCTGGTGCAGGCGACCGTGCAGGAGGCTGTGGCAAGCGCGCTATCGGCCTTCCTCGAGACGTATCAGATCGGCGGCCTGACGGCCGACGGCTTCACCGGGGTCCACGGCTCCGGCGTCGATGCGGCCATCGGCGCGTCGTACCCTGGGATCGTCGCGATCGACCTCCCCGACCTCGGCGGTCCTTCGCCGGGGGATCTCACGCTGAGCGACGGCTTCGTGGCGGTGAACAACGTCCAGCTGTCGGACATCGTCGTCCGCATCGTGAGCCAATGAGCCCCCCGAAGGTCTTCGGCTTCCGGTCGGCGCTCGCGAGCCTCGTCCCCAACTGGCGCAACCGCCGGCCGGGCAAGGAGAACGGCTTCCGCTTCGTGTGGTCGATGCTCCTCCCGCTCGACATCATGCTCGAGTGGCTCCTGCAGGGCATGAACGCCGCAGGACCTGGGTCGCCGGGCAACACGCCGACGGCGCTGCCACTGACCGGCCAGGCGCGCGGGATCATCCGCGGCGAGGCCGAGACGGACGCCGAGTACTCGGCCCGCCTGCGCAACTGGATCGGCCCGGCGCCGTTCACGGGCGAGATCTGGGCGAACGCGGGCAAGAGCGAGCAGCTCGCCCAGGAGATCCAGACGTACCTCGCGAACAACCCCGTCGTGCGGGTCATCGAGCGCATCTGGTCGGACGGCGGGACGCCGATGGCGACCTGGATCACCGCGAACGCCGACGGGACGACCTCGAGGCAGGTCGCGGCCTGGGACTGGGACTCTCAGGGGGGCTGGACGGACCCGAGGGAGACCTACAGCGGGGACGTGACGCGCGGCTTCTGGTCGGACTTCTGGATCGTCGTCTACCCGTGCGAATGGGCCGTCACGGGGTCGACCCTGTCCTCGCTGGTCGGGGTCTGGGGAACGTCGACGGGAGGCGGAACGGGGCATGCCGTGCCGCGCGCGGCCGTCGACAACATCCTGCGCCTCCTGCGGCAGTTCAAGGGGGCGCACGCCTTCTGCCGGGCGATCATCTGGTCGTACGACGGGACGAAGTTCACGCCCTCGAGCCCGACCGCGGACGGCTGGTACGGCAACTGGACGAAGCCCAACGGGTCGGGCAGCACGACGACCGCTCGGGACGCCTCGGCGCGGTACTGGATCCCCTCGCAGGGGGGCTGACCGGGCGGGAGATGGCCTATCGAGCGCCTCTTCGTGAGGGCGCACCGTGCACGGCTACGCAGGCGATCCGACCAGCTACCCCGAAGAAGTCGACCTGATCGACGATTCCGACGCGCCCAACGCGTCCAACTTCGGCCAGGCGCTCGAGAACCTCGCCGACCGAACGGCGTACCTCAAGGGCGTCGTCGAGGACGTGCAGCTGCTCAACTGGGGGCCTCCGGCGCGGCAGACCGCGATCGTGTGGAATCGGTCGTGCGGCTACGACGCGGTCAACGACCGCTTCATGGTCGGGACGATCGACGTGCAGACCGGCGAGCCCCAGCTGCACCTCGGCACTGGCGCCGAGGACCTCTGGGTCCCGCTGGCGCCGTCGCTGGACATCGGGTCCTCCACGGCTGCGCCGACGTCGGTCCTGAAGGACCCGAGCGACGCTTCGACGTACTTCGTCGCCTACACGGATCCGACGACGCAGCACGTGATCGTGCAGAAGGTCAGCGGGAGCACCGTCACGACGGTCTTCTCGGAGCTGACCTACCTCTACACCGACTGCCAGCTCGGCACGGTGAACGGGGCGATCGTCATCTTCCTCGCCGCGACGACAGCCCACTCGTCGATCCAGTACTCGACGGACCATGGGGCGACGTGGACGGCCGTGTCGGTCGCGAAGGCGATCTCGAAGTGGCGGATCGCCGCAGGGGGCTCCACGCCGACGCTGCGCGCCTGCGGCTCGTGCGTGAGCGCGGCGCCGGTCAACTACCACTCCACCGACGGCTCGACCTGGGCGGACGCGGGGATCACGAGCTCCTCGAGCACGGAGTCGGTCGACGGCCTGGCGTGGGGCGCGGATAAGGACGGCGCCGCGTGGTATGCGTCGACGCACGTCGGGGGCAACACGTACACGCGGCGCTCCTCGGACGGAACGACGTGGACCGTCAAGAGCACCCTGACGTCGGTCGAGTTCAACGACCTCGTGTCGATCGGCCGTCGCCTCGTCGGCTCCACGCTGGCTGGGTCTGACGGCATTTCGTCGATCCTCCTGTCGGTCGACGGGGGCGCGACCTGGTACCCGGCCGGCGCCAGGGTGTCGACGCTCACCGGGGCCGGCGCTCGCCTCGTCGCGTCGGCCGTTCGCGTGCTCGCGCTCGGCCTGACGCAGATTCGGGTCAGCCTGGCAGCCGGAGAGCCGGCGACCGCCGTGACCTGAGGGAGCTCCCATGACCGTTTCCGCGCGCAAGGCGATCTCGTCGTCGACGAACACGAAGCCGATCGTGCTTCAGGTCGTGGGGCACGGACTCTCGAGCGGCGCGGCCGTCGAGGTCGATGGGCACACGGTGAACGATGCCGCCAACGGAGCGTTTCGCGTCCTCGTGATCGACGCCGATCACTTCGCCCTCATCGGGTCGAGCGGCGACGGGATCGGCGGGGCGACCGGGTACGTCGTCGCGTACTCGCTGCCGGCGCCGATCGCGAGGTCGTGGGACGGCGACTACCTGAGCGCGCGAGCCGACCCCGGGCCGATCCTCGGCCTGCAGCAGGGCAAGTACCGCTTGGTCGACGTCTACACGAAGATCCGCTCGGAGGACATCGGCGTCTCCTCGAGCTCGGCCTGGGCAAGCCGCGGCGTGCCCGACTCGACCTACCGAGTCCTCAACACCGGCGATGCGCTTCTCACGTTCGCCTCTCCGGCGCCGGTCGCGCGCGCGACCGACTACCTCGAGATCGACTTCGAGGGGACTTACAACCTCGCATACAGCGGCGGCCCGACGAACATCAGCGCCTACCTCGCGCTCGCGCTCGACGTCGGCGGGACGCCCTTCTACATCCCCGGAAGCTCTCGATACCTCTACGGCCAGCTGGCGGCGCCCCAGTGGCTTCCGATCAAGCTGCGCGCGCCTTTCGTGCAGACCGCGGCGGGCGCCTTCAACGTCGGTCTGATGACCGCGAGCGACAACGGGAACGCCTCGCTCACGATCTCGCTGTGGGGCTCGTACTCCCTGAGCGTCAAGCACTGGCGTCCGCTCTGAGAGGTCACCATGTCGAACACGGCCCCGAGCGCGCTCGAGCGCTTCTTCATGATGGTCCTGCAGACGGTCACGGGGACCGAGATGCCCCTGCGGCCGACGGTGCAGGTCATCGGCGCGAACCTCGTCGACGACCCCGCGAACAACCGGACGATCATGACGATCGTCGCGCGCGGCACGGGGAGCCCGAACGGCTCCGTCGTCGGCTCGCCGGGTGACCTCTACGTGAACACGAGCGGAGGCAGCGGGACGACGCTCTACGTGAAGGAGAGCGGCGTCTCAACGAACACCGGCTGGGTCGGCAAGTGAGCGTCCGCGTCCAGCTCCTCGCCCTGGCGCTCCTTGCGGTGCTCGGGATCGGATGCCACGCGCCCGCAGACGTCGTCGACGCCGGGCACCCGGAAGCCGGGGAGCGCGGGCCGCAGCGAGCCACCTACGGCGCGGCGCCGGCGTGCACCGCGTCGAATCCCTACTGGTGCCAGACGAAGTGGGTCTTTGACCCCGAGAGCACCGTCGGTACGTGCTCGGATTTGGCCTCGGGGCTCGACGATCAGCACGCGCTCTGCAGCTGGTCGACGATGATCGCGCGCTGGGGCACATCGTCGCCGACGATCGGCGGCGTGACCTTCCGGTTCTTGTCGCTGCCGGTCGGCTACCAGCCTCCGATCTCGCCGACGTACTCGTCCCCGAGCTACGTCGACTCCTCGGTCGGCGGCTGGATCAACCTCTTCCTGGGGCAGCGTCCAGACCTCATCGTCCAGGAGAACGGCCTGTCGGTCCTGGGCGCGAAGGTCGCCAACTTCAGCGGCTGGGTCGACGTGACCGACGGCGGCGGCGCGATCGCCAACATCTCGATCGGCGCGAGCCTCCGCGGCGCGAACCTGACCGGTGACATCGACTCCGGCGGCCCGTGTCCTCTTGACGGCGCACCGTGCCCCATTCACGTCTACAGCGGCGGCGGCGGCACGACGGTCGATCTCGCTGGGGACGTCGACGCCTCGTGTCCCACGGACGGCGCGGCGTGCTCGGTGCACGTGTATCAGGCGCCGCCGTTCAAGATCACCGGCGACGTGGACGCGAGCTGTCCGAACGACGGCGGCAACTGCGTCGCGCAGGTCGTCAACGTATCGATCGGGTCTCTGCCGCCATCGGTCGTCGGCCCTGCTCCCTCGTGCCTCTCGTCGCAACAGTGGCTGTTGCCCTGCACGAGCGGCGGTACGCTCGCGTGCTCGACCACGGGAACAAGCTCGACTGCAAACACGTGCGTCGGGGACAGTGCGACGACGTATTACGTCACGCTTCGATTCCGCGGCGTCGTCGAGCCCAAGATTTACACCGGCGGGACGTACGACGGGGTGACTCCCGGCTTCAACGTGGACGGCACGCCCGACGGCACGGGCGCGAACATCTACAAGCTCGTCGTCAGCTCGCCGTCGCACACCTACTACCTGAACGCGGTCCCCTCGACGTGGGTCTATTCGGCCTGCTCGGTGTACGCGATCGACTACACGAAGACGATCCCGGTCAATGGTGGAGCGTCGGTCACGCTCACGGCCCTGAGCATCGACTCGAGCGAGTGCCGGAACAACGCGGCGACGGGCGGCCCACTATCCGTGTCCGGAATCACGACGCCAGCGCAGCCCTACGACGGACAGTTCATGCAAGTGGACGTCGTCACGGGCGGCGCGCCGATCGCCGGCGGCGGCCCGGGTACTGCGCACGCCTACGTGATCGACGAGGGCACGAGCCTGAAGGACGTCGGCCCGTGTGCGAGCGGGCAACCTCCGGTAGGCAACGGCACCTCCTCGGATCCGTCGTGCGGGTCAGTGGCGGCGTCGTACGTGCTGGGAATTCAGGGCGTGCCAGTCTCGGACGCGGGTGCGCCGTCCGGGTACGTGCTGACGGCCGACGCCGGGGGCAGTGGCACGGCGGCATGGGCGGCGTTGCCGAGCGGGTCCGGGCTTCCGGATCCCGTGACGGTCGCCCACGGCGGAACCGGCGACACGACCTTGCCCGAGGGCGGCGTGCTCGTCGGCGACACCGCGAACGCGGTTCGCACCGTCACGCCGTACGACGCCGGCATCCCGCTCGTCAGCGCCGCCCCTGGCAATCCGGTCTTTGGTCCGGTCGACCTGGCCTACTCGGCGGCGGTCAAGAACGTCCTGCCGGCTGCGAATCAGGCCGCGCAGTCGTTCTCCTGCACCGGCTCCGGTCTCACCGTGTCCGGGACGACAGCGTCGTGCTCCGTGTCGGGCACCGCGACGCTCGCCAGCATTACCGACGGCGACGTGCTCGCCAACATCAGCGGCAGCACGGCGGCACCTATCGCGAACACCCTGTCCGCGCTCCTCGACCACGATTTGAGCTCGACGCAAGGGAGCGTCCTCTATCGAGGCGCGAGCGGTTGGAACGCTCTTGGGCCCGGCACGTCAGGCCAGATCCTAGAGACGCTCGGTCCTGGCGCAAATCCGCAGTGGATCGGCGGCTCGATCGGCTCTGGGTTGGGCAGCCTCATAAAGGTGGCCCCCACTGTCGGCGGTGGAGACACCACCACGTCTACGGGTTACACGACGACACTTTCGCCCAATTCCGGCCCGGCTCTGACGGTGACGACGGGCACCAGCGCCGTAGCCATCTACTGCGGGGTGCTGCAGAACAGCGGCAACGGGAACAACACCTTCATGTCGCTGGCCGTTTCCGGCGCGACCTCGATAGCGGGCGGCCAAAACTCGATTCAGTTCACGACGCCGAATGCTTCTACCCCGGTGACTACCGGGTGCCAGATTTACTATTTTAACGGCACACTCACTGCTGGCTCCAACACGTTTTCGACCGCGTACGCCGTGACCGCCGGTACGGGCACGTTCTACCGACGAACGCTCATGGTGGTCCTGCTTTGACGAGCAACGCGCACGGACACGCGCACGCGGCGTAGGTCAAGGCGGGCTGCACCTGAGGACGCAGGCGCCGTGTCCCCCGATCTGCTGGCACGTCGCGAGGTCGAGCCCGGCCGTCATACAGTCGCCGTCATTCGAGCAGGGCGGCGGGGCTGCCGCGCCTGCGCGCGCGCAGATCGAGTCATTCGGTAGCCCGAAGTTTGCCAGCCCACTCGGCGGGCACCCGCACACGTATCCGGACGGGCAGAGCGGGCGGCCGGAGGTCACGGGGCACGATGGCGGCCAGTCCCCAGCGTCGGGGACCGGGAGCTCGTCGACGTCGGCCTGCGCGTCGGCCGCGGGCGACAGCGCGGCGTCCGTCGACGAGCTCGACGCGCCGTCCGTCGCCGGCGCGGGCGAGGCCTCGGCGCCGGCGTCGACGGGCTGCACGGCGACGTCGGGCAAGGTCGCGCCGATGCTCGTTGCCGCGTCGGTCGCGGCGTCGCTGGCGGTCGCTCCGACGACGGGCGCGGGGTCTCCCGCGTCGCCGAGATTGATCTCGTTGACGATGATGGGGGCGCCCGAGCAGCCGAGGAGCGCCGCGCATGCCACTGCCAGCCAGGGTCGCATAGTCATTGTCCCTGCTCCTGCGCCTTTGACGCTTCCTCGACGCAGGCCGCCTCGTCCTCCCACTTCGCGAGCTCGCGTCCGCGCGCCGCTCTGTACGCCGGGCGCAGCGCGGCGAGCTGCTGGCGGTAGTACTGAAGGGCCTCTCCCTGTCTGTGGAGCTCGGCCAGGTCGACGACCCCGGCAGGGTTCGAGCGCTCCTGCTTGATCATCAACTCCGCGTTCTGCGCGCCCCAGATGGCCTCGCAGAGCGGTAGGACGACCGTCGATCGGGCCGTCTGCTCGGCCGCGAGCTTCTTCTCGAACGCGTCAGCAGCGGCGAGCGCCTTGGCTTCGAGGGCCCGATCTGCCGCGAGGTCTTTCTCCGAGACGGTTGGCTCGTCGCACCGGAGGATCTCGACGCCTTCCCGCACGATGCCGGGCAAGGTTTGCATCTCGTCCAGCGTTCGCTCCGATCGGAGGTCGAACTTGGCGGCATCCCGAACGGTATCGGCGACAAGCTTCCGGGCCTTCGCCGGCCGGTCCGCTTTCGGGTGACACGTCCAGGCGCCAGCGTCGGGTGTCTCGGCCGCCGCAGTTCCTCCTGCGAGGAGCCAGAAGAGCAGCCCCACCAGGGACCAGAAGAGCGTGAGGCCGATCCCCACCCATCGAAAGCGCGTCTTCGCCATGGTCGGATCGTGCAGCCGAGCCTGGCCGAAGGCAATGGAGAGCAGGCGTGCAGGTAGGTCCATACCCGCGCCCACACGCGGCGGCGGGACCGTAGCTGGGCCTATGGCCGGGCCCTTGTCGAGGGACCCCATGCACCGAATCACACGGCTCGCCCTGTTCGCTTTCGTGCTCCTGACGCCCGTCCTGGTGTTCGCGCAGGCCTCGCCCATCCCCGACCCCGTCGTGGACCCGCTGGGGCTCCTGGTGACGGCCATCCACTCGCGCGCGTGGCCTCTGGTGGTCGCCGTGGTCGTCGGCGGCGCGGTCGCCTTCCTGAAGCAGGGGTACCTCGGCCAGCAGCTCGCGCAGGCCTGCCCGCCCGCCCTGCGGCCCTGGCTGGCCCTGGTGCTCTCCGCGCTGGCCATGTGGGGCTCGGAGGTCCAGACGGGGATCCCGTGGCTGCAGGCCGCACAGGACGCCTGCGTCGCGGCCCTGACGGCCATCCTCGGGCACCAGGCGCTCGTCGAGCACGTCCGGAACGGCAAGGAGCTCCTGCCGAAGTCGGGCGGCCCCCTGGTCCCCCCCGGCGTGCAGACGCTCGCCCTGGTCGCCTTCCTGGGCGCGGGCGCGGCGAGCTCTCTCGCAGCGGTGATGCTCCCCGGTTGCGCTCGCGCCGTACCCGTCGTCGGCCCGACCACCGCGTGCGTCTCGAGCGTCGTCACCCTCGCGCTCCAGGGCATGACCTTGGAGCAGATCGTCGCCCAGGCCGGCCCCGACTGCGTCCAGAGCGTCGAGCAGGTCATCACGATCCTGCTCAACTCCGGCGTGAACGCCCCGGCGGTTCGCCAGACCCGCGCATACGCCCAGGCCTACGCGCGCCGCGCCTCGGTGGGACGCTGATGTACGGCAAGGGCCTCCGCCGGTGTGACCCGGCGCGCCTCTCTCATCGGCTGCACGCGCTGGCTCACCCGGTCGCGCGCGCGGCCTACCTCGCCGGGCTCCGCGGCCAGGCGCAGCTCGAGCCATGCCAGCGGACGAATCAGGGCGGGAGCAGCACGTGCCACACGCACTCGCTCATCGCCGCCGCGTGGTGCGCCCTCAACGCCGCCGGGAGCCCCCCTCCGTTCGTCGGCAGCCCGCGCCAGCTCGCGTCGTGCGTGTACGCCGCGCAGCAGCGCCCGGCGCCGGTCCCCGGCGCACAGATGGCCAGCCTCAAGGACAACGGCGCCGACCTCCAGGAAGACGCCGACGCGCTCAAGGCGTGGGGTCTCGCGCCCATCCAGGCGCCGACTTCCGACGGTCGGTTCTCCGACGTCGAGAACGATTCGGGGGACTTCCCCGAGGCCGATCCCGAGCAGCTGACCAAGGCCGTCCAGCTCGACGGGGAGTACGCGATCCCGGTCGACAGCAACGCGCCGCGCGTCGTCGCCGCCTGCCTCGACGCCGGGGTGCCCGTGCAGGTCGGAACGTTCGTCGACACGGCGTTCGAGAACCTGCCGGCGTCGCAGATCGCGCAGCCGGCGAACACGTCGGACCCCAACGGCGGCGGCCACGCGCTCTACATCAGCGGGTACCGGACGAACGCGGCCGGGAAGCTGGAGTTCCGCGTCGAGAACAGCTGGGGCCCTGGCTGGTGCGACAACGGCGCCTGCTGGGCTTCCGAGGAGTGGCTGACGGCCTGCTGGGAGATCTTCCCGGTCGCCGTGAAGCTCACGGGAGGTGCATCGTGAAGATCCGCCTGCTCGCGGCGTTCGCCGCTTGCCTCATCGGCTGCCCGCCCTCGGCGCCGCCGGCACCAGTCCCCCCCGACGCCGCCGACGCCGCGCCGGACGGCCCGACGCCCTGCCAAGCCGCATGCGATGCCCTGGCGCACGCGTGCGGCGCGCAGGCGCCCGCCTGCGTCTCGACGATGGCTCACATCGACGGGACGCGCCTCGTCAGGACCCCCTCGGGCAATCCGCTGACCTGCGCGGCCGTCGCCGCCTGCACGTCCGCGGCGTGCGTCCGTGGGCTCGGTATCGGGTGCACCGCCGAGGGCGGACCGTGAAGATCGACGAGCTCGACCGCCCGGTCGTCCTGCTCGTCGTCGGCGGCCACTTCGGCGTCTCGACCATCCTCGAGGCCATCTACAACTACGGCGCCCCGCTCGCGCTGAAGTGCATCACCGCGGCCGCGGTGACCACGGTCTCGACGATCGTTGCCGGCTTGCTGGCGCCGATCGTCAGGCGGCACGCCGAGGCGCGGCGGCGCAAGTCGGATCCCCCGCCCCCCGGGTCACCGTGATCTGGCTGCAGGAGCTCGCGCAGACCGACGGCGGAGGCTGGGCGCTGCTCGTCGCCTTCACCGCGTTCCTCGAGGTCCTGCCGTGACGCTCTGGGTCATCAAGCTCCGGTACTTCCTGATCGGGCTCGGCGCCGGCTGCGTCATGACCGCCCTGGTGCTGCGGTGACCTGGCTCGATCGCGCCGTCGCCGCGGCGTGGCGCGCGCTCGCGACGCTCGGGCTGTCGATGCTCGGCGCCGCCGGCTTGCTCTGGCTCTGGTCCTCGCCCGCGAGAGGAGTCTCGACATGACCGAACAGCAGAAGCCCGATGCCCTCACGACCTGCAGCCCCGAGCAGGTCTACAACGCGCTGTGGAAGGCGTGGCTGGCCTTCTACGGCGTCCCGCCGCACCGCGAGCAGCTTCTGGTCGTCGTCGCCCACTGGGCGTTCGAGACGGCCTGGGGACACGGGATGCACTGCTTCAACCTCGGCAACTTCAAGTGGACGCCGGGCTGCGGCTTCGACTTCGTCGAGTTCCGCGCCTCTGAGGTCGTCCAGGGGCGCGAGGTCTTCTCGGTCATGCGCTTCAAGGCTTACACGAGCCTCGACGCCGGCGCGGCCGACTACCTGACACGCCTGGTCGCGGAGTTCCGGAAGGCGTGGCCTGCGGTGCAGGCGGCCGACGCCGTCGACTTCTGCCACCAGCTCAAGCTGCAGGGCTACTACACGGCCGACGAGGGTGTGTACACGCGCGGGCTGACCGGGTGCCTGGCGCAGCTGCAGCGGCTCCTGCCGGCGCCGGCCGAGGCCCCGACGCAGCCCGACCTGCGGGTGGTCGCCCAGGGAGCCGTCCAGCAGGCCGCGGCGACCATTCCCATGGCCGAGCACGACGACGACCTGCCCGATCCGCCGACGGGGTCCGCGGCGTGACGCTGCAGGCCGTCGCTCTCGCCCTGGCGGTCATCCTGGGCGCCCCTCCCGAGCTCGCGCGCACGACGGCCGACGAGGTCGCGCGCGCCGGCGGCGACGAGCAGCTCCTGGCCGAGGCCCTCGTGTGGGAGGAGCACGAGAGCCGCTTCGGCCGGGCGCTATCGGGCAGGCGCTGGGATGCGCGCGCGAGCGGCATCCTGCAGGTCCGCGATCGCCCCGAGCTGGAGCGCGACGCGCGCGGGAGCGTGCGGGCGTGGCTGGGCCTCCTCCACGCCGGCGAGCAGGCCTGCGGGACGCGCACGGGCGGCTTGCAGGCTCTCTCCTCTGGCCACTGCGGATGGGCGGTCACCCTGGTCGCCTCGCGCCAGGCGGAGGCCGCCGAGGCGCTCTACTGGGCCGGCGTCGCCCTGTCCGCGGCCGAGCAGCCTTGGGGCAGGTAACTAGCTCTGCGGCTGGGGCGGGGCGTCCGGGTCGGCCGGCAGCGGCAAGCCGTCGCGCACGGGCAGGCCAGTTCGGGAGGCCAGGGCGGCGTCGATGATGTTCAGCGTAGCCAGCCCGGACCCGAGCCCGCGTATCGGCTCGCACGCCGCCTTCGCAGCCTCCAGCGCGTCCCATGCCGCCCGCAGCGCCTTCCACATGTCCTCCGTCGTCATCCCCTGGATGCGCACCGCGTTCCACGCCTGCGCGTTGGCGCTCTCCCACTCGCCCCACTTCTTCCCCAGCGCCTCGAGCAGCCTCGCCACCGTGAACTCCAGCCCTTCGCGGTTCACCGCCTCGACCGTGACGCCGCGCGCCAGGCAGAACTCGCGGACCTGGGTGAAGACGGAGTTCAGGCGCGTCCAGAGCGCGTCGGAGTGGCGCTCGTCGTCGGCCACCTCGCGGTAGAGCGCCCGCAGCGCCGATAGCTCGACGTCGGGGTCGTAGTTCGGCCCGGTCACGTTGCGCGAGGCCAGGCGCACGTCTCGGATGCGGTCGGCGAACAGGTGGCCGCGCGGGGTTGCCTCGGCGGTGTCTTCACTCATCGTTCACGCCCTTTCCTTCACATGCTGTCGATTCGCGCGCACGAGAGTTAGCGTCCGCCCTGGATCACGTGCAGGCGCTTCAGCCCGCGCAGGATCTTCGCCGCCTCCGCGAGGACCGCCCACGGGTCCGGGCCGCCGTTCAGGATGACGCGCGAGGCGTGCAGGCGACGCCCGCGCGCGTGCTTCGCCCAGTACCGCGCCCTCTGCTCGATCGACTCGCCGGGCTGCTTGCGCAGGCCGACGGAGACCTGCTCGTAGAGGGCCATGCGCTCGTCGTGGGTCACAGGTGCCTCTTGCTCTCGATCGCCGTGGCCCACTCCTCGGCGGCCCAGCGCAGCGCGTTCGCCGCGCGGTCGTCCGCGAAGAACTGTCGCGGTAGCGCGTACTGCATCGACCGCAAGAATCTGGCGACGGCGCGGCGCTCGCGGCGACGGTGCCTCTCGGCCTGCGTCGGGACCTTCTTCGCTCGCGCCATCACTGCCACCTCCAGCAATCGAACCCCGGCCGCTCGCCGTACACGCTGATGATCAGGTCCTTCGGGTACGGGTCGATCCCGTCGAAGGACATGCGCGGCGAGAGCGCCAGGACGAGCG
>Ga0134125_10006057_pt1 | contig 13714 bp, 11 predicted proteins | sample KB31751_FD_96464 | JGI IMG/M metagenome (GOLD analysis project Ga0134125, IMG submission 96464) | Terrestrial soil microbial communities with excess Nitrogen fertilizer from Kellogg Biological Station, Michigan, USA - KB3-175-1 | ecosystem: Environmental > Terrestrial > Soil > Unclassified ... | reverse complement strand
CCTGATCGAAGATCGCGATGCGGCTGTTGCTGCGGTCGGCAACGAACAGCCGACCCTGCGAATCGAACGCCAGCACGTGTGGGCCTTTCAGTTCGCCGTCGCCGGAGCCGAGATGGCCGAAATTCTTGATGAACTTGCCGTTCTTGTCGAATTTCACGATGCGCGAATTTCCGAACGTCGGCGCGTGCCCTTCGGAGATGAAAATGTCGCCGTTCGGGGCAAAGGCGATTCCGGTCGGCCGATCGAATACATTATTGTCCTTGCCGCCCTGTCCGGCCTTGCCGAGCGTCATCAGCACCTTGCCGTCCGGCGACAGCTTGAACACCTGGTTGCCCTTGCCCTCTCGGGCGTCCCCATCGATCGCCCAGATGTTGCCCTGGGGATCGGGCTTTACGGTGTGGGGGAAGGCGAACATGCCGCCGCCCAAATTCTTCAGCACCTTACCATCGGATGAGAGCTCCCAGATCGGCGCGGTTTCCGAACCGAGGCAGCCCTTTGCTGTGCAGCGGTCCATCACCCAGACATCGTCCTTGGCATCGACAAATACGTTGTTGGTCGGCGCCCATGGCCGCGAGGTGTGCGCCCAATCATTGACCAGGTGGTACGGGTTGGGCGCATCGTTGACGCAGGGCGCCGATGTTTGCGCCTGTGCGGCGGCGGTGCATGCGCCGGTCGCCAGCAGGGCAACGGCAAATCGCGTCAGTGCTGAGCTCATAGGATCCTCCCGGGCCGATCAGGGGCGCAATCTACATGATGCAGCGCGACTTTACACGTTGCCCGTGAAAACAAAGGCGCCTGCGGTTTTCCGCAAGCGCCTTGTTCGATGCGATGCACTTCCGCTTATTTCGTATATTTCTTCACATCCTTCATCTGCACGGCGGCGGCATAGATGTTGCCGTGCGAATCCGCCGCGATGCCTTCCGGCGGCGGAGTCTTCTCGTTCACGCCTGCGGGCGGCGGAATGTAATACTGCACTTTCCCGTCCTTCACGCTGCCGACGCGGATGCCCATCTTGCAGCCCGGATTGGTCTTGTCGTCGGACTGCGAGTCGGCGACGTAGATCATGTCGTTCTTGTCGACCCACACGCCGCTCGGGCGGCCGAACTGCTTCCAGCTCGCGAGAAATTTTCCCGTCTTGTCGTAGACATTGATGCGGTTGCCGGCGCGGTCGGCGACATAGATGCGGTCCTGTCTGTCCACGCTGACGGCGTGCGGCTCGGTCAATTGGCCCTCGCCGGTCCCGTGCGAAGCAAAGCTGCGGAGATATTTCCCGTCCTTGCTGTAGATGTTGACCCGCGATTTGTTGAGCTTGGAGCCGTGGCCCTCGACGATCACGACGTCGCCATTGGACAGGAAGCTGATGCCAGTCGGCTGATTGAACTCGTCATTGCCCATGCCGGGTTCGCCGGGCTTGCCGAGCTTGAGCAGAACCTTGCCATCCGGGCTGAATTTGACAACCTGCATCCCCTTGCCGTCCTTCGCTTGGAAGTCGGCAGCCCAGACATTGCCGTCCTTGTCCACGGCCAGGCCGTGCGCGCTGACGAACTCGCCGGCGCCGAAATTCTTCATCGTCTTGCCATTGGGACCGAGCTCGAAGATCGGGGCTTCCTTTGCACCCGAGCAGCCCTTGTCGCCGCAGCGGTCGAACACCCAGACATTGTCCTTGGAGTCCACGGTAACCGCATTGGTCGGGCCCCAGGGCCGCGGTGTCTGGGCCCAATTGCTGACCTGCTTGTAGGGATTGGGCGCATCGTTGACACACGGATAGCTGGCTTGGGCGCGCGCTTCCGCCGTCACGGCGGCGGTTGCGAGCAAGATGAGTGCGAATTTGGCGGCTGTCGTCCGCATCGGTTCCTCCCTGAGCGGTAAAACGCGCGCGAACTTACTCCACCTGAGCGGCTTCGTACACGCGCGAAAGCGGCGAATCTCGCCTTGCGGGACCGCGTCCGGCAGATTTGCAACTCCCTCTCAAAACGCTTTATTTTTTAGTGGGTTAGGGTTCTGCCCGTTGACGCGGTCCTGCCAGTTTGGCAGGGTAAGAGGGCAGGCGGTGGCGTTTGTCGAGCTTGCCATTCGGGGGCAAGGGGATGATCAAATCGGAATTGGTGGGGCGCCTCGCCGAGCGTTACCCGCATCTTTATCATCGCGATGTGGAACGCATTGTTTCGACCGTTCTCGACGAAATCTCCGGGGCGCTCGCCAATGGCGACCGTGTCGAGCTTCGCGGTTTCGGCGCTTTCTCCGTCAAGCTTCGGCCTGCGCGCCAGGGCCGCAATCCGCACACCGGCGAGGCGGTTTCCGTCGACGAGAAGCGCGTGCCGTTCTTTCGTACAGGCAAAGAATTGCGCGAGCGGCTGAACAACGGCGACGCCTCGGAGTAGCATTTTTTCCCTCTCCCCCTGCGGGAGAGGATGGTTCGCGTCAGCGAACCCGGTGAGGGGTTTTTATTAACCGCCGAATTTGTCACGACCGCAATTCCGCGCTTGCGAAAGCTTGCCGCCGGATTTACGGAACTCGCATGAAGCTGTCCACCTTCCTCCTGCTTGCGCCGGTCGCCATCATTGCCGTCGTTCTGGCAGTCGCGAACCGCGAAGCGGTGGTCTTTCGCTTCGACCCCTTCGCGGGAACCGATCCGGCCTTCACGCTGGTGATGCCGCTCTTTCTTCTGGTCTTTTCCAGTTTTCTTGTTGGTGTTCTGGTGGGCGGAGCGACTGTGGGATTGCGCCGCGCGCGTAGCGCGCGCGCAAAGCGGGCCGATAAGCTTCGTGTCGAGCAAACGAACCCATGAGCGGGACATCGAACCCGATTTTCGTCGCGCTGGACACGCCGTCGCTCGACCAGGCCTCCGCGCTTGCCGCGCGCGTCGCGCCCCATGTCGGCGGACTCAAACTGGGGCTGGAATTCGTCAGCGCGAACGGTCCCGAGGGCGTGCGCGTGCTCGTGAAAAGCGGCCTGCCGGTATTTCTCGATGTGAAGCTGCACGATATTCCCAATACGGTCGTGGGCGCGATGAAGGCGCTGGCGCCGCTCGGCGCTGCCCTCATCAATGTGCATGCGTCGGGGGGCGCCGCCATGATGTGCGCCGCCGCCGATGCTGCGGCATCGGCTCAGCCCCGGCCGAAAGTTCTTGCCGTCACGGTCCTCACCAGCCTCGATGCCGCCGATCTGACGGCGCTCGGGATTTCCGCAACGCCGCTGGATCAGGTGGTGCGTCTCGCTGAACTGGCCAAGCATTCCGGTATCGATGGCGTCGTCTGCAGCCCTCAGGAGATCGCAGCGGTGCGCGCGGCTTGCGGGCCCGATTTCCTCATCGTGACACCGGGGGTGCGCCCCGCGGGCGGCTCGCTCGACGATCAACGCCGCGTGATGACGCCGCGCCGCGCTCTCGATGCGGGGGCGGATCTCCTGGTCATTGGACGGCCCATTACCGCCGCCTCCGACCCCGCCGAAGCGGCGAAAGCCATCCTGCGGGAACTGGAATCCTGAGCCGACGCCCGCCCCCTTTCGGGCGCGGGGAAATTCGGCGATAAGCCCCCATGAGCGTGAGCGTGAAAATCTGCGGGATCAACAGCCCCAAGGCTGCGGAAGCGGTGCTGTCTGCGGGCGCGGATTTCGGCGGACTCGTGTTTTTCCCGGCGAGTCCGCGCCATCTCGGGCTCGATGCCGCGCGCCATCTCGCCGCGATGCTGCGCGGCCGCGTGCGCATCGTCACGCTGATGGTCGATCCGAGCGATGCCGCGGTGGAAGAAGTGGTCGCCGCAGTTTCGCCCGATCTCATTCAACTCCACGGCAATGAGACGCCGGAGCGCGTGGCGGCGGTCGCCGGGCGCGCGAAGCGGCCCATCATCAAAGTGCTGGCCATCGACGATGCCGCCGACCTTAGGCGCGCGCACGCCTATTTGGAGGTGGCGGATTATGTTCTTTTCGACGCCAGGCCGGATGCATCGGCCAGCCGGCCCGGCGGGCTCGGAGCGGCGTTCGATTGGCAATTGCTTGCCGGGTTCAGCCTCAAGCGTCCCTGGGGCCTCGCCGGCGGCTTGACCGCCGAGAACATCGCGCGCGCGATTCGTATCGCGCGGCCCGGCTTCGTCGATGCCTCTTCGGGCGTGGAAGACGCGCCGGGGAAGAAAAATCCGGACAAGATCGCCGCCTTCGTGCGCGCCGCGCGCAATGCTCAGTACACGGACACAAGCGCGGGGGCCGCATGAGCGCTCCGAACAGTTTTCGCCTGGGACCGGATTCGGGCGGGCATTTCGGCTCGTTCGGCGGCCGGTACGTCGCCGAAACCCTGATGCCGCTGCTGCTCCGGCTGGAAGACGCTTACGAGGACGCCAAAAGCGATCCCGCCTTTCATGCGGAGCTCAACGGCCTGCTCAAGAATTACGTCGGACGACCCAGCCCGCTCTATTTCGCCGAGCGCCTCACCCGCCATCTCGGCGGCGCAAAAATCTATTTCAAGCGCGAGGAGCTGAACCACACCGGCGCCCACAAGATCAACAATTGCATCGGCCAAATTCTGCTGGCGAGGCGCATGGGAAAGACGCGCATCATCGCCGAGACGGGGGCCGGACAGCACGGCGTCGCCACCGCGACGGTTGCTGCGCGGTTCGGTCTGCCCTGCGTCATCTACATGGGCGAAGTGGATATCGAGCGGCAGAAGCCCAACGTGTTCCGCATGAACCTGCTCGGCGCCGAAGTGCGCGCCGTCGGCTCGGGCTCGCGCACACTGAAGGATGCGACGAACGAGGCGTTGCGCGATTGGGTGGCCAATGTCGAGGATACGTTCTACATCATCGGTTCGGTGGTGGGGCCGCACCCCTATCCCGCCATGGTGCGCGATTTCCAGACTGTGATCGGCAACGAGACGCGCGCGCAGATGCTCGAGGCCGAGGGGCGGCTTCCCGATCTGTTGGTCGCTTGCGTCGGCGGCGGTTCGAATGCGATCGGGCTGTTTCATCCCTTCCTCGACAATCCCGAAATCCGCATCGAAGGCGTCGAAGCCGCCGGCGAAGGCGAGGAGACCCGGCATCACGCGGCGACGCTCTCCAAGGGCAGCCCCGGCGTGCTGCACGGGGCGCGATCCTTTCTGCTGCAGGATGCGGACGGGCAGATTCTCGAAGCCCATTCCATCTCGGCGGGTCTCGATTATCCCGGCGTGGGGCCGGAGCATTCCTGGCTCAAGGAAACCGGCCGCGTGAACTATGTCTCGGTCACCGACCGCGAAGCGCTCGAGGCATTCCAGCTCACCTGCCGGCTGGAAGGCATCATCCCGGCGCTCGAATCCGCCCACGCCGTCGCCCATGTCATGCGCATCGCCCCGAAACTTCCTGCCGACACGCTGATCGTGCTGAGCCTTTCCGGACGCGGCGACAAGGACGTGTTCACCGTCGCCGGCGCTTTGGGCCGCAGCCTGTGAGCCGCATCGCCGCGCGTTTCGCCGAATTGCGCAAACTGGGCCGCGCGGGATTCATCCCGTTCATCACCGCCGGCGATCCCGATCCCGAGACCAGTTTTCAGATATTGGAAAAGCTTCCCGGCGCCGGCGCCGACCTTATCGAATTGGGCGTGCCGTTCTCCGATCCGATGGCCGACGGACCGGCTGTCCAGGCTTCTTCCATGCGCGCGCTGAAATCCGGCATGACCGCGAAGCGCACGCTTGCCTTGGTCGAACGCTTCCGAGCGCGCGATTCTTCAACCCCCATTGTCCTAATGGGATACTACAATCCCATTCATGCCTATGGCGCGGAGCATTTCCTGCGCGATGCGGGTCACGCAGGCGTGGATGGTCTGATCATTGTCGATCTCGGTCCGGAGGAGGATTCCGCGGTGCGCGCCCAGGCCGCGAAAGCCGATATCGACGTGGTGCGGCTGGCCGCGCCGACGACCGACGATGAGCGGCTTGCAACGGTACTGCAGGGCGCCGGCGGCTTTCTCTATTACGTCTCGGTTGCCGGCGTCACCGGCACCAAAACCTTTTCCGCGGCAGACGTGAGCCGGGCCGTGACGCGCATCAAGCGCGCCTCGTCGATTCCCTGTGCGGTCGGTTTCGGCATCAGGACGGCGGAGCAGGCCGCGGCGATTGCGCAAATCGCCGACGCGGCGGTGGTGGGTTCCGCGATCGTTTCGCGTATCGAGGACGCGTTCCGCCGGGACAAGCCCCGCGGCGACATCATCGATGACTGCCTGGATTTTTGCCGCGGTCTGGCGGATGCCGTCCACCATGCCCGCGAGCCCCATCCCGGCCGGCCGTAAAACGGCCCGGCATAAAACAGGTCCACATTAACCACCAACGTGCTAAAACCGCCGCCATGAATTGGATTTCGAATTTCGTCCGCCCACGGATCAAGGGCCTGATGGGCTCGAAAACCGCATCGCCGGACAATCTGTGGCGCAAATGCGGCGGCTGCGGCGAGATGATCTTTCACCGCGATCTGCTCGCGGCGCAGCACGTCTGTCCGCAATGCGGCCATCATATGCGCATTGGCGCCAAAGAACGGTTTGCGGCCCTCTTCGATGGCGGCGCGCATGAGCGCCTGCCCGCGCCGGAGGTGCCACAGGACCCTTTGCGCTTCCGCGATGACAAACGCTACGCCGACCGTCTCAAGGAAAATCGCAACAAGACGGGGCAGGGCGATGCGCTCGCCGCCGCGCGCGGGACGCTCGAAGGCATGCCGGTCGTTATCGCGGTGCAGAGCTTCGAGTTCATGGGCGGCTCTCTGGGGCTCGCCACCGGCGCCGGTTTGGTCGCGGCGATGCGCACCGCCGTGGGCGAGGGCCGGCCCTTCATCCTGATCGTCTCCTCGGGCGGCGCGCGCATGCAGGAAGGCATTCTCTCGCTGATGCAGATGCCGCGCACCACGGTGGGCGTGGACATGCTGAACGAGGCGGGACTGCCCTACATCGTGGTCTTGACCGATCCGACCACAGGCGGCGTCTCTGCGTCTTACGCAATGCTGGGGGACGTGCAGATCGCGGAGCCCGGCGCGCTGATCGGATTCTCCGGTCCGCGCGTCATCGAGCAGACCATCCGCGAACGTCTACCCGAAGGCTTCCAGCGCGCCGAATATCTGCTCGAGCACGGCATGATCGACATGATCGTGCATCGCCACCAGATGAAGGAGACGCTCGGACGCCTGCTTCGCCTTCTGATGAAGCTGCCGCCGCGCGCCGCCAGCCAGGGCAATGGCGAGGACAAACAGCCAGGCGCTCTGCCCGCCGTAGCGCAGACGCCGCTGGGATGAGCTTCGATACGGCGCCGAGCGATGCCGTTCTCGAACGGCTGCTATCGCTTCATCCCAAGCGCATCGATCTGGTGCTCGACCGGGTGGAGCGCCTGCTCGCCGCGCTTGGCCATCCCGAAAGGAAAATGCCGCCAGTCATCCATGTCGCTGGCACGAACGGCAAGGGCTCGGTCTGCGCCTATCTGCGGGCCATGCTGGAAGGCTCGGGCTATCGCGTGCATGTCTACACCTCGCCGCACCTGGTGCATTTCCACGAGCGTATCCGCATCGCGGGAAAGCTGATTTCCGAGGACGAACTCGCCGCCACGCTGGCAGAATGCGAAACGGCCAATGCCGGCGCGCCCATCACCTTTTTCGAGATCACTACTGCCGCCGCGTTCCTTGCGTTTTCCCGCCACCCCGCGGACGCGCTGGTGCTCGAAGTGGGACTGGGCGGGCGCTATGACGCCACCAATGTGATCGCCAAGCCTGCTGCCGCCTGCATCACCTCGGTCGCTCTGGATCATCAGGATTTCCTCGGCGATTCGCTCGCCGCGATTGCCGCCGAGAAGGCCGGAATCATCAAACCCGGCGCTCTGGCGATTGTTGGCCCGCAGGATGAGGAGGCCAAAACCGTCATTATCCGCCGGGCCGATCAGCTCGGCGCGCCGCTTTACGTCTATGGCGAGGATTACCACGCTTTCGAGGAGCATGGCCGGCTGGTCTATCAGGATGGCGACGGCTTGCTCGATTTGCCGCTGCCCAAGCTCGCCGGCCGGCATCAGATCGCCAACGCGGCGATCGCCATCGCGGCGCTCCGGCGCATCGGCGGCCGCTGGGCCCGCGAGAAGGGCATCGAATGGGGGCTGAAAAATGTCGAATGGCCGGCGAGGCTGCAGCGGCTGGTCAAGGGGCCCCTGGTCGAGGCCGCCCCGAAGGGCGCCGAAGTGTGGCTCGACGGCGGGCATAATCCGCATGGCGGCGCCGCCATCGCCCAGAGCATGGCCGATCTCGAAGAGCGCGCCTCCAAGCCGCTGTATCTGATCTGCGGCATGCTCAAGACCAAGGACGCGGTGGGCTATTTCCTGCCGTTCCGGGGCTTGGCCAAGCACGTCACCACGATCGCCATACCGGGAGAGACGGCGAGCCTGGGTGCCGGCGCGCTCTACGATGCGGTGCGCGCGGCAGGGCTGGAAGCCTCGCCGGCCGACGATCTCACGGACGCAATGATGCAGGTTTCGGCCTGGTCACGGGCCCGCGAAGGCGAGGGCGTTCCCCGCATCCTGATCTGCGGCTCGCTCTATCTCGCGGGCAAAGTGCTCAGAGAAAACAGCTAGAGCCATTTTGGTACAAGTTTACCCTCTCACCGTGGCCGGCCACCGAGCCGGCCATCCAGCAGGCGAGCGTCCGCGAGCCCATGAATTTATTCGCGCGCGAGGCCGCGCGCGGCTGGATGGCAGAGTCTAAGCCCTGCCATGGTGAGTTTATTTCGAGATTTGATTCCACTCATTCCAAAGCCGCTCTAGCCTCAAATCGAGGCGTCGATCCATTCCTTGATCTTGGTCTTGGGCAGAGCCCCGACCTTGGTCGCAGCCACTTGGCCGTGCTGGAAGATCATCAGGGTTGGAATGCCGCGCACGCCATATTTCGTCGGGACTTGCGGGTTCTCGTCGATGTTGATCTTGGCCACCGTAAGCTTGCCGCCATATTCGCTGGCCAACTCTTCCAGGGCCGGCGCGATCATCCGGCACGGCCCGCACCATTCCGCCCAGAAATCCACCACGACCGGTGTTTTGGAATCGAGCACGTCGGCCTGAAAGCTTTGATCGGTGACTTTGACGGGAGCCATGAAAACCTCGTGAATCCGAATTGAAATTCAATGTAGGAACGCGACCCCTTGGGGTCAAGGTGCAGATTTATGGCATATGTTGAGGCTGTGGCGCGGCCGCAATGCGGGCGATTTCGGCATCCAACAATGCAGCGGGGAGCGGCATCAGCCTGGCGCCATCCGTCCAAACCAGGGCGCATTCGACGCGCTTGCCCGGATAGATTTTCTGCAGCGCGGCACGGTAGAGCGCCATCTGCGTGCGGTAGATGAGGGGCGCGGTTTCGGCGCTGGCGGGCGGCGGCCGGTTGGTCTTGAAATCGGCGATCAGCACGGCCTCGTCGCTTACGGCCAGCCGATCGATCTGGCCGTTGATTCGCACATTCCCCAGTTCGGGCAGATGCGCCGCGACCGCGACTTCAGCACGACTGTTTGCCCCGAACAGCGGCGCGAAAACCGCATCGTTGAGGATCGCAAGAATCTCCGTGGCGAGAGCCTTGGCCTCCGGCACATCAAGTCCCTGCCGCTGCAAATAAGACAGCGCCAGCGACCCGCGTTTCTCCGCCGCGGTCTCCGGCAGCCGGGCGAGCAGTGCGTGCGCCAGGAGCCCGCGCCGGAAGCGCTTGCCGGAATCGCCAAGCGGTGAAATCAGCGCTGGCTCATCCGAGCCCGCCGCTTCGGAAGGCCGCAGCACGCGGGAAGGATGCTCTGATTCGGCAGGCTGCGTGAGAAAATCCGGCAAAGCCGGAGGCGCCGATCGGGCACGCGCTGTCGCCTGCGTGCCGCCGGTCAGGCCGGCGCCGAACACCAGCACGCGCTCGCCCGAAATCTCTTCCTCCCGTCCGATGCGCCGCGCGGCGGCTTCGAGAGGCGGATACCAGGATTCGGCATGGATGCCGTTCTTCGTCTCGTAGCCGCAGACGATCAGGAATTCGCGCGCGCGCGTCGCCGCGACGTAAAGCAGACGGCGGTATTCGCGCATCTCGCGCCGGCGCGCTTCGCCTTTGGCCCGCGCCACCACTGGTGTTTCCAGCGCTTTGGGCACGCCGAACAGGACGCAATCCTCCGTATAAAGAAGAGGATCGCGCCGCTCATGGTCCGGCGCCTGCGCCGTATCGGGCAGGATGACAACATTGGCTTCTAGCCCCTTGGCGCCGTGCACCGTCATGACCCGCACCGCGCCGCCGCCCTGTTCCATGTCGCGCTTGACGTCGGAGGCGCCTTTCTCGAACCAGTGGAGAAAGCTTTCCAGCGATGGGGGATGCGCGCTCTCATGGGCCAGCGCCAGGGAGAGGAATTCGTCGATCGCATCGTCCGCTTCGGCTCCGAGCCGCGCGGTCAGCCGCTTGCGCAGGCCCTTGGAAAGCGCACGGGCGTAAAACTCGAATGGCGGAAGGATATCCGCCTGATTCCACAATTCGGAGAGCGCGTCATGGGCTTGCCCGAACTCGGGGCGTTCAGCCTTGCGGCCGCGCAGCTCCTCCCACAAATGGCGCCCCTCGCGCGGCTGCGCCAGGTCATAAAGGTCGGTTTCCGAGAACCCGATGAGCGGAGATTTCAGCAGCGCGGCAAGATTGAGATCGTCTTCCGGCAGCAAGGCGAAGCGGCCCAGCGCAACGAGATCGGCGATGGCGATCTGCTCCAACAGCACCATGCGGTCGGCGCCGGCGACCTGCACGCCGTGATCGAGCAATTGGCGGATCATCTCCTCCGCGAAGGCGTTGCGCCGGCGCACCAGGATCATGATGTCGCCGGGCGTGATCGCCGCATCCTTTCCCGGAAGCTTGGCGCCGTCGCGCATCCATCCGGCAATCCGCGTGGCGATGCGCGAGGCCAGCATCACCTGTGCGCTGGCCCGCGAGGGCGCATCGACCGGTTGGTCCCAGGGATCGGCATCCGCCCCCGGCGGCGCTTTCACCGCGGGCCAGATTTCAACCCTGCCCTGTTCGGTGCGATGGGGATCGTGGTGGATGGGATCGGCGGCAGAGGTGAGCCCGTCGCGCGCCGCATCATTCGCGAACACCGCGTCGACATATTCGAGGATGGCGCGTGCGCTTCGTCGCGACACGGCCGGACGCAAATCCGCAAAGGCAAGTCCCGCACCTTCCGCGCGCGCTTTGAAATGGCTGCGGTGATGACCGAATTGGCCCGGGTCGGCGCCCTGGAAGCTGAAGATCGATTGCTTCTCGTCGCCCACCGCGAAAAGCGTGCGCGGATAGGCGTCGCCGCGCACGCCGAGCCCCGTGAAGAATTCATCCGCCAGCTTTCCCACGATCTGCCATTGTTGCGGGCTGGTGTCCTGCGCTTCATCGACCAGGATGTGATCCAGCCCGCCATCGAGCTTGTAAAGCACCCAGGATGCGGCATCCCCGCGTTCCAGCAGCCTCAGCGTGGCGAGCGTCAGATCGTCGTAATCGAGCGCCGCGCGGCTGCGTTTCAACTGGTCGTAAAGCGCGAGCACGGCGAACGCCACGGTCACGAGCGCTTCGGTGAGGCCCGCGGTCACCGCGCATTTGCGCCGCTCCTCCACGGCGAGCACGCGGTCTTTCAACGCCTCGAGATAAAGCACGAGGTCCGGTTCGGCGGCAGCGCTCGATTTGGTGACGGACGTCTTGCGCGGCTCGTTTTGCGCGGTGAAAAACACCGCCTTCAAACAGTCGATATGCTCGGGCGCCATGTCGCGCGCGAGAAAATCCGCGAATTGATTCCCCAGCTTCCGATCGTTGGACGATCCGGCGAGCAGCCATTGAGCGATGCGTTCGCAGGTTTTCCGCTCCCCACCCAGTTGGGTGCAGAATTCCGCCAGTATGGAGGCTTCGTCCTCGCCTTCCGCCACGCCCAGAAGCTTGCGCACATGGGAGAAGAATCGCGCGTTCTCGCCGCCATGGCGCGCCAGGATGTCGCGCAGCTTTCCGGAATCGGCGATCGCCAGATCGAGGATTTCCGCAAAGCGTCCATCGGCGGCGCGCGTCGCGAGCAGCGCAATGGCGCTCGCCAGGGCAGCATCGCCGTTCGCCGCGCGCTGCAGCACGCCATTGCGCGCCTCCGCCATCAGCTCGGCGGCGCTTCGCTCGTCCAGCACGCTGAACCGCGCCGGAATTCCCGCTTCGAGGGGAAATCGCGTCAGCACATGCTGGCAGAAAGCGTGGATGGTCTGGATCTTCAGACCTCCCGGGGTTTCGAGCGCCTGCGCGAACAGCCGCCGCGCCTGGCGCAACCGCTCCGCATCGGGCGCCGCTGCGCCGATCTCCAACAGATGGGTTCGCAGCTGGTCGTCGGGAAGAAGCGCCCATTCCCCAAGGCGATTGAACAGCCGCGTCGCCATCTCGGCCGCTGCCGATTTCGTATAGGTGAGGCACAGGATGCGCGAGGGTTGCGCGCCGGCGAGCAGAAGCCGCGTCACGCGGTCGGTCAGCAGATAGGTCTTGCCGGCGCCCGCATTGGCCGAGACCCAGGCCGAAGCGCGGGGATCGGTGGCGGCATGGCGGCCGGCGCTCATTCTTCGGCCCCGATTTCCAGCGACCATTCGCGCACCCGCGCCAAATGGTCGTAGTCGCCCTTGTCGCTGAGCCGGAACGGCATCACGCGCGAGCGATAGGGCTGCGCCGGTTCATCGAAGCGCGCGACCCGCGCCTTCATCCGCCTCACCACCTGCTCGGCCAGCGCATTGGCGTTCACTTTGGCCACGCATTCCTCACCCGGCGGTTCGCCGCCGGTGAGCTTGATGTGGATGAGTTCGTGCAGATGCGTGGCGCTAACATCGCCGAAGGCGCCCGCCAGCAGCATGGCCCCTTCCAGCGGCAATTGAGGGCTGAGCAGCAGCTCCATCTGCTTGTGGCCGGGCACGCGTCCGGTTTTGTAGTCGAGGATCGAAGCGCCGCCGTCCGGGAAAATATCGATCCGGTCGGCTCTGCCGCGCAGCGTGAATTTTTCAGCCGCCGGAATTTCCAGGCTGCCTTTGACTTCGGCGCAGCTCCTCGCAATGTGCCGCCGCCGTTCCGCTTCATAGCTCAGGAACCAGCGGGCGGCGCGCCGAAAGCGCGGCTTCCACAGCGTGAGAATGGCAGTGGTGGCGCCGGCCTCATCGAACGCTTCCGCGCCGAAGCGCAGCAGATGCTCCATCGCGTCGGGCGGCAAGGCGGCAGGAAACGCGTTCAGGAATCGCTCCAGCGCGCGGTGAACCGCGATGCCGCGTTCCGGCGGACCGGGTTCCTGATCGATCGGCTTCAGCGGCTTCAAACCCAGGATATGCTTGGCGTAGATCGCGTAGGGATCGCGCAGCCAGGTCTCGATCTCGGTGATGGATAGCGTGCGCGGGCGCACCGCGAGGGGAGGCGTGGGCGCCGGCCGGGGCACGCGGGCTGCGCGCTCGGGCCGGTCCAGGGCGCGCGCCCAGGCGAGCAGATCGTTGCGGCGGTCGAGGGCTGGCGCCAAGCCCAGCCCCGTCGCCAATTGCTTGATGCGCAGCAGCCAGCGCGAGGCCACGGTCGGCGCGCCGTTCTCCTTCAGCGCTCGCGTCAGCAGCACCTCTCGCGATGCTGCCAGCGTGGCAAAATCATGGGCGGCGAGTCCCGTGCGCCGTTCCGGCGCATCCAGTCCGAGCTTTTCGCGCATCGGCCGGGACAGCCAGGGATCGTTGGGGGTTTCGGCCGGCCAGCGCCCTTCGTTG
>Ga0134125_10006055_pt1 | contig 13717 bp, 10 predicted proteins | sample KB31751_FD_96464 | JGI IMG/M metagenome (GOLD analysis project Ga0134125, IMG submission 96464) | Terrestrial soil microbial communities with excess Nitrogen fertilizer from Kellogg Biological Station, Michigan, USA - KB3-175-1 | ecosystem: Environmental > Terrestrial > Soil > Unclassified ... | reverse complement strand
GTGGATTTGCGCAAGGCATCCACTTCACCGCAAATGGAGATCCCGACATCCATTCCGTCCAAGGCCAAGATAAGCGCGCGCGCCAGGCCCTCGTCTGTGGCCACAAGAATCGCATGCATTTTTTGGCTTTCCGCCTCGATCGAGGAAATAGGTTTACCAAAATAAGTTTACCGAAACGCCGAACAGAGCGCGTCTATCCTTCCGGCCATTATCCTCATCCAAAAGTGTTCCCGTAATGCTCCCGATTGAATCCTCATGTTTGCGGCTGGGATGATTTACTTGTGCAAAGTGAGTGCGATACACTTTTGGTACAAAAGCCACCATCACCAGGTATGGCCCGAGGCAAGCGATGCCTGGAACGCAACTTCACTGGCTGCCAGATACGGTCGATTGGGCCGAAGCGGTTCGACATCTCGAAGGCTCCGATGCGAACGCGTGGGACGCTTTCGTCGATCTTGCACGGCACCGTCTCGACTTCATCAAGACGGCCAAGCTCGATAAGCTCGTACAGAATTCCTTTGCGGACACGCCACCTCTTGCGCTGCCGTCCAAACCCGTCCGTCTCGCGGTGCTTGGATCGGCGACCGTGCAGCATTTGTTGCCTGGACTTCGAGTAGGAGCGCTTCGGCGTAACATCTGGTGTTCGATCTATAGCGGCGAGTACGGTCAGTATCGCCAGGATATTCTCGATCCGCGATCTCGCTTGTCGGCTTTCCAGCCGACTTGCATCCTGTTGACGCTCGATGCCCGTCATCTGCTCGGAACTGTTTCCCGCGGCATTGGCACCGACGATGCGACCGACCTCGTCGCACAAGGCGTCGACGATCTGCGGGCACTTTGGCGCCGAGCCAAGGAACGGTTCGGCTGCTCGGTCATTCAGCAAACCGCGTTACCGGTTTTTCCTACGTTGCTCGGCAACAACGAGCACCATCTGTCGACCGCACCGCGCCGCCTCGTCGAGCGCTTCAATCAACGCCTTCGCGAGGCGGCGGATGAAGAAAACGTCGACATACTCGCGCTTGATCTACGCGCTGAAGAAGATGGACTAGATGCATGGTACGACCCCGTGCTCTGGTATCGGGCAAAGCAGGAGATCGCGCTCCAAGCCAGCCCGTTTTTTGGCGATCTCGTCGGCCGGCTGCTTGCGGCGCGTCAGGGGCGTTCTTCCAAGTGTCTTGTCCTGGATTTGGATAACACGCTTTGGGGCGGCGTGATTGGCGACGACGGAATGAGCGGCATCGCGCTTGGACAGGGAAGCGCGCTCGGCGAGGCCTTCGTCGGTTTCCAGGAATACGTACAACAACTGGCGCGACGGGGGATCATTATCGGCGTCTGTTCGAAAAACGATCATGCCACCGCGATCGAGGTGTTCGACTCTCATCCCGAGATGGTCTTGCGTCGCAACGACGTTGCCAGTTTCGTGGCCAATTGGTCGGACAAACCGACGAACCTGCGCCGTATCGCCGAAGAGCTGAATATCGGCCTGGATTCAATGGTTTTTGTCGACGACAACGTATTCGAGCGCAATATCGTTCGTCGCGAGCTGCCGATGGTCGCCGTCCCGGAGCTGCCCGAGGATCCGGCGCTGTTTTCTCGGTGCCTCGCCACCGCAGGCTATTTCGAAGCCACCAGCCTCACGCACGAGGATTTCGAACGGACGGCTCTTTACCAGACGAATGCCGCGCGCGCGAGCCTGCTCGCTTCCACGACGGATCTCGATGCGTATCTACACAGCCTCGAGATGACCCTCGTCTATGGGCCGATTGATGAGCCGGGCATGGCGAGGGTCGTCCAGCTCATCAACAAGACGAACCAATTCAACCTGACGACGAAGCGATACACGGAAGGCGATATTCGCGCCCTTCACGCCGATGGCGATGCAATAGCATTGCAGTTCCGTCTTATCGATAAGTTCGGCGACAATGGGATGATCGCCGTGGTCATCGCCCGACCGATGACCGGCACCGATCAGGATATCCTGATCGATACCTGGCTCATGAGTTGCCGGGTGCTCGGGCGCGGCGTCGAACAGGCCACGCTGAACATCCTCGCAGAACAAGCACGTCAAGCGGGCTTCAAGCGGATTGTCGGCGAATATCGCCCGACACCGAAGAACGACCTCGTCAAGGATCACTTCCACACGCTCGGCTTCGCGTTATTGGAAGCCCGAAAAGACAATAGCTCACTTTGGTCTCTTCAGATCGACGGTTTCACACCGTTCACGCCCGCCATCGAATTGGTGAGAAAATGACTAAGGACGAGATCCGCCAATCGCTGACGGAGGTTTTCCGCGAGGTCTTCGACAACGACGCGCTGGTTTTGCGCGACGAAACCAACGCTGACGACATCGAAGAATGGGATTCGTACATGCACATCAACATCGTCGTCGCCACGGAAATGCGTTTCGGCATCAAGTTTCAGACCGCCGAAATCGAGGCGTTGAGGAACGTCGGGGAATTCGTGGATTTGATTTACCGCAAATCGCAATAGGCCTTGACTGAACGGCCGACTGGCCGACCGCAAGCAAGGGTCGATACATGTTGTTCAATTCACCTATTTTTCTGTTCGCGTTCTTGCCCACGGTCTTGCTGGGTTATTATGTGCTCGGGCAAAGGAATGCGCGGGCTGCCGTCCTATGGCTTACAGCTTCGTCTTTCGTCTTTTACGGTTGGTGGAATCCTGCATTCGTCCTGATCCTCGCCGGCTCGATTCTCTTTAACTTCACAGTGAGCGTCTTACTTCACGCTAGCGCTGATCGGCGGCGGCGGCGAAATCTTGTGCTTGCCTTCGGCGTCGCGACGGATCTTCTCGTTCTCTTTTATTACAAATATCTGGCTTATCTGATCGGTGTCGTTGCCGGCCTCGGTCTTACCTCGGCAACGCCGCCCTCGATCCTTCTGCCGCTTGGCCTTTCCTTCTTCACCTTTACCCAGATCGGCTTTTTGATCGACTGCGCGCAGGGGGAGGCCCATGAGCGGGGCTTTATCGAATACCTCCTGTTCGTCAGTTTCTTCCCGCATCTGATCGCAGGCCCGATCTTGCATCATCGCGAGATCATGCCGCAATTCGCTCGCCCGGAGCTTTGCCAGTTCCGGTGGGCGTCCCTAGCGACCGGTAGCGCGATATTCTTTTTAGGGCTTGCAAAGAAAGTCGTCCTTGCGGACTCACTCATCGGGCCTATCGGCAGCGGATTTTCACATCCTGCAGAGCTCGGCGTCACCGACGCGTGGCTCACAGCCGTCGGATATTCGCTGCAGCTCTATTTCGATTTTTCCGCCTATTCGGATATGGCGATCGGGCTGGCCTACATGTTCAATGTACGCTTTCCTCTGAATTTCAATTCGCCGTACAAATCGCGATCGATTATCGAATTCTGGCAGCGTTGGCATATGACGCTCACGCGCTATCTCACACTTTATGTTTACAATCCGCTCGCGATCCACATCGCGCGACGAAGGGCGATGCGGGCGGGGACAAACGCATCAATACCTCGTTCGAAAAAGACACTGTCTGCGTTCGTGCCGTCGATTGTCGTTCCGACCCTGACGACAATGCTGATTGCGGGTATCTGGCACGGTGCGGGTTTGCAGTTTGTGATCTTCGGCCTTCTGCACGGATTTTACCTGGTCGTTAATCACGCCTGGCGCCTGTTTGGCCCCGCGAGATCAAAGGCTGAGAGATCCTGGATCGGATCCTGGAGTACGGCACTTCTGCAAACCTCTCTGACATACATGGCCGTCATTGTCGCCGATATCTTCTTTCGCGCGACATCGGCGGCGAATGGGGTCGCGCTCCTTAGTGGAATGCTCGGCTTCGGATCAGGGCTCGCGGATAGCCTCTGGACGGACAAGAATCTCGTAACCCTCGTGCTGTGCGGACTGATCGCTTTTTGCGCTCCCAACGTATACCAGCTGATGCGGGGCTATGAGGTCGCACTTGGCCAGCCTAAGCCGGTGGGCGACCTCATGCCCCGATGGCGGCCATCGCCAGCTTGGGCGGTCGGCATGGGCATCGTCGCCGCTTTTGCTATCGCGAACCTGTGGAACGTTAGCGAATTCATCTATTTCCAATTTTGAGCCGGCCATCGATGAGCGACCGCAGATCCCTTCTTTACGTGCTCACAAGCGGGACCGTCGTGCTGCTGCTTCTGGCAGTCGTTCTCGGGCTGAACATGCTTGTCGATCCGTTGTGGTTCTTTGGCGGAGACAAACTTGCGCCGAGAAATTTCGCTTTCGACGAGCGGACCGCTCGTGCGGCTCGCTTTGCGTCGGCGGATAAGGATTACGATTGCTATATCTTTGGCGCGTCGCGCGTATCACTGATGAACGAGAATCGCTTTGTCGGGCACAAATGCTTCATGTTCTCGTTCGCAGCGGCAACCCCGCGCGAGCTGGTTGCGTTCGCGGAATATGCCAAGGCGTTTGAATCGCGCGAGCCGCGTTTGGTGATCGTTGGAATCGATGATTTCGACTTTATCGATCAAGCCGATTCGTTTGACGTTCCGTCCTTTGTTGCCGACAAGAAGCTGCCGAGCTTCTGGGATTTCTATCTTTCCGCGCGCGTCGCCACCTGGTCGGTCAAGACCCTCTTGGATCAATCTCCTCTTGAGCGCTACTACGATGCGGATTTGACTGGGCAGGTACGCGCTACGGCTCGAAGCTTTCAGGCGCCTCGTCTCACGCTGCCCCCCGGACAACACTGGCATTTTAGCGACACGAATGTTGGCGTATACGCCGAGTTTCGCCGGATTTTCCCGAATGCTCGCCTGGTCGCGTATGTAACCCCAATAGCAAGCAGCCGGGTCCTCGCCTATCGACACGATGGTATTTTGCCCGATTATTTGCGTGCGATTGTCGACACGGCGAAGCACTTCGACGAGGCTTACGATTTTTCCATTCCGTCGGCCGTCACGACGAATCCAGCGCTCACCTATGATGGCTCTCATTTTTACCCGAGCGTGGGCGATCAGATCGCTGCGGCAATCCAATCGCACGATGGCGGCTTCGGCGTGAGAATAGACGGCCTTACCACGAACCAGTTGCAAGCCCTCTACGCGACAAGGATCGAAGGTCTGCCGAGCTTGGGGCCGGCGGCGTTTCACAAACTTGTCGACACGGCTCAAGTGCACCGATGATGCTGGCGACGAGAACCTTTTCCCAAGCCGATCAGATTGCATTCGCCACATATTCGGGCGACTGGAATCCGATTCACGTCGATCCTGTTTATGCGCGGCGAACGCAGATTGGTCGCCAGGTTGTCCACGGAGTGAATGCGCTTCTGTGGACACTCAATGCGTTCGCAAGCTCGTCCGGCAAGCTCACGGCGTTTCGTCATTTGAAAGTCGACTTTCAAAAGCCGATTTACGTAGATGAGCCGGTCGTCGCGGCCATCATCGATTCTCCCGCGCGAAGCACGGAGATGCGCACAGTTAAGATCGGCTTATACGCCGGTGAGATACACCTGGCGACGATAGCCCTTGGTTCGTCGATCCCACTGCCGAATGCTGCCGCTGTATATTGTCCGCCGAACATTCCCACCGCAAATTCCAGCGAGCCCGTCGTTCTGGACATTGGCGACGTCCGCGAGCGGGTTGGGATTGTCGAGCCTGCTACCTCATCCCTGGTATTTGAGGACAAGTATCCTCATGCGGCCGCCTGGCTCGGCGCCGGGCGCCTTCGCGGCATCGCCACACTTTCGCGCCTTGTTGGAATGGAATGCCCAGGGCTTCACTCGCTCTTTATGGGCGCTCAGCTGGCCCTTCTGGAGGATGATCGTTGCGATCATATGCGTTTTGCGGTGCAGGAGGTAGACGATCGCTTTCGGCTGATCCGCATGGGCATCGAGGGCGCAGGTCTCCGCGGCGTGGTTACGGCGCGGGTCCGGACGAAGCCCGTTGTTCAACCCACACTGGCTGATCTCGGCCAGTGCGTGACCCCGAGCGAATTTTCCGGCCAAACCCCGCTCATTATTGGGGGATCGCGTGGACTGGGCGAGCTCACGGCTAAAATCTGTGCCGCGGGAGGTGGCCGTCCTGTCATTACATATTTCAAGGGCGAAGATGATGCGCGCCGCATTGCCGAAGAAATCGTCAGAGGTGGCGGCGATTGTTCGATTATCCGGTATGACGTGAGGCTGAAGGCAGCACCTCAGCTCGAGCAACTCTCGGTCTTGCCGCGAGAGGTATATTATTTTCCGACGAGTATGATCGCACGACGCAAGCGCGATCTCTTCGAGGCAGACCTCTTCGACGAATTCCTCCAGACCTATGTGACGGGCTTTTACGACCTCTGTCGGGCGCTGCGCGGATCCTGCTCGCAAGACTTGTCGGTGTTCTATCCGTCGACGAGCTACGCCGACGAGCGTCCACGGGATATGACGGAATATGTCATGGCAAAGATCGCCGGCGAAGTTCTGTGCGCCGATCTCATACGGCGCGATCGCGGCCTCAAGATCCTGGTGCGCCGCTTACCGCCACTTTTGACAGATCAAACAGCGGGGCTTCCCAATGTGGGATCTTCGTCACAAGCGGTCGAGGCCGCTCTGTCGATCGTCCGCGATATGGTGCGAATGAATGGTGCGGCGGCCGATGTGATCTGACGTTGCCGTATCGGGTGCCATGCTAATTTCCGCGAGAATATCGCGCAGGCTATTGCGAGCAGCGTGAAACCGGTCTTGCGCGCTTGTCCGTGCCACTAAAGAGGCAGCTGCCAGCTTTGCCGGGTCATTCGCCCACTCGAGGAGCCGGGGCACACTCGCATCGATAAATTCGGACTCCGGGAAAACGCTTCCAGCGGCCGTCGGCACCTCGTCCGATATACAACCGCGGTCCGTAGCAATGACCGGCTTACCCGCTCTCAATGCTTCCAATACGACAAGCGGCTCCGCTTCATTTACATAGCGTGTTGGGAACACGAAGACATCGATCTCATCGAAGAAGCGCGCTTTGGCCGGCCCAAGAAGACTTCCGCGATAATCGAAGGCATCGCCGAACTCCCGGATCGCACAGCCTATTAATAGCTTAACAGAGTCACTGACGATCGGGCCTCCAACGATGAGCTCAATCGATGGGCTTTCTCGCCGCAGCCTTCTGAACAGCTCGATCACCGTATCGATGCCCTTTTCCGGAACGAGATTGCTCAGAAAACCTATTCGGAAGGCGCCGGTTCGTTCGGAGTGATTGGTATCGAACGGTTCCATAAAAGCGGCATTCGAAACGATCTTGACGTGCTCAATTCCCGCGTATTGCCGTTTTAACGAAGTCCCCATGCATGGGCAGAGGCAAATGTGGACGGCATCACGGCCGGCAAGATAGATGAACACCGCCGTTAGCGAGTTCCGGCGATTGATGTAAGAGAAGACATGATGATGGATGAACAGGCGGTAGTGGAACAAACGCGCTACGGTTGCAAAAGCGATGTCATAAAAAACACCGGCTCCGCCCGCGGCTGCAAGATAAAGACAATCATGGTCACCATGTCGGCGCCATACCAGAGCACTCACACCTCTGCTCACGCGCCACAGACGCAGCAGGTGATACCGCCACGTCTTCTCCAGACTATCGGGTGAGATGGCGATGACGCGCACGTCCGCCGTCGCCTTCAGAAGGTCGGCCATCAGTCTGGTAATGACCGCACAGCCATGTGTGGGCGGCGGAATAGGTCCAACGACGAAGGTTTTCTCATTCATCGTGGACATTCATCAGCGACCGCGGCGGGGTTGTCTGTCACCGCATCACAAATCTCACCGGAGATCATGCGCGAAACGGAAGCCGCAAACAGGCTCGCATCTGCCAAACGGGCAAGGCGGCGGGATGCCTCGCACTGCCGTCTCCAGAGATCCACGTTTGCGCCAAGCTCATGCATGTACTCGGCGAGGCCAGCGGGATTGTCCGGCTCATAAATGTAGCCGTTGACACCTGACCTGACCAAGAGATCACGCGCGCCGACATTCATAGAACAGAGTATCGGCAAGCTCATGGCGACAGCCTCGTTTATCACGAGCCCCCATTGCTCTTCGGTACTCGGGAGGATGAGCGCTAATGTCGAACCGAGGATACGTGCAACCTCCGGCGTTTGGACAAAGCCGCAAAATTTTATCTTGTCACCGAGCGATTCTGCTTGCCGGCGCAGTACCTCCTCGCACTCTCCGGATCCGCATATATAGAGATCCCTCGCACCAGCACCGAGCATCTTGGCATATCGCGTATAAGCATCGATCGCCATTGCAATGTTTTTTTTCGGAACAAGCCGTGCGACGATAGTGAAGTGCCTCTCTTCGAAGGGCGTCCCGTCCGGGGCCGGCAGCGTGCCGGAGTAAGCGCGAATCCTGTCAATCGAGACGGCGTCGTATCCGAGGTGAATACGAGCGGGCTTGAAACCGAGGAACCGGAGATAGTCTGCGTTGCGGGCTCCGGCAACGAGGGCGCCGTGATATGGCAGAATGTATGCGGTCTTGAGGAGCTCCCGCCACAAGATGCGGGGCTTATCGTCGAATTTTGAATCGCTCATGATGTAAACGCGGCGACCCAAGAGGCGCAGAATTGTCGCCACGAGTAAAGTTTCGCGGCGGTTGTAATTGCAAAGAAAGATATGTCGGGCGCGAAAATAAACGCATGCGCGAAGAATCGCTTTGGCGAGCGTCAAGGTTCGAACCGAATTACGCGATACAGCGGGAAACAGCGTGACCCGTTCGGCTCCGTCGATTTGTTGAATCTTGTTCCAATCATACATGACGCTCGATCCGCCGATTTCGATGCCGACCACCCGATAGTTTCCGGATAGCGCTCGACCGACAGCCTCCAAGCGATCGCCGTGGTACGGCCCGAAATTTTCCCAAACAAACGCGATGGAATCTTGTGCGGGAAAAGTCATGAGGAGCCCATTATCCTCTGTCGGGGATACCGGTGCTTTGGCGATCCCTTCGGCCGATCAAGACCGCCGGATCAGAGCTTGCGAACATGGGCAAGCTCAGCAGCCTGATTAGACCGCGCCAGATAAAAATTGGGCTGAGCACGAAGAGAGAGAACTTCGCGATGGAAATATCGCCATCGCGAAACCACTGGATAGATAGAGGCAAAAAGAGGCAGTACGTCAAAACTCGGATATTGGTTGCCGCACCGCGCCAGTACCACCGATGCACCACCGCCAGAATATAGCCGACGATCGTCATTATGATCGCGACCCCGATCCACCCCAGGCTGACCCAGCCCATCCCTACAAGGGAATAAGTCCAGCCGACGAAATTGCCGTAGTCGTTCACGCTGAGCAGTTGTACGGGGGATCCTATTGGCTTATCGGGCCAGAGCACACGCGGTATAGGCTCTGTAAAGAGCTGCAAGAAATCGCTGAAGTAGCCGTAGGTATCCGTCTTGTCCGGGACGATATCAACGAGATAGGTGAGGAACTCGAAATTTGCGAAGTCCGGATTGTCCTGGCGCTCTATCCAGCTCTGCTGGGAAAGCAAGTTGATTACGGGTGTTTCTTTCCCGGTTAGCCAACTTCGGAATGCGTCGCGTTCCTGCCCGATCGTTTGGAAGGTGATGTAAACCGGAATTGCCGAAACCAATAAAAGGATTGAAGGCCAGCGGCGGCGCTGAGAGGCGACATACAGAAGGCCCAATGACAGAACCGTAAGGATGATCGTCCAGCGCGCCTCACCGACATAGGCGCGATCAAGGAGATAACACATCAGCGGGATAAACGCCCATGGCCGAAAGCGCTTGGCCCAAATCAACATAAGACAAATCGTACCGATAAACACTTGCACGCCGAGGAAATAGCCATTGCCATTTTCGTGGACGGTCGCGCCGGTTGTTGGATCGGTGCGCATCTGTATCAACGCCGGATTCGCACCGGCATTCATGAAATCCGTCGCAGCTGAATAAACAGCCAGGGGCAACGCGAAGAGAAGCAGAATTGTAAACGCTTGGCTTTCAATTTTGTTGAAGCCAACCGGCACCGGCCGATCAAACTTGGGTGCAGCCGGGGCCAGAACGCAGGTGGCCGCCCACATAAAAAGCAGTGCGACAAATGTCAAAATGATCGTGAACTCGATTTCTTCCTCGGTTGGATAGAACGCCATCAGATAGTAGATGTGCTGGAAGTCGAACATCCGTCCAATGATTGGCCGAATGACGAATACCAAGCCGTGAAAGAAGAGATACCAGGTGAACGGATGAAACATCGACGCGCGCTGGCTGCGCGTGAATAGCCACACGATGCCCAGCCATAAGACCAGTTGAACAAAGAGCAGGATGGGTATCATGCCGCAACCAGCTCTCTAACGCTTTGTCGATAGCGCTTCCACGTACGTTCCTCCCGAATATCCCAAGACGCGTCTTGCCATTCCCGAAGACGGTCGGGATTGGCCACGACGTCGATAATCGATTTACGCAAGCAATCAGGGCTGACCTCTTCTAACACGAGGCCATTGCGATGCTCGCGTACCCCATCACCACAATTCGCGGACTGAATGATACCGAGACCAGCCGCGACGGCTTCGTAAAGAACAATGCCGCCGCCTTCGAACAAACTGGGAAAGATGAAACAGTCCGCGGACACGAAATGCTGAACGACCTCTTTTCGTGGGAGAGATCCTATATGCGTAACGCGGTCACGAAACGGGCGAAATGTTTTCTCTGGTATCTCCAGAGGCCCGACGATCGTCAAGCGCGCGGCATCCCCGGGAATATCGGCGAAGGCTTGGAGAAGCGTGGCGATTCCTTTGCGAGGGCCCGCCGAACCGACGAAAAGAAACTCGATTGGTCGCCCAGCGAGCGGTTTCCGTCGAGGCTGGGTTGTCGGGAATAGCGTTTCATCGAAGCCATAGGGGACGATGGCAATCTTATGTCGGTCGCAGCCATTTTCTATCAGGGTTTGCGCACAAAAATCGCATCCCGTGACGACCAAATCGGCAAGCGCGAGCTCTTCATTCTGCAACGCGAAATCGTCTTCCGAGAAAGGCGAAAAGCTCTTCAAAAAAAAGTCGGGATTCTTTTCGCGTTCGGTGGACATGACTCGATCGAGGGACGCGCAATGACCAATCGTCTGATCGAGAACGCAGCGTATGTTGCGGCGCTTTGCCCAGCGAAAAACATCGAGGGACGAGGTGTTGTAGCCCCAGACGGTATCGACTGCCTCGCGTTCCATGAGCTTTGTAGCGAGCACAGCGAAACTGCGGTTGCCGCATCGGTTCGCCCAGCGCGCAAGCTTCGCTTGGCCAATTCTACGGGCAGCGGTTTCAGACCATTCCCAAATGCCGAGTTGGCGGACGTTGGAGCTCTCAAGCGCGGGAAGGTGGCGCCGCGTGAACTCACGATGCAGGCGGGCGGACAATGGCTCTGGAACGAGCTTTTCGAGCTTATATGGCCAACGGTTTGGATCGTAAAACGCGGAAGTGGCGTACCAGGCAAGACTGTCGGATTCCTGGAACGCTAGCGCGGTCTGCCAGGAATGCTGCGTGCCCGGATGGAATACCCCAACTCTCGAAGTCATCGCCTGAATTTCACTAGCGGGATTAGATCGACCTCGGAGATAGTAAGCGAGGACTGCTGCTTCTAGCTATTGACCGAACGGCTAGTCCGAATGAGAGGGGTCTCCTTGGCACGACGCAATCGGCTAGGCATCGATTTTCTTGTGCTCCTCGCCGGACAGGCGATGATGGTTTTGCAAGGCATCATCGTATTGCCGTTCGTCATCAAGCTCGCTGGCGAAGCGACCTACGGAGCCTATGTCTTGCTCTTGTCGCTCGTGGGGTGGCTCTTTAGCCTTCTGGGGTGCGGAATACCGTACCGGTATCAGCGAAGTCTCGTATCGACGGCCTCGTTCAAGGAACGACGGGAGCTTTTCGAGCCGCAATTCACTTTTCAGATCGTAGTCGTCGCCGGTATCTCGGCGGCAGCGATACTCGTCGGCAACCGGTTCGAGACATGGCTGTTCGGCGGCGCCGCTTACTTTTCTGTTTGGTTGTTTGTCATCTACCTGTTTGTGCGTTTGGCCAACAAGCAAGGCCTCGACTATTTTCAATATACACAGCGCTTCCTACCCTTCAGTCTAACCCTTTCGGGTAATCCCTATTTGTTCGTCGCTCTGCTGGCACTTGTGGCCTTCGGACATAAACATCTCACGCTCGACACCCTCCTCACTTTGCAAATTGTTTCGACGGCGGCGATTTCGCTGCCCATCCTATCGATATTGGTCCGGGAAATCGGCATTCCGAGGCTGCGTCTGCCATTGGGGTTGCTGATCTCCGACACAAAGCTCGGCTTGCCTCTCATGCTCGAGTTGACGATCGATTTCCTGCTGCGCAGCAGTGATCGGTATCTGATCCTCGCCTTCCTTTCAGTGGCCGATGTCGGGATGTACCAGCCCGCCTATACAGTCGGCTCGCTCGCGATCTTTTTCGTCACGCTTACAGAAACGATACTGGTCCCGACGCTCTCTCGGCTCGTCGATGAAGCACAGCAGGAAGTTGCCGAAAATCTAACCACGATGATCCTTCGATTATTTGTCATCGTGGGAGTGCCGATGGTTGTCGGTTCCCTTCTCATGGGCCCCTCTATTGTCGGGATACTCACCACCCCGACGATTGGCCTTGCAAGCGCATGGGTAACTCCCCTCATTGCGCTCGCGACAGTTTTCTATGGCATCGCCCGGCTGGCCAGCACGGTCGCTTACGTATTACGTCGGACAATGCTGATCCTCTGGGCAAATCTCGCGGGTGCCGGCGTTACGATTGGCCTCAATCTCATTCTGCTTCCATTGCTTCACAGTATTACGGCTTCCGGCTTTGCCGCGGCGGCAGGTCAACTCGTGAACTGCCTTTACGTGCTTCTGGCGCTTCGGTCTGTCTGGCGATTTCCTGTCGATTTGTCGACCGCCATCCGGTGTTGCGGTGCGGCGGGCGTTATGGCCGGGGTGCTGCTGGACTTGGGTTTACAGCCTGGTTACGTGTCCTCTAGTGGCGTCGCTTCGCTAGCTCTCGACCTTGCCCTTGCGATCCCCGCCTATTTCGGAGCGCTCTTGCTACTCGGAGGGATTAGACAACGGGATTGGATACAGTTGATGAACTTAGCCTCGAGAAGGTTCGACTAATCTATCGGGACAGGTTAGAAGACCCACATGCAAACGCATTACTGCACCTACTTTGATCATCGATATCTAACGCTCGGCCTCGCGTTGTACGCGTCGATGCAAAGGCATTGTTCGGCGTTTTGCCTATGGGTTTTGTGCCTAACGGATGAGTGCTACGACACGGTCGCGAAATTAGCGCTTCCGCATTTAATTCCTCTTCGCCCGAGTGAACTCGAGGCGTTCGACAAAGAGCTTCTCGACAGCAAGGAAAACCGTCCAGAGATCGAATATTATTTTACCTGCACGCCCGCCTTGATGCGGTGGATATTCGCGCGCAGGCCCGACATCGATGTGCTTACCTATCTGGATTCCGACCTATTTTTCTTCAAAGATCCCGCGCCGTTGTTCGTCGACTTTCGTGACCATTCCGTTTTCATCGTACCTCACCGATTTTCTCGGCAGAACCAGCATCTCGCTCGAACCTCGGGCGATTTCAACGTGGGTTGGCTCTCATTGCGCCGAGATCAACACGGATTCGAATGCCTCGAGTGGTGGCGACGGTCTTGCCTGCGATCCTGCGCCAGAACGGACGGTCAATGTGGCGACCAGATGTACCTGAACGAATTTCCGGTCCGATTTTCGAACGT
>Ga0134125_10006053_pt1 | contig 13718 bp, 10 predicted proteins | sample KB31751_FD_96464 | JGI IMG/M metagenome (GOLD analysis project Ga0134125, IMG submission 96464) | Terrestrial soil microbial communities with excess Nitrogen fertilizer from Kellogg Biological Station, Michigan, USA - KB3-175-1 | ecosystem: Environmental > Terrestrial > Soil > Unclassified ... | reverse complement strand
TCGTCCAGAACTTCTATCGCCGAAATATTGGCGTAGTTCTTGATGGGAACGAAAGACAAAAGCAGCTTGCCCTGCGCGTTCGCCTGGACGTGCTGAAAGGCCTTCACTATCTGCTGGTGCAGGCCGGCTTCTTTATACATGTCGAAATTTCGGAGCAGGACTACGCCATTGCAATATACGTCGAAAATCCGGCTGCCCACTCCGCCACCGCCCTGTCCCTTCGGCCCCCAGTAGGATTCGGCGAAATATAGGTTCACGGTATAGTGGCCTTCCGCGACCGGTATCGCATAGCTGAAATTACCGTACCGTTCGCGCCCATAAATCTGCGGATCATATGTCCCATCAACGGTGCCTTGACGCGCCATACCGCGGCCGCCCTGAAAGTAATTGTCGGGCGACCACGTGAGGCCGGCTCGGTCGGTAACCATGGCGTCCTGCGTGATGATGCGGATGGGATGGATGCGGTGAGGAATGCCAGGCACAATCTCGATAGCATTCAGAAACGGTGTGTCCGTTCCCTTCACAAAGGCGAGGTGCAGGAACCCATCAGCGGCGGGCGCTACATCCTTGAAAACCCGAACGTCAGCCGTATTGGGTCCAGCATCGGCGATCACGTCGAATTGCCGCAACAGGGGTGAGCCGTTCAGCTTAATGTCGAACATGCGAACGTTCTCGCCGCCTTCCATCGCGGGCCCGGGAGAATAGGAAGTATCCGCAAAGTACAGCCGTAGCTCGTATACCCCGGGCTTCAGGGGAATTTTGTAGGAAAACTCGCCGGAACGCATGCTTCGAAACAGAAACGGGTCACGGGTCCGGTAAATAAGCTGCCCGGGCGTCTCGCCGGCCCACACGTTTCCTTCGCGATCGCGAACATCGGGCCTGGATGAGCCGCACAAAATACGCACGCCCGCGCCTGCCGGAATGATGGCCGGAATGGCCGGAGCAGTTCGATCGAGAGCGGATGGCGGGGGTGGCTGCGAAGCGCGGCGGAGTCCGTAAACTGTAAGAGCGGCCAGTCCCGCGAGGAGCAACAGCGTAAGCGCGGAAATGATTAATCCGAGCCGCCTGCGGGAAACAAAACGGAGCTGTTCGGGCGAGCGGACGGCCGGAAGTCGTGTCCAGGCAGGCGCAAATTCAGCGGCCGGAACAATCGATTCAGCAGCGGCTTCTTCCGCCTTTTGCCGGATCAAAAACTCCGGCTGATATTGCCCGCTCTGAATGACAATCTCAACTGGCTCTGCCGCTCCTTCCCCTCCGTAATACTCCTTTAACTTCTTCCGCAAGCGGTGCATTTCGACTCGAACAATTGCGTCCGTGCTCTGGTCGAAATCGGGCGGACGGTGAAACACATCCGTCGCGATGATGTATTCCTTTATCGATCCTGCTTCGCCTTGAAGGAATCGGATGCACAGATATTCCAGCAATGCAGCCAGGCGCGGATTCTTTGAGAACGTGACCGACGCCAGTACTGACTGAAGGGCCGAACGCTGGTCCTCAAGCTTCGACCCAGACTGGATGTCGTTTAGAAGATCCACTGGGTGTAGAGTATAACACCGCTGTAACCTTCAGTTTTCAGCCGTTAGTTCCGTTAAATGCTTACTCGTACGTTGTTGAACTACCAGACTTAACTGCCGAATCCTCCAATTTTTCAAGGGAGCTAACGGTCGTAACCTAGCGTTCCTTCCCGGTCACAGGCATACTGTTCCAAAGCTTGAGGTCACCCGTATGCTTCCCAGAACAATATTTTCGATATCATCCTGCTTCAAAACCGCCAGCCGCCTGCTGGCGCTCTCTGCACTTCTGATGGCCTCCGCCTTCCTGGTCTCAGCCCAGACCGGCACGGGAGGCACAATACTCGGAACCGTCACGGACGCGTCCGGCGCCGTTGTTCCTAATGCCAAGGTCACGATCACGAACACGGATACAAACCAATCGCGCCAGGTTACCAGTAACCAGTCGGGCGATTACCTGGTTCCCGACCTTCAGATCGGCCATTACAAGGTTCGCGTTGAAGTGGCAGGATTCAAGGCGGTCGAGCAGACCAATATCACGTTGAGCGTAGGCCAGCGAGCCCGAGTCGACGCGACATTGGAAGTCGGCAGTACCCAGGAAAGTGTGACGGTCGAAGCGACGCCGGTCGCGGTGCAGTCCGAGTCGGGCGAAATCAGCGATGTGATCACCGGTCAGCAGGTTTCGCAGCTTGCCACCAATGGCCGAAGCGTCTACTCTTTGGCCGCTCTCACTGCTGGCGCATCCAGCAACATGTCCGATCTGAATATCCCGACTTCCACGGGCGGAGATGCCGGTGTGAGCTTTAATGGCATGCGCCAGAACCATAATCTCTGGATGATTGACGGGGGTGAAGCTTCGGACCGCGGCGGGGCGGGCGGCATGGATGTGATGCCTTCCATCGATTCAATCGCGGAATTCCGCACGATGACGTCGAACTACAGCGCCGAATTCGGCCTGTCTTCGGCGGGAACCATGACCATGGTCATTAAATCCGGGACCAAGGATTTTCACGCATCCGCCTGGGAGTTCAACCGGAACGACGCTCTGGATGCCGCCAACTTCATTAACAATGCAAACGGCGTAAAGACGCCTAAATTACGGTTCAATACCTACGGCTTCAATGTGGGCGGGCCAGTGTTCATCCCGAAGGTCTACAACAAGGAGCGGGACCGAACCTTCTTCTTCTTCAACATGGAATGGCGCAAACTGATTCAAGGAGGCAATGTAAACACGACGGTCCCTGCGACCGGTGAGTACGGCGGCAATTTCGGTTCAACGCTCATTAAAGTGCCAACGGCCGCTCAGCTAGCTCCCGGTCTTCTGAAAAAGTTCACCAACGCCGGCCTGACACCAGGTCAAGGCTTTCCGAACAACCGGATCCCGACATCTTTACTGGACCCAAATGCGCAGTTGCTTTTGCAAGCGGGCATTTTCCCCGCGGCCAATGGCGGCGGCAGCCAGTTCCTCGGAGGAAGCGATCTACCGACGAATCTGCGGGAAGAAATCGTGCGCATTGACCACCGCTTCTCCGATAAGTTCTCCGTCTTCGGCCATTTCGTAACGGAAGCCGTTGATCAGCGGTATGGCACCACGCAGTGGAGCGGCGATAATGTCCCAACAGTCGGCAATCAGTTCAGTAACCCCGGGTATCACGCCGTTGTCCACGCGACGTATTCCATCACCCCGACTCTGTTGAATGAAGTTGCTTACAACCAGAACGGAAATACACTCGATCTCACCCCGGCCGGCATCTTCAAGCGGCCGGATGGATTGAACATCCCCGAGCTCTTCCCCGGCAACAATCTGAGCCGCATTCCATCCATCTCGCTTGGCCAGCTCGGCACAAACTACGATGTAGGTAGCTGGCCCTGGCACAATAAGGCAGACGATTACCAAGTCCGCGATGACATTTCCTGGGTGAAGGGTTCGCATCAGTTCAAATTCGGCGCAAGCTGGGCGCTCTATAAGAAAATCCAGGATCTGTTCGGGCCGACGCAAGGTTCGTTCAGCTTCAACGGTCAGTACACCGGCAACGATTTTGCGGATTTCCTGCTGGGTCTTTCGAACTCCTACAACGAGCTTGCCGTGCAAGACAAAGGTTACTGGAACAATGTTTCACCGGCTGTCTACTTCCAGGACAACTGGAAGGCCACGTCCCGCCTGACGTTAAATCTCGGCTTACGCTGGGACGGAATACCGCACACCTATGAAGCGAACAACCGCATGTCGAACTTCTATCCAGGCCTGTATAACCCGGCGAATGCTGCTCTTCTTGCCGAGGACAACAACAGCATTCTGCCGTCGAGCCCTGGTCTTGGACCGAGCCCGAATTCGATCCTGAACGGTTATCAGTTTTACTTGAACGGCATCGGGATCGCAGGCAAGAACGGAATTCCCAAGGGCCTGGTCAAAGATTCCTGGCTCGATTTCGGCCCGCGCATTGGTTTCGCTTACGATCTGACGGGCGGTGGCAAGACTGTACTTCGCGGCGGCTTCGGCATCATGTATGAACGCATTCAGGGCAATGACATGTACAATGCCGGACCCAACCAGCCTTTCAGCGCCAGCGTCAACTTCAACAACGTCTCGCTCTCGAACCCGAGCCTCAGCCTGCAGTCCGGCCAAGCCCTCACAGCACCGATTCCCATCGGCAGCATCACTGGCCTCGCTTACACGGATTACAAGAGCCCTTCCAGTTACCAGTACAGCATCGGCGTTCAGCATCAGCTCTCGCCTCAGTCGGTGCTCTCCGTCGCCTACGTCGGCAACCAAAATCGCCATCAGAACGATTACCGCGAGACGAATCTGCCGGATCCAAGCGTGCTGCCCTGCCTGATTGCGGGGAACGCCAGTTGCCCGTACAACACGGTCGTCCCATACCGCGGGTTCCACTCCATCAACATCGCCGAGAATGCGGAAAACGGCCATTACAACGGGCTCCAGATCGAGTTGCGCTCCCGGATTCACGACGCGCTTACACTGCAGGCGGCCTACACGTTCTCCCGCGCGATCGATCCTGCGCCTGGGACCGGCAACCTGGGCGGCGATCTTTCCAGTGTCTCCAACCCGTACGATCGCTCCTACGATTACGGTCCCAGCGGCGGCGACCGCACCCACATTGGTCTGGTGAGCTTTGTTTACGAGCTTCCGTTCTTCCGGACCGCTCAAAATATGTTCACGCGATCTACGCTGGGCGGCTGGGAGGTATCCGGAATCGTAACCATGGAGTCCGGTCTGCCGCTTGCGCTTACGCTGAACGGCTCCCAAAGCAGTAACGGTTTGGCCAACGGGACAAACCGCCCCGATATTAGCGGAAGTATCGGCTATCCTCAGACGGTTTCGGAATTTTTCAACACCTCCGTGTTCTCATCTCCAGCGGTGGGTGCATGGGGCGATCTGAAGAAGAATGCCCTTCGCGGGCCCGGCCGCGATAACTGGAATCTGTCGCTGTTCAAGAGCTTCCTTCTCAGCGAATCGCGCGGCAGCCGCTTCGAGCTACGCGTTGAGACGTTCAACACCTGGAATCACACGCAGTTCAAGGATATTTCGACGGGCGTCAGCTTCGATTCCTCCGGAGCGATCACAAACAACTTCGGCCAGGTTACCGGCGTTTGGGATCCGCGCGTATTCCAACTCGGCGCGAAACTGATTTTCTGATTGGACTATTGCGGGCCGCTGATCTTCATCAGCGGCTCTTCTGTCTGCTTCTGGTGTAACTTTTGGACAGCCGCGAACTCCGCATCCGCTTCGGCCGTTCTGCCTAACTCGCGATAGAGCCGCGCCAAACGGTAATGCGCATCAAAGCTGGCAGGGTCTGCTTTGATCGCTTCGCGGAACTCGGCAATCGCGGCATTACGCTGCTTCGCTTCGGCATACAGAATCCCCAGATCCACGTGAGCGATATGCAGCTCGGGACGCAATCGCGCGGCATCTTTCAGCAATGACACCGCCTCTTGCTTCCGGCCGGCCTTCATGAGCACATCGCCGAGGTACGCGCTGGCCTGCCCGTTCTTGGGGTTGTCCTCTAACTCCCGTCTGAATTCCCGCTCCGCATCGTCGTAGCGCTTTTGCTCCCAATATAAATAGCCGAGGCCGAAGTGCACATCTGGCTGCATGGGAGCCGCTTTCGCTGCTGCTTCAAATTCGCCCGCGGCATCGGCGGTGCGGCGTTGCGCGTCCAGCGCCTCTCCCATCAGCATGTGCGCGGCAACCGAATTCGAATCACGCTGCAGCAATTCCTTGAAGAGGTCCATCGCCTGGTCATACTGGCCCGACCACATGTAGCTCTTGGCAAGCAGGTATGCAAGTTCTGTGTTCTGCGGCTCCGCGGCAGCCAACGGTTTAAGCAGGTCGGCCGCCTCGCGATACTGGCCGAGGCCGAAATGGCTCATCGCCAGCAATGTTTCCGCCTGATCGCTTCGAGACCTTGCATTCTCCTTCTCAAAGGCCGCCAGCGCATCGCGAAATTCTCCCAGCTTGAAATAGGCAAGGCCCAGATTCAGATAGATTCCAGGAAGTGTTGGATCGATCGCGATTGCGCGCTTATAGGCGGGAATAGCTTCGCGATACTTCTCTTGATGTGAGAGGCTTACTCCCAGCTTGGCCTGCGCCAGGGCCTCGGCATTGTGTTGCTGGGCATCACAAGCGAGCCCGAGCGCAAGCAACAGGACAGTGACTTTCACATTTATGGAGCGGTTGCCTTCTTATGCGCCAATCGGCTGCACGCGTCCGGCGTGTGCAGCATCTTGATGGCATCTCCGCCCGATTCGATAGTATCGATCCGTCCCTCACTGTTGATGACGAACGTGACCCGGCCCGCGATGGCGTACTTCGGAATAAAGACGCCGTATTCCTGGGACACTTTCCGGTCGACGAAATCGCTCAATAGCGGGAACGATAAACCCAATTGTTCAGCAAATGCCTTTTGCGAGGGTGTGTTATCGGTGCTTATGCCGAACACCTTCGCGCCGGTCTCCTGGAACTTTTGCATACCAGCCTGGTACGCTTTCATCTCGGCGGTTCAACCGCCTGTGAACGCCGCTGGAAAGAAGGCCAGAACGATGGTGCTCTTGCCGAGGTAATCAGCCAGATGGATCGTTCCTCCATCAGTAGAGGGAAGAGTGAAATCCGGGACTTTGTCGCCGACTTTCAGGGTACTGGAAGGCGGAGCCTGCGCAAGCAAGCTGACGCCAAGTGCGCCCGCAATCGCGAGCCGCCTGCTAAAAAGCATAATTCTCCTTGCAAATTGACGGTAACACGAATGGGTCGATGATTGCCCGGGGTGTGCCGGCGCGGGAGAATCGAAATATGAAAGTACCACCGGGTCCGCGCGGGCTTGAGGTATTTGGCTTTTTCGGCGGAAACGGATCCGGCGGAGTCATCGGGTTCCTGGAGCGCACTGCACGCCGCTACGGACCCATCTCATCGTTCCGCATTTTGCATAAGCGCCTTTACCTGGTGGACGATGCGGAGCTGATCAAGGACATTCTCGTCACCCGCCAGCACAGCTTCGAACGCGACTCCGGTGCAAACCTCCTTCGCGAGCTGATCGGCGATGCGCTGCTGACACGCGAAGAACCGCGGCACCGGGAGCGCCGACGCATGCTGCAGCCTGCATTTCACAAGGAGCAGATTGCATCGTATGCGCGCATCATGACGCGCGAATCAGGGCGCCTTGCCCACGAGTGGACGGACGGCTTGGTTGTGGACATTCGCAAGCAGATGCGGGGTCTGACCTTGGCAATTATCGGTGCAGCCATGTTCGGAGCCGATTTCCGCGGAAGCGCGGATGCAGTGGCAAACGTGCTTCAGCGCGTCGCCCGGCGGTCGAGATGGCTCGCTCCGGCGTTCGCATTTATTGAGCCGCTGGTTGTGGCCTATCGCAAGACCTTTCCTCATGCCCCGAGCCTTTTTTTTCGAAGCGAACGAAAGGAACTGGAACGGATCGTCGCACCAGTTATCGAACAGCGCCGCCGATCGGACGGCAAGGACATGCTTTCGTTATTGCTCAATGAACAAAATGAGGAAGGCGGCAGCTTGAGCGCGGAAGACGTGAAGAACGAAATTGTTACCTTCGTCCTTGCCGGTCACGAGACTACGGCCACAGCCTTGACCTGGAGCTGGTATTTGTTGGCGCACCATCCGGAAGCGGAGCGGCGTCTGCACGCGGAGTTGTCTGAGGTTTTGGGGGAACGCGAACCAACGCTGGACGATGTGCCTCGACTGCCATACATGAACATGGTTTTCCAGGAAGCCCTGCGCCTTTATCCGCCCGCCCTGGCTTTTGCGCGGCGTACTAAGGAGCGGCTCGATCTCGGCGGATATACCATCCCAAAAGGCGCGAGCGTGTTTCTCAGCCCCTACATTACGCAGCGTAACGGACAATATTTCGAGCGCCCCGATGAATTCCTCCCGGAACGATGGATTGCAAACGCAGCGCCCAAGTTCGCCTATTTCCCTTTTGGCGGTGGAGCGAAGATGTGCATCGGCGAACCATTCGCCAGGTTGGAAGGTGTCCTGGCGCTCGCAACACTGGCTAGGCGCTGGAAGCTCGAAGAAGTTAGTAATTTACCCGTTGCATTCGGCCAGGGATTCCTGCTGAACCCAAACAAACCGATCCTGCTGCGAGTAAGATGGCGGACAGGTACTAACTCGCAAATGTACCTGAGCGATGTAACAACCGCCAGTTAGCCGGCATCCATTGTACGCTTGAGTGCCGCGCACGGACCTTTGGAGCCGCTCGTAATAACACCGTTCACAGCCGGTTCAACGGTAATGTTCCGGACGCGCGCGGTCAGGTGGATCTCACCCGCCGCAGTCTTCGTGCTGGCCGCTGGAGCTACTTTCACAGCCGTTTTAGTGCGCGAACTGCCGCCTCAAGCGCAAGAAACGGCTCAATCGGAACTTACCGCTTCCGCGCCTGCTTCGGACTTGGGATTGCGCGTGGATTCGGATGGCGACCGGCTGTCCTTAAGCTGGAACCGGCGCAATCCGCTCGTTTTGTCCGCAACCGGAGGAAGTCTGCTGATTGAAGATGGTTCCCAGCATCGTGAAATTCACCTGGACTCAAGCCAGATAGCCGACGGGTCGGTATCGTACAGGCCCATCTCAAGTGATGTTACCTTCCGCTTGAAGGTGATAGGTAAGGAACAATCAGCCACCGGCAGCATGCGTGTGCTAGACGGCGTCAGCGCCCCAAGTCCAAAGGCGACCGCCGCTTTGGGCGTCATTCGCCCGAAAGTTACTAGTGCGTTAGCTCAGGAAGACTTCTTATCGAAGACCAGCGTCTCCGAATTCTCAACCGGCTCAAGGTGAGTGAGCTTCACGGTCAATGTGTTGCCGTCAGGCGCGAGTTCAAGACGCCATTGCGTCACGGAATCCTCCTTCGGGCCATCGGTTTTGAGAATTACCAGAGCCGTGCCGTCGTACCACAACGATACCTTCGCCTTATGGCCGTTTTCGTCGAAATCACATTGCGTGCCGACCGTATCGCAAGTGAACTTCGAAGTAACATTTTTCCCGCCCCTCTCCTGGACCACCCGGTTGAAATCGATTTTGCCGGAAGCATCCTGGATTGTGTACGTAACTGAATTTGCGTCTTTAGCTTGACTCTTCGCCGAGTCGAGCTGCCAGGTTCCGCTGAAATTCGGCTGAGCATCGTCGGCGGCGTATAAAGAAAACGAAAACGTTGACGCCGCAAGTACTGCCAGCGCCAAGTGGGTGTAGCGCATGCAACCTCCTTTGAGCGGCTCCCGGCGGTTGTGCCGGGGGTCGATGGATGTTCTTTCCTGCTTCAACTATAACTAAAAGCAATCATTCCGAAAATCCCGAAAGTACCCGAAGATCCCTTCGCAAAGACACTAGTGAACTTCACCAGTTTCGGCTTTGCTCTGCGAGTTAGGCTGCCAAATGTGCGGGCATCACAGCACAATCCGTGCATCCCCTTCGCGCCGCGTGACCCGCTGGCGATCCAGGTATTCCAGCAGCGGTATCGCGTATTTTCGCGACACCTGCATCCAGTCCTTAAACTCGGGCACCGAAAACCGCCTGCCTTTATGCGCCGCCAGCGATCTACGCATTTGTGCAATCGCGTCCGCACGAAAAATGAGATCCTCTGAGACGCGCACCAGGCGCTGCTTCTTAACCAGGATTTCTATCAAATACCGGCTCTTCTTGAAATCGAGACCGGATGCCTTCAGCCCTTCGGCAAGCGGCGGGGGTTGAAAGCCCGCCGCTCGGAAAACCTGTTCCATGCTGGAGAGCGCCCGCGCTTCCCCATCCGTAAACTGCGCCTGATGCGACGCGAGCGCAATCACGTCGCCCTGTATCCGGATGTCCGGCAATCCTTCGAATACAGCATTTGCCAGATTTGCGTCCAATCCTAACCGCGCCGCCGCAATAGGCGCGCCTGGCGTCGAAGGATTCTTCTCGTGAAATCGCTTGAGCCATTCCAGCAGATTTTCGCGCTTTTGCCGGATCCACAGCTTCGTCACCACTCGCTGGCCTGTCTCGACAAACACCAATTCACCGTTCTCCAGCACCAGCGATTTAATCGATTCTGGCGTCGCCCCGGTGGAGCTGACCAGCTCCGAAAGGCGGCGTCCTATGCCGCTCTCTTCCACCAGAAACTGGACGCGGCGCGCCAGATCCGCCGGGATCAGCGACTCCAGACGGTGCACTGTCTTGGCACGGCTGAGCCGCTTTGGAGGAAATGCATCGAGAATGCATCCTCCCGCCACCGTCTGTGGAGGCGATGGACGTCGTAACACAAATCGGTCACCCGGAACCGCTATCACCGGGCCCGAAAGCCAAAGCCGCGCCAGCGAGTCTGCGCCCTTTGCGTCACGCCCAAGCACTTTCAGCGCACTGGATAGCTCCGCTGTTCCGCTGTGGAACAGAAACTGTGCGCGGCGGTCCGGAATCTCATCGCTCCCCAGCCAGTTCACCTGAACATCTATGACGGTAGCTGGCTCGAACGTGTCCGGCCGCATGAGAACGAATCCGCGCTCAATCTCCCGGTGATCAATGCCGGCAAGGTTGACTGCAGTGCGTTGGCCGGCCCTCGAAACCTCTACCGGCTTGCCATGTACTTGCAGCGCCCGGATACGAGCCGTCTGTTTTGTAGGGTGGATCTCGACCAAATCGCCAGTGCGTAGTTGCCCGCTCCACAGTGTGCCGGTTACGACCGTTCCGAACCCCTTCAATGCGAAGCTGCGATCCAGCGGCAGCCGGGGCAGACCCGTATCATCGCGGGGCGCATTCCGGCTTGCCAGGTTCGAAAGCTCAGCCCCAAGCTGCGTTATTCCTTCGCCGGTCACTGCACTCACCGGAACAACAGGAGCATGCTCCAGAAAGGAGGCGGCGCACAATATCTTAACGGCTTCCGTCGCGGCAGCTTTCTGCTCCGGGCTCGCGATATCGATCTTTGTGAGTGCGATAACGCCTTGCTTGATTCCGAGTAGGCGGCATATCTCAAAATGCTCGCGCGTTTGCGGCTTTACGCCTTCATCAGCCGCCACCACCAGGACAACCGCCTCGATCCCGGCCGCTCCAGCCAGCATATTCTTAATGAAGCGTTCGTGCCCCGGCACGTCGATGAAGCTGATCGCTCTTCCACCGGAAAAAATCGCGTGCGCGAAACCCAGATCAATGGAGATGCCGCGGATTTTCTCTTGCGCCAGCCGGTCCGTATCCATCCCGGTCAGTGCGCGGACCAGCGCGGTCTTTCCATGGTCGATGTGTCCTGCCGTCCCCACCACCATTCCAGAAGTCCGCGCGGAGCTATCTGACATGCTGAGATCTGTAATCTATCGTCGCATTCCAATGGATACGCGAGCGTCAGGATACTTTATATGACAGGCAATCGTCTGGAAGAGGTCCGCCGCCGCCACGCGCGCGCGGAAGAGGGTGGTGGATCGGAGCGAAAGGCGCGCCAGCACAGGGAAGGCAAGCTCTCGGCGCGCGAACGTATAGAACTGCTTCTTGATGAGCGCTCGTTCGAAGAATTGGACAAGCTGGTGCGCCACCGAAGCCACAACTTCGGCATGCAGAACAGCATCATTGAGGGCGACGGCTTCATTACCGGTCATGGGCTCATCCATGGACGCCAGGTGTTTATCTTCGCCCAGGACTTCACCGTCTTCGGCGGCTCGCTTTCAGAGGCAAACGCTCAGAAAATCGTGAAGGTGATGGATCTGGCCTTAAAAACAGGAGCTCCCATCATTGGCCTGAACGATTCCGGCGGCGCGCGTATACAAGAGGGTGTGGTCTCCCTCGCCGGCTACGCCGACATTTTTCTCCGCAACACGCTCGCCAGCGGAGTGATTCCCCAGATCTCCGCCATCATGGGTCCCTGCGCCGGTGGAGCGGTGTACTCGCCCGCCCTCACCGATTTTGTCTTCATGGTGGATCACACCAGCCATATGTTTGTGACTGGTCCCGACGTCATCAAGACAGTCACGCATGAAGATGTTACGAAAGAAGACCTGGGCGGCGCGGCAACCCACAATTCCGTCAGCGGTGTTGCCCATTTCCTCTCGGCCGGCGATGAGAATTGCCTGCGCGGCATCCGCGAGCTGATGACGTTTTTACCGCAGAATAATCTTGATGGCGTTCCGCGTGTCTCGACCAAAGATCCGGACGACCGCGCCGATCCGGAACTTGACACGCTCATTCCCGAAGAGTCAAACAAGCCCTATGACATGAAGGACGTGATCTGCCGTGTAGTGGACGACCGCTATTTCTTTGAAGTCGCGGAGTTCTTCGCGCGCAACATCGTGGTTGGCTTCGCGCGGATGGCCGGAGAAACTGTCGGAATCGTCGCCAACCAGCCGGCTTATCTCGCCGGTTGCCTGGATATCAATTCGTCCACAAAAGGCGCGCGCTTCGTCCGGTTCTGCGATGCCTTCCAGATCCCGATCCTCACGTTCGAGGACGTTCCAGGCTTCCTGCCTGGAACTGCGCAGGAATTCGGCGGCATTATCCGCCATGGCGCGAAGCTTCTCTATGCTTATGCGGAAGCCACCGTGCCGAAGATCACCATCATTACCCGCAAAGCTTATGGCGGCGCTTATTGCGTGATGGGCTCAAAGCACCTGCGTACCGATATCAATTTCGCTTACCCGACCGCCGAAATTGCAGTCATGGGGCCGGAGGGCGCGGTAAACATCCTTTATCGCCGCGAACTGGCGCACGCGCCAGATCCCGAAGAAAGCCGCCGCGCCAGAATCGACGAGTACCGGAACCGTTTTGCAAACCCCTTCGTCGCTGCCGAACGCGGCTACGTGGATGACGTGATTGAGCCGCATGAGACGCGGCCGAGAGTCATCCGCGCGCTGCGGATGCTCGCAAACAAAACCGACACGATGCCGCGAAAGAAGCACGGCAACATCCCGTTGTAGACGGGTCGTGACTACCGGATTATTTCTTCTTGGCCGCCGATTTCTTTGTGCTCGTGCGGCGCCCGGTACTCTTTTTACTGGCAGTCTTCTTTGATGCGCTTTTTCTGCTCGCGCCGGTCGAGCTCTTTTTCGAAGCGCTCTTTTTAGAGGCTGTCTTCTTCTTCGAGGCGCTCTTCTTGTGCGGATTTGGCGGGATGTTTGCACCCGATCGCCGTGCTTCGCTTAAGCCGATCGCAATCGCCTGCTTGGGATTCTTGACAGTCTTTCCGCTGCGCCCCGATTCAAGCTCGTGGTGTTTGTATTCGTGCATTGTTTTCTGCATTTTGTTGTGCACGATTCTCTTCGATTTCGGGCCTGACCCCGAGGATGTTTTTTTTCCGCTGCTTTTCTTTTTGGTTGGCACTTCAGTCCTCGAATATATTCGTACTGCTCAACTGCTACTCACTGGATGGCAATCCGATAACGAAATGTTTCAATCCAAAGCACATGCCCTCAACAAGGCCAGCGCATCGGGCGTGCGCTGATATCCTGACTACTTAGAGGATCTTATTTGTCTCGCATCGCCGCTGCTTTTCGCAGCTTCTTTTCCATTCTTTTTTCCGGAGTGCTTCCGGAAGATATCGCGGTGGAATTCGGCTTCACAAAAGCCAAGCCGGCTGCTGTTCCGATCCCGGTTGAACAGCCCAAAATAAAAACCAGCGATGGTGCGCTACAGATGCTACATATTCTCCAGCGCGACTCCCGGCTCATCGACTTCCTGATGGAAGACATCACAAGCTATGCAGACGATCAGGTTGGTGCGGCGGT
>Ga0134125_10006050_pt1 | contig 13723 bp, 11 predicted proteins | sample KB31751_FD_96464 | JGI IMG/M metagenome (GOLD analysis project Ga0134125, IMG submission 96464) | Terrestrial soil microbial communities with excess Nitrogen fertilizer from Kellogg Biological Station, Michigan, USA - KB3-175-1 | ecosystem: Environmental > Terrestrial > Soil > Unclassified ... | reverse complement strand
TATGTAGTCGGATCGAATCCTGTGGCGCGCTACAACATCGATCCTGCCGCGCTGAAGAACACCTTTGTCGTGGTGCAGGACATGTTCCTGACCGAAACTGCCACTACCGCTGAAGTCGTGTTGCCCGCGGCCAACGCCTACGAGAAGTCCGGCAGCTTTACCAACACGTTTGGCGATCTACAACTGCTCAAGAAGGCTGGGGATCTGGCGGGCGTTCGCAGCGATTTCGAACTCATCGTTCGTATCGCCGACCGCATGGGTGCTGACATTCGCAAGCTCGTTCCCTTCGGCAAAGGCGTACGTGCCGATATGGGCCAAAGTCGCGGAGCCCAATCCGGCGAAGCCGATCGGCACATGGTATGGTTGTCGGCGCATAATCTGGAACCGAAGCTCAGTCCATTCGATCCGGAGGCGCTGCTGGACGAAATTGAGCGCCTGGTTCCCGGCTACAACTTTTCTCGTCTGAAGCTGTTCGCCGGACACGAGGCGCACACTTTCGCTCCGGAGCACAGTTCGGTTGGCCAGCCTTCGGCTCCGGAAACGATTGTGCCGGCCAATGACACGCTGTTTACCTCCGGCACGCTGGGCCGATATTCGAATGCGATGAACTCGGTGATAGAAAACCGGCGTGCTCCGGAAGAAATTCCGGCAGATTAGGCAAGATCACTGATAGAGATGCGGCATGCCGCGTCTTGGTCGTAATCGACTCATTGTGGAATTCAAGGCAGAGGCGGGGCATGCCTGCCTCTACCGGCGACTCTGTAGTGCAAGCGAGCGAACTTGAGCCTGACAACCTACATCATCTTCGCAATCATAAAGCTGGCAATCGTACTCTTTGTCCTGCTTACTGCCGTCGCATACATCGTGTTGCTGGAGCGCAAGGTGGTCGCGCGAATGCAGAACCGCTGGGGACCGAACCGCGTGGGGCCATTCGGTCTGCTGCAACCTCTGGCCGACGGAGCGAAATTCATCTTCAAAGAAGATATCATTCCCGATTCGGTCTATAAGCCGCTTTACATTGCCGCGCCGATGATCGCGCTAATCCTCGCCCTTACCTCGATTTCCTTGATCCCCTTTGGCGAGAACTGGAAGATTGCCGGCTACCACGTGCCGCTGGAAATCACGGCCTTCTGGAACGGGAATAGCATTCAGGACATCAATATCGGCCTGCTGATCATTTTGGGCATTACCTCGATTGGGGTGTACGGGGTTGCGCTTTCAGGATGGTCATCGAATTCCAAGTATTCCCTCCTGGGCTCGCTGCGGGCCAGCGCCCAGTTGATGAGCTATGAACTATCGCTGGGACTATCGCTAGTGGGAGTGCTGCTGATTTCCGGCAGCTTGAGCCTGCGGCAAATTGTGGATAGCCAGGGTGGGTCGATCGTGAATTGGAACTTCTTCGGCCGGCTCCAATTCATCGCCTTCTTCATCTACATCATGGCCGCTTACGCCGAAACCAATCGTATTCCCTTCGATCTCCCCGAAGCCGAAACGGAACTGGTCGCCGGGTATCACACCGAATACAGCTCCATGAAATTCGCCATGTTCTTCATGGCCGAGTACTGCAACATGGTCACGGTAGCGTGCCTGGCCACTATCCTTTTCTTTGGAGGTTGGCACAGTCCATTCGAGGCCCTGCATATTGCAGCGCCGGCGCTGTGGATTGCGATTTCCCCTGTTTTCTGGTTCGTAGTCAAGGTATTCTTCTTCATCTTTCTGTACATTTGGATTCGCGGCACGCTGCCGCGCTTCCGCTATGACCAACTCATGGCGTTTGGATGGAAATTTCTGTTGCCGCTTTCCATTGCGAACATTATCGTCACCAGTTTGGTCCTGGCACTGCGTTCTTAGGCCCTACAACTTATGCTTCACCAGGTGCTGTTTATCATCTTCGGTGTGGTCTGTGTCGCGGGAGCTCTGAACCTCCTGCTGCAGCGCCATCCTATTAACAGCGCGCTGTCGCTGATTGTCGTAATGGGCGCACTGGCGCTGCTGTTCCTGCTGCTCGGCGCGGAATTCGTGGCGGCTGTGCAGGTCATCGTCTATGCCGGCGCGGTGATGGTGCTCTTCGTCTTCGTCATCATGTTGCTGAACGCCGGCGTGGAAGAGCACACACGCGGCAGTCGTGTAGCCATTTTCCTCGGCATTCCCGGCCTCATCGCCTTTTTCATATTCATGTGCTGGGCCATCGGATCGAACGGGTCGGCGCTGGGGCAGGCCCGAATCGGCAGCTTCTATGTGCCGACTCAGGAACTGGGCATCGCGCTCTTCCGCGAGTTCCTGCTGCCTTTTGAGGTCACATCGGTGTTGATTCTCATCGCGATCATGGGCGCGGTGGTGCTGGCCAGGAGGGAACGCTGATGGTTCCGCTCTCCTGGTATCTCACCCTGGGCGCGATTCTCTTCGCCATCGGCGTAGCCGCGTTTCTGGTGAAGCGCAACATCATCACCATCTTCATGTCAATCGAGCTGATGCTGAACGCGGTGAATTTGACATTCGTGGCCTTCGCCAATCACTGGCATCAGGTGAGTGGACAGGTATTCGTCTTTTTCGTCATGGTCGTAGCCGCCGCAGAAGCCGCCGTTGGATTGGCCATCATCATCGCCGTATTTCGTACTCGTGAGACTTTGAACGTGGACCAGGTAAATCTGCTGAAACTATGAATCCGAGTCCCAATTTCAACCTTTGGCTGATCCCGATTCTGCCGCTCATCGGCTCTGCCATCAACGGCATTTTCGGGAAGCGCTTTGCGCGGAGCCTGGTGGCGACTGTGGCGCTGGTCTTCAGCGGAGCCGCCTTCGGCTATGCACTCTGGGTCACGGCGCAATTTTCAAGTTTGCCGCAGGCTTCGATTCCGCACATCGAAAGGCTCTTTGTCTGGATTCAAGCCGGGAATTTTTCTGTCGATTACGGCTTCTATCTCGACCAACTCTCGCTGGTCATGCTGCTGGTGGTCACCGGCGTTGGCTTCGTAATCCATATCTACTCTGTCGGATACATGGCCGAGGAGGGCGGCTACTACCGTTTCTTCTCCTATTTGAACCTTTTCCTGTTCTTCATGCTCACGCTGGTGCTGGCGCACAGCTACTTGCTGATGTTTGTGGGATGGGAAGGTGTGGGCCTCGCTTCGTATCTACTGATCGGCTTCTTCTTCCTGAAGCAATCGGCTGCGCAGGCGGGCAAGAAAGCATTCATCACCAATCGGGTTGGAGACTTCGCATTTCTATTGGGAATGTTCCTGCTGATCCGGCAGTTCGGTACTCTCGATTACGATAAAGTCTTCCGCGGCATTGCGCCAATGCCGGTCGAGCACAGCCTGGGCTTTCTCACCATTACCGCGCTGCTCATGATGTTTGGCGCTTGCGGTAAGTCTGCACAAATCCCTCTTTATGTCTGGCTGCCGGATGCAATGGAAGGTCCGACTCCTGTGTCTGCATTGATCCACGCCGCCACCATGGTCACGGCGGGCGTTTACATGATCGCCCGTTCCAACTCGCTGTTCATGCATGCTCCGATTGCAATGGGAGTAGTGGCAGTGATCGGCGCGTTGACCGCAATCTTTGCTGCCAGCATCGGATTGGTGCAAAACGATATCAAGCGCGTGCTCGCCTACTCTACGGTCTCGCAACTCGGGTACATGTTCCTCGCCTGCGGTGTGGCCGCGTTTTCCGCCGGCATCTTCCATCTGATGACCCACGCCTTTTTCAAAGCACTGCTGTTTCTCGCCGCGGGCTCAGTTATCCATGGATTGGGTGGCGAGCAGGACATGCGTCACATGGGTGGATTGCGGAAACTGATTCCCTGGACTTTTTGGACGATGACGGTTGCGACCTTCGCCATCTCCGGCTTCCCTCCCCTGAGCGGATTCTTCTCAAAAGACGAGATCCTGTGGAAGGCGTTCTCCGACGCGCAGCACGGTAGCTGGATTCTTTGGCTGGTCGGACTGATTACCGCCGGCATGACCTCGTTCTACATGTTCCGGCTGTGGTTCATGACTTTCTTCGGTGAACGTCGCCAACCGCTGCACGATGCGCATCAGGAGCCAACTGGGGCGGTTCACGCGCCGGGTGCTGCTCCCGCCGACGTCGGGCACCAATCCGGAGTTGCGCATTCTACCGCGGCACCTGGACATAGCGCGCACGGGGGCGGCCATGTGCATGAAAGCCCGTGGATCATGTTGGGGCCACTCGTCGTGCTTGCGATCGGCGCATTTGTGATGGGATGGGTCGGCATTCCCCAAGCGCTGGGCGGGCACAATAACTTCGATCAGTTCCTCTCGCCGGTCTTCCACACCAGCTCCGAACCTGCACGTGCCGTCGAAAATTTTCCGGCGGAGCCGCAGAAGACTGAAAATGCCGGCGAGGAACGGGGCCTCGAACTCACTCTCGCCGGAACTTCAGTAGGGGTTGCCGTTCTCGGATTCCTGCTGGCTTGGCAATTTTATTATCGTCGTCCGGAACTACCCCAGCGTATTGCGGCAAGTATGAGTGGCGCGTATCGCACTCTGATCAACAAGTACTGGGTCGACGAAGCATACTACGCGGCGCTCATTAATCCGATTGTCGACGGCTCGCGAACAGTGCTGTGGCGTGGGGTCGATGTAGGCGTGATTGACGCGTTGGTAAATGGCGCGGGCACTACCTCGAAGGAAGCATCGGGAGTGACACGCCGAATGCAATCGGGCAGCATTCGCTCGTATGCCGGATGGGTGGCGCTGGGAGCCGCCTGCGTTGTTGCGTTCATGATCTACGCGGGGACAAGGTGATGGGTACCATACATAGTGCGGAAATGAATTCCGTCATCTTGACCCTGATCACATTTGTGCCGGCCGCGGGCGCGGTAATGCTGATGTTCCTGCCGCGCAATGACCGGTTGCTCAAGTGGTGTGCGCTGATCATCTCCATCATTGTCTTCATCTTCTCTCTGCACCTGCCTGCCCACTGGAGCACCGGCGCACCGGGTTTCCAATTCTCCGTCGATGCGCAGTGGATTAAGAGTCCGAACATCCACTACCACATGGCTGTGGACGGCATCTCGGTCTGGCTGGTGCTGCTGACCACATTTCTCACGCCGTTCTGCGTGCTGATTTCGTGGAAATCGATTCACGGCGCGACGAAGGAGTTCTTCGTCCTGATGCTGGTGCTGGAAACAGCGATGATCGGCGTCTTCGTCTCCCTCGATCTCTTCCTCTTTTATGTGTTCTGGGAAGCGGCGTTGATCCCGATGGCGCTGATGATCGGCATGTACGGACACGAGCGTCGCGTTTATGCAGCAGTGAAGTTCTTCCTGTATACGATGGTCGCCTCGGTGTTCATGCTTGCCTCGATCATCTGGCTCTACGTCCACACCGGCAGCTTCGATTACACGATTATTCAAGCAGCGATTCAAAGCCATTCCATTTCGGGCTTCAGTAATGCCGCCGAACTGCTTTTTTTCGGCTTCTTCATCGCCTTCGCGGTGAAGGTCCCGCTCTTCCCCTTTCACACCTGGCTGCCCGACGCCCACGTGGAAGCGCCGACTGCCGGATCGGTCCTGCTGGCTGGCGTGCTGCTGAAAATGGGTGTTTACGGACTGCTGCGCTTCAACGTGACTCTGTTCCCCGATCAAGCGCACGAGCATGCTCCCTGGATCAACACGCTGGCCATCATCGGCATCATCTACGGCGCGTTGGTTGCACTGGTGCAGCCGAACATGAAGAAGTTGGTGGCGTATTCCTCAGTCAGTCACTTAGGGTTTTGCGTGCTCGGCATCTTCACCTTCACGCAGGCGGGCACCGATGGCGCGGTGTATCAGATGCTTAACCACGGCGTCTCCACCGGCGCGCTATTTATGCTGCTGGGTATGCTCTACGAGCGGCGCCACACTTATGAGATCAAAGAGTACGGCGGCTTGGCCTCCCCAATGCCGGTGTATTCAACCTTGTTCCTGATGATCACGCTCTCATCGGTCGGACTGCCGCTGTTCAACGGCTTCGTCGGCGAGTTCCTGGTGCTCAGCGGCGCATTCAGCGCCAAAGCCCTTTACGGAATTCTGGGAACAACCGGAGTCATCTGGAGCGCGGGATATTTGCTGTGGCTGTATCAGCGCACCTTCTTCGGCCAAGTCACCCAGCCAGTGAATGCCTCTTTGCACGATGCGGATGGCCGGGAACGTGTGAGCCTGATCCCAATGGTCGCAATGGCGCTGATCATGGGCGTGGCTTCTCCGCTGTGGATTCGCATGATTGATCCCGCGGTTGAACACTCATTGCGGCCTTCGAATGTGATCAGCGCAGAAAAGGCGACGCACGAGGGGGATGGGGACTCCCTCGCCCGCGCCTTCCTGAATTCCACGCGAACTGCGCGGCCAGAAGCAGCCGCATCCGTGCCGGACATCACACGAAAATGAATCCCCAACTCAATTACGCACTGCTTCTCCCCGAGATCGTGCTCACCATCTGGGGCATTCTGGTAATGGTGATCGAGCCACTCCTGCCGCAGCGCAGCACCCAGAAAGGCTTGGGGATTTTTGCTTTTATTGGCACGTTGGCAGCGATTGCGGCTTCACTGTGGCAGACAACGATTCCCGCAGGCACGGGATGGTTCGACATGATTCGGGTGGATGAATTCAGCATCTTCTTTCACGTGCTCATCTGCTGCATCTCGGCTGTAGTGATCCTGGCATCGTTCGAATATCTGGATTCGCAGCAGATTCGCGGCGGCGAATACTATGCGCTGATCCTGTTTGGCACAGTGGGCATGGTGCTGATGTCCTCTGCCGTTGAACTGGTGCTGATCTTCATCGCCCTGGAGATTTCCTCGATCTCGACTTATGTGCTCGCCGGATTTCGCCGTCGCGTGGCGACCAGCGCCGAATCCTCGATCAAGTACTTTCTGCTGGGCTCATTTGCGACCGCCTTCTTCCTTTACGGCGTGGCCCTGATGTTCGGCGCCACCGGTTCCACCAGTATTTACACCATTGCCAGCGTGCTGCAATCGGGACAGACTGCCGGAACGGGCGCTCCGCTGCTGAGCCACGGGCTCGCCTATGTCGCGGTAGCCCTCATGTTCGTCGGCATTGGATTCAAAGTTGCCTCAGCACCGTTCCACATTTGGACTCCCGACGTATACGAAGGCGCGCCTGCCCCGGTGGTAGCGCTGATGTCTACCGGACCGAAAGCGGCGGCATTCGCGGTGTTACTGCGAATCCTGTTTGGCGCCGCCCTCAATACGGGGAGTGGATGGTTCTGGCTGGTTTGGATCTCGGCAGCGTTGTCGATGACCCTCGGCAATCTGGGCGCGCTGTTGCAGACCAACGTCAAGCGCATGCTCGCGTATTCATCGATTGCCCATGCTGGATATCTTTTGGTCGCGTTTGCCGCGCGGCGTGATATCGGCATCGCGGCGGCTATCTTCTATGCCGCTTCGTATGCGGCGATGAACGTTGGTGCTTTCGCGGTTGTCTCGCATTTCGCGCGCTCCGGCGAGCGCTACGTCAGCATCACGGACTACTCCGGATTAGGCAAGCGTTCTCCTGTGCTGGCCATCACCCTGACCATCTTCATGCTCTCGCTGATCGGCATTCCGGCGACTGGCGGTTTTTTCGCCAAGTTTTACGTCTTCAATGCGGCCCTGAAGAGCGACTTGGTCTGGCTCACCATCATTGGCCTGGTGAACAGCGCCGTGGCCGCTTACTATTACCTGCGCTTGGTTGTGGTGATGTACATGTACGAGCCGCAGACCGGCGAAGGCAAACTGGAACTGCGTACCGCACCAGGAATGGCGGCGGCGCTGGTGATTACCGCAGCGCTCACAATCTGGCTGGGAGTAGCGCCGGGAAGAGTACTCGATTATGCGAGGCGGGGCGCCGATCACCTCAGGCCGGCTGCGCAGCAGCAAAGTAGCTTCCGATCCCCGGCTTCCGGCTACCCGCAAGACGTTCGTATTCCCCAACATCAAGCCGGAGACCGATAGCTGACGGCCGGAAGCCAGTCTCGGCAACCTGCACCTCATTTTTCGCGCTCTAACTTCCTGAGTACCTAAGGAAGAAGGTTCATGCGCAGCGTTCTCATATCGTTCCTTGCCTTTGCCGCATGCGCTGTCGCGCAGAGCACGCAGGCGCCGGCACAGCCTAGCACTCCGCCAGCCACGACTCCCACTGTCGCGAATCCTGAGCGGCCGCAGGACCAAATGCCGCCCGACAAGAAGGCCCCGCCACCACAGCCCGGGCAAGCAGACCAGTCGCCACAATCAGCGATCAAAGGTGAAGCCGAGCCCACTCGTCATCTTGCGGGTGGAACCAATATCCGCGCTACTCTCGACACGCCACTATCGACCCGGACAGCGAAAGTAGGCGACCGCTTTACCGCGACTGTCGCTCAGCCGGTCCACGATGCCAGCGGAGCCATCGTGGTTCCGGTGGGCGCTAAGGTGAATGGACAAATCAGCGAAACCGAGAACACGAACCTGGCATCGGCGATCAAGGGCATGGGACATCTTGATTTACGTTTCACTGACATTCAGCTTCCCGACGGCGCTGATATTCCGCTGAGCGCAACGTTGCTCTCGGTGCACAACATCAATGCTCCGCGTCCAGCGAAGCCTGATCCTTTGGCTGCAATTGCAGTGAACGCTACCAGCTTTGGCAGACCGATCAAGGGACTCGCAGTCGGCAATTCCGCGGGCGGCGGCTACGTTCTCTCCACCACCGGCAAGCAGGTCGATCTCCCCGCTGAAACCGGTTTGCTGTTGCGCGTGGATCGTGACACTCCTTTGCCCAGCTCCTCGCATTGACATCTTTCATTTCGTGCGCAGCGAAGAATCCGCATTCACTACAGAAATGCGTGGGATTGTTCGCTTCGCTTGGAATGACACATTCCGCACGTCTCCGGCAAAACCGAAGTGCTAAACTCGCTGTTTTGAGGAATGCCCGATGATCGTCACCACTGAATACTGCGACATCAGCGTCGATAGTTCGCCACTGCGAATGTTTATCGCCGCTCCGAAAATTGAGGGGAAATATCCCGGCATCATTTGCTACTCCGACATTTTTCAGCTCACAGGCCCCATGCTGCGCGCCTGCGTGCGACTGGCAGGATACGGATTTGTAGTCGCGGCGCCGGAAATTTACCACCGCATCGAGTTGCCTGGAACGGTAATCGCCTTCGATGATGCCGGCCGCACCCGTGGCCTCGACGATGCGGCACGAACATCCGTCTCGAATTTCGATGCAGATTGCCGGGCAGTACTTGATTTCCTTTCGCAGGATCCCCGAGTTGCCCCGGGTAAACTGGGCGCTGCGGGGTTCTGTATCGGCGGACATCTCTCATTCCGAGCGGCGCTGCAACCCGATGTTCGCGCCACTGTCTGCTTCTATGGCACTGGCATTCACGATGGCAAGCTGGGCAAAGACTCCGACGCGGGCTCGCTGCAGGCCGCCAAGGAGATCAAAGGCGAACTGCTGATGATCTTCGGGGAGACCGATCCGCACGTTCCCAAAGAGGGACGAGAGAAAATTCGCGCTGCGCTGCAGCAGGCGGGAGTGAAATATCGCGTGAAGCTCTATCCTGCCGAGCACGCCTTCATGCGGGATGAAGGCGCGCGTTACGACCCGGAGAACACGGACCTCGCCTTCGCCGACATGATCCATCTCTTCCGCAGCACATTTGGCGAGGCGAGACAGGCCGCAGGTTAACACCGGGAGATCATGGCCAGGCGCATACAGATCATCCTGCTCATCGTCATCGTCCTGGCCGGAGTGCGGCTATTTTTCATCTACCGCGGACGGCACGCATCGGCTCCTGCTCCAAAAACTGTCGCCAATCCCAATTTCAGTGCTGACGATTATGTAGTTCCCACGCAGTTGCACGCATACGACTTGAAGTCGGCCAAGGACGGACTTGATGGGAAGCCGGTGTGGGTTAAAGCCGGATACCAGCTTTATTACTATCCAGATATCGCTGGACGAATTGATTTCAAACATCCAGTCGGTTTGCTGCCGCCGCTCGAAAAGCTGGAGATGAAAAATGTCATTGAGACGGCAACTCCGGGCGCGAAAGCCGAAGAAGTTGCGCCAAACGTACGCATTCGCCAGCAGCAGGTCATGGCCACGTTCCGTCTGCCAAAAGATCCCAAGGTCTATGCGGCTCCCATCGGCGTGAGTAAGGGCGGAGACTACACGCTGTACATCAACGACTCGTTTTTCTTTGAGGACCCGCACCAGCTCTACAAGCACTGGCCGCCGGAAGTCTGGAGCGCGATTGATCATCATGAAGCCAAGCCTGGCATGAATGAATTGCAGACAAGCTTCGCGTTAGGCATCGGCATTTCTCAAGGAGCTGGCGGCGATTACGGCAATCGTACCTTGCAGTACGACAACAACGGCCATCCGGTGCGAGTCACCTTCGAACACAACCGCGCGACTTCAGTGGTCCAGCCCCAGGGTTAATCTGGAATATATCTGTGTCCTCATCTTTTCCTCCTACCCCCGAGTTGAGCCCAGTTCGCGATAAGCTGATACAAGGAGCTCACTTTCATGATGCTGGATTGGAACGAATATCAGAAGGAGCTGTTGGCGACGATTGGCAAAATCGCTCAGCTCAGCCCAGACGTAGTGCGCGGTTACCGCACGCTCAGCGAGGCTGGACAAAAGACCGGCAAGCTCGACGGCAAGACACGCGAACTGATCGCGCTCGCAGTTGCGGTGACTACCCGCTGCGACGGCTGTATAACTGTCCATACCGACGCGGCCATGAAGCAGGGCGCAACCAAAGAAGAAATTGCCGAAGCTCTGGGTGTCGCCATTGCCCTGAACGCAGGCGCAGCGCTGGTATATTCCGCTCGCGTGATGGACGCTTATGCGGCGAAAAGCAACGCGGAAGTAGCAAGAGCGAAGTAGCCACTCGCATTCGTTCACGCACGTTGGTGGAATAAATGGACAAATCGCGCCGTCCACTTGGTCCAGTCCATAAAGTCCACGCAAGTATTCTGCCGGTGCGCGTTCAATCAGCGGGGAATAGTCCATTTTTGCCAAAGGGCATGGCCACTTCCCACGAATGTTAGACTTTGAGTAAAGCATGGCGGAATACCTCGTCCAGACCGCCGATGAGCGGGGACATGTCTCTGAGCACGTCGAGCACGCGGCTTCGGTTTCCGAGGTGCGCGACCGCTTTTCCCAGCAGGGACTGCTGGTCACGTCGGTCAAGCCTCGTGGCCTGCTGGGCAAAGCTGGAACCAAGCGGCAAAGACGCCTCAAGCTCGAACACTTCGTCATTTTTAATCAGCAATTTCTGACCCTCATTCGCGCCGGTCTGCCCATACCAACCGGGCTGGAACTGCTCAGCCGCCGCCAGAAGAACCGCCATTTGCGATCGATCCTGGAGAACGTTCGTGAGCGCGTGCACAACGGAGAACTGCTCTCGGAAGCGTTTCGTCATGCAGCTCCGACCGCCGTCCCCAGACTCTACACCACTACTCTGCTGGCTGGTGAGAAGAGCGGCAACCTGGAAGAGGTATTGAACCGGTTTATCGCTTTTCAGCGGCTCACGCTGGCGTTTCGCAAGAAACTGGTTGCTTCATTAATCTATCCGGCCCTGCTGATCACGATGGTGATCCTGATGTTCACCTTCCTGCTCAGCTACGTTGTTCCCCAGTTCCAGAGCTTGTATTCGCAACTGGGAAATGGCCAACTTCCGGCCATTACGGTTTTCGTTTTGCATGTGGGGGACATTGCCAAACACTGGATCTTCGCGATCGTCGGCGGTTTGGCCCTCCTAGGGTTTATCTTTTGGCGTTGGAGCCACACTGAAGGCGGATCGCTGGCAATCGACAAATTTCGCCTGGGCTTGCCGGTGGCCGGGGAAATCTGGCTGAAGTACCAGGTAGCCTTGTTTTCGCGCACCTTGTCCACGCTGCTGAGTGGAGGACTGCCGCTGGTGCAGGCCCTGGAAACAGCCGGCAGCTCGCTGGAAAGTAGATTACTTGCAAACGCAATCCTGCAAGCAGTGCAAAAGGTACGCGAGGGCCGTTCGCTTTCCCGCAGCCTGGAAGAAACCGGAGTGTTCCCGGAACTGGCATTTGAAATGACTGAGGTGGGCGAATCCACCGGAGCACTTCCGGCGATGCTCACATCCGTTGCAGAATTCTTCGAGGAAGACGTACAAACGGCTTTAAGTGCGGCGCTGTCGCTGATCGAACCAATCATCCTGATTGTCATGGGTTGCGTGGTGGCGACGGTGCTCATTGCGCTCTATCTGCCCATTTTCTCTTTGGGAGCGCAGGCCGGAGGAGCCTAGCAGTCATATGGCAGAAGCCACTCTCTTTGTCGGAGCCGCGGACAGCAGTAATGAGGACCGCGCACGCGCACTGGCGCAGCGATATCGCAGCGAGTTCGTTGACCTGAAGAATTATCACATTCAACACGAACTGTTCCGCAGCGTCCCGGTGGACCTGATGTTCCGCTACAACTTCGTGCCGCTGGAGGAACACGGCGACGAACTCATCATCGCCATCTCCGATCCCAGCCGGCTGATGATGATCGACGAAATTGGCCTGCTGCTCAACAAGCGTGTTCACACGAAAGTCGCCACGCTGGCACAGATTGAGGAGATCCTCAAGAAAACCGAGCAGTCACAGCGCGTGCTCGACGAAGCCACCGAAGGTTTCACCTTTGACGTCGTTCGCGAGGACGAAGCGGGTGACGAAACTATCTCCATTGAGCGCCTGACTTCGGAAGAGGACATCAGTCCGATCATCCGCCTCGTCGATACCACGATCTTCACTGCGCTGGAGCGGCGCGCCTCCGACATTCATATTGAGACCCTCGACGATTCCGTGGTAGTGAAGTACCGAATTGACGGCGTGCTGCAGCAGGCGATGCAGCCGATTTCCAAAGAGCACCATTCGACCATCATCTCCCGCATTAAGGTCATGAGCGAGCTCGATATCGCGGAGAAACGCGTACCGCAGGATGGCCGCTTCCGCGTGAAGTACAAAGGACGGCTTATCGACTTTCGCGTCTCCATCATGCCGACGGTGCACGGGGAAAACGCTGTGCTGCGCGTGCTCGATAAGGAGTCGATGAGCGAGAAGTTTCGCAAGCTTACGCTCGATGTAGTCGGCTTCAGCGAAGAAGACCTGCGGCATTTCCGTCGGTACATCAAGGAACCGTACGGAATGGTGCTGGTCACGGGACCGACCGGCAGCGGCAAAACCACCACGCTGTATGCCGCGCTCAACGAGATCAAAAGCGAAGAAGACAAGATCATCACCATTGAAGATCCGGTGGAATATCAAATTCGTGGCATCACCCAGATTCCTGTTAACGAGAAAAAGGGGCTCACCTTCGCGCGCGGCCTGCGCTCGATTCTGCGTCACGATCCTGACAAGATTCTGGTTGGAGAAATCCGCGATACCGAAACGGCGCAGATCGCCATTCAATCGGCCCTCACCGGACACCTGGTATTTACCACGGTGCACGCCAACAACGTGGTCGATGTGATTGGACGATTTCTCAATATGGGCGTCGAAGCTTACAATTTCGTCTCCGCGCTGAACTGTATTCTGGCGCAGCGGCTGGTGCGCGTGATCTGCGACACCTGCAAGGAACCGGTGAAATATTCTGCGGAAGATCTCGAACTGGCAGGTCTCAATCCCGAGGAGTGGAGTGGCTTCGCCTTCAATGAAGGCCAGGGCTGCATCGAATGCGCCGGCACCGGTTACAAAGGGCGTACCGCGATCCACGAACT
>Ga0134125_10006049_pt1 | contig 13723 bp, 15 predicted proteins | sample KB31751_FD_96464 | JGI IMG/M metagenome (GOLD analysis project Ga0134125, IMG submission 96464) | Terrestrial soil microbial communities with excess Nitrogen fertilizer from Kellogg Biological Station, Michigan, USA - KB3-175-1 | ecosystem: Environmental > Terrestrial > Soil > Unclassified ... | reverse complement strand
TGTCACGTGCGCCGACGGTTGCGGGAAGGGATGGTAGCCGAGCGCCTTGGCTGCTCCTTCGAAGAGGTGGCCGGCGTACGTCGTCTTCATCGGCGGGTTGGGATAGTCACGGGACCGCGGTCCTTCGAACGGATTGCCGCCGGCCTGAATCCTCCCCTTGATGTTGCCCGCTTTGCCGGCGACTCCGGCTTGGCGCTCGAAGCGGTCGTAGTACGGCTCGAGCTCGTCGTAGGTGATGCCCCAGTCGCGGCTGGTCGCGCCGTTGAGCCTTCCCTCTCCGTAGCGCGCGATCGTCTTACTGCGCAATTCGAAGTCCCACGGGAGAAAACGCCACGTCTGACCGTTCCAGTGGACGCCGGCGCCGCCGAGGCCGTTGCCCGGGAGGAAACCGCTGAGGTAGCGTATCGGGAGCGCCGTTTGATCGGTGACGTTGCGGAAGGTGTACGTGTCCCCTTTCGCAGTGTCTTGCATCATTTTGTGGCGCACCGCGTACGAGAGCTCGTCGTGGATCTGAGGGATCTCGAAATCGGGATTGGTATTGCGGTATTCTCCGCGCTCCAAGCCGACGACGTGGTGCCCCGCCTTCGTGAGCTCGGCGGCGACGATTCCGCCGGTCCAACCGACGCCGACCGTTACCGCGTCGACGGATTTTAATCGAGTAGCCATCGGTTACGCCTCTCTCGCGGTACGTTCGTGCATCATCGCTACGCGTTGGCGGTGCTCGTCTTCGTGCGCGTGCTGGTCGGGATCGGCTGCGACTCCTTGTTCGACGTCGGCGATGCCGACCGGCGCGGCCTTGTAGCGGACGTTGTACTTCTCGATCACTCCAACGTAGGCGGCGGCGACGCCGGGAAACCCGATCGCCTTCCAGCCGACCTTGTCGCGGTTGCCTCCGTAGAGAGGATCTGCGAAGAAGCCTTCCACCGTGTTGTTGAATAGCGTATCGAAGAACGTCTTCGCCGGGAGCCCCGCAAGCGTGATCGTGCCTGCTTCAAGCGCACGCAGGACCTCGTCTTGCAGCGCCGGCGAGAGCGTGGCCAGAGTCTTGCCATACTTGTTTCGGCAATACGCGTTCGTTTGAGCGATGCCGACGCGATAGAGTTGTTGCGGAATCATATTGAGCTGGTAGCCTTGTTCCGGCGTCCCGGTCTCCCAAGGACCTTGGCGATACTGTCCCGCCCCGGTGCCCCACGCGCCGGCCAGTTGCTGATCGATGTAATACGCGACGCCGGCCTCGCGCGCGCCCGGACCGTGCTCGTCCGCCGGGATGAGCCGCTCGGCTGCCGCCTCGACGAACGCTCGCTCGGGAGGCGTCAGGAACGTGAACGCCAGCGGCTCGCCGCGAAGCGTCTTTTGCTGTTTTGGGAGAGGCTTTTGCGGTTTTTGCGTCGCCGCTTCAGCCGGCTCCGTGCCGATTTGAGGCGCGAGCGCCGCCGTAGCTCCTGCGGCCCCAACCCACCCGACGAACTCCTTGCGTTTCAAACCGTCAGACACGACTCTTCCTCGTCCCTAGCGCTTGCTCCACGCCGCGCGCCAACGTCCCGAGCTTCGGAATGACGACCCCGGCAAATCAATCAAAGCGGCCAGGTTCGCCGTCCTTGCATTGTGCCCAACGGATACCCGAACGGGCGACGACCTGGGTCGTCGACCGTTCGCGCGCGTCCGAGAGATCCGCTAGTGAAGACTCCGGATTGACTTCAATTGCGCAGTTGCGTCAATGCCGACCCTTTGTGCATCGCTATGTGATCGGTCTTGTCGCTCTTTATCTCGTACTGCGGCTCTTCATCGCTCGCATGAACGGTGTAGCCTTTGAACGCAATTTCGGAAGTTACGATTTTGATGATCCTTCCGCTGACGCGCCCGGCTTCGGAGTTCCAGCTCACGTGGTCGCCTATTTTGAATCGACGTCCGGCCATGATCGAAGACTCCTCAAGATTTTACGGCTTGCGGCAAGGGGGGCTGGTACACGCCGGGGACGCTGCGAAACCCGATAGCGAGTCGGTTCCAGCCGTTGATCGCGATGATCGCGAGCGTCAGGTTGACAAGCTCCTCTTCCGAGAAGAGCTTTCTCGCCGCCTCGTAGACGTCGTCGGGTGCATGGCTTGCGGAGATCTCGGTGATTGCGTCGGTCCAGGCAAGTGCGGCGCGTTCTCGATCCGTATAAAACGGTGCCTCTTCCCAAGCCGCTAGCGCGTAGAGCCGCTGTTCAGTCTCGCCGGCCGCTCGCGCGTCCTTGGTGTGCATGTCGATGCAATAGGCGCAGCCGTTGATAACGCTCGCGCGCATGCGAACGAGCTCGAGCAGCGGCAGTTCCAGCCCGCTTCGGCGTACGAATTCCTCGAGGTTGAGCATCGCCTTGGCCCCGATGGGACTGGCTTTGAAGTAGTCCAATCTTGCTTGCATGTCGTTCTCCTCGTTGGCGGTGCTCTCGCCTACCGGGTCAGCGTCGCGGGTGTTTCAGAGTTTAAACGTTGGGGCGCTCATCCGGCAGCGTCGTTCGCGGACTCAGTCCCTTCGGCAGGGCCAGAGCTACGATAAGAACGCGAGCGCCACAAGCGCCACAATCACGTAGATGTCGTGCAACGAACGGGCGATCGCGTCGACGAAACGCATGGTCTCCCCCGTGCCCAGGCGCCGGCGCAGCGCGGGGTTCATCAGACGTGTAACGGTGTCGCTGGCGTTGGGAATACGACTGTAGATCCCGAGATTAAATACGGCGCCGAAAGCGGCGGTCCCGATCGACTGGCCAATCTGTCGCATGAAGATGTTTGACGCGGTCGCCACGCCGCGCTCGTTCCAGCCCACGGCGGATTGTGCGCAGACAAGGAAGGTGCCGTTGCTGAAACCCAGGCGCCGGGCAGCTAATCTCTCAGGCTTCAAAACGTTCAGGTCGCTGGCCCGACGAGCAATGCAACCGGAATGCGGCAACCTCAAAAAATGGAACGCATCGGATCGATACTCGCTCAACGACCTGGGTCGCTGGAAAAAACGGCATATTAGATCACCATCTCCGCATGCTCGAGAATGACGAACATTACGGGGAAGCGAAAGTTCTCAGCCGTTTAGCCGTGGAAAAGCCGCGCGTGCCGTGAAACAATCGTCGCGGTTACCGAAGGGCGAGCCGTCGTATCAGGCCAGGCTTGTTGTGCGACCGCCATTTCGCCTGGACTTGACAGTGGACGCTTTGCGTAGGATTCGCACGAACGTCGTCGACGTAATGACTCGGGACGGCCGGTATCTCCGTGCTTTAACGGATGGGCCGCACGTTAGCATTATCGAAGTGCAACAACACAGCGATACCGAGCTTGACGTTCGAATCGTCGGGCGAAACGGGCCGCGAACCCTTGCGAGAGTAAAAAAAATGCTCGGTACCGATATCGATTTGCGAGGTTGGTACCGAAGAGCGAAACGCCGCCCCTGGATCGAGGAGCTTGCTGTGCGGTTCCGCGGCGTGAAACCGCCAAGGTATCCAGACCTCTGGGAGGCCCTATGCCACAGTATTGTGTTTCAGCAACTGAGCATTCCGGCTGCTGCTGCGACGATGCAGCGAATGGTCGAGCACTTTTCAACGCCGGTCGAGTATTTTGGGACGAGGCTCTATCCGTTTCCGCGTCCAGAACTGCTCTTGGGCGCATCGACGCGCGAGCTACGCGAAGTGGGCTTAAGTCGCATGAAGTCGTCGTATATCCTAGCAGCTGCGGACGCTGTCTCAAGAGGCGTAGTGTCCGCGCGACGTATTGAGTTGCTGTCTACCAAGGATGCGACGGCGGTACTGTGCATGATGAAAGGCATTGGCCCGTGGAGCGCAGCCGTCGTCTTGTTGCGCGGCTTTGCGCGTTTAGACACCTTCCCGCTGCGCGACTCCGGAGCTGCTCGAAGTACCGCGTTACTCTCCGGGAGCCGAGCGGTCAAAATCGAGGCGGTGCTCTCCGATCTGGGACCCGTGCGCGGGATGCTCTACTTCCATCTCTTGCTAGGCGCCGCGCACAACTCCAAGCAGCGTTAATCGGCAGCCGCATCAAGGTGACTTACGCGGCGCACGGGAGACGAACACTCTCTCCTCTTCGACCGCCACGTCGTAGACCGGCTCGGGCTCGGTAGCAGGCCCTGTTACTATTGCGCCGGTTCTGAGGTCAAACTGACTTCCATGACGTGGACAAATGATGACATCGCCTTGAACAGCCCCCTGTGAGAGATCCATCTGGTGGTGTGTGCACAATGCGCCTATGGCATACAACTGGCCGTCTTCTCTTTTGCGGTGTATGAGAACGGGCGTACCGTCGACCGAAACGCGCACCAGAGAGCCCTTGGGAAAATCGGCTCCATCGCCGACGGGGACGAAATCCTTCATGGCTGCTTCACTCCGTAAGCATGGGTCGCAATTGCCTCAGATCGGCCCCTGCGAGGATTCCGTGCGAGCCTTCATGTCGCGGGCACCACATGACGCGATATTCTCGTCCTTCGCCGACGCCGGTGCATCCGCAAGAGAAGAACACACGCTTGGGCGACTGCAGCCTGGCCCCTCGCACTGAGGCAAGGCCCTGCGCGCCGGTTCTCCCGCTCGCCGAGACGTTCCACTCGATCAAGACCGTGCCGGCTTTTGACCTGGCACGGCGCGGGTTGCGCGGCCGATCGGACTGACGCGGTGCTCGTTTCAAAATGCACCTCCGCCACCATGATGCGCGCCTTTTTTGTTGCAGCGCATCGATCCACGTCGTCGTCACCGTCCGGGTGCGACCCGCTAACCATCCAGGACAACACTACCGGCCACATGCCGTGCTGTACCCTGCATGCGGGAGTCTTCCCGGCCCGGCCCCTGTTCATAGCTACACTCAGGATATTACAATAGTGGCTATCCATCGGCGCCCTGAATTATTAGAATAGTTGAACGCGCTAAGACCGTACTTTGGCGATTCGGTCCAGCACGCCGAAGGTCGCGCGGACACTGATCTTAAGAGTCCGCCGTCGAGAGAGATTCATAAATGCTAAACGCACTCGCCCTCCCGGAGCCTAAGCAACAGCACGATCACGTCCTTAGCGAGTTCTCCACCCTTCCCGTTGGAAAGTCGCTACGGGTCGTGGTAGATCATGAGCCGCGGCAGCTGCGTTTTCGTTTTAACGAGCTGTACGCCGGCTGTTACGTGTGGACGCAGCGGTATCTCGGCGAAGGATTCTGGGTAGCGATAATTCGATGCATTGCTCGGCCGGCGGAACCCCCCGACGAACGTGAAGCCGTACTCGCTTGTTCTCCGCTCTTTGCCGACGTTAGTACCAGTGACCTCGCAGTATTGGCGGAAAGCGCGTCCCAGAGAATCGTCGCTGCCGGCACGGTCATCGTCGAGCAAGGAAGCTCGTGGCCATATTTCGGGGTCGTTGCCTCCGGCAGCGTCGCCGCGATCGTCAATACCAGCACGGGGCGCGACTATGCCCTCTTCGAGGCATTGCCGTCCGACTTATTCGGCGAAGTGCAAGCACTTGATGGTGGAGCCTCCATCGCGCGTTTCGCTGCTGCATCTCAAGGAAGCACGATTCTTATGATTCCCCGCGCTTCGGTTGTCAATCTGGCCACCCGGGATGGGCTTTTCGGGATTCGCCTGGCAACGCTTCTCGCCCAACGTGCGAGGCTGTTTGGCGAGCTCCTTTACGCGCGGGCGGCGAAGCCGACAATTGGTCGCCTGGCCGCCGTGATTCTACCCTATGCGACGCGGTCCGACAGCATGGCGCCAGCCCTCTTCCCTCTGTCGTCCATGAGCCAGGTAGAGCTGGCGAGAATTGTGGGGACGGTGAAAGATGTGGTAGGACGGGACCTCGCGGAACTTCGCGAAGCCGGCGCGCTGTCTCTTTCGGGCGGCCGTATCACCAATATAAACGAACCACGCTTGAGGCCGTTCCTATAGCGCGAGGCCGTGATCGGACGGCGTTTGGCTTCTAGCGCGTGGGAGAACGAGCCAGAAACCGAGCGCTTCGCGGCGGCAACGATTCAAGTCGATGCCGTGGCTTAGCGCTCAGTAATATGATTGTTGTAGCTACTGGTGCACAGTGTGTGAGAGTAGCGCGGATCGGAGCCACCTGCGGTCACACTCCGGTCCAGGAAGCAAGCCCATGTCCATATCGGTCGAGTTCCTGGTTCTTTGCGCCGTCCTTCTCCTGTTTCTTGCAGCCTCCGTGAGGGTCATGCGCGAGTATGAGCGCGCGGTTTTGTTTACTCTTGGCCGCTTTCGAGGGGTCAAGGGCCCGGGGATCATCTTTGTCGTCCCATTCATCCAACAAATCACGCGGGTCGATTTACGAGTCGTCGTGATGGAGGTGCCAAGTCAGGATGTGATCTCCCGAGATAACGTCTCGATGAAGGTCGACGCAGTGCTTTACTTTCGCGTGGTCGACGCCGAGAAAGCCATTATCCAAGTTGAGCATTTCCTTCCGGCCACCAACATGCTCGCTCAAACAACGCTACGTTCAGTGCTCGGGGAGCACGAGCTCGACGAAATGCTCTCGGAGCGAAATAAACTCAACGCCGATATCCAGAACATCGTGGATGCCCAAACTGAGTCCTGGGGCATCAAAGTCAGCAACGTCGAGATCAGAACCGTAGAACTAACGCCGAACATGATCAAGGCGATCGCGAAACAGGCCGAGGCCGAACGAGATCGACGCGCCAAGGTCATCCATGCCGACGCCGAGTTCCAGGCTGCCCAAACGTTGCTCAACGCCGCTGAGATCCTGGCCGGTGCTCCTGCGGCGATGCAGTTGCGCTACTTGCAGACGCTCGCCGAGGTTGCCAGCGAGAACAACTCGACGGTTATATTCCCCATGCCGATCGACATCGTCAAGCCGTTTCTCCAGATTCTTGAAATAAACGCGAAGGACTCCACTCCAAAAGGCGGCGTTCGCGATGCAGTCACGTCAGGTGATTCCGCGGCATTACTGAGGTGATCTGATGGTGAAGCAAATCGTGGTGGCTTTGTTTGCCTCGCACTAGCTCGAGATGGTCGCGTCGCTCGGCGATTGCGCCGATTTGGGAAAAACGAGTTCAACTGGAGGACGCAATGAACCAAGCCCTAGGTCAGTCGGCGAAGCGCCACAGCGAATCCGTCGCCGTCGGAGAAGGAGCGATGCCGGTCTACATATCGCTTCCGACTAAACAACCAGCGCCCGCGGTTATCGTGCTGCAGGAAGTCTTCGGCATCAACGATGAGGTCAAGGCGATTACCGACCTCATTGCCGGCAGCGGATACGTCGGCCTTGCAATCAACGTCTACCACCGTTCGGCACCAGAGCTTAGCGAACCGTTTACGCGAGAAGGCCTCGCACGGGCTTCGGCGACGATCGCGCCCGTCACGCAGGGAAGCATCCGTACCGATGTACGAGCTGCGGTGGATTGGCTGAATACCCAACCGGCGGTACGCTTCGGCCACGTCGCTACCTGGGGGTTCGGCGCCACTCTGGGCATCGTCGCGGCAACGATTTCCGGCGTCGATGCAGCGATCGTCTTTGAAGAAGGAAGCACCGTTTTCGACGACGATTGCTTCGCGGATATCGAGCGTATTCGCGCGCCATTGTTGCTCATCTTCACTGCCGAGGATGACGAGAAGAAGCCGACGTGCGTCAGCCACCTCGAAAGCGCGCTGCAAGCTGCCAACAAAAGCATCCTTTTGCAGCGCTATCCTCCAGCCGAAGAAACTCGCGGCTTCGGAGTTTCGGCTTTTCCCGCCGCCGTCATAGCCGACGCATGGGACTTGGTCCAAGCTTTCTTGCAAAGAACCATGCTCTAAAGAGCAGTAATAGTCTCGTAACGTCGACGTTCGGCTTCCCACTCGCGTTCGATGAACAGATTGACTGCATCCAGAAGCCGTTCGATCGTTCGACGAGCGATATGCCTGCCGATGAGCACGTCGAACGCCCTTCCCGCTGCCCCGAAAGGTGGAACGTATGAACCAACGACGCGAATCTTCGTAGCGGTGCTCTGGGGACGAACGGTTATCAACGCGCGCAGCCTTGGAAACGGAAAGGGCCCGCGAACTCTCCATTCGAGAACGAGGGCTTCGTGGATCCGCGCCGGATCCGTTTTGTCGGGCGTCTCCGCTAGTACGCATTCGACGCGCAATTGAACCAAGGGAAACGGGCCAAATCGATGATCGGTAGCCTTGTGAAAGCGCTCGATCAATTCTACTGCGATGCTAAACGGGCAAGGAACCAGACGCTCCGCGTATACCGTTGTCATGCGCTCTCCCCCCAATCGCCCTCTTTTAGCGAGACCGGTGTCGCGCGCTCTTTCAAGCGCTAATCCATTTCGAACATCCATTCCGATCTCCGTCAACAGCGCTAGCTACCCCTACCGTCTTTTATCGTTGCGTATGTGGTACGGCCGGCGAATCGACCCAGGTCTGCACGTGGACAACGTCAGCCGTAGAAATGACCAACGTGCAGTTTCAGAGCGACGAGTGCGCACGACGTCGAGTCGTCCGACCTTCGATCAATTATCGCAGCGGCGTGCCTCCCGGCTCGCTGATCGGCTTCCACGTGATCGTCTCCGGATCCCAGCGAACCATGATCGAGCTCGATGCATCGAGGCCGCGCTGATTGCCGATGCGAAAATCGAAGGTCCCGGTCGGGCCGTAGTAGCCGTGGAGGTTCGACACGTAATCGCGCACTTGTTCGGGTGTCGCATTCGGACCCACGGAGCGCAGCGCTCCGATGAGGATCATTGCCGCGTCCCACGTTTCCGCCGAGGAAGCATCGCCGAGTTCCGCGCCGACCGCGGTCATCGAGCGCGTGAAATTCTCGATCGCGGTCTTCAACGGCCCTTTGCGCATCGTGGTTCCGGCGGGAAACATCACCGAGTACATGATGAGCTCGCGCGGCATCGTACTTTTGTACTGCCGCATTTGACGAGTATTCTCGTTCGCTTGGCTCGCGACGAACGGAATAGTCAAGCCGAGATCCTTGTATCCTTGCAGCAGCGTGCCCGTCGGCGTCCCGGTCGCCCAGCCGAGAACGACGTCGGGATTGGCCGCTTTGACCTTCGCCATTTGCGCGCCCACGCCGATGTCGTTGGCCGCGAAGTGCTCCCACGCGACAACGCTCATGTCCTTATTCTCCGCATCGGCCAGGAGCGACTTCAGCGCGGCGTCGGCTTCTTGGCCGGCGATGTCGGTCAACGTGATGACCCCGAGCCTTCGCAAGCCGCGCATACGCAAATATCGCATCACGATGCCCATTCCGACGCGCGACTCGATGCCCGCACCGAAGGCATAGCTTCCGTGATCGGGATAGAAACCGGGCGAGAGACAGTACATCACCGGACCCTTGGCGTACAACGTTGCGGCACCCCGGCAAACGGCTGCAGGACCGCCGTCGATGACAAAGGACGGATGCTTCGCGAGTATGGTCGACGTCAACTGAATGTCGACCTGCGGATTCGAGTGCGAGTCGGATAGAACGAAATGCACTTGCTGACCGCGAATGCCGCCGGTGTCGTTGACGTATTTTTCCACCGCGCGCAGGGCCAAGCTCTGCCCGTTTGCGATGAACGCGCCTGTGCCCGTCAGGCTGAGCACGACGTTGATCTCGTATGGGCTTTTTGCACCTTCCTGTGCACTTGCTCCCATCGAAGCGGTGACGATGATGGCGAGCGCAGCCGCGCAGATCCGCATTCTCCTTATCATATTAGCGCACGATCATTTCGTCGCTGCGCACCACACGGCTCGTAACCGTCAAATCGATCCGTCATGTCATCTCCTTGGAGGTAAAACATTTCGTGCCGGTTCACCGTACTCGGTGACGACGGCATCTCGCGCGTAGGCCTCTAAAGAAACGCCGTTCGCGTCGCCCGGGCGCCACACCGGATACTTGTAACGCAGCCCGCCGTCGACCGGAATGTCGACTGCCGTCAAAAACGACGATTCGTCGGACGCCAAGAACACGGCCGCCCACCCGATGTCGGACGCTCGCGGAAATCGCTCGAGCGGAATCATTTTCAAATAGTCGTCGCGCGAGTAGAACGAACGCCGGGCGGGACGCTCGAAGCCGGGCTTCAGCTCCTCGGCCATCTTCGTCCACATCTGGTGCTCCATCGCGCAGGGCGTGATCGTGTTGACCCGGATCCCGTCGTGCGCGAGATCCATCGCAGCCGAGCGCGCCAGGTTGAGGAGGGCGGCCTTCGCGGCGGTGTATGCCGCGCCGGAGGCTTCACCGAAATGCGCCGCGGTCGAGAGAAGATGGATGATGCTGCCCCGTGTCCCCGCCGCGATCATGGCGCGCGCGGCGTGCTTCGTCGTCAACATGCCCGCCGTCGGAAAACTCAGAACAGCCGCGGTCCACGCTTCGAGGTCCATGTCGACGACCGGGCTCCAGTGCACCTTGCCCGCCATGTTGAAAACGACGTCGACCTTCTCGTACCGGTCGACGGTCTGCGCGACAATTCTCGCGACGTCAGCCTCGCAAGCCGCATCGCCGGTCAACGCCAGTGCGTCAAAACCGCGCGATTGAAGAAATTCCGCCGCCTTTTTCGAAGCGCCACCGTCGAGGTCGCTGATCGTAACGCGCGCCCCCTCTTTCGCAAAAAAGTGCGCGACGGTCCCGCCGATGTTCGCTCCGGCCCCAAAAACGATCGCTACTTTTCCCCCTAATCGCGATCCCCCCGGCATCCCTATCGCGATCCCGCGGTGCTGCCCGCATGTTGCGTCGGCAGCTCGACCGCTTCAGGCAGCAACCGCCACCGTTTCGTGGGCAGGTTTTCGCGGATCAGATCGAGCTCGCGAAAGTACAAGTTCCGTAAGAAGGCAATGCCCGCATCCGAGCGGCCGAGGATCTCGTTCTCGCGGTCGGCGATCGTGCCTTGCCCGACCTGCGCTACGTAATCCTGCGCGTTGGTGAGATCCGAATGGTAGTCCTCGGGATACGCATTGTCGTAAAACAGCTCGTCGTGGTGTTGCGAGGGATCGTAGTTCTCGTGCGCTTCCCATTGCGCCATCAGCTTGTCGTCGGTCTCTTTGCCCAGAGACGGCATCGCATAAACGTTCATCCGCAAGGTCTTCGTATCGTCGATCGGTACGTTCCAAATGGCCGCGTCCACCCACGGGCCGCCGGCGAGCGGGCCGGGGACCTTGATGTGATTGTTGTTCGGGAACGTCCAATCGCTCACGCGAACATTGTCCGGTCCGCGCGTTGCGATCTGCCGGATGCCTGCGTCCGTTTCGACGTACTCGAGTTCCGGCAACGCCTGCGAGACGTTTTCGATGAACCGGCCCGCGCGGCCGCGCGCGTGCACGAAGCTGACGTGCAATGCGTCGAGCGAATTTTCGACGAGCTGCAGCCAGTTGCACGGCCAGATCTGCCGGCGAACGACGTGAAATCCGTTCCCCTCGAAACACGGCTTGCGAGGCAACTCGAACGGCGGCGCTGCGTCCGGACCGAGGTAAGCGAAGATCATGCCTGCGTACTCGTGGACGGGGTAAGCCGGAATCTTGATGTTCGGCAAACCTTTGTCGCGCTCGGCGGGCCGTAACGTGCACTGCCCGGTTCCGTCGAACATCCAACCGTGGTACATGCAGCGGATCTGCTCGCCCTCGACCCACCCGGTGTGCAAGAGGCTGCGACGATGCGCGCAGTACGCGCCGACCAGATGCGCGTTGCCGTTTTCCGAACGGTACAGCGTCAAGTCTTCGCTCATGATGCGAACCGGTTTTGCCGCTCCCGGCCGGAGTTGCTTCGAGACCGCGACCGGATGCCAGAAGCGGCGCAGAAGCTTGCCCATGAGGGTATCGGCCGCTGTCTGAGTCAGTGCCCTCAAACGCTCGCCTCTGCGACGAAGCTGCTCCTCGGAAGCGTTCATCTTAGCGAGGAAGTCGCGGCAGCGCGCTCCGCCTCCTTCCCGCTTTAGGCCGGCTCCAGGACCGCAATCGGCAAATAGCGCAAGACGTCCGCGACCGCGAGGCGGTGGGCGCGCGCGTCGATCGCGCCTCCGCCCAAGACGTCGACGTACCTGCTGACGCCGTTGGGGGACAAAAGCGCAGTGTCTTCCCAAGCCTCGCCGAGAGGCTCTCGATCCGAGCTCCCGAGCATGCGCGCGACCAACCGCGGCACAACGACGATAGCCTGACGCATTGCAAAAGCGCAGAGGTGCTCCGAGAAACGTCCCGAGACCTCAACCGGCCGGTAGGCGCCCGCTTCGAACGCTTCGGGATTCGCGCGCCGCCACGAAAGTAGGCGCCACATCACATACAGCTTGAGACGGCCGTCAGTCCACGTGTCGAGGAGCTCGCGCGAGAGCTGCTTCCCGCCCAACTTGGCGTGCGACTCTCGTAACGCCGCGAGCCAGCGCGCGCGCACGCCGTAATCGACGGACCGGCGGTTGTCCGGGTCGACGAAGCTCAAGTCCCAAAACTCGCAGCCTTGATAGGTGTCCGGGACGCCCGGGCCCATGACCCGCAACACCGTTTGCGTCAGGCCGTTGTACATCCCGAAGCGTGCCACGCCGTGGACGAATCGAGAGAAATCCTCGATGAACGGCGAGCGGTGCGAGCGATCCAGTATTCGGCGCACGAACGTCGACGTCGCCGATTCATACGCTTCATTCGGTCGAGCCCAGCTAGAATGTCGCTTGGCTTCCCGTAATGCCTTGACGAGATAGACTTCGAGCCGGCCCAAGAACTCCGCCGCAATCGAGGGGTCTGACTCCTCCAACAGCTCCAGCGGCCAGCTCCCAACGAGCGTCTGATAGATGAAATACTCGTCGTTGCGATCGGGAGCAGCACTGCCGTCGACGACGACCCGGCGCCGGGCGTTGAGCTGCGCCCATTTCCGAACCGAGCCCTCCCAAGCGTGGGGCATCTCAGAAAGGACGGCGATGCGCACCCGTGCATCTTCGCCGCGCTTCGTATCGTGCGTCGCCGTCGCGAGCATCCCATGCGGGCGATGACGCGAGCGCAGCAGATTCTCTTGATGGAACGCCGCAACGCTGTGCCCGAAGTGGGCCGGATCCCCGCCGACTTCGTTCAGAGCGATGAGGCGTTGGTATCGGTAGAACGCCGTGTCCTCGATGCCCTTGGCCGAGAGCGGCGCGGTGTATTGCTGAAACCGCATCGCAAGATCGATCCGCGCGCGCTCGCTTCCGAGGGGTCGCGCCCCGCGGGACTCTTGAGGACGGAGCCGATGAAATCGTAGACGCTCGGCTCGCTCTGCCGGTCGTACTTGCGCGCCAAGCCGATCGCCCAATCGATGTCACGCCGGTCGTCGTCGGTCATCTCACCCGTGCGCGCGTAGGTGCGGTAGACTGGGAAGCATGCAATGACCTCTTGCAGCGCGCGTCGCAAGCCCAAAAGCGTGAAGTCCCGCGAGTTGACGTCGGCCTGAGCGATCCGGTCGAGGCCCTGGGCGAGCACGTTGAGCTCACCCGCGAGCGCGGTCTTCATCACGAACCGTCGTGCTGAGTACACCGCCTCGGCGAAGCGCTCTCCCCGTCCCGTAAATCGCTTGTAGATGCGGTCCACCCGTGCTTCGGCGTCCGCGTTGATCAACAGACCGGTGATGAGCGCGAGGTATTCGTAGCCCGTGGTTCCGTCGATGCGCCAGCGCTCGCGCAGCGTTTCGTGTCTCGCTAGGATTTTTTCGACAACGAGATAGGGTTCGTGCCCCAAGAGCTCGGAGCGAGAGCGCAGGAGATCGCAGTACCCGATCGGATCGAAGAGTCCGTCGATGTGATCGATCCGTAGACCGTCGACGT
>Ga0134125_10006046_pt1 | contig 13725 bp, 6 predicted proteins | sample KB31751_FD_96464 | JGI IMG/M metagenome (GOLD analysis project Ga0134125, IMG submission 96464) | Terrestrial soil microbial communities with excess Nitrogen fertilizer from Kellogg Biological Station, Michigan, USA - KB3-175-1 | ecosystem: Environmental > Terrestrial > Soil > Unclassified ... | reverse complement strand
TGTGGCCGAGAGGCTGAAGGCGGCGGTTTGCTAAACCGTTATACGGTTGAAAAGCCGTATCGAGGGTTCGAATCCCTCCGGCTCCGCCATACCCGACTGATTTGATTCACTAATATTGTGCTTTGAACGCGCGACCCCCGTCCGAACCCCCGGCCTAGCGAGTGGGTTGTTGATGAGGACCAGCTGATACGCGGCGAGCAAGTTCGCTCGTGGAGGCCAGGCCAGCGGAACGGAGTTGCTTATCTGAGTGTCCGAATCGTGGGTCAGTTTGACTCCAAACGAAGGTGACCTGAATCGAGCAGTTGTCGAACAATACCGGTTTTTGCGCGAGTGGCATCGCAGCCTAGCAGAAGCGCATGCCTCGCCCGGCTGACTGCAACATACAAGCCATTAATCGCTATCGGATCGTCTTCGGCATACTCGGACATGTCAGGAATAACTACCACATCAAACTCAAGCCCTTTCGCATCGAGTGGCGTTGTGAAATGCGTCTTGAACCGCTCAGTGAGTCGCGACCGTTCCGACAAAACCGGATTTCGAAAGCACCCATCGAGACCAATTTTCATCAGCTCGTGCCAGATGGAAGCTTTGTCTCGATCTGGACAAATGACAACTACACTTGCCGACTCTGGTAGTTTCGAGATCTTAGAAGTTATCGAATCGGCCATGTCACCTCTCGTACCAAATGTGGTTAAAGGTGCCTGCGCCGCCGTTGCCTCAGCGATCGAAATTCTCTCAGTTAACCTTCTAATGCAGTTCGAGAAGGTCGCGAGCGGCTTCGTTTGCCGATGATTGACATCCAAGAAGATTGAGCGAATGCCTCCTTCTCCAAAAGGAAGTGCTGTAACGATGTCGCTCAAGCCGTCGCGATGCAATCGCTGGCTGGGATCTCCTGATACCGTGATTTGGCGATATTTCGGCCGTGCACGGAATGCCATCAGGAGAACTTGTTGTTCGCTGAAGTCTTGATATTCGTCAATGAACACCGCTACACGGCTTGCAAAGTCGTGCGCGTAGGGAATGTTTGCGATATCTCGCTCAAAACGATCGCAAGTCAGCGCATTCAAGCAGAGCGCGCTAACGACATCGTCATCTGTTACTTTATTCTCTTTCAGCCGTGCGGCCGTTCGTTGCATCGCTGAGAGTGCATCCGCCGTCAAGCCGAACCTCGATGCGACCACACTGGGCTGAGAGTATGAGGTGACCAAGAGCTCAGTCGGATTAAAGACGCGAAAAAATCGTTGTGCCACGTTTTCAATGGCCTCTCGCACGGCACGGCGCTCGCCTGCCTCTATGCCGGCAAGCTCTCGGTCACTCAGTCGTACATCGCGATCAAGCGCAGCCAAAATGCCCTGAAGGCGAAAACTGCCTCCAACTCCACGGCCGCTTCCCCCCAGTCTGCGAATTAAACCTGAGATTCGTGCACGAAGCGGTCCGCTCCGCCAATATTGTTTGTTCAGGTCGGTCCATCGCGCATCGGAGACGGACCGACCGTCCGGGGTATCAGGTTTCGGCAGGTCTTCATTTGAGATTGCATACAGCGATTCTGCGGATGACTCCGCCAGAACATTATCCAGGATTGTGAGCCATGTGACGGTCCGCTGAATGGCCGGGTTTCTTTCCGATGCGCGCTGAAACGAGCGACCAAACAGCCTCCTCGACTGCCGCTCCTGATCTCGATATTCGTCGAAATCTTGAATCTTCATACCGCCTAGTTCGAGTCGCTCAGCAGTTTGTTTGAGATACTGAACCAGACTGGGATTGAGTACGAAACCAACCATGTCCGATGGATCGAAATCAGTCCAATCATTCGGATTGAGCCCATAATCGGATAAATGTTCGCCTGATCGAAAGTTGGCAAAAAACTTTAGGCGTCCAAGCGCAACCGAGGTTTTTCCGGTTCCAGCTATTCCTTCGACAACGGTCACGCCTCGCACCGCCTGGATCGCAGCTTCCTGGTCGCGCGTTGTTCGTGTGAAGAAGTGCGAGCCTAACGAAGCCGCTTCTTCATTGCCGAGTATCACGCTTTCCCAGTTGGTCGGCCAAAAGTTGTCCGAGAAGCTTGGTTCTCTTGCGGTGACGCGTTGAACCGTCTGAGGTTCGACCAATGGCGTAGGCACATTCAATCGTTCGACGAAAGCTCGTAGATCCCGAACGACATCGACAACTGGATCCTGAATTACCGAAAACTGCGCGAGGGCGGCATTCGGCCGAAGTTGCAGTAGCGGCGTGACTCCTTCGAGATTGATCAGGCCGACTACGTCGAAGAACCGATCTCCGTTTGGAGCATTAAATTCAATCTCGTCGCCGATACGGCAAGAAACTAGGCGGCTGGCGTTGCGATTATTGCGGGCGAGAATGCGAATTCCCGAGTCAGGGAGCGATGAATTAGCCTGCGAAATTCGAAAAATTTCACTTCCAATAGTCTTACCCGCTTCATCAACTTCGTTTAGCAAAACTACACGGCCATATCCTCGCCTCGCGAGTTCCTCGAAAGAATTGCGGAGGCCCTCCCTGATGTTGTGCAAAGCAATGGAAGCGTCGGGGTCGCTCACAATCTCGGCACGGGCTCGACGCAGAGCGCCAGAGGTTTCCTCGATCTTGCTTCGTAAAGTTTCGCTTACAGTGTCGAGCACTTTGACTTCGGTGCGAGCACTGATATCAGTTTCTTCCCGCATTTCATCCCTCTTTTGTGCTGCCAAACTGGTTGCACGCGTGACAAAGAAGTATCAGGAGATTGCGTTCGCCGCTTGGTAGTTTCTGAAGTTCGTCCTTGGTGACGAAATTCGGTAGACATCCATTATCTCTGCTCACCTTTGTCAGAGCAACTGTGCGGTCCAACACGTTCTCAAGTCATTGTTATGGTGCTTGTTGCGAGGGCCCTTTGTTCACAACTCTGGGGCCCATTCATCCTCGCGGTCCGTGTGAGCTATGTATCATTTAGCCATTTCGACCAGATAGTGAGGAAGTCACGAAAATCATCCTCGGTTACGCGAAGGATATTAAGCGTACCTCCGCGACCTGTATCATGAGCAGCAAAGGCAAGCATTTTTGCTTCGTCGTCGTACACGTGATGACCAGCTGCATTGAGATAGGTTACACCGCCATGTGAAAGTGCATTGCGCAAGTCGACAATGAACTGACGCGCTTGCATCTCGTTTGCGTTGTGAAAGGCGCCTTGATGTGCCAACGCATTTAGCACGCCATCCGGCCAGGGTCCGCCGATGTCGAAGCGGTCCAGTCCTTTGAGGTAACTCCACTTGCCGGGGCTCACAAAGTCAGTTTGAGCTAAGCTCCTTCCCGACGTGAATGTTGCGAGAACCTTGTCCGAAAGGACCGGGCCCCATGCTCGGTCGTCCGCTATGGTCCGTTTGCCTTCAATTGCCTTAAGTATCCGTTCAACAGGGAAAACGACCATGGGCGTGGCTAAAGCCAATAGAAGCGTTGTGCCAAGTGCCCCTCCGAAGATCGCATCTCCGGGCAAGCCACGTTTCACGCGTATGTAGAGTTGATCGATTAGAAAGCCACATCTCTGGGGTATTTCCTGGGCATAGTGCCGTGGCGCACCCATCTGTTTCTCTCCCTCTCGAGTTATGCGCCCACCTTAGCGGCGACGAAACTCAGTAACCCCCTCGGTTGGGATAATGCGGTGATGTTGGGGGTTGCGGCTTAGATCTTTACGGAACTGATTGACAAAAGAAGCGCCACGCTCAGACTTGCTAGGCTTACCTCCGAGTTTAGTACTGTTCCTACTCTTCCCGTCGAAATTCTCGCGGAAAACACAGATAGATGAGCTCAAGACGTGCGATTTCCAGATGATCTCGTTAATTGGGCCGGTCATCGCGAAGGCGGCGTTCGGCGGTTATTTGACAAAGGGAGTGGCCGCCCAAGCGGGCAATTGATTCGCACAGGTCTTCTCTTGCAGCTTGAGCAATGGGCGGCTGATTTCGCTGCTTCAAAATCTTCCCTGCCAAACGTGATCCTACTAGTTGGCGGACCTGGCAATGGAAAGACGGAAGCTGTCGAGTCGTGTATCCGACGAATAGATGAACTTGCGTCGCTTGGCGGTGAACTTGTACGGGAAATCGAAAAGCAATTTGCCTCCGGCACGGGCCTGCCCATGCCTCGGCTTGTGGATGTTGACTTGGAGAAAATTTCAGCAGGGAAGTTCTCCCTGCACTTGGCCGTTGTGCAAGACGCCTCCGTGACGGATGGCGGGCAAAAGAATCGATCGCCGGCGCAACTTTTTCTTTCCGACATCGAGAAGTATGCTGATGGCATATCTACTGCAATTTACATAGCATGCGTGAATCGCGGAATAATTGACGAAGCGCTCGCAGAAGCGGCCGATCAACAGCGAGAGCCTGCACGAAAACTTCTCGGGTCCGTTATTCGCGCCGCGGGTCTTGCTTCGGACGCTCCATCAGCTTGGCCTCTCCAAGGTTACGATCACGTCGCAGTGTGGCCAATGGATATCGAGTCACTGCTTACACCAGTTTCGTCGGAGCATGGGTCTCCAGCAGCGCAGCTTCTGGACATTGCAACTGCTCTAAGCGATTGGCCGCTTGAAGGGGAATGCCCCGCGGGTGAAAATTGTCCATTTTGCTACAGCCGCAAGGTACTAGGCGGCGAAGCCACAAAGGCTCAATTGTTGAAGATTCTTCGATGGTATGAGCTTGCCAGTGGAAAGCGTTGGAACTTTCGCGATTTAGGATCCTTGATTTCTTACCTGTTAACCAACTCGTCTAGCTCGGCAGAAGACTCGCTGGGCCCATGTCAATGGGCATCAAGACTAGTTGAGATCGCCACCTCGCCGACAATGCGAACAAAGCGAGAAGGTCAAGAAGCCTACTTCCTACTCGTGAGCGCGATTTATCATCATTCGCTTTTTGGAGTGTGGCCGAGATCCGTTGCGAGAACATTGCGTCGAGATGTCCGAGCGTTGGGTCTCGAAAACAATGATGTGTTGATGGGATTTTATCATTTTCTTAGTGGACGAAGACGCAAATCGATTCCGTCGACGATTGAGCCCCAGCTGTCTTCTATCTCGGATTTTCTTGACCCGGCATTGGCGGACCCCGACGACAACATCCAGCTGACTTCAAAAACAACGATCTCCCTTCGCGACATTGACGCGAGATTTAGTCAATCGGTCTCAGAGGGACTAACTTTCATACGGCGCTATCATGTCTTATCGCCAATCGAGATTGAGCTTTTGTCGCGGCTGGCAGGAGCAGATCGCACCTTGTCGGAGCCGATGATACGAAATAAGCGCCCCGCGTCCGCTACTAGGGTTCAGATTCAAATTCGGGATTTTGCAAGTCGTCTTGTTCGACGCGCAATTGGCGTACGAATTGGTATAGCTAGGGATGGCGACGTTTTGGAGAGGTTTCAGAGACTGACGGACGGCGACCCAGCCCTTATGCATGAGGTCTCGAAGGAAGTTGAGAAGCTATTGAATGACGGCGAACGCTTCACAGTATCATTGACAACAACGTTTGGTGAGCCTCTGCCCCCAGTGACGCGCCGGGCAATGCTCACAACTGGGAAGCAACGAGTACGCGTCCTGACCAATTCGTCGGTCGGCCGACCGCCTTCTGCCCTTCGCTTCTTAAGGGTCGGTGACGGCGCCTCTAGCCAGCCTGTCCCTCTAACGTATGAGCTCTTTAAGTCTGTACAGGAGCTAGCTCAGGGCATGCTTTCCGCAGTACTGCCTAGAACGGTAGTGGCACTACTGGACACGACCCGGGCTAGGTTATCGGGCCAGATCGTACGAGACGCCGATTTATTGGACGGGGCCGAGATCCGAATTGGTACGCGTAACGACATTGTTGGTTTTGAGCTCGGTCAATTCGTCGTTAGGCAGAGGACCCAGTCGTGAGCCTCGAAGACTTTCTGAATGAGCCCTGGAAGAATTCGCATCGCGCTTACGAAGATGCATTCTTCAACGTCAGACCCGCACCGGAATACGCGAACTCTGAAGTCCTTCTAGCATCTCTCTATCGGGCCTCTGGTTTTGGAAGCCACGGAGAAAGCGATGTTCCTGCAGCGGGAAAGGCATTTGAGAAGGCAATCCAAGCACGCTCGAGGTCAATCAAGAGCCAGGGGCACGTTTCGCTTGATACGTGGTTGACAGTCGTTCATGGCGTTCTTGAAAGCCCGAAGCTTCCCAACCAATCAAGCAAGCGATTCCTTCAATTGTGTCCGATCGTCCCGGAAGTAGCGCTCTATTCCGGTTCCGCAAGAACGAGCGGCAAGTCGTGGAATCCCGGTCAGCTCATCGAGCGCATGGTGTGGCTAGGAGCGCCTGATGGCGCATCAGCCGAACTGCTCTGGAGACGCCTTCACGAAGCGCTAACTATCGCAAGCAATGACGACATCTGGGCGCGTTGGCTTCATTCAGAGTTTCAAAGACGCGCAACGAGCTCTGAAAAGTGGACGTACATTCCTCTCGCAAACGAAGTCGGTCTTCCTCCAGAGGACAAACTGCGGTTCGAATTCCCGGCAAAGCAATTTGTACGCGATCTAGATGCGATTGTGTCTGCAAAGGACCGGATGACCAGAAGGCAATGGATTAGTCTTCTCGAAGCAATCCTCAGGCTTGGCGCCGTCACTCATGTGTTATGGCTCTGCCACGTCAATAGTCAGCTGTGGAGTTTGGCCCACGATGTCTTAGCAGGCGCTGAGGTGCCGAGCATCTCCGAAATTGGAACGCGGTTGTTCAAAAGAGACACCTCATTTGTGGTCTATGGAAATCCGTCCATTCCGATAATACGAGACTTTTCTTCTCGCTACCTTGTTGCTCGTATAGGAATAAACTTGTTGCTGTGGCGGTTAGACGGACTTGGAGAAAAACTCGGCGCAGTAGCTTCGCTCGCAGACGTCGAGAATTTCCTTAGTCTTCTGGCTGCAAAGTCAGGCGAACTAAAGTCGCCCAGTGCGATAGACCAAATTAATGTGCTTCATGATCAGCACCCGCGTGCGCTAGCTTGCAAAAAGGGGATTGGCTCGAACCTCGTGGAATTCGGTCGGCACGCACTGGGCCAAAGACAAACTGCAAACGAAATCCTTCGGGGATATGATCAGGGATATGTTCTCCGCAAGGGTGGCCAATATTCGTCTGCACCGTGGGTCGTTTCGCTCGGCCCGGTTGCGGTTTTGGCCCTGGTCCATTGCTGTTTGAATGAAGTGTCCGGCCCCCGGTCGGTGCGTCGCCTCTCGATGCACCTTGCGCGATATGGCCTGAGCATTAATGAAAACGATATCGCTCAGAGCGATCTGGGCCAGAAGCTGAGAATGCTCGGATTGGTACTTGATAGCCCGGATGCAGAGAGCGGTATGTTGTTGATTTCACCTTTTGGCCGTGGCGCAGCGGCTGCGGAGCTTGTGAAGTCATGAGGCCCCTAGTTCGCGCGATCGTCGACCATATTCGCCAGTTTATCCAGATCTCGGCTGTAAACCGGCACGGTCAACTTGTCGAACTTCGCTCGCTCTTCCATGGACCGCCTGGACTCATACTAGACGAGATCTTCGATGAGCTTACTGGCCCAAGTCGTTTGACGGTGACGCTTCAGTCGGGAGAGCACATAGCGTTCCCAGTATTGCTCCGGGTGGACCGACTGCATCCTTCGGATACGAATCCTGCTGTCGGTGCTTCCGGGCGATGCGACGAAGCTCATCTGCTTACACTCCGAAACTCTCCAGATTGTCCAAGGTATCTCGCGTTAATACCGCCAGGGCGATATCGGAGCCTCTCGGTCTCCTCCGCTACAAACGATTTTGGGCTTCACTCTGAGAACAATTCCGGCAACGCGACCATAGATGATTGGTGGAACGATGGATTCATTCAGCAAATAGCGCGTGAAGGCTTGGCGCGTGGCGAAGGCAAGTTCGCATCAGATCCCGAGCATGCATTGCCGTTGTTGAAGCAGGCTATAACTGCCGCGGACGAGGTCGATAGTCACAGCATCGCGAGATCTCTTGCTTGGCAAGTTCTTGCGCGCTTGCACGCTATCTCGCCAGGTCCTCAAACTTTTGGTGACCAGCTTTGTCTCGCATGCGGGTTTCCGCCTGCGTCAGATGGCTTCGTTCATTCAGGCGAACAAATCCGTTGCTTGCGTCAAGTTGCGGATGTCTTGATGGACTCAGGCTTCAAGCCAGGTATTGATCGACTCAAGGAAGGAGCAGATGCGGAAGTCTCCTTAGCTCTCGACGGGTGTCTGGCTCATCTTAGGAATTGCGAGGTTCCAACTACATTCGATAGAGCCACGGCCTACTACTATTCGCCTGCGTCCGACCCTGGAAAAGACGGATTTGAAACCGGCACTCCGCCCTCATGGTGGTTGAAGTTGACCCTCGAGTGTTGGTCCAATCTTCTTGAGGACGAAACAGAGTCTGGCAAGACCCTATCTATTGAATGTTTGAATTCCATCATTCCGACCAGAAGAGGCCTGCCTGCAATTGTAGTTTCCGACGTCGCGCTACGTGTCGGAGTAAGCGATCAATATCAGCCAGAACAGAGAGCCTCTGTTAATCGAGAATTCGGAAAAGTCGAAACCTGGAAAACTTGGGATGTGACCCTGCCGGATTGCGTGGAAGTTGTTGATACGACCGTTCCGTCCCATAGATCGCCTCTCAGATACTCCGTAACTGCAGATAATTTCGGCAAGTCAACAATTAGGGTCGTGTCGCTGAACTCCTGGCAGCCAGGAATATTTGCGTATTCCAGCACGGCTGGCAAAGTCTCTGTTCCGAAAGCCTTGAAAGCAAACAAGGAGAAGATTGGTTTTGAAGCGTCATTGGTCTTATCCGGACGCGGACGACATTATCTAGATGTTTTTGTTGCTCCTAATGTCTCTGTCGCCTCGGTGGTGTTCGGCTCAGATGGTATTCCACTCGATGAGGTACCAGCAGTATCGATTACCAAAGTGACGGACTATTCCTATGGGTTCGAAGTCGATGTTGCGAGCGACTCATATTGTGACGTTTCGTTCGATCGGGGCCGGGGAAGCGAGATTTTTCGAATCCTTTTGGAAGCGGGCGAAATGGCCACCGAAGGGTGTTCGAGCGAATTTGAACGTCTATTGAGACTGAATCGACCGCGCGCGAGTGTGCGAAGTGTCGGTTCGGTACAGGTTGACAGACAAACGCGCTGCTCACAATTACAGACCTGGCAATTGGAAGAGACTAGTGCGGGACAATCATATCGCCCGATCGTAATTGGACCGGACTACGCGGAACGCTGGGGCCCCCCCGACTGGACGACTTGTGAGGGCACAGTCATGTCCAATGCAAAATTTCTATATGACCCCCGGCCGTCTCCGAGTGAAATGGTCGCGCCAGAGCGCTTTGTTCAGGCTCGGCAAGCTATCGCTGCACGTATCCGTGGAGACGATGCAAGCGGACTAGTGGAAGGTGCGCCGCTTGGTGAGTGGCTCGCTACTGACACTGCTTTTACCGAATTGCTCGTGCAGTACCTCGAGTCCTATTCCGAGTGGCTGGAAAGCGATCCAAATGTCGCGTCGTGGGTAGACATATCGTTGGCAGTTTCGATTGATCAAGACGGAAAGACCCTAACACACGACGCGGACGCAGTGATTTTCTCGCCTCTGCACCCGGTTCGGCTTATTTGGCAGGCGCTCGCCCAGCGCGCCATGTATCAGGCGATTAGAGCAAATCTTCCTAGCCCCGCTGCAAGCATACTTGACCCAAGTCGAGTTCCGGACATTTTGACCGTTCCGATAAAAACTCCAGCTGGCACGCTAAAACAACAGGTGTTTCTGGCGCTCGAATGCAACTCGGATTATTGGACAATTTTGTGGAATGGGGCTCGGCTTGGCTCGCGATCGGACAGGTCTCAGGAGCCGCCATTTGACCGCGAGTTCGGACTGCTTGTTGGGGGCGCATCTGGCGGTTTCAGCGTATCGCAGATTGAGCGCGCGCTGGATGATGTCACGACGATGCTTGCGGCAAAGCCAGTTGTGAGTGTTGCAATTACAGGAAGCGCGCTGGGTCAGATCAGTGCCTGTGATGAAGGTCTAATGGAGTGGTGTCGGCGCCACTTCTCAGAGACATCATCGGAGGACAGTGACCCCATGGATGCCCCGCCGCGAACTCTCGGTCCGCGACTTCTCCAAGTGTACGACTACAGGTCAGCGTCGTTTCGACCTGATGACGCAGCTTTGGCGAATATAGCAGAAGATACTGCTAACTCAGTACGATGGTTTGGTGGCTCAGTCAGGGGGAAGAAGCCTGATCTAGGTATCATTGCTCAGCTCGATAGCGCTTCGCCGTCTCTAGAGGCTAGTGAGCTTAGATCGCCGCTCGGGATGGGCGCGTTGGTGAGGCACCGCGTGCGCCAGCAGTTGTCAAGCGCGAATAGCGCGTTCCTTAGCGAATCTCGTATGGGCTTAGGAGGACCGCCCACAGGTGATGGTATCGCGGACAGACTTTCGAGTTGCGTCGTTAGACTTGAAAATCTTGGAATTACACGGGCCTACACATTTGCCCCGAGCGTCCACGCGATTCAGGACCTTCTTCAGGAGAAAAGAGCGGACTTTGTTGCAGTTTCATCGTCGGCGGTTGATCCGGCATGCTTTCTTGGCGGTTGGCTCGATGACGCATACCTATGGGATTACAACCTACCCTCCTATTCCCAGCGAGCAGGCGACACGAATGGATATTACCTGCTGTCGAAGGTCAAAGACGTAGATCGTGACACTCTCAAATCTGTCGTCTTGCGACTGCCAAATACGGAGTCCATTTCCGACCAGACTGTCGAAGAGATAATCTTGGAAGTTGCCAGACGCGGAATACCTACTGTTAGGGGCCTTTCAAGTGGCGACACGGGCGCAAGCGGCGACCTTGGTCTATTCATTGCATCCAGATTGCTTCAGGACGAATTTCGGAAATCGAAGGAGCGCGCTGGACTGCTTTCCTCACTTGTTGAGTATGAAGATGGGCACGATCTGGCGCTGGTTGTTCCGGTAGACCCATTCTGGGCCCATATTGGCGAACTTCAGCGCACGATCAGTAGAGAAGAGAGCCTTCGCGCTGATTTCTTAGTGGTGGCAATTTCGTTGACGGCGTCAGCTGTTCGTCTTCGGCTCACGCCGATCGAGGTCAAGTATCGAAACGGAAGTACATTGTCGCTGGCCCAAAGCAAGGAAGCGTTGAAGCAAGCCAGCGCACTCTCAGCTGTATTAGCTGCAATTCGCGAGCGCGGGCAAAAGTCGGATTTGCACCTTTGGCAATTGACTTTCCAGCACCTGCTCAGCTCAATAGTTAGTTATGGGTTCCGGGTATACAGCCAGCACGTTATGGATGCGGCTAACTCCCGCTTGTGGGCACAACACCACCAACGCGTCATAGGGGCGATTCTGGCGGACGAAATCGAGCTCGATATCGATGCGTCCGGACGACTGATCGTACTGGACTCATCTAACTACAGTGGCCCGAAGGACTACGACGGCGATGGCTTTGCAGAATCAATAACTATTAGCCCTCAAGACGCTGCAAAAATTATGGTGGGAGATACAGCAGCGCTTTATGCTGGACTCAAGTCGATGCTTGGGCAGTGGCGTCTCATGCCGTCAAGAATGGTGCTCACAAAGATCGCCATTCAACCGACAACACAACCAGCCCAACCGCCTGAGGAAGTAAAGGGATTCCCAACAATAGTGCAACCTGAACCGGGCGGCGGTGTCATAGTTGAGCCGACTCCCGCCACCGGCGCGACCAGGAAACCGGCAACTCCTCCCACGGAAGAGAGCGTGACCAAGCCAACACCAAAATTAGACACTGGCATTGAATTGAGTCTGGGCACCTTGGAAGGATCTTTTCAGAAACAAGAGCGATGCCTCAATCTCTCCGACACTGTGTTAAATCAACTCAACATTGGTGTTGTCGGAGACCTGGGAACTGGAAAGACACAATTTTTGAAGTCGCTCATTTACCAGATCGAAGACGGTCAATCACGAAATGCCGGAGTGAAGCCTCGCTTTCTCATCTTTGACTATAAGAGAGACTACAACACGCAGCCGTTCGCAGACATCGCGGGCGTGCGCATAGTATCGCCCTTCCAACTTCCGTTGAATCTCTTCGACACATCAACGAGCACTGACCGGAATGCGCGGCTTAACAGGTACAAATTCTTTTCGGATGTTCTAGACAAAATCTATTCAGGCATAGGTCCCGTTCAGCGAGCCTATCTAAAGCAGGCAATTATGGCTGCATTTGAAAACTGCGCACGCGCGAACAGGCAACCGACAATTTATGACGTCCACACCGAGTACAAGAATCAAATCGGGACAAAACTCGATTCTGTCTACTCAATTTTGGATGACCTTGTGGATGCAGAGATATTCGCTCGCGAGCCCCCGGGATCGGGAAAGGTTGATGAATTTCTGGATGGTGCAGTGGTCATTCAACTGGATGCGCTGGGCCAAGACGACCGTACAAAGAACATGCTCGTGGCAGTAATGCTCAACATTTTTTACGAACACATGCTTCGAATTCCAAAGCGCCCCTACCGCGGGAAATCCCCACAACTAAGAACTATTGATTCGTTTCTGCTCGTAGATGAAGCGGATAGCATTATGCGATATGAGTTCGACGTTCTGAGGAAGATTCTCTTGCAAGGAAGAGAATTTGGCGTGGGCGTAATTTTGGCGTCTCAGTATTTAAGTCATTTTAAGGCTGGGGCGACCGACTATAGAGAGCCATTGCTGACCTGGTTTGTACACAAGGTCCCGAATGTCACGCCACAGGAGTTGTCGGCTCTGGGGCTAACGTCAGGCCTCCCGGAGCTAGTGGAGCGGGTCAAATCTCTACCTAATCATTATTGTCTCTACAAAACTGTCGGCGTGAACGGAGATATCATTAGAGGTCGACCCTTCTATCAGCTTGTCGAAGACCAAAACCTTGGCGGTGGGACGTGAGCCGGAATTGCTCAGCCTGGCGCTGAGCTCCAGCGCACTGGCTAGAAGTGATAATGGTAGATTTCTTGTCAAGAGCTGAGCGATCGGAGCGAATGTCGCGCATCGCGGCGCGTCACACAGTGCCCGAGATAGTCGTTCGACGATTCTTGCATTCTCACGGCTTTCGATACCGGCTTCATAGTAAGCGGCTGCCTGGACACCCCGACATTGTCCTGCCAAAATACCGCACAGTGATCTTTGTAAACGGCTGCTTCTGGCACCACCATGAAGGCTGCAAGATTGCAAATGTACCTCAAAGCAACATCAGATTTTGGATGGAGAAATTTGAGAGAAACAGGCGTCGAGACCGGAGGGTTCGTAACGAACTCCGACGACTTGGTTGGCACGTGATGACGGTGTGGGAATGCCAGATTGTTACCGCCGATAAGTCGGCGAAAGCGCTGACGACTCTAGTTCGACACATGGGGCGGTTTCGGGCCAAATGAAAGCATGACGAAATTCCGGAGGTTAACGTTAGTCGATCTATTTGCCGGTTGTGGTGGCCTCTCGTTGGGGCTGGAGCGAGCCGGTTTTGATCCTGTTTACGTGAATGAATTGAATGACGATGCACGGGAGACGTACTTTGTAAACCGCGAAAAAAGGTATCCTCACATTCGAAAGTATTCGTCCGCTGACATCCTCACCGCGTACAGACAGCACGATTTTTTTGACGACCTGTTAAGCGGCATTCGCAGGGACTACGGAATAAGGCGTGCAGATCCAATTGATCTGCTTGTAGGAGGGCCGC
>Ga0134125_10006043_pt1 | contig 13735 bp, 11 predicted proteins | sample KB31751_FD_96464 | JGI IMG/M metagenome (GOLD analysis project Ga0134125, IMG submission 96464) | Terrestrial soil microbial communities with excess Nitrogen fertilizer from Kellogg Biological Station, Michigan, USA - KB3-175-1 | ecosystem: Environmental > Terrestrial > Soil > Unclassified ... | reverse complement strand
GGCTATCGTGTTAGTCTGTTTGACCTTGCCGGGCTGCATGGAGGAACCGGAGAAAGCGGCTGCCGCGCCTGCGACGCCGATGGCGACCACCGGCCCCGGCCAGGTCGTGATTTCCGTTCCGGCGATGGTCTGCGAAAGTTGCGCCGAACACGTCACTGAAGGCCTGGCGATGCTTCCCTGGGTGGATGCCGATTCGATCCAGCCCGATCGCAAGCTCAAGCAAGTCCGCTTCCGCGTCAAGGATCGCTCGGCCTTCGACCTCGCCGCCGTCAAGGAAATCATCGCCAAAAAGGGCTACAAGGACGTGACGCTTCTGACCGGCCCCACGGAATCGTAAGGCTCACGGCGTGGCGATGTGCTGGTCGGTCCGAATGGCATCGACGAGTTGCTCGAGGGCATGAACCAGTCGTTTGAAAGAGCGATGGTTCGAGGCGCGAAGCAAGGCAAGGTCCAGCTCGCGCGTCAACGCAGCTTGATGCCGCGTTTCTTTGTATCCCCCTTCGAGATTCTTCGCGAGCCATCCTTTCGCGTCGCGAGGACTGGATTCGGGAATGTCAGGAGCCGCCACGCCGTCTTTTCGGCGTTTCAGGGACGAGTAGCTGGCGATCAGCAGCGATTCATATTCCTGGTGAAGAAACGCGATAGCCACGGAGTAGTTGGCCCCGGCTCCCGTGGCTTTGGCCCGCGCAGCGAGTTCTCGGGCGATTCCGGCGGCACAGAATGGTTTGCCTTCAACCAGCCGCTTTTGGTCGCCATCGAGCAAGAGCAGAACGGCGTTGGTTCGGGGCCTCTTTTTGGCGACGCCAAGCTTCTTCTCCCACTCGGCGCTGCGCTTCCCCGTGAGTTGATGAATTCCGCCGATTCGCAGGGGTAATGGATCGACGAACAGGAGTCCTTGCTTTTCAACTGGCATCTCGTCGAGGAGACGGCTGAGGAGAACGGGGGCGGCCTGGACGTCGCCGTCGCCTTCCACGAGGAGACCGAGGCGATTCACCCCGGCACCTCGGCGAGTTGACCCTTGAGGCGGGCCGGGTCCACGGTGAGCAGTTCCCCGGTCGACAGGAGATCATCGCGAAGCGCCTCCGCCTGTTCTGGAGCCAACGGCCCGATTTGCGTTTCCTGCCCCACCATCTCCACGACGCGAATATTCTCCGGTTTAAAGTGATCGAGTAATTGCGGGCTATGCGTGGTCAAGATAATCTGTCCGCGTCCCGAATTGACGTATGCTTCGAACTCTTCGAACAAGGCAGTCATCGCACCGGGGTGAATCCCATGTTCGGGATGCTCAAAAATGAGCGTTTGCTTCGGTGGCGATTGGTAAAGAGCCAGCATGTGAGCCAGGAAGCGGCGGAACCCTTCGGATTCCTGCGAGGAATCAAGCCGCATCAGCCTCCCGTTGAGCCCAAGCGCAATCTCGAGCCGGTTCAAGCCGGGTCGCGATAAATCGATATTTTTGACCGCCCGGTTCACGGCGCGGAGCGATTCCGTGATAGTGTCCCAGTCCGAAAGGCGTTCAAGATTGTTGATGATGCTCGTGGCGGTGGCAAGAAAATCGCTTCCGTCGTCCCGGAAACCTGTCCCATACTCAGCTTGCTTCTGGGGTTGAGCAGCGGTGGCAGTCTGGAGAACCGAGCCGGGAAAGTCGTAGCAACCGATACCGCTATTCAGTGCAGCGTGAGTGATCGTGGCTTCGCGGATTCCCGAAAGATGGCGCAGGACCATCAGTTGAGGCTGCGGTATCGGCGTGATGCCTGGCGCAACGACCCACTTGCCCTTGTCTTGATGAAAAACTGTACTCTGCCCCGAGGTCAATCGCTCCGATGCCGGCCCTGTAATGTTTTCTCCCGTCATCGGAATCTGTAATGAGTATTCAAGCTCATCGAGGTATCCGGGAATTTCAAGGCGAAGGGTATAGCCCAGCGTTCCTTGCTTCAGATGCGCTGGGAGAATGTTCGTTCGAACTGATTGTGGTTGTGACAGAAGGTTCCTTAGAAAGCGAATTGCCTGAACGAAATTGCTCTTACCCGTGCCGCTGCGGCCGATCAGCACCGTGAGCGGGGCGAGATCGACGGAGACATCGACAAGGCTGCGGAAGTTCTGAATCCGAATGTGTTTAATCATGACGGCGCCTCTTCATATTGTGCCATATATCCTCGAACTTGTCACTCGCGGGTTCCCCCCGGAACGCCACTTATTGGCAATATCCAATCACGGCCTGCACGGCCTTCCGCCAGGCGGCGAGTTTCTTCGCGCGCTCCGAGGCCGGCAATTGCGGTTCGAAGCGCGTTCCGGCTGCCCGCAGACCGCGGAGTTTCGCCTCGTCCGCAAGCCCCTCGCCGACCGCCGCCAGCATCGCCGCACCCAGCGCCGTCGACTCGCTTTGCCCCGCTCGCGACACCGGCCGACCCAGTAAATCCGCCTGACACTGCAAGAACCAGTCGTTGCGAGCCATGCCGCCGTCGACGCGGAGCGCCGATTCCGCGGATGCGTGCTCGCTTCCCGCCAGGTCGTTGGCCGCCGCTTCGATGAGATCGGCGACCTGGAGCGCGACTCCTTCCAGTGCCGCCCGGGCCAGGTCCGCCGCCGTCGTGGCTCGCGTCAAGCCGAAGATCGCCCCGCGCGCCTCGGGCACCCACTGCGGCGCCCCGAGGCCCACGAAGCCCGGCACGAACAGCACCGGCTCCGCGGGGTTCGATGCCCGCGCGAGCGCCTCCACCTCGTCGGCCGAGCGGAATAAGTGCAGCCCATCGCGGAGCCATTGCACCGCTGCCCCCGCGACGAACACCGCCCCTTCCAGCGCATACCGCGGTTTGGCATCCACCGTCGCCGCCACCGTGGTCAAGAGGCGATGCCGCGACGACACCGCCCTGTCACCGGTGTGAAGCAGGAAGAAGGCGCCGGTTCCGTACGTGCATTTCCCTTCGCCGGGGTCGAAGCAGCACTGGCCAAAGAGAGCCGCTTGCTGATCGCCGGCGACGCCGCGGATCGGAATGCCGTCGGGGAGGAAATCGAGGCCGCGGGTGGTTCCGAAATCGGCGGCACTCGGCCTCACTTCGGGGAGCAAGTGGCGCGGAACCTTGAAATAAGCAAGCAACTCGTCGTCCCACTGCATCGAGTGGATGTTGAAGAGGAGGGTGCGACTGGCGTTGCTGGCGTCGGTGAGGTGGCTGCCGCCGGTGAGCCGCCAGATCAGGAAGGAATCGACGGTGCCGCAGGCGAGGTGGCCGGCCGCGGCGCGGACGGCGAGGCTCGGATCGCTGGCCAGAAGCCAGTGCAGCTTCGTGCCCGAGAAGTACGGATCGAGGACGAGGCCGGTGCGTTCGGCCAGCCACGGCTGGTCGGCGGTGCGATCGCGGCAGAAACCCGCCGTTCGGCGATCTTGCCATACGATCGCCCGGTGCACCGGCCGCCCCGTCGAACGCTCCCACAGCACGACCGTTTCGCGCTGGTTGGTCAGGCCGATGGCGGCGATGGCCGACCCACTGGCCCCGGCGCTGGCCAGGGCATCGCGAATCGTGCTGGCCGTGGAACTCCAAATCTCCTCGGCATCGTGTTCGACCCAGCCGTCCTTGGGGTAATGTTGTTCGATTTCCCGCTGGGCCGAACCGAGCGCGGCGAAGGTCGCGGAATCGTACACCAGGGCCCGGCTGCTGGTCGTGCCCTGATCGATGGCGAGAAGTAAGGATCGCTTCATGCCGTTAGTCTACGGGGCATGGATGCCATCGGTTCGATTGCGCGATCGTCGGCCACCGAACCCAGTCGCAATCGGCGACCACCTTCGTATTGTGAACGGCAACGCTTCAGGAGTGAAACGCGGATGGCCGGCGACACGGAAGCACGCCACTGGGCCGTAAGGACGCGGCTGTCGGCGATGATGTTTCTTTTCTTTTTCGGCCTCGGCGCCTGGGTCGTCACGCTTTCCACCTACCTCATGTCCGCGCCGATCAAGGGCGGGCTGAACTTCACCACGGCTCAAGTTGGCCTGATTTACTCGACGTTCGCCTTCGGCGGTATGGCGGCGCCGCTGTCGATCGGCCTTTTGGCGGATCGCCTGTTCCGGGCCGAGCGCGTCTTCGGGGTGGCCAGCCTGATTGGTGCGGTGACGATGGCAGCGGCCGGATGGTGGTGCGATGTCACTTTTCCAAGAATGGATGCCGCTTATCGGGAAGCCGCGGCGCGGCACATCGTCGATGGCCAGCCGGTGCTCGATCGACTCGAAAAACTCCGAAAGGAAGGCGAACCAGTCGCCGAACCGGTTCGCAAAGCCCTCGATGAAGTGAACGACGAACCAGCGGTTCGCCGCGTCGCCGCCGATGCCTTCTGGCCGCTGTTCGGCCTGATGCTCGCTTACTGCATCGCCATGCAGTTGGCCAACACGCTGAGCACCGTACTCGGTTTGCGGAATGTCCCCGATCCGGCCCGCGACTTCAGCCGCGTCCGCCTCTACGGCACCATCGGCTGGATCGTCTCCGGAATCGTGGTGCAGGTCTTCTTCCGCCCGGCCACGTCGGACGTGCTGTACATCGGCGCGATCGGCAGCGCCCTGGTCGGCGTCTATGCCTTCACGCTCCCGGCGACGCCGCCCCTCGGCGCCGGCCGATCCGCGTTCGAAGCGTTCGGCCTTCCCGCACTCGCTCTCTTTAAGGATCGGTCGTTCGTCATCTTCGTCGTCGTCGCCTTCCTCGCCACGGCGATGAACCAGTTTTACGTCGTTTACGCCCACCGCTACCTGATCGATCGCGGCGTCCCCGGCGCCGCCCTCGTCATGACCATCGCCCAGGTCGTGGAAGTAGGGTGCATGTTCGCGCTGCCGCTCATGCATCCGAAGCACTGGATGAAATCGCTGATGCTCTTGGGGCTGGCCGGATATACTTTGCGCAGCCTGGTGTTGGCGATCGGCTGGGTGCCGGCGGTGCTCGCGCTCGGCGTGCCGATGCACGGCCTGGGGTATACGTTCTTCTTTTTGGTGGCGGCGACCTACCTCGATCGCGAGGCGCCGCCGCACCTTCGCGGCAGCGCCCAGGGAATCATCACATTCATTGCCGGCGGCATTGGCGTACTCGCGGGCAATTCCGTCTCGGCGGCAATCGTCGACCGCTGCCGCGAAGGAACGGTGATCGACTGGACGCCGGTCTGGGAAATGCCCCTCGCGGTGTGCGCAGTGCTGGTGATTGCGTTCCTGCTGTTCTTCCGACCGCCGCCGGAACGCAAAACCATAGTGTAATGTGAGGCGGCCGCGCTCGGCTTCGCTCGCGGCGCAACTCATTCGAAGGAGTCACCATGTCGCTCGATCGCCGATCTTTCCTCATCGCTGGAGGCGCTGCCGTGGCTGCAACCCTGACTCCCGAATCGGCCCGCGCCGACGCCAACGGCGATGCCGCCAAGTTCATCGCCGACCACGAACGGACCGTCAAGCCTCTCGAAGTGCAGGCCGGCATCGCCTGGTGGAACGCCAACATCAGCGGCAAGGACGACGACTTCAAAAAGAAGGAGGACGCCCAGAACGCCATCGATGCCGCCCTTTCGAATCCCGAAACCTTCGCGCGGCTCAAGGCGCTGAAGCAATCGTCCGACAAGAAGGAAATCAGCGATCCGCTCGTCGCCCGGCAAATCGATCTTCTTTACCTGGCGTATCTCGAAAAGCAGGTTGATGCCGCCTTGCTCAAGCGGATCACCGCCAAGTCGAACGCCGTGGAGCAGCAGTTCAACGTCTTCCGGGCCAAGGTCGATGGCCGCGAAATGACCGACAGCGAGGTGCGCGGCGTCCTCAAGAATTCCACCGACTCGGCGATTCGTCAGAAGGTATGGGAAGCGAGCAAGGCGGTCGGCAAGGCAGTCGAGGCGGACTTGAAGGAACTGGTCGGGCTCCGCAACGAAGCCGCCAAGAAGCTCGGCTTCGCCAACTTCCACGCCATGTCGCTCGCCCTCAGCGAGCAGAAGGGCGACGAACTCATCAAGCTGTTCGACGACCTGGATGCATTAACCGCGGCACCATTTACCGCGGCCAAGGCGGACATCGACGAGCGGCTGGCGGCCCGCTACTCCATCAAGGCCGCCGACCTGATGCCGTGGCACTACTTCGATCCATTCTTCCAGGAATCGCCGGCGGTCTTCAAAACAAACCTGGACAAGCCGTTCGAATCGGTCGATATCCCGCGACTCTGCGAGCAGTTCTACGCCGGCATCGGCCTGCCGATCGCCGATGTGCTCGCCCGCAGCGATCTCCACGAAAAGAACGGCAAGAGCCCGCACGCCTTCTGCACGGACATCGACCGCGAGGGCGATGTCCGCGTGCTCGCCAACATCAAGAACAACGAATACTGGACCGGCACGATGCTCCACGAACTGGGGCACTCGGTCTATTCCAGCAAGAACATTCCGAAGAAGCTGCCGTACGTGCTGCGGGCCGAGGCGCACATCCTCACCACCGAGGGCGTGGCAATGCAATTCGAGCGGTTCAGCAAGTCGCGGCCGTGGTTGACGAAGATGGGCGTGAAACTGGACGACCCGCAGGGCTTCGAGGAGACGGCGGCCAAGGTGCAACGCAATCAGTTATTGATCTTCAGCCGCTGGTGCCAGGTGATGCTCCGCTTCGAGAAGGGAATGTACGAGAACCCGGCCCAGGATTTGAACAAGCTGTGGTGGGACCTGGTGGAGCGCTATCAGCAGGTGAAGCGGCCGAAGGATCGCAGCGCCCCGGATTACGGCAGCAAGATCCACATCTGCAGCGCGCCGGTGTACTACCACAATTACATGATGGGGCAGTTGTTCGCTTCGCAGGTGCATCATGCCCTGGCGAAGGAACTCGGCACCGAACCGCGGGCGACCATTTACATCGGCGACAAGCGGGTCGGCGACTTCATGAAGAAGAAGGTCTTCGAACCCGGCCGCACCTACGACTGGAAAGGGCTGACCAAGTTCGCGACCGGCGCGGACCTCAGCCCACAAGCGTTCGCCAAGGACTTCCAGGGTTAAGCAGCGCGATTTCCTCCCTGACATTCGCGAGGCGCTCGGGTAACCTGTAGATCATGATCCGCTTCGCAACAGCAACGTTGGCCGCGCTTGCGCTCATTTGCACTTTGTTGCGCGGCGCCGAGCCGGGATACGACGACCCGCCGATCACCGCCGCCGACCGCACCCACTGGTCGTTCAAGACGCCGCTGCGCCCGAAGCTTCCCACGGTAAAGAACGCCAGGTGGATCAAGACGCCGATCGACGCGTTCATTCTCGCCAGGTTGGAAGCCGCTGGGCTCGCTCCATCTCCTGAAGCCGACCGGCTCACGCTGATTCGCCGGGTAACTCTCGACCTCACCGGCCTCCCGCCGACGCCGGCTGAAGTCGAGGACTTCGTCAACGACGCGAAGCCGGACGCCTACGAGCGCCTCGTCGATCGGTTGCTGGAGTCGCCGCGGTTCGGCGAGCGACAAGCCACGCACTGGCTCGACGTCGTGCGCTTCGCCGAGACCAACGGCTACGAGGCCGACGGCGAACGCCTCCAGGCGTGGCGCTACCGCGATTATGTCATCCGCAGCTTCAACGACGACAAGCCATACGACCGCTTTCTGACGGAGCAAATAGCGGGTGATGAGTTGGCGGCGGGGAAGCCCCCGCGCGACGCCGCCGAACTGTGGATCGCCACCGGCCTGCACCGTTGCGGCCCCGTGCACATGGTCGGCGGCAACCTCGAACGCGAAGTCATTCGCCAGGAGCTCCTCACCGAAATCGTCGCCGGCATCGGTTCCTCCGTCCTTGGCCTCACCATCGGCTGCGCCCGCTGCCACGATCACAAGTTCGATCCCATTTCGCAGGGCGACTTCTACCGCCTTCAGGCATTCTTCTCCGCCTCGCACTACACGGATGTCGACATCGCTGCGCCCGAAGAGAAGAAGGCCAACAAGAAACGGGTCGAAGAGATCGAGGCGAAGACGGAGCCCTTGCGCAAGGCGATTTCAGCCCTGGATACCCCGGTTCGCGCCAAGCTTTCGAAGGCCAAACGCGACGCCCTCGACGACAAGTACAAGCAAGCGATGGCGATCCCGTCCGAGAAGCGGACCCCCGAGCAAAAGCGTATCGTGCTGGATGCGTCGCCCTTGCTCGTGGTGCGCTGGGACGAGATTCTCGGAGCGATGTCGTGGGCCGATCGCGTTCAGCGCGCGTTCCTGCGCGACCGCCTTCACGACTGGCAGGCGAAGTTGCCGCCGCCTCCGCCCGCCGCCTGGGCCATCAAGAACACCGATCCGGCGCAGACGTTCGTCTTCAAGCGCGGCAACCCGAAGCAGAAGCTTTCGCCGGTGAACGCTGCCTTCCCGCGCGTGCTGGCGGCCGCCGAAGCGCAGCCGAAGAGCCGCATCGAACTGGCCCGCTGGATCACCCGCCCCGAGCATCCGCTCACGGCCCGCGTGATGGTCAACCGGCTCTGGCAGCATCATTTCGGCAAGGGAATCGTCGCCACGCCGAACGACTTCGGCATCCGCGGTGAACGCCCCACGCATCCCGAACTGCTCGACTGGCTGGCGTGCGAATTGACCCAGCCGGCATCGGGTAAGCCGTGGGCGCTCAAGCGCATTCACCGACTCATGGTGCTGTCGAATACCTATCGGCAATCCGTAGGTCGAGCGCCCGCGTCGGGCACAGGCCGACCTCCGAAAGTCGATCCGGCGAACAAGCTGCTCGGGCGAATGAATCGGCAGCGGCTTGAAGCGGAAGCAATCCGCGATTCTATCCTGGCTGCCGCCGGTTCGCTCAACGTGGACATGGGCGGCCCATCGGTTCGCGTGCCGCTCGAGCCCGCGGTTTACGATTTGATTTTCACCGAAGGCGAGCCGGATGGTCTATGGCCCGTCACGCCGGACGTTCGCCAGCACAGCCGCCGATCGATTTATCTGTTCAACAAGCGGAACGTGCGCTTGCCGCTCTTCGAAGCCTTCGATCAACCGGATACCTTGAACACCTGTGCGGTGCGGCCGGTCAGCACATTCGCTCCGCAAGCCTTGATTCTGATGAACGGCCCGTTCGCGCAGGCGCAAGGGAAGGCATTGGCCCTCAGGCTTGTCCGTGAAGTGGGAAGCGATCCGGCCCGGCAAATCGAAGCGCTCTATCGACGAACGCTCGGCCGCAAGCCATCGGCGAAGGAATCTCAACTTGCCCGCGAGTTTCTCAAGGATCAAACCGCGACGATTCGCGAAGAAGTGTCTCGCGGACAACCGCTCGGGCTGGCGATCGAGAAGTTGCCCAAAGACAGCGATCTCGCCGCGGTGCGTGCCCTCGCCGACCTGTGCGTGGTTGCCTTCAACGGCAACGAATTCGTCTATCGGCCATAACCCGGGGAGAGCCGCGCGATGCGAACGGCTGCGTGGATGGTCGTATTGCTGGCAGCGAACTCCGGAACGTGTGCCGAGCCGCCGTTCTCCGCCAGATACGAGAAACTGGCGCCACCCGCCGCGATCGCCGAGCCGATCGCCAAACTGCTGGCCCCCGATGCCCTCGTCGTAAGCAACAAGGACGGCGCGATCATGCGCGTCTGGTTTCGCTCCGAGATACCGGTAAAGGCCAATGACGAGCAAGTAAAGAACGGCCTCACCTACCGCGAGATTCCCGAAGGAACGATCGTCGGCGCCATCGAGTTCCCCGAGACATTCACCGACTTCCGCCGTCAAAAGATCGCCAAGGGGGCGTACACGCTGCGGTTCGCGGTTCAACCGGACATCGGCGACCACACCGATACCGCCCCGCATCCGGACTTCTGCCTGATGAGCCACGCCGCCAAGGACCAATCGGCCGAGCCGATCGCCAAGAAAGATCTGATCGACCTGAGCAGCGAGGTGAACGACGGCAAGCACCCGGCCGTGTTGCTCTTGTTCCCGTACTTCGCGAAGGAGGCGGGGCCAAAGGTGTTGGACAAGGAAAACGGCGTGTGGGTGGTGGCTGTGCGGCGCGCGGTGGCCGCCAACTCGGGAAAAGCAACTCTCGGCTTCGCCATCACCGTCGCGGGAATGTGGAAACAATAAGCCTGGCTAGAGTCATCGGTCGCCGGGCAAATCCATCGGTGCGGCGGGGCCCTTCATACGGATCATCATGTCCCGGAGTTTGGTCGTCGCGTTGGTCGCTTCGCCGCCGGTCGCCAGGAAGAAGCGCTGACCCTTCGCGCCCGCATCGATGTTCAACACCGGATTGCTATCTGCCGTGAATCGGGCCTTCTCGAGCGGCAGCCATTCCCCTTTCGCGGTCTTGACCCAACCGTTGCCGAACATCGCCCGCCGTTCTTTCGTCGCCGAGATCTTGTTGCGGCGGAAGTCCTCGATGAACGAATAATAGCCGCGAAGGCGTTCGCCCTTGGTGAGCGTCGAGAAGGTCACGAGGTGCTTCCACGCTTTCTTCTCGGGCAAGAAGAAGTAACCGGCGTAAGCGGTGCGGTCGGGGCCGTCGGCGGCCGCGGTGACGAGGAAGCGATATGTCTCGCCGATCTTCCAGTTGTAATCGAAGAACGATTGGCCGCCGGTCCCTTCGTTGCCGAACCGGCCGACGCGAACGCCGTCGCCCTTGTGCAGTAGTTTGACGCGCTTCTCCTCGGGCACCTTCTTGGGGTCTTGCCCCGCGGCCGGGTCCCAGGCGGAGAAGAGCAGCAGCTTCTTTCCGCTGGCCAATTCTTGCATGCCGAAGTAACCCTTGCTCCAGCCGCAGACCATGAAGTAGGTGCCGTCCGCGGATTTCTCCACGGCCACCTCGTTGTAAAAAGCGACGCCTTCCGGCGCGGGATAGCCGAGATGCACGGATCGGCAGGCGATCCCCTTGAGCTTTTCGTCCGCCGGGGAAAGGGCCGCGGCGATTGCGATCAAGAAGACCGCGCCGACGGAACGCAGGATCATGGAACTCTCGGGGTTAAGGGGGAGCTGCGGCAAGGGTGCACCAAACATTCTTGGAGTCGAAGATCGTCGGGCACAGCCCGACCTACGAGGCACCTTGTAGGTCGGGCTGTGCCCGACACCCACCTACGCGCCTCCAAGAATCGTTGGCACAGCCGCTGCCGCAACCTTTGAGAAAGATTGAATCCCCCTACTGATTTAGTCGATACAAGCGGTAACGTCCGCCGGATCGTCCCGCGCTTCGCGTGCCGGGCGGCCGCGGCTGCGTTCGGAAGCCTGACGAGGGACCGGTCATGAGGAAGCGAATGTGGCTGGCGGGTTTGGCGGCGTCGCTGGGGCTCGGGGCCGCCGGCTGCCAGACGAACATGGCCGGCATGACGCTGCCGAGCGGCCGCTATCTGCAGCACCAACCGCAATACTTCCCGCAAGATCCGCCGTTCCCGTTGCAACGGGAACTGGCGACGATGATGGATCCGACCGGTGCAATCGGCGGCGCCGGCGGACCGGGCGGCCCCGCGGTCGTGCCGCCGCCCGAGCCCGTGCCTGTCCCCGCCAAGGTTCCACAATAAGAGAAGTTCCACGTTCCAAGTTCCGAGTTTCAAGTTAGAAGGCAAACTTGGAACTCGGAACTTGAAACTTGAGACATGAAACTTCCCAAGACGAGCCGTCGGAGAAATCCGGCGGCTCGTCTTGATTCCATTCGGTACTGTCGCTATTGCCACGCCCCAAGACACGCGAACACGTCCCCGTCCACCGACACGGATGCCGGCGGCGCGGGACCGGCGAACCAGGGGATCGCCGCGTTCGGGGAGGGACCAAAACATGGCGCAAGGATCGCGCAAGCGCGTCGCGCTTTACGGGGTCGGGTTGTTCTTCAGTATCGGACTGGTCGCCGGCTGCACGGACAACGACCAGAAGCCGACTCGCACGTCGCCCAAAGTGCAATCGATCATGAACGGGAAGTCGCCGACCACCACATCGGGGACGGGGTTCACGCAAGCGCAACCGCGGCCGAATGGCTTCGGCAACTTCGGCACCGGCGGGAACACAATGATGGGCGGTGCACCGGGCGGTGTGAGCCCGCTCGGTGGCCCGAGCGCGACGGGTGCGCTGGGCCAGGGCGATCCGATGTCCATTGGCGGCGTGAGCCCGCCTCCAGTGACGCCGCCGAACGGCCTCAACAATGCCGGCTATACTGGCGGTGCGTACGACCCGCGCGGCGGCGCGATGGGAACCACGACTGGACCGGGAACCGGCCCTCTGCCGCCAGCCGCTCCGCCGGGGCCGAACGGCTACAACTACGCTCCGGCTACCGGACTCGGAACGCCTCCGCGATAGTAATTGCGTCGCGTATCGAAAACCCTTCGACCACGGGTCACGGCCCGTGGTCTTCCTTTTTCAATCGCTTGATAAACAGGGCCGCCACGTAACCGGCCTTGAATCCGGCATCGATGTTCACGACCGTCACGCCGGCCGCGCAACTGTTGAGCATGGTTAAGAGCGCCGCCACGCCGCCGAAGGCCGCCCCATAGCCGGTGCTGGTCGGTACGGCAATCACGGGGCAATCGGCCAGCCCGCCGACCACGCTCGGCAACGCCCCATCCATTCCCGCGACGACGATCACCACGTCCGCCTCGGCAATCTTCTCGTTGTGCCGCAGCAGGCGGTGAATCCCGGCGACGCCGACATCGGCGACCAGCTCGACGCCGGCGCCCATAACCCGCGCCGTCACCACCGCTTCCTGCGCCACGGGCAAGTCGCTCGTTCCGGCCGTGATGACGAGGACGCGGCCGGCAGGCGCGGGTTTCGTTCCCGCCGTGGGAAGCCAGAATGTGCGCGCGAGGCGATCCTGCTCCGCATGGGGAAAGTGGCCGGCGAGGTGGGCGGCCTGATCGGCGCTCACCCGTGTGGCGAAGCAATCTTGCCCCGCTTCTCCCAATCGCCGAACTGCCGCCTCCACCCAGTCGGCCGTTTTCCCCTCGGCCAGGATCACTTCCGGAAATCCGCAGCGCGCCTGGCGGTGCAGGTCGAGCGTGGCGAAGCCGAGCTCGGCGACGGCCGGCTGCAGCCTGGCCGCCGCGCTCTCCACGCCTAGAGAACCGGCGCGAACCGCCTCCAAAACCTGACGCAACTCGCTCGACGACATGAACGCTCCTCGGCACTTGGATTCTAGGAAACTCGCTTCTGGATGTTGCCGCGCTAACATTGGGCAACGCAACTCGCGACACCCTTCAGCCCACATCGAAATCGATGCCCCTTTTTCTCAATCCTAATAATTTCTCGCCCGCCAAGCCTGCCCGGCCGCTCCCCATGATCTACAGTAATCCCGTGGAGCCGACCGGCTTAAGCGATCCACGCCGCACACCCTATCTGTCGAATCGTCCATGATGGAACCACTGACGCCTCAAGTGATGCACAAGCTGGTCTTCACCATCCTGGTGCACGGGTTGCCGGATTCGCAAACGTCCATTGCCCTGGACGTGTTGACGGAGGCATTGAAGAGCCCGAACGGCCAGGTGCGGGAATTGGCGGTCGTCGCCCTCTCCGAGTTGTGTGTGTCGGCCTCGAAGCGGGTGACAGTGCTGAAAGAAGCGCTCCGCGATCCGTATGCGCGGGTGCGGCGGCGGGCGATGCGGGCACTCGGGGACTTCGGCGCCCAGGCGGTGTCGGCATTGCCGCAAATCGCGGCCGGGTTGCGCGACCCGGATGCGAGCGTTCGCCGCGATTCGGCCGGCGCCCTGGGGCGGCTCGGCCCCGCGGCGCAAACCGCCGTCGGCGGGCTCGTCACCATGCTGATGGAACCGGAAACGCGGACGCGGGTGGTCGCGGCCACCTCGCTCAAGCGCATCGGCCGGGCCGCCGTGCCCGGCTTG
>Ga0134125_10006042_pt1 | contig 13735 bp, 9 predicted proteins | sample KB31751_FD_96464 | JGI IMG/M metagenome (GOLD analysis project Ga0134125, IMG submission 96464) | Terrestrial soil microbial communities with excess Nitrogen fertilizer from Kellogg Biological Station, Michigan, USA - KB3-175-1 | ecosystem: Environmental > Terrestrial > Soil > Unclassified ... | reverse complement strand
AGCCGTTGCTATTGAACGGCTCGGGCATATTGGGAGCGCCGGTCAGCTTGAAGTTCTGGCGCGTGCTGTAGCTCCCGAATATCTTGCTCTTGTTCCCCAGGTTCTGGTCGATACGAATCGTGTACGTCGTATTCGTATTGGGCGCCGTTGACGCATAGGCATAGTTATTGAGGTATCCGAAGACATCCGTACTGGTGGGGGCCTGATTCGGCGACGGAAGCCCCGCGATCAGCTTCTGCGTCGCGGCACTGAACAGCGTCGATGGAATCTTATTGCCCGAGAATGGTTGGCGGCAGAATACGCCGGGTGTGATCTGAACCGTCGTCCGCGGATCAAAAATCTGGTTGTACCGCACAGGCTGACCCGTGCACGGATTGAGCAAGACACTGTAAGGAATTCCAGGAAACGGCGTGCCGCCGGGTACCGGCGAAGATGCAGGGCCGAGGATATCGCTGAAGTCACCAGTCCGCTCTGCGGCCGTGGGCAGCGTGGACTGCGCTACACCACCGAGATGAAGCTGATACTTCTCCCACGCAAAGAGGAAGAACGTGTGGTTCCGTCCGTTGTACAGCTTGGGAATCCAGACAGGACCGGTGAAGATCCCACCGTAATCGTATTTGCTGTCCTGGGGCTTGCTGAAGGCGCACTGGACCTCAGGTACACCCACGCAATTCTGGGCCTTGTATCCATTGTTGAACCAGTTGTTGGCATCAAAGACGCGGTTCTTGATGATGGCGTACGCGATGCCATGGAAATCGTTTGTTCCGGACTTCGTCGAGAAGCTTTCGATACCTGAAGTCGTGCGCCCAAACTCCGCGGAAGGAGTCGAGGTGGTCACCTTGAACTCCTGCAAGGCTTCGATCGAAGGCGAGGTCTCATCAAAGGACGAGCCGTTTTCACTGCGCTGAATGCTGGCGCCATCCAACAGCACTTCAGCGCCATATGCCTGACCACCGCTCAGCCTTGAGAAAAATACGCCGTTGCCGGTGTTTCCCGATGTGCCGCTCCCGGGGCCGGTTGTACCGGGCAGCAGGAAGACGAATGTCTCGGGCGAGCGAAGGCCACCAATACCTGCAGCGAGCGAGAGAGGCAAATCCTCAATCTGCTTGTTGGAGACGAAGCCGCTGATATCCGAGGTTTCGGTCTGCAGCAGGTTACCGCTCGCGTCGACCGTGACGACTTCGGTGACCGATCCGGAGGCCAGTGAAATGTTGACAGCCGTTGTGCTGTTCACTTGAACCAGGACACCGGTATTGGTCTGCGTTGCAAAGCCGGTCGCTGTCGCTGTGACTGTGTAGGTGCCAATTGGCAGGTCTGGAAAGCGATAGACGCCCGCGCCGGTAGTGTGCGTTACGGTCTTGCCCCCGGTCCCCTGTTCTGTGGCCGTGATTGTAGCGTTCGGGATCAGGGCGCCCGTGCTATCTGTAACACTTCCGCCGATGGTACCGCGTACCGTCTGGGCCACCGCTGTCGTCCCGACCCACAGAGGCAAAACGAAAAGGAAAAGACTGGAAAACAGGAGCTTTGCAAAAGACTTTGACATGCAGGCTCTCCAAAAAACTCAACAGTTGCTCTACCTTGTCTTGCTTCCGGCCCGTTCGAAGACAGTGGTGTTTACTTGTCGTGTAAACGGTTTCTTTGCGCCAAAAACGCTAAATTCCGGCAGCGAGCCGTGTCAATACAAAACTATCGAAGGTATGGCTCTGGATTCCAACTTATGGATGAGATCAAAAAGCTCATGGGACGGATGGATTCGCAAGCCGGGCGGACAGGGCGAACTCTGCCTTAGCCTCCTGGGCCTTGCCTAAATGCCGATACGCCTGCCCGAGAAGATAGTGAAGACTCGAGTTCTTCGGATCGAGCTCACAGGCCGTCTGCAACTCGCGTTCGGCCGCTCCATAGTCGGTTTTCTGCATGTAGAGGTGACCTAATTGCTCATGAATCCGCGAATCTTTTGGCGCCAGAGCCACCGCTTGTACCAGTAGAGGCTGGGCCTCAGCGAGGTTTCCCCGATGCAACAGTACGATGCCCAGGTTCAGCAGTGGCTGTTCGCTTAGTTGGTCGTGCGGCCCCTGATTCTGCCATTCAATCGCCTGCCGGTAGGCCGCAACAGCCGCATCCACCTGGTTTGTGGCTTCGTACGTCAGGCCGAGATTGTTCTCCGCCTTTACGCTCTTTGGCGAGAGCTTCAAAACCTGCTGGAAGCAGGAGAGGGCGTCATTGAAACGCTGCTCGCTGTATCGGATGCGGCCCAGACTGTACCATGCATCCGCATCTGAAGGGTTCATCTGGACGGCTCGAAGCGTCCACTTGTCCGCATCAGCCCAGTCTCCCAGCAACACGTAGTCCTGTCCCACACGCTCCAACGTGCTAGCGGAGGGTCGTTCGATCGACGCGGCTCGCGTGTATTCCTTCAGGGAGTCAGCCGGCCTATCTTCGCGCAGTAAGGTGTACGCCAGCATCTCGTGCGCGGTGGCAGAAAGATCGTTGTTCCTTAGGTAAACCCTTAATGCTCCCTCCGCCTCGTGAAATTGGCCCTTATCGAGCAACGCCTGCACCTCCGAGAGAGGACCCGCATCGATGGAGGCAGGATGAGGATCTGACAGAACCGGTTGCTGCGCGTAGAGCCATGAGGTTCCGAATATCGGAATCGCAGCCAACCGCCACATCCCCGGCCATGGCCAACGTCTCACTTCTTCGCCGCCGTCTCTGAGGAATTCGGTTCCTCAATGCGAACCACGCGATCGCCTGCCACGTTCGTCAGTATCTGATGAATGCCACTCGGCCACGCGATCTCGACGCTGCGTGCCATCGTATCCGCCCCCAGACCAAAGTGTGCTCGCTTGTCGTTCGACGAGAGATAGCTTCCCGTCGTCGAAACAGTCCAGTACTGAGCGCCGTGAGCGGTCGTAACTTTAATCACAGCCCCAATCGCATCCCGATTGCTCTTATGCCCCACCAGCAGCAGCGACAGCCAATGGTTCGTCGTGGCCGTCTCATTGCGCAAGAGATACGCCGGGCCCCCGTTCGTCGTCACCACGGCATCCAGCCGGCCGTCATTATCAAAATCACCGACAGCCATTCCCCTTCCCACCCAGCGCTGCTTAAACACATCGCCGGACTCCGCCGAGACATCGACAAACTTCCCATCGCCCATATTTCTCGCCAACAACATCGGTTCTTTGTAGTGCACCTGGGGATAGTTCAGCTCTACCGTGTCCAGGTCGTGACCCTGCGTCACCAGCAGGTCCTTGTAGCCGTCGTTGTCATAATCCAGAAAGAAAATTCCCCATCCGGAGTGCAGCAGTGTCATCGACGCAAGGCTCGTCGCATAAGTGTCGTAAGTGAAGGAACCGTCGCCGTTGTTGCGATACAACGCATACTTCTGGTTCGCCAGGTTCGTGATGGCCAGGTCCGGCAAACCATCGTTATTGAAGTCCTGAAACGCGATGCCCATCCCCGCATACGTTCGTCCATCGCCATCTACTGCAATCTCGGCCGTAAACCCGGTCTCCTCAAACGTGCCGTCCCCCTTGTTGTGAAACAGAAACTCGGGCATTGAGTCATTCGCAACCGCGATGTCAACCTTGCCGTCCCGGTCATAATCCGCAATCGCAATGCCGAGTCCTTTGCCTGGAATCGCCATCCCAACTTTCGCCGTCACATCGGTGAAGGTGCCATTGCCATTGTTGTGGTAGACGATTGGAGCGATCGCTGGAAACAGGTCCGGGTGGCAGTAAGCGCGATAGCCCTCGCGATGCTCGCCGCACCACACGTCCTCAAAGTCCCACTTCAGGTACCGAAGCACTACCAGATCGAGCAGCCCATCGTTGTCCAGATCCACCCACGCCGCGCTTGTATACCAGCTATTTCCCTGCGTGTGATCGCCACCAGTGCCGGAGCGCTCCGTAACATCCGTGAAGGTGCCGTCTCCGTTGTTGTGATAAAGATGATTTCCTCCGTACCCGGTGACATACAGGTCTTCATATCCATCGTTGTCGTAGTCACCGACGGCAACACCCATGTCATACCTGGTGCCTTTAAGGCCGGCCTTCTCCGTAACATCCTCAAATGTTCCGTCCTTGCGCTGGTGGTATAGCCGGTTCCAATCTTTCGGCGATCGCTTCTGCGGAATCGTTCCCTTCGGGGTGGGATCATCCAGGGCCGCTCCATTCACAAAGAACAGATCCAGGCGCCCATCGTTGTCATAATCAAATATCGCCACTCCCGACCCCATTGTTTCGATCAGGTACTTGTGGCTCGTATGCGAGGCGACGGCCGTAAAGTTCACACCCTTCGCCGCTGTCACATCTACAAACCTGCCCGGTGTAGCGGCCGGCGGCGCGGTCGATGAAGAACTCTGCCCGAGCTCGGCCACTGGAGCACAGACCAACCCCGCCGTGATAAAGGCCCACAGCAGATGCTTGCGAACTCCCGAGACCCTCTGCTCCAACTCACCGCACCCCAGGAATGTGCCTTTCACTGCGCCGCCGCTGCCTCCTTCGATTCCGGTGTTCCACGCCCGGTCAACTCTCGAATCAGGTCCACTTCGCGTTGCCGGTACGGTGTTCCATCCGGATGGAACACATCATGGAACCAGATCGGCGGCTGCACTGTCACGTACGGACGCTGCCATGAGTCCCACGGCAGATACGTCTGCGTCTTTCCCGCAACCAGTCCCCAGTTAATCGCTCCGACGTGATAACGTTTCGCAATCGGAAGCACGGTGTCAAAGGTGCTGCCGTTCCCTCGCGCCATGTACTCCGTGCAGATCAGCGGACGATGATATCGCTGGAGCTCCTTCACCCGCTGCTCGAACACCTCAGACCAATCGTAGTTATGAAACGAGATCACATCCGACTCGGCCAGTTGAATCTTCGTCGTCTCGCTCTCCTTGTCCGGATGGACCCAATCGCCTCTCCACACGCCACTGGTCAGCGGTTGTTTCGGATGCACAGCACGCGCCCACGCAAACGCCTTGGGCAGCAACTCATCCACGCGCTTTACCTTCGCTGCAACATCTTCCTCGCGGTCGAGGCCCCGGTTGTCCGGCTCATTCCACACATCCCAGCCCAGCACGCGGTCGTCGTTGGCAAAGGCTCCGATCACTCCCTGCACATACGACTTCAACTGAGGTTCAATCGCGGGATCCATCAGCCGTTTTTTGCCCGGGCTCTGCACCCATCCTGAGTTATGAACTCCGGGAATCGGCGGATGCTGAGGCCCGAGATGCGGATCGGTTTCCCAGCATGAATCAAACAGAACCAACAGCGGCCGGATATGATGCTTCGCCGCAATCTCGAGAAACACATCCACCCGATGTTTGAAGCCTTCCGGATCCTGCTCCCACAACTGGTCCTGCAAAAAGACTCGCATCGTGTTCATGCCAATCGACTCAGCCCACCCGAACTCGCGATCGATCTGCCCAGCATCAAACGTCGCTGCCTGGAACATCTCCAGTTCATTGATCGCATCGGATGGCACGAAGTTCGCGCCCACCAACCACGGCTGTTGCGCATACCAGGCATTGGCCTTCGACTCCGGCCATCGCCCCTCCGCATTCTGAGCAAACGCCGTAGCCGAGAGTGCTAGTGCCAGTCCAACAATCCAAAGTCTCTTCACCCTCAGCTCCTTTCCGCTCCAGCATGCCCAACACGGCATCCGTTTGCAAACGATTACATTCGCGGTTACTCCTTTTCCTGACGGGGGTCGGTCGTTGCTCAAAACATCAGCCTCCCGAGCGGACTTTCAGATTCGCTGGTACCGATCCTGTCGACCCTCGTACCACCAGCGTCGTCTTGATCACGTGTTGCCGCATTCGGCGGCCTTTTGCGGGAGTTGCCTCGCGTCCGCGAAAGAGTGCACGAAAAGCAGTCGACGCTAACTCTCGTCGCGGAACACGCATCGTTGTCAGCCCCGGCAGCGTGTATCCGCTAAGCTCAATGTCGTCGAACCCAATCACCGAGATGTCGCCTGGTATGTCCAACCCTCTTCCATGAATCGCACCCATCGCGCCGATCGCCGTCAGATCGTTCGATCCCAGCACTGCCGTCGGAAGGCTCCCGGACTCCAGAATCCGCTTCATTGCGTGATGTCCGCCTTCCACTCGATGGTCGCTCTCCTGCAACCATCCTGGACGCATCTTGAACCCATGCTCCCGCAGAGCAGCCTGAAAGGCCTCTGCCCGCGCGCGCGCCGAACCCAGCGTGAGCGGGCCGCTGATAAACGCAATTTCCTTATGCCCCAGCCGAAAAAGATGTTGCATTGCATCTGTGATCCCGCCCTTGTAGTCAACGGCGACAGTACTGGCCGCGCGGCCCTCACCTGTCGTATCCATGAAGACCGTAGGGATCTGGCGCTGACCCAGAGTGTGGATCATCCGCTCCTCCATCTCCGAGGTCATGATCGCCACGCCATCAACCTTGCGTTGCAGCATCCGGATCACGCACATCTCCATCCGCTTCGGGTCATAGTCCGTGTTCGCGATCAGTACATCCTGTCCATGTTCGACCGCGATATCTTCAAAGGCCTTTACCAGCTCGGGAAAGTACGGATTCGTGATATCAGAGATGATCAGGCCATAGAGCCCGCTCCGGCCCGAACCCAGGGCACGCGCATTGACATCGGGATAAAAGTTCAGCGCCTCCACCGCCTCGCGCACACGTTCTGCGGTACCTGGGCTTACCTTCGCGGTTCCGTTCATCACGCGCGACACCGTCGCCGTCGAAACCCCTGCTCTCTTCGCCACTGCAATGATGTTCATGGTGGTGTCGCACCGCTCAACTTGCAGACAGGAATCTATCTGGTCCAAACCTGTTCTCAGTCATCACCCAACGCAGCTACCGGCCATCCATCATGCCAGACAATCGTCGAAATCTGCAGCGCCGGCCTCCCCGTCTGCGCATCATAGGCGTGAAACACGATGAGATCACTCCCATCCTCCTGATGCAGAAGCGACTCTCCCCCGGGCCCGAGCCATCTCCGATTCGGTCCCAGCAAAAGCGACCCTCCGCTCTTCAGCATCGACGTTCCGTCCTTGTCCACGTATGGGCCCGTGATCTTCCGCGATCGCCCAACCATCGTCCGGTAGGTACTTCTCGTTCCTCGGCAGCACAGATCGAACGAGACAAAGAGATAGTAATAGCCCTCGTGCGACACAATGAACGGCGCCTCAATCGCCTGCCAGTCCGGAGGAAGCGTCGGATGCTCCGGATCGAACTTCTGGGGGGCCGGATGCTCAGGTTTCACCCTGCTCGCCAGCGAGTAGAGAGTCGTGTCCTGCTTTGAGAGCAGTCCTGTGCTCGCATCGAGCGCGCGCATCTTGATGCCGGTCCAGAAACTGCCAAACGACAGCCACGCGTGATGTTCTAAATCTTCCGCATAATTTGGATCGATGGCGTTGAAGTCGTCACCCTCCTTCGACTCCATCACGAGCCCTTTGTCCACCCACTTGTAATCTGCACTCTTCGGGTCCAGCGTTTTGTTCGTCGCCAGCGCAATCCCCGAAAGATTTCTCCCGAACAGCGAGTACGCGTAATACAGCCGGTATTCTCCGTGCGAGTGCGATATGTCTGGAGCCCAAAGCTCTTTCGTCCCTGGACTCCGCTTCTGAATCCACTGCGGAATCTCATCGAACACATGACCGCACATTCGCCAGTGGATCAGGTCCTGCGAGCAGCGCACCGGCAGTTGCCCTCCACCGGGCGCCTTTCCCGTGGCAAAGACATAGTACGTCCCACCGTCCTTCGCGATCGAAGGATCGTGCGTAAACCAATAGTCTCCCTGGAGCGAATATACGTGCGGCTGCTGCGCACGTTCTTTCGCTGCACCCAGCAGCAGAAGTCCGCACAGTCCCGCCGCCACACTCCAACGCTGCCTCGACCTCTGTCCCCTCACCATCTCGCGCATCGGCGCTCCTTTAGGCAGCTTCTTCTCATGCACAAGCTAATCTACAAGCTCTTTCATTCCGCCCTGGTTAATATCCCCGCTTTCGCGCGCTCACTCCAATGGGATATCGATCACTTCGATCGCGAGCGCCGGAACCGCGTGTTTCCACGTCTCAGCCGAAAACTTGACCGTGGATTCGATCGGATGAATGAACTCCGGATCCCTGATCGTATTCGTCGCCTCATAGGTTGAGCATGCAGTGTGTTCACTCGCGCCGAATCCACACTTCTGTGGAAACTCAACGGCCGCGGCTCCATGCCCCATACCAGTCGCTCCAGGCACCTACGCAAACATCATTCGCAACTCCTTCCGCAGCCCGCCGATGTACCAGTTCGACGCGCAGGTCTCTCGCGTCTTTCCTATTTGGGAGCGCCGCTCCATGCAGCTTCGTCTCGAAGCCTTCAACCTCCTCAACCACCCGAATTTCAATGCACCCTCCGGAGCCACGACCGGGACGCTCGCAAGCACCAGCGGCAGTGCAGCGGCCCTCAGTTCCTCTACCTTTGGGCAGGTCTCTTCCACTTCGAACACGTCTCGTGCCTTCCAGGGCTCCATCAAGCTCAGCTTCTAGCCTCCGAAATGAAGTCCTTCCATCGCCCCGCTTACGAGCGGAGCTTTTCTTTCATCCATGCAGCAAATGGCGTTTCACCCGTCTCCGACGCGCGCGTAGTGCTGCAGAAACTCCGGCCTCCCGCTGTTCTCGCCCTGTTAGCAGCACCGCTGCTTCTTAGGGCTGAAGGCCAACCTTTGTTACACTTTGTGCTCATAAAATGCAATCTCTTCCCGCACCTGAATCCGCTGCGATGTCCCCCAAACGAATAGCGGCGTTGGCTGGGGCAATCGTTTTTGCACTACTGACTTTCGCCCTGCCTGCAATGCAAGCGGAGACCATACTCCGAACACGACTTCCTTCCGACATACTCTCTCTCGATCCGGGCACGCTGCGCGATGACAACACAGACGCCGTCGAGATGCACATGATCGAGGGCTTGGTAGCTTCGCGGGAAAACGGCTCAATAGGCCCCATGCTGGCGAATTCCTGGACTGTCTCACCGGAGGGCAAGACGTATACATTTCTGCTCCGCCATAATGTCCATTTCCACAACGGAAGCTTACTTACATCTAAGGAAGTCGTCTGGTCGCTACACCGCTACCTGAAGCCCGAAACCCACTGGCGTTGCCGCGCCGACCTCAGCTCGTCGGGCATGACAGAGATCACGTCGATCGATGCACCTGACTCGTTCACTGTTGTGCTGCATTTGAGCAAACCCGCACCGCTCTTTCTGAAAACAATTGCGCGGGCTGAATGCGGTGGCACAGGCATCCTGCATCCTGATTCAGTCAATCGGGACGGATCATTTCGTGTGCCTATCGGGACAGGTCCATTCATGTTTGGCGAGTGGAAGCGCAACCAGTTCATCGAGCTAAAAAGATTCCCCCAGTACTCCTCTTTGCCTGGACCTCGTGACGGAAACTGTGGCGGTAAGCGTGCGCTCGTCGATAAGATCCGCTTCCTCATTATTCCGGATGCCTCCGCGGCCCGCATCGCCCTACTGCATGGAAGTCTGGACGTGCTCGACAACATGGACGCTTCGGACCTAAGGGCTGTGAAGGAAAACTCTGCGATCAAGATATCTCTCACGCCGGCGATGGATTCCTATGTCCTGCTAATAGAAACAAAAGACCCCTTGCTCGCGGACATGAAGCTGCGGCAGGCACTTGCGATGTGCATTGATGTCGCTGGCCTTACGCGCGTCATAACTTTCGGCACCGCGAGACCAGACAGTTCGCCGATTCCGAACGTAAGCCCTTTTCATGGTCCGATCGAAGCGCAACTGCGAAGACCAGACCTTGCAGCAGCGCGCAAGCTCGTTCAGGAATCGAACTACCGCGGACAGCCGATTCGCATCCTTACGAACCACCGTATGCCGCAAATGTTCGATGCTGCCGTGCTCATTCAGGCGATGGCAGCAGAAGCCGGCATTCACGTCGAGATAGAGACGCTTGACTGGGCAGCGCAAATGAGTCGTTATACAACGGGCGACTACCAGATCATGGCGTTTTCATTCTCTGCGCGCCTCGATCCGACATTCAGTCTTGCCGTACTCATCGGCGACAAAACGACGGAACCGCGAAAGGTTTGGGACACACCGGAAGCGCGCCAGCTCTTACGTGCTTCATCCGAGACATCGGATCAGGCCCAGCGTCAAGCCATTTTCGATCGTTTAGAGGCCATGTTCCGCAACTATGTTCCCGCAGTGGAACTGTACAACTCATGCCGCATTGCTGCCGTTCGCAGCAACGTCGTTGGCTTCAGCGGATGGCCTTCCAACCAGACGCGTCTGTGGAATGTCGGATTTACTCCAGGCACCCACTGATTGCGAACAATCGTGTGTGGCGAGTCCAAAGCATCGACGCTACGTGCGCCGGCTGCACGCGTTTGTGCGGCAGAATTCTATCCCGGCAGCGCTTTGCTGATGCCATCCAGCCCCTTTTCGAGTTCCTGTAATGACGGCCACCCGAAGCCGAGCCGGAAATATCGATCGGGCATTTCGAACCAATGTCCAGGGCCTACATACGTGCCAAAATTTGCGAGCCGTTGATAAAACATCTGCGGATCAACTGTCATCTTTCTCATTCGCGGAAAGCACACGACTCCACCTGAGGGCCGCACCCATTCCAACCTTGGCTCTTGTGATATCCAGTCCTCCACGAGTTGCCGCCGCTGGCGAATTGCGTCAAGCCGCTGCGGCAGTATCGCACTGCGCTTCAGAAGAATCTGTTCAGCGATCCATTCGTTGATAACGCTGCCGCATATGCTTATCTGTTCTTTTGCGGCCAGGAACAGTTCCTGTAGAGCAGCATCTGATGTGATAATCCAGCCCAGCCGAATACCAGGTACGCCGAAGGCTTTCGATAACGATGAGACACTGATGACTTCTTTTCCTAGTGACGCCGCGATCGGCAGCATGCCATCCATCGAAAGATCGCGGTATGTCTCGTCAACCAACAGGTGGATGCCAAGATCGCGAGCGATCGACGCCAATGCACGCAGCTGGGCTTCGCTGAGCATGACACCAGTTGGGTTGTGAGGACAGGTAACGCTGATGAGTTTCGTGTTGGGTCGCACGGCGCGCTTTACTGCATCAAGGTCCAGCGCAAACCCATCTTCGAAAGCGAGATCAATGCAGGTGATTTCGCAGCCGATCGCACGCGGGGTCTCGAGGTTCGTCGCATAGTTTGGGCGCACCACAATCAGATGATCGGCCGCTGTCAGCAAGGAAGTTGCGACGATGAATAGCGCCCCAGCGGCCCCATGGGTAATCAGAACATCTCCAGCCGAGAGCTCCGAAGCCGCTCCTGTTACGAGAGTGCGAAGACCTGGCGAGCCGCGATGCTCGTTGTAGAGCAACGCCAAATCGGGAATGTGGAGATCGAGGTCAGAAAGGCGCTGGTCGGTTATAGAACTCTCAGAGAGGTTGTACTGAATAGAGTCGTATCCCAGTTCTTCGGGAGACTCGATTTCGATGGGCATTCGGGCATAGCGCACAGTACAGCCTCCGTTTTTAGAGCGTTTTTGGGAAACCGGACCTAGCCATAATGTATTACGATTTGACAAACTTTGTATTATGTAGCGATATTATTCAAACATGCCGGACAGGCAGCCGTTCCCTTATTGAGACCGTCCATCGCTTCCCGAGGTCGCTGATGCGCACAAAATCGATTTGCCCGTCGCTGCTCTTGTTTCTGACGTTCTTACTAGCCCTTCCCCTGCTCTCAGTTGAGGCTCAGGTTACCGGCGCCACTCTCAGCGGAACAGTATCTGACCCGAACGGTGGCGTTATCCCAAATGCAACCGTGACTTTGACGAATGGAAGTCAGGGGACAGAGCGCAAATCAACCACGAACAAAGATGGAGATTACACGCTTCCCAACCTCACTCCCGGCCTTTATCAACTGCAGGTAGAGGCCAAGGGCTTTAAAACCCAAGTCCGTACAGGTCTCAACCTTACGGTCGGTGAAGTCGAAACGATCAACATAGCTCTCGTGGTTGGCGGAGCGAATGAAGTAGTGACGGTGGACTCGACGACCTCGAGCGTAGAACTAGGCAACTCGGCACTCAGCGACGTTGTTCCCGGCCAGACGGCGCGCGAGCTGCCACTCAACGGGCGTGACTGGACGCAGCTTGCGGCGCTTGAGCCCGGAACAGTTACTGTTCGCAGTCAGCCGGACGCAAGTAATCCCAGCAGCCGTGGCAATCGCGGTTTCGGCCAACAACTCAGCATCGCCGGTGCGCGTCCGCAGGTGAATAGCTATCGAATTGATGGCATCATCGCAAATGATTATGCGAACTCGACGCCTGGCAGCACGATCGGCCTGAGCCTTGGCACCGACGCTATCGGGGAGTTCTCGGTAATCTCCAGCAACAACTCGGCGGCGTATGGAATTACAGGCGGCGGTGTCATTAACGCTGTCACGCGCGAGGGCGCTAACCAGATTCATGGTTCCGTTTATGAGTTTCTCCGCAACGATTTCTTCGATGCCATGGGATACTTCGATCCCTCCAAGCTACCTTTCCGCCGCAACCAGTTCGGTGCCGCGCTGGGGGGACCCGTTCTGAAAAACAAGCTTTTCCTTTTTGGCAATTACGAAGGCCTGCGGAATGTGCTCACAACGACATCGTCTCCCACAGTGCCCACGACGACGGCGAAGGCGGGTACGTTCGGCGGAAAAACGTACAAGATCGATCCGAGCATTAAGCCTTATCTGGCGTTCTGGCATGATCCAAATGCCAACATCGGCACCGATTCCGGCACGTACAAGTTCGCCAGCAAAGCTGTTACCCCAGAAGACTTCTTCACAATCCGTGGCGACGTCAACTTCTCGTCAAAGGACTCCCTTGCCGCGACCTACCTTTACGACAACGGCACGACGACCCAGCCCGATGTTTTGAACGTCAACCTGCAGCAGAATGCAACGCGGCGGCAGTTGATCTCGGTTGCAGAGAATCACATCTTCTCGCCTAACCTTTACAACTCGCTGCGCCTCGGCGCCGATCGCGAGGTTGCCTCCACGCTGGTGAAGTTACCCGGAGCGAATCCAGTAGGAACAGACTCGACACTCGGACCATTGCCAGGACTGGACGCGGCGCTTCTCAACCCCGGCAGCGGCTACCAGTCCACCGCGGGCGGCGTGATTGGAGGCTCTCGCTACGATTACGGGTTCACGACTCCGCAGCTCACAGACGACGCGTTCTTCACGCACGGCGCGCATTCTCTGCGATTCGGCTTCCTGGGCATGCGCTTGCAGAACAACGAGCGCGCCGCCACCTATCAGTACGGCAATTTCGTCTTCAGTTCGTGGCCCAACTTTCTGCAGAACATCCCTAACTCGCTAAATGTAGAGGTGGGTGCACCTACTCCCATCGATTTGCGGCAATGGGCCTTCGGCGGCTACGCAGAGGACGCGTGGAAGCTACGCCCCAATTTCACGGTTACGATCGGCGTTCGGTACGAAGCAGTCAACGTTCCCACGGAGACGCAGAACAGGCTCGCCAATCTGCGATCGCCCTCGTCCACGCAGCTGTACCTCGGCTCTCCGCTCTTCACAAATCCCACGAAGAAGAACTTTGAACCTCGCGTTGGTTTCTCCTACAGCCCAGCGTCCACTCACGGAACGACGATCGTGAGCGGCGGCTATGGCATCTACGATGTGTTGCCGTTGCTGTATGAATTCAACCTGCAGCTCTCGCAGGTAGGCCCATATCAGAAGACCTACACGACATCGT
>Ga0134125_10006040_pt1 | contig 13735 bp, 5 predicted proteins | sample KB31751_FD_96464 | JGI IMG/M metagenome (GOLD analysis project Ga0134125, IMG submission 96464) | Terrestrial soil microbial communities with excess Nitrogen fertilizer from Kellogg Biological Station, Michigan, USA - KB3-175-1 | ecosystem: Environmental > Terrestrial > Soil > Unclassified ... | reverse complement strand
CAAGTGTGAAAGAAGTTCCATGAATTTACCAAAGATATGTCGGTTAGTAGCACCGCGGCTTGATATGAAGTTTGAAATCAGTCAAATGATTGAAAGTATTTTTGGAATTTAGCCGAGGAGAAACAGGATGAGTAAAAAACCAATCCCCAATTACAAGAGAATAAATAAATTAACTGCTTAAATTACACCTAACCTAGAATAAAATTAACTTATATTTTGAAGAAAATTAGCAAATCAACCAACCATCAAATAGAAGATAATATGTCTCACTATGAAAACTATTCACCAGCAAAAATTAATCAAGACAAACGAGATAAAACTAATCACCCTGACTTAATGGTTAATTGCTTGCTCTGTAATACGCAATTTGGGGTTAAATATATTCCGCCAAAGAAACAATACTCTCGCAAAAATAATTGAGGCTATTGAACTCAAAAAGAAGAGGACAAACAAAAATATCTCTGTAATGCTTGTTTAATTAAACTCTATGACGGCAATATTAACGATTGAATAGAGAACGAAACCAGAGCAGATGTTTTTTATAATTATGTTAAACGAGGACAATTTACACCAAAATAATTTCCTATCATGAATTTTTTTGTTTGCCAGGAAGGCCAAAAATAGCTAAAAATCACCCTAAAAAATTTGCTAAATTTTTCTTAAAATAGTTAAAATTTTATTTGTAGCGCGGGCTATACACGAATCCCGTATATTTATATTAAAATAAAAAAGTAAGAGAGTGTTTTTTTTGATAACAAATTAACTCCAAAAAATCTATCATGGAAAAAAAATTTTCTATAAAACTATGTATATAAGGTAAAAAGTATGAAAAATGATATTGAACAAACAAACAACGAAAATAATCAACAAATAATTGTTTTCTTAGAAAATAGGCTTTCTGATTTGCCTGATAACATGAAAGAAAGTTGAAATCAGATAAAGGAAGTATTAATCACAAATCTTGACATCAATGGAGACAAAGAAAGTATGTGGCAAAAGAGCATACTAGAATTAATTTGTAAGCAAGAAAATTACGAAGCTCTGAAATCTTGGCAGCTCTTGCTGCTTAACATCTCAAATACTGATCCAAAGTATTGAGATTGAGAAGAATACTGAGCTAACTGTAAGGAAAATAATCGTAGTTATTGGGACAAGCACGCCACTTGTTATTATAAAATAGAATGTTTAAAAAAAGAAAGAGAAAAAATAGCAGACTTGCTTTTAGAAATGTTTGGCAATGAAAAAATTAAAGAAACTGCCAAAATGGGAAGCTATGGAATACAGAGTGTTTTAGAAATAATGAAAAATATTCCATTAATAAACCAAGAATATCTTAAACGCTTAGAAGGAGAAAGACTAGAAGAATTTCTAAAATGAAGAACTAATAATAATATCAATGAAACTATCGACTGAGGTAATGAAGAAAAAATATCCGTGGTAGTTATCAAAAAATTTATTGAAAGAGAAAAAGAGAAGTTAGAAGCCGAGCTGATTGAGTTAAAAAATAAAAGGAATCAAGGAGAAGATATAGAATCAGAGATTATTTCTGAATCTGCTATTTCTGAAATGGAAATAAAAAAAGCCGATTTAGTTTCTCAAATGGAAAAAGAAAAATCAGAACTAAAACGGCTAATTGAGCCAGCGAAAGGTAAGTTGAGCGAAGAAATGCAGGATATCTTTGAGGAGCTGTTCAAAATTCAAACCGAAATTATTCGTCGCGGTAATGATTTTGTTAAGGGGAAATTAGAGGGTATGAAGTGAGTTCTAAATAAAAAATTATTTACAGAGGAACTGCAAGGTATTTTAGATAAGCAAGCAAAGATAATCCATTTGGAAGAAGAATTAGCAACATTGGAAAAGAAATTAAATAAATTGACCGGCAAAACCCAAACTTCTTCAGGTGAACAAAGAGAGGAGGTAAGAACTGAAGCCGGAGAAGATACTGTCCAGAGCGGAGAAGAAGAAATTGCCCAGCATCCAAATCAGGAAACTGATTCAGAGCAAGAAAAACAAAAATTAATCGAACTTTTCACTAGTGAACTAAAAAAATACACTAATGAAGAGATTGCTGCGCAAGTGGTTCAACGAGCTGAACAGCAGTCTAAACATTGAAAGAATGATTAAAATTAATATTTAGAAAATATGAAAAATGCCCAAAAATGATTGAACGAAAAATTTCCAATTAATGGAAGAGCAGGAATTACGGAAATTAATAATTCTTATGGAGAAGAATTAGAAGGAGACCTAATTATCCAGGATTTCCCTAATTTACAGAAAATTTTTTTTTCAAACAATAAAAAAATAGCTAGTTTGAAAGTCGGTAATTGCCCCCAAGTAGAAGAAATTGATATTTATGGTAATGAGATTAGTAAACTTGAAATTAATGAGTTAACTAAATTGAAGAGTTTAATTTGTTCTAGCAATCAGTTAAAAAGAATAGATATTGGTCAGAACAAAAAATTAAAAACCTTGGTCTGTTTTAATAACCCTTTAGAAAAGCTAGACGGGCTAGAAAATCTTCGCGAGTTATCTTATTTTAATGGTGGTAAAAGTTGAAAAATTGTTGACAGTTTGAGTAATAAAAAAACTCAGAGTTTAGAGAAGGAATTAGAGGAACTTAAGCAAAAATTTAAGTTGGAAAGAGAACTTGTTTCTAAAATCTCTGCTCGAGAAGAAGAGCTAAAAAACAAGTTAAAAATAAATCAAACAAGATTAGAGCGTCAGGATGGATTAAAAAAAGAAATCGAAAACAAAGAAAAGTTAGTTCAACAATTGCAAGAAGAAAAAGAAATTTATCAAGCCAATTTAAATGCTAAAAATGAGGAAATAATTAACCTTAAAGAGGAAATAGAAATCCTTAATCAGAGCGAAGACTTAACCACAGAGATGCCTGGTTCTTGACTAGGAACGAAGGGTAAAAAAAACATTTTTTTAAGATTAAAAAATGTGTCTCTCTACGCGCGCGATAAAAATACTATTATTATGACAAGAAGTAATATTATAGAGAATGGAAAAAAAATATATGTCCTTGAATGAGAGGATGCAGAAATTAAAAATGGAACAATGCGTTGCGAGAAATTTAAAGTAATCGCGGGCAGTGAAAAAGAAGAATTGAATTTCTATTCAACATTTTTTATTGGCAATAATAAATTTAAAAAAGGAGAAATTTATGAACTTTCTACTCCAGGGAGTTTTGTGGAAGATTCTTCAGGAATTATCCAAGGCATTAGCAGCGGAGGATATGAATTTGAGAAAATTCATCCTTCTTTAATGATTCAAGAATTATGGGAAAAAAGAATAGAAAGTGTTGAAAGATTAAACCAGTTAGAAGAGGATCTTCATAAGAAAAAAGAAGAATTCAGTAGAAAAAATCAAGAATTTTCTGATGCAAAGAGGGAACTTATTGATCTACACAGCAAATTTAGCAATCTTCAATTCGAAAAGAGAACAAGCGATGAAAAGATAAATTCACTCGAAAGGGATATTCGAGAAAAGGAAATAAAAATCCAGCAGTTGAATCAAGAGTTGAAAAACCTTGAAACAAAAACAACCCAAGAGTTAAATAATTCTAAAAATGAAACAGATCAGTTGAAAAAGCAACTTTCTAGTCTTCAAACTGAGAAGGATGAAATGAAAGTTAAATGAGCTTCTCCGGAGGAAAAAAAACGACTTACCCAGACAAAGGAAAGTTTGAGTAATCAATTAAAAGTTGAAAGAAGGAGCAAGCAAGATTTGGTTAACCGGTTAGAAGATGCTCGTAGTCAAAAATTAAAAGAAACTATTCAAACAAAACTTGAAGATAAGAAGAAAAAGCAAGAGCAATTAAAATTTGCTGCTGCCGGAAAATTAGGAGGTAATCATCAAGCACATCTTTTAGACAATCTTTTAGAAAAGCAGGAAGATTTTGACCTTGCCCTTTTTGAAGATGTTAATCGAACAAGTAGAACCTTTTCCCGAGCCCAAGACAAATTGCAAGATGCTAAGGATAAGTTAATTGCTACACTTAGTTCTGCGGAGATTGAAGAGCTTTGTAAACTACAAACTGAAATCAGCAAGTTAGAAAATAGTCAAAGGCAATGGGAAAAAATGGAGCAGCAAGAGAGAAGCGAGGAACAGTTTGAAACAGTTATTGGCACTCCACTTTCTCCTCCTGCAACGCCGAGAAATAATTAATTTATAAGGGGTTAAATCCAAAAGACCTCCACTTTTTGCAAAGGAGGTTTTGATTGGGAAAGGAAATTTTTATTATGATAACAACAAAAAATGAAGCTTATGAAATACTTGGTTTGAATTCAAGTGCTAATGAATTAGAGGTCAAAAAGGCTTACCGTAAACTATCTTTACAATGCCATCCGGAAAAAAATGATAATTCTCCCGAAAGCCAGGAAAAATTCAAGGAAATTCAAGAAGCTTATGATTTGTTATCTGCTGAATGACCACTAAAAAAGTATTTTGGTTTTTCGGAAGAAGAAACTGAAGTCAAAGAAGAAGTGAGAGAAGATTTCGGGTGGACCGCTGCTTTTGAAATTTCTTATAATATAGATGATGTAAAAAGGGAGTTTTGTCGTGCTGGAGAAACCATTGAAGAGGTGCTGTACTATTCCTTGCCAGAGCAAAATAAAATGTACAAAAATTGGCTTAATCATTTATATCTAGCTTGTGGACTAGGTAGACATGAAGAGGCTAGAGATTGAGTGAAAAACAATTTTGGAACTATTTATTTAGTTCATTCCAAAAAAAAAGCTTGGAAGGAAGCCCAAGAAGAGTTCAAGAATTCCTTTTCTGAATCTGATTGAGAAGGATATTTAAATAAATTACGAGGGTATACAAGTTCATGAGAAATTGCTTGTTTCAATTTGGAACTGTTTAAAACGAAAAGCAAAAAAGAGTTTAGTGAGGAAATAAAAAAAAGTTCTAACCCTGAGTTGTTAAATGATATCATCAATGTTGAGGTAAGTATGTATTCAGATGCTCCTCCTTACCGGGCAGGAGAAGATTATTGGAAGAGTTGAATGAGAGACGATAGCCAATCAATAGTGGACGAAAAAAAAGAAATCATTGACGGCATTTTGGAAGATTATAAAGACAAACTTCTTCAAGAACAAGCTAATAGATACTATGAGTCTCTTGAACTTTCAGAAGAGGCTACTTTGGATGAGATTAAGAAACAAAATCGAAAATTGAGTTTAAAATATCATCCTGACAGGCAAAATGGAAAAAGTGGAACTGAAAAAGAAGCTGCCGAAGAAAAGTCTAGGTTAGTGAATAAGGCTTACGAAGTTTTGGGAGACGAAATGAAGAGAATGAAGTATGACCTTTGTTTTCTCCAAGGCGAAGAAGGCGTCTATCTAAATCGCAAAAAATTAAGTAAAGTCAAAAAGTCTGGAGAACTAGTTAATGAAAAATTTAGGAAAAGCGTTGAACTTATTTTACAAGATGAGTTAAAAATCAATAATTTTACTTGGGAAGATTTGTTTGAGTTAGGCAAAGAAATTTGAAAAGGCGAAAGTTATGAAAGGCTTTATAAATGGGGAGTAACAGGAAAGGAACTAATAAAAATAGAGGATTTTTGTTGGGAGACACTCAGCAACGAAACTTCTCAGTATGAAGCAATTGAACTTACCCGAAATTATTTAACAATTATCAACGACTTTGGCATGGTTAAAAAAGCTGCTGAGCAACACCTTGATAAACCAGTTGGCGTTAGGACGATCGAAGAAAGGTGCTCAAATCAAGAGCCAGTTTTAACCAGAGAAGAATTAGATGAGCCTGGAAAAGTTAATGTCTTAAAGAAGATAGAAGACCATGAAGTAAAAGAGAAACTACAAAAAGATGAGAGAAAATTAGAGGAATTGAGAAAACAATCATTGGTTCTTTTCAGTGAAGCATCAAGAAGGGTTGAAGGAGTAAGAGGATTTAAGGTCAATCTCTTAAGGAAGATAGAAGAAGAAATAGAAAAAGGCAATAATTTGCTTAATTCTTCAGCGAACAAAGAAGAAATCACGGAATTTTTGAATGAATTTAATGTTTTTTTGGCTTCATTTAATGGAAAAGAAAGTTATGAGGGTGAAGTAGAAATGATAATTGGCGGGGAAATGAGACCCCAGCAAGTAATTGTTAACGAAAAAGTAGTTCAATCCGTTCTTTCACTGAAAGAGGATGAAATAAATTCTCTAAGAGGGAAATTGGAAGATTTAGAAGAAAAATTAATGGAAGAGGAACCATCAATAGCAGAATCTTCTGACTCTTCTTTTGATAATGAAGTGGCATCTACTCCAATTAGTGAAGTAGAAAAACAAGCGATTATTAAGTATTTAGACAGTTTAATCCTCGAAGTTGTTCCTCCTGGAATTAAAAATAGAGGTTTAGTAAGGGTCCGTGAAACTGTTTTTAATGGTGAGGTAATAAACTATTCTCAAAAAATTAGTGTTGAAAGCAACCAGCAAGGAGTAGAAAAAATCCGCGCGAGAGTAGTTGACACTGTTTTTTATTATGTTAATAACTTAAAAAGAGGCAGTGGTCGACCAACGGAAGCAAAAAAAGTTTTGAAAAATTTTGCAAATATTTTAAAAAAAGAAGTTGAAACTGAATTAGAAATTAATTTTACTGATTTGCCAGTTGAGCAGCAGAACTTGTTAAGAATTGGAGAAGAAGTTAATTCTGCTCGAAAACTCACTGAAAATAAATGAAGATTATTAAATCCAGTTAATAATCAACAAAATCAAGAGGAAATAGAAAAGCAGGAGAAGCAAAGACAAGCAGAAATTGCTGAAAAGGAAAAACAAAAACGCTTAGCCCGAGAAAAAGCCGAGCAAGAAAAAGAATTAGTGCAACGCGAGCAAATTTATGATGATTTATTAAAAAAGATTGAAACTAGTGCTAATCCCGAAGAGATTTCTCTTGATAGCATAGATTATCACGGATTGCGCAACGGACGCGCACGGGAAAAACTAGAAACTGCTCAAAAAAGTCGTCGAACTGTTTTGGAAAGGGAAAAAAAAGAAGCCCGGGAAAGAGAAGAAGAAAAGAGACGTCGAGAGCAAGAAATAAACTCTCGGGTAACAGACTATGAAAATTTATTGAGTAGCATTCAAACTGCTATTGACTTGTCTACCCTTACTGAACTTGGCAACCAAATCAATGCTTTTAATTATCAGGACTTACCCACTGGCAAAAACAAGGATGCTTTAGAAATTGCTTGAAGCAAAAGGCAAAATGAGTTACGGGAACAAGAAGCCCAGAAAGAGAAAAAAATCACCAAAGTGCAGGCTATTTTTCGTGGTCGAAAAGCTCGGCAGGAAGCCGAAAACGTACAAAAGCAAAAGGCAGCTATCCAGTATGATAATCTTTTAAGTCAAATCAATGAAGAAGGAGACTTAAATACTGTTTACGATGAGAAGATTAAAAATTTGGATTGAAAACATTTGGACAAAGAAAGAACACGAGAAAAATTAGAAGCAGCCTGGACTAATCGTCGTAATGAGTTAATCAGAATTGACAATGAAAATACCTTGAAAATTACTCGTCTTAAAGCAGCAAAATTTATAGATGATTATTGAAAAAGTAAAGCAGACAGCAACAGCAAAGTTAACGGCAAAGACCAAAGCACTGTACTAGGAAATAGCAACTGAGCAGGAGAATTTAACAATAAAAACACCAAAGACGAAATTGAAGCTGAAAGAGATCGTTTAATTAAGCTAATTGATGACGAAAAAGCTAAAGAAAAAAAAGCGACTATTCGCCGCTGGCGAGAAGACGCGATAAAACAAGTTAAAGAAGAGTATAGCAACCAAGGAATTAACAAGCCTTTGGATCAAATAATTCCGACAAACTGAGAAGAAAGAATTCGTGCTGAAATTGAAAAAACAAAAATTGATGAGTTGAGAAATAATTTTATCAAAAGCATACAAGAAACCAAACTAGAAGAACAACAAACTCAATGACAGAAAGAAGCAATTGATAATATTAAAACATTTTGAAAAAATAATGTCACAGCCGATAATAAAATTAATGGTCAAACTATCACAGAAGTTTTAGGAGACGAAAATTGGCAAGATGAGATTAAGAATTTAGTTAGCCAAACTGATATCAAAGCAAAAACAGATGAATTTGTCAGAAAAATTACAGATGCTAAAAAGATTGATACTGATTCGCAAAATACTACTATTAATAAAATTAATAGATATTGGAATGAAAAACAAGCTAATAGTAAGATCAATGGAAAAAGAAAGGAAGAGGTGCTCAATGCTGGTTTAGTTCCACCAAACACTTGGAAAAAAGATATTCGGAGCCAAACTGGTCAAGACAACATTAATAGCAAATTAAATTATTACCGGGGATTGATTGATAAAGCCAAAGAAGAAGAAACTCGTAATATTTGATACAGTTCTGCTATTACTGCGATTGGTGATTATTGAAATGCTAGGCAATCGTCAAGCTGAACGATTAATGGGAAAACAAAAGAGAAGGTTCTTGGTGATAATTGGAAAAGCGTTATCAGATCTAAATTTACTAAAGAAGAAATTGACGATGAAAGAGATCGCCTGATTGGTTTGATTGACAAAGAAAAATTCATAGAAGACCAAAAAGTTGTTGGAATAGTTTGCTCTGAAAAAGAATATGATTTAAACAAAGATTTAAAAAAACTTTGGGAAGGAGAAAGAACTAAGAAGTCAGGTAGATGAGTGGGAAATTACAAAAAAGATGTTGAAGTGTGATTTGATGAATTAAAAGATTTTCTTCAAAATAACACCCACCAATTTTTAAAAGATATTTGCGGAGAAGAAATATCTGATGACAAAAGGAAAAAAATCTTTGCTGAGTTAGACCAACAAAAAGACGAAATAAAAACTAAAGAAGATTTTAAAAGCAACGCTTATTTTGAACAAATAAATTGAAGTACAAGTGCAATAAGGCAGTGTCTCCAAAAAATATTTAAAACTGTTAATGTTCGATTAGCACGCCAAGTAGCCGAGAGAGCTAAACGATTCTTAAAAGAAGCTTTGAAAATTGCTAAATTAGGAACACAGGAGTTAACTATTAATCGCGGATATGAAGCCGAACTAGTGAAAAAAGAAAAACCCGAAGAAGTAGTTAGTCTTTGCAATTCAGTGTTTAAGGAAATAATAGAAAAAGGAATAGATAAAGCACTTATTCACAAAAACCCACCAGTTCCTTATGATGAATTAACTGGTAATCCGAAAAATGATATTCTTCAAAAAAATGACATACATGACAAAATAAATGCTTTAGAATCAACCTTAAAAGAAATCAAAGAAAAACGCCGAGCAATTGCTGCAAACAGCAATCTTCAGAGTCTTATCAATAAAGAGTTACCCAGCGATCGTGAAGAATTAAGGGTTGACCTAAAAAATATAAAAAAGCTAATTTGCCGAGATAATAATATACTAAGTCGAATAGCAGAAGAAAAAAGCCCTGATAATAGCGATATTGAACTTAGTCAAGAACAAATTAATGCTTACAGGAGCATGAAAGATAGTGCTGACAAAAGAGAATTAGACTTAATGATTGAATTGGCTTTATTGGAAGATGATGAAGATAATTTGTGAAATATAAATAATCCTTGTACTTTAACTGAGGAAGAAAATAATCGCCTAAAAAACGCAACTAAGTTGAGCATTCATGGAATACAAAAAGATATTCGTGAAAATCGTCAAAGAAGATGAAATAGTGCCAAGGAAAAAGTTCAAGATAGTTTTCAAGCTCTCCACAATAGCATAAATGGTATGGATCAAGAGTCAATTAAAAATGCGATTAGAGATTTGGAGAAGTTAAGCGAAGGAAAACCTGAAGAAAGAGAAGCTTTGGTTAAAGCCGAAGCTCGTGAAGAAAATGCTGATTGAAAAAATAAGGCTCAAGCTCGAATTGACACGCTAAATGAAGCAATTGCTAAATGTGAAAGGATAAAAAATGGTATTGAAGAAGAGACTGATTCCACTCGTTTAGCGAATGAGGGATATTGAAATGGTGAGATACAAGGTTTAGATAGAAATAGTTTGTCTGAACAAAAAATTGCTGAATTGGAAAACATGCGGCAAAATTGGTATAAGCCGTTAAAAAAATATAACGATTTAATTAAAGAAATCAACGAAGCAGATGCCTGAAAAAAATTAGAAAAAACTTGTCAAATAACTTACTATAGACCTGGTCTTGATATTACAGGATTTTTAAATCGCTTTTCAGAAACAGACTTGCTCTCAAAAATTATTCGAAAAAATGTACAGAAAGTTTTAGATGCTTATAGTTCTAAAGGTTTCCTAGTTTTAATTGAACAAGAAGCTGAGGAAATTATTCAATCCATTGAAAATTGAGAGGATATTAGTGCCGAAAGTGAGTTAATTAGTCAAGTTGATGATTTAGAAAAAGATTTAGAAAATTACAATTTAGAATTGCCAGCCGGCAGGAAAATTGAAGATCTTCAAAATGCCTTACATAACAGAAAAGAAAAATTGGTTTTCCGAGAAGAATTTAGAGAGCTAGTCAGAAGAGTTGAGGAAAACATTACTATTACTAATGAAGAAATCGATGCTTATTTTAATACAGGGCTAACTGCTGAACAAGCCGCAAACGCTTATAGCAATTTTCGTGAGCGAATTCTTCCCGAGGAGATTACTAACGGGCGAGCAGAGTTTGCCGGAAAAACTTATGATTTAGCAAATGAAGCGGAGTTCAAAAATGCCAAAGAAGACAAAGCTTTTATTTATGATTTTCGCGAAGAAAATGTCCCTGAGAATTTTGCTGCCGAAAATATTTTAGCCTATCGCAAGTCTAGCCCCGACGGTAGTCATTGGATTACTGGGAGACAAGCCTTTAATGCTTATCGAAATGCATGAGAAGCAGACAAAATTTTAATTAATGACAATGGTGAAAAGCTAATTAATCTTGGAACCGATTGGCAAGAAAAAAAATGTGATTGGGAAAACGAACCATTTGATAAAATTAATTACTGCCACAATTTCTTTCAAAATGAAAATGATGAGGTTCCATTAGAGGAAAAAAGAAAAAAACCAACAGAATTTAACGACATTTACAATTGGCACGCAAAATACCCTGATGCTAAGGATGCCCGAGCTGCTTATGATAATTATTGAGATCCTGTTGATTTAGGAGATTCTGCCGATGATGATCAAAAAGGAAAAATTACCTGAGACGGAATTAATTATGAGAATGATATTAATCCGTTGGTTAATAGTAAATATAATGCTTATCGTGTCAGTCTTATTCAAGCGCCAAAGAGCGATACAACTGGCGCTGATCATACTCGAATTTTTAATATTAGTGATGAGGAAACACTTGCCTGGCTTAAAAAGCACTTTGTTCCAAAAAAAGCTCGTACTGCTTATGATAATGGTTGAACCGCTAATAGTAATGAGATTTGTGATGCTCAAGAAGCAGTTAATGGCAAATATGCTAGTTTGGGTGGCTATGCTTTCGATCCTTTAAATACGACTAAGGCCCAGGCGCAAGAAATAGAAAGACAAATTTCAAGAAGAAGTTATTCATCAGCCTCTCATTCGGGCAATAAAAGTGCTGCTGATAGAACTACTACCATTAACCCTACTTCGGATTATGTCAAACAAAATCAGCCATTCAATGATAACAATCACTCAACTAGTGGTGGAGAAGATGATAGCAGTTTTGGTTCTTCTCTCGTCTTAAATGATTTTGGTGACAGCAGGGAGGAAAATAGTTTTGCTTCGGCAAATGATAGTTCAGATTGTCCTGAGGAGGTCCCTGAAAAGTCTTCTTTAGCGTCTCATGAACCTGCTTGTCCTGAAAAAAGCAAAGAATCTGCTGCCGAGCTGCTAGCGAAAAAAGTAGATCAACTTCGTGTTAATCTTCAAGACTCCCAAGAAGAAAATGAAAAATTAGTGAGCAATTTCATCAAGGCAGTCGACAAGATTGAAGGAATTGAAGGAATTGAAGGAATTGAGCAAAAAGTTAAAGAATGAGGCAAAGAATATTTAAAAAAGAGTAACTTAGAACAAAAAGAAATCAAAGAAGAGTTTAAAAATTGGTGTTCAGAACTAGAACAGTTAAAGACTGGCAAAGAGGTTGTTCAGCATATGCAGCACTTGGCTCAAAAAGTTAAACGGCAATGCCAGCTCCAAAAATTAGAACAATCTCAAATGAAAGTTTCACTGTCCGAGAAAAACAAAAAAAATCCAAATCCAATCTGAATAATAGCGTGAATTACCCTTGGAATAAGTACCATTATTGCTCTTATTTATTGAGTTCTAAAAAAGAGCAAAAAGAAACTTTAAATAAACCCAACTAAACAATCACTTAATAACCTCCATATTTTTATCAAAAAATCAAAATCTATTAAAATAATAAGTATTACGAAAATCCAAATTATTAAAACCATTACTTTCTTGGCAGCCGCTCCCTATGTGGTCTGAGGAACCCGCCACGATGGTGAAATTGAGTATTACCGAAACTCTTAGCCGAGGTCCAAGAATTCAGAGAAAACATGGAAAAATGGCTTTATAAAGATTTGCGGAATGATTTAAGAAGCCGTCCAGCGTCTGAACGAGAAGCATTAATTAACTTTCATTGGGCTCTGAAAATTGCTTGTAATCAAGGAATGGAGGGAGTTGCTGATTCCTTGCGTTTGGCTCATTGGTTAAGAACTAAAATTAAAAGAAGTTTCCTTCCCTAAACCTCGTCAAATCACAACACTTCGGTTCAGAGAAAAATGCTATAATTCACCAGATTTAGTTTTTCATTCAATCTATATATAAATTTTATGACATATCAAAAAAAAGCCAACTTAAAAAAAAATTCCTTCACTAAAAACTCAAAAATCACCAAAATCAAAAAAATGACATGTCAAAAAGCACACGAGGGACACACGAGCCCCATATGCTAGCGTGTGCTTTTTGCCAAACTTAAAGGGTTAAATCAGAATTACTTAAAAACCAAAATATGACTGAAACCAACCAAAAAATAACCCCTCTCCAAAATAGTGAGGACCATGAAAAATTAATCCAAGAATACGAAGCTAAAATCGAACAAGAAAAGACCGATAAAGAAAAATGAAAAAATACTTATCTTAAATCTGAGCAAGAAAGATTAGCCATTAAAAAAGCCCTCGAAAGAGCCGAAGAAGATAAAGATGACTTAAAACGGCAACTAGTCGCCCAAAGGAAAATTGAACTCGAGCAAAAACAAACTAAAGAACAAACTGACTTTCTCACTGAATTCAACAAACTCCAATCAGCTAAAATCCAAGGAGGTAGCAAATAATGAACAATCTCAGTCCAGTCCTAGAAAACCTAAAGCAAAGAGCAGTCCAAGAAGCTCCGATCAAGTTAATCTATGCTGACAATGATTTTTCTGTCTTTGACAAAGGAGCTTCTGAATTTTATGGAGCCGAGGATGAATTCATTTCCGATCAACCCTTAGAAGGCATTAAATGAAAAAAAGAATTGACCGAAAAAGACTTCAAAACTCTCCCCGCTGTCTTTTCTTGTAAACTGGGCATTATCTTAGACGAAGTACTTTACACCATCTATAATAAGAAAAAAATGAAGCAAGCCCTTCAATCTCCAGCTCACCAAGCAGCTCTCATCGACAGGCTTATCGATAGCATGAAAACCAAAGCCATCACTACTCTCAATAAAAAACTAGTTTCCATTATCTCCGATAAAGATAATTACAAAGACAGTGCTTGAGAAGAAATTGAGGAAGCCGAAGCTAAAATCGACAGCTT
>Ga0134125_10006039_pt1 | contig 13736 bp, 13 predicted proteins | sample KB31751_FD_96464 | JGI IMG/M metagenome (GOLD analysis project Ga0134125, IMG submission 96464) | Terrestrial soil microbial communities with excess Nitrogen fertilizer from Kellogg Biological Station, Michigan, USA - KB3-175-1 | ecosystem: Environmental > Terrestrial > Soil > Unclassified ... | reverse complement strand
GAGCGTGAAGTGGGCTTGCGTGTAGTCGACTCCCGAGAAGATCGTGCGGTCGCCGAACAGCCGGTCGAAGCGCCCGAAGTACACCTGCGCCGCGATGGCGAGCAGCAGTGCCGCGACCGCGATCGCAAGCCCTCGCCAGGGCCGCGTCAGGTTGGCGACGGCATGCTGGCGGGTGAGCGCGCGCGCTCCGGCCGTGATGCCGACGAACACGGCCGCGATGGCGCAAACGATCGCGGCGAGCATCGTGAGCCATCCCGTCAGCAGCTCCCACGCAGGAAGTTGGAACAGGTAAAAGCCCAAGGGCTTGCCGAAAATCGGATCGAGCCCGGCGGTGTGCGGGGCGTACCACCAGAGCACCAGGGTCGTCCAGCTCCCGGACAGAGTCGCGCCGGCCTGGGCCGCGATCGCCAGGAATACGACGAGCGCCCCCAGATTCAGCAGTGGCACGATGGGCAGGTCCACGCGCTGCCGGTTGACCAGGATTGTCGCCCCCGGCAGCTCGGCGAGATGCTCGGGCCGAAGTGCCCAGTACGCCCCGTAAAGCACGATGAACGTGACAACGGCGAGAACGCAGAAAACCGCGACTCGCAGGACGAGCCGCGTCCAGAACACCGATGCATAGCCGAGCGCACCGAACCAGAGGGAGTCAACGTAGTACGACACCGTGGTGGAGCAGAGGTAGGCCACGACGGCCACCACCACGATCGTGAGCATCAGCATCCGTGGTCCGCGTGACCGCGGACGGGGCGGCCTTGGACCGGAGGGTTGGCCTACTACCCGCTCGAACGGATTTCGTCTCACTTTTGCCCCGCTGAATCCACTTGGCGCCACAGAACCTGACAAGGATAACAGAGCGCCAATTCAGCGCACGGCGAAGCGCCAGAGCGATGTCACCTCCGCTGCGCGCGCCGCGTGGAGCGGGTCGGTTTCGTCGAACGCCCGAGGATGTTTCGGCCGCGCATCGCTTCGATCCAGGACCTTCAAGCCCGCCGCCTCGACCGCAGCGAGCAGCTCCGATCTCGACCGCAGCCCCAGGTGCTCCGCGAGATCTGAAAGCACGACCCAGCCCTCGCCCCTCGGCTCCAGGTGCGCAGGCAGCGCGCCCAGGAATTCGCGCAGCATGCGACTCTCGGGGTCGTAGATCCCGCGCTCGATGGGAGAGCTCGGCCGCGCGGGAACCCAGGGCGGGTTGCATACGATGAGCGCGGCTCGCCCTTCGGGAAAGAGATCCGCCCGCACAACTTCCACTTGCCCTGCCAATCCGAGATGCTCGAGGTTCTCGCGAGCGCACGCCAGCGCGCGGGGATCTCGATCGGTGGCAACCACACGGCTGACGCCGCGCCGCGCGAGCACGGCGGCCAGCACGCCCGTCCCGGTACCGATGTCGAAGGCCACGCTGGACGAACACCTGAAATCCGGCAGTGGCGCCGTGGCGACCAGATCGACGTATTCACCGCGAATCGGTGCGAATACGCCATAGTGCGGATGGATTCGGCCGCCGATCGCTGCGATCGCAATTCCCTTGGTGCGCCACTCGTGCGCGCCGATGAGGCCGAGCAACGATCGCAGCGAGGTGACCGAGGGTCCCTCTCCCTGGCCATAGGCTTCCGCGCAGGCCTGTCGTACGTCGGGCGCACGTCGCAACGGAATCCCGTAGTCCCCGTCGAGCGGCACCAGCAGCATGCCCAACGTACGCGCCCGCTGCGATCGCGCCTGGCGATGGCGATGGAAGGCTTCCGCAGGGGGCGTGGCTATCGAAGATGCAGCCAACTTCTTCGGCTTGCGCGGCTGACGGTCGGCGCGACGCGCCAATGCAAGCAGCATCTGGCGCGCGCTCTGGAAGTCGCCGCGCCACAGCAGCGCGGTGCCTTGGCAAGCAAGGCCATATGCGTGTTCAGCCGTGATGCGCTCATCGGCGATGACCACGCGCCTGGCGGGCGGCGCACCACTCTCAGAGCGCCAGCGCGCGGAGCGCGCTTCGCCGTCCTCTATCCAACGAACGACCGGATGAGCGCCGACGCTGGAGCTCGGTATATTCATTGGCATTCGCGATGAGATTCCGGTTGGCCGTGGCGATCGATCGGGTTGGTCCGCCTCTTCGTTGGTGCGGCCACCTTCAGGATGACGCAACCCATCTCTGGTGTCGACCCGTAACCTATGTGCCCGAAAGCACAAGGGTTTGCACCATATGCGACGTGGTGCAACCGAGGGCGGACGGTCTGGTGGTGAACCGAAACCGCAACGGCACGCCTCATGGGCTGACGATCGCTTCACGGGATACCGGCGATTACGGTGAGACTTTGGGGGGCGGCCCCGCACAACGCCGCCCTGCTGAGCGGGCCTGTCAGGGCCACAATTGCGAGTGCATTTCGCGAATCGACGTGAAGCCCGATCATTTGTCATACAATATAATGGACCAGATTTGCCGTCCTCGTTCGCATGCTTCGCTTCTCGCACAAGGAGCCGGAAAGAGATGTTCGGTAAGATTTCTCTGATTGGATTGGGCTTCCTGGTGTCGGCCCCCCTCGCGCTAGCGGCCTCGCCGGTGATGCTGGGGCGGTTGCAAACGGGCGCCAACGTCGAATTCGTCGAAAACGCCGCGGGTGATTGGGGCATAAGCATTCAAGGTGGGACCGCACCGGGTCTCTCCCAAAATGAGCCGGCGCGCGTCGAGGTGTTCCACAACGACCGCGACATCCGCAAGCTCGCGGCGGGCTATGAGAGGGTCTCGAAATCGGCGTCAGGCGTGGAAGGGCATGCCGACATTGCCGAGGACGGCCGCGTCCTGTTCCGAGTTGACGACCTGTGGCGGATCGACGGCGCCGTCCTGACGCTGCAACGGCGTGTGGAGATTCTTCGTAATGCGCCGGGCGGTTTCTACTCTGCGATCCAGCTCGACATCGATCCCCGGATCGGCTGGAACGAGGTGGCGTTTCTGGCGCCCGGCGTGATCTATGGCGATCCCGGCCATAACGGTGCCAGATCTCCGGGCGGGACGATCAATTATGCTGCGCACCGGTTGATGCTGCGCGAGGACATCTTGCCGGCGCCCTTGTTTGCGCTTTCCTTCCGGAACGGCGCATCGCTGACGATGCTCGATCCTTCGCCGCGCGGCGATACCACCTTGGCTGACACCACGCTTGCGAGGTCGGTACTGACCGATGCCCGTTTCACCTTCGGCGCTATGGGCGCCGAGCAAACCGACAATGGACCCATCGCCGTCGGCTTCCGCTTTCCAGGAACGGTACAAATGTACCTTCGCGGTCCGCGGGCGCCGCAGGAGCCGCAATGGGTTCGGCGATACCATCCCATAGTAAGGGGAGCGGTCGATCATTACGCCCTGAGCTTCCGTTTCGGCCAAGACGAGTCGTTTCGCGACCTGACCCGCAATGCCTGGCGCTGGGCCTGGGCGACGCTGAAGCCCGCCATCCTTCCCCTGGATGTCGATCTGGTGCGCCGCGTGTTGCTCGACCGGCTCGAGGCCAATGCCGCAACCATCGACGGGCGAACCGGCATGCCCTTCGTCCTGAACACGATGTCGGACAAGTTGCAATGGAACTGGACCATGATTGCCATGGGGTTCGTAGGCAAGGACCTGTCTTGTGCCAACCAGTTGCTGCTCGAATCCGACCGCGACTCGAGTCAACGCGGGCGCGAGATGCGCCAGACCGGTCTGGCCATGATCGATACGATGATCAAAGCATTGCCGACGGTGCCGCTCGAGGCCAGTGGCTTCGATCTGAGAACCGGCAAACCCTGGCAAGGACGGGAGAGCGTCTGGCTCGCGCCGTGGCTGCGCAACATGAGCGAAGGAATGGATGTGGTGCTGCAAGCCTACCGGCGCGAGCGCGCGCATGCGCACCCTCACCCGTCATGGCTGCGCTGGGTCAAAACGTACACCGATTGGCTGATCCGGCAGCAAAGGCCCGACGGGTCTTTTCCTCGGCGATGGAACGCTGGCAGCAATACGCCCGCCGAGCCAAGCGGAACGGCCAGTTATGCGCCGGTGCCGCTGCTCACCCTCATGACAAAAGAGACCCGTGATCCGAAATATTTGCAGGCCGCGATCCGCGCCGGCGATTATGTGTGGAGGACTTGGGGCGCGCGGGGGCTCTTCGTCGGCGGCGCCAGCGACAATCCCGACATCACCGACAAAGAAGCCGGCATGCTGAGCCTCGAGGCCTTTCTCGACCTCTACGACTCCACCAAGGACACAGGCTGGCTGGACCGTGCGCAGGCCGCGGGCAATTACGCCGAAAGCTGGATATGGATCTGGAACCTTCCGATGCCGCTCGATGCCACCGATGCCCAGCTGGATTGGAAGAAAGCTGTGCCGACCGTCGGCCTGCAAGGGATCACAGCCCTGGCCGCAGGCGGTGCCGACGAGTATCTCGACTGGGCGGTTCCCGACTATGCGAGGCTCTACAACGACACCGGCGATGGGCACTACCTTTCCGTCGCCCGCGTCCTGCTCGATGACACCAAGTCGATGGTGTCGCTTCCCGGGCGCCTCTACGATATGAAAGGCCCGGGCTGGCAGCAGGAGCATTGGAACATGGGCCCGGGCGGCACCGGGCGCGGAAGCGCATCGCACCGGCTGTGGCTGCCCTGGGTTACTGCAAACCATCTTCACGGGATCACGGGACTCGCGGCCTACGACCCCGGCTTGTTCAAGAGGCTGACCGCCAGGCCAGCGCGCGACGGCCGCTAAAGCGGATATCAGAGTTCAGCCCACATCGATATCCCACCGGGGGATTAACGCTTGCGACAATAGCCATTGTCCACAGTCCCGCACCCACCCAGTGCTACCGACATGCTCGACTAACAGCGCGATGTCGCGGCCGCCGTTCCCATCGATGCGCTGGCCTCCGGCGCGATCGACCTCGAACTCGATAAGCTCGGCCTGGCGCGTCAGGTCTCCGTGCACCTGCCGTCTGTTCTGGCGGCGCCGTTCATCGTCGCGAGCACAGACATGGTGATGACCATTCCTCGGCGCGCCGCACAAATCCTCGGCAAGTCGGTCCCCATCGTCATGCATCCGCTTCCGCTCGAGGTTGCCCCGTATCGCCTGAAGGCCTTCTGCCATGCCAAGCGCTTCAACGAATCGGCTTGCAAATGGATGCGGGAGACGATCCTGAGAGTAATGACTGATGAGGAGGCCCGGTAATGCGAGTTAGTACCGTGCAAAATGCAAATCATGCCCCGTTATCATTTGCTAATCAATAACTTACAAGAAGAATGTCAGCGCGCCCGCAATAGTGTGAGGCTGAATGCCGCCACGGGCGGACCGCTTGCCTTTGCCAGATCTCCGTCTCGTGCTTATACTGGACTAAGTTTAGTTTAACCTAGGCGCACAAGATGGCGACGACGGTGAATATTCACGACGCGAAGACCCACCTGTCGCGACTGGTCGATGAGGTTGCCTCGGGTGCGGAGATTATCATCGCCAAGGCCGGCAAACCCATGGCGCGACTGACGCCCCTATCGGCTCCTGTCCGCAAGAAACAGCTCGGCCTGCTCAAGGGCAGGATCAAAGTGCCGGACGGGTTCAACGCGCCACTGGATAACGAGACGATGGCCGTGTTCGAAGGTGGTTGAGGCGTGCGGATACTCCTCGACACGCACTTGCTCCTTTGGGCGCTTTCATCGCCGTCAAGGCTCTCGAAGCGTGCGCGACAACGGATCGACTCTAGCGACGTTTTTGCGAGCGCCGCGTCTATCTGGGAAATCAGCATCAAGTGCGCTCTGGGCAAACTTGAGGCCGATCCAGCCGAGATCCTGGCCGGCATCGAGCCCGCAGGTCTCAACCACCTTCCCATCGCAGGAGAACATGCCGCTGAGGTCGTGAAGCTTCCGCCGATTCACAAGGATCCGTTCGACCGCCTTCTCGTGGCACAAGCCAGGGTGGAGCCGATGATTCTGCTGACTAACGATGAGGCGCTAGGCGGCTACGGGGAGTTCATCGAGATTATTTGAGCGCCGGACCCACAACGAATCCCATCATCCGGTAGACCGATCGGCCTTGACCAAGCTGGCCGCCACGCGACGCGAGATCTCGTCCTGGACGACATTCAGTTTCTGTAGGGGCTGTTCGTAGACCTGTGACCAGAGAACCACGCCGGAGTCAGTGCGCACCAAGCGGGCCGCGATCCTGATGATGTCTCCTGAGCGACGCACGCTGCCGTCGACAACATAATCCACGGCGAGTGCCGCCCCGCCTGCGCGATGCTCACCGGTTTGCCGATCAGCCACCCTTCGGTCATCTCATCCGCCAGCTGGTCCTGATCCATTCTCGGCGTCAGGTCGACAAAAGGGCCACGCTCAATCGGGCGGTACGTGTCGAGTGTGCCGAAAGGCCGCGCCTCGCAGAAAAGCCACGCCTGCGGCGAGACTGATCCCGGCTACCACCGCACCTATCATTGCACGACGATGGGGCCACGCAGACCTCGCGGGCACGCGCGGCGCCGGCAGCTCCGGCGCTGCGGTACCGCTGCGCCTCCTCGACGGTCTCCACGACCGGGGCGATCAGCCGAATAGCCAAGCCTAGGCACAGTGGCGAGCCAGCTGAAGGTAAAGGTACCGGTCGCCACCGTCGAAACCACCAATCGCGAGCTCGATGGCGAGCTCTTTTCCGATGAATTCTTTGACGGCGAAAACTACCCGTACCTGAGTTTCGTCTGAACCGAGGTGCGGCGCACCGGTCCGCGCACAGTGGCGATCTCCGGCAGGCTGTCGATGCATAATGTGGCGTTGCCCGTTGTACTCAATGCAACCTTCATCGGTGGCGGCCCAGTCCCTTCGACAGTAAGGAGCTCATCATCGGGTTTCGAGCCACCGCATTGGTGAAGCGGTCGGACTTCGGCCTCGGCAAGTATGTTCCGATCGTGAGCGACGAGACCCACATCGTGATCAGCGTCGCGTTCAAGAAGATCTGAGCGACGGCTGCTCTGGCGCCGGACCGCTCCGACCCCCTCGCTACCCGTCAACCTGAAGCCCCACGAGCGATTTCGCCCCACGGGCGGCCGTCGATTTCGCCCATGAGCTGAAACTTGGATTCATGGCACCGAGATAGCGGTGCTCGTTGGCACGAGCCAACATGACGGTACTCACCCACGCTCGAGCGATCCTGCCCCGAGCGACCTCGCTCAGGTCCTGTTGCAAGTCTCATGGTCTGTTTTGATCCACTTGCCGGTCTTGTCGCGCGCATAGCCGGTATGCGATACCACCAGCCCGCCGCGGCGCGTGAAAACGTCGCGGAACAGCGCGTGGCTGCCACTCGCGAAATTGGTGTTCTCGAACGTGATGACATCATCTTGCCAGCCGCTGCTGGTACCGGTGCCGCTTTCGCCGGCGTTGTCGATCTCGACGTCTACGAAGTGACCACCCTGCGGGTCGTAGGTGAAGTACTGGGCGACGTGGAACGGCCTCGGATTCGACGAGGTGTCCCCCTCGTCGTACCGGACCACGACCCAGCGGTCGCCAAGCGTCTTCTCGCCGTGGTACGTCGCGCTCGTCCCATGCGGCGCCTTCGTGGCCAGAAGATTGCCGGTGCAGGTCCCGTCACCGAGGAAGCCACTCAGCTGATCCAGCTGCGAAGGCATTTTGTCCCGGGCGCCAGCCTGCCCGAGATACAACAGGGAGGATGCGCACGCGATGGCGGCGCAGAGGGCGAAGGAGGTCGATTTCATGAACGGAGTCTCCGGTGAGCGAAGTGATCGATTCGGGTCTCTGGCCAGAAGCGCGCCGAGTCCATGCAAGCCTGACTCGGCGCGGTCAAAGGTAGTGGCACACCTTCACTTCTGGTGCTTCCACGTATAATTTGTCAGGCTGGCGACGCGGGGTCCGCACCGGTCCCTCACCTTGCGGAAGGCCAGTACCCCGCTGCGGTACTTCCAGCGATAAGTGCCGGCCTTCTCGCCCGCCTTGGCGCAGGCCCAGGGTCCGCTCTTGTCCGTCAACTGAATCTGGTTACCGCTCACCGCATAATCAACCACTACTTCCATCACGTCGCCCTTGCGCACATGAAGCTGCCCGTTGCCATCGAATGTGAGGGTGGTAAGCCCTCCGGCCGCGAAGGTGCCGGTCGGAAAGCCCATTGCGGGTGAAGCGGGGGCAGTTGCGTACGCCGAGCACATGGCGATCGCCGCGCAGGTCGCGAGCGCCAATACCCCGGACGAATGGGAAGACCGCTTGTGTTGTATGAACATGTTTTGCCTCGCTATGAACGTCATGCGCGCGTTAGTGGTGCCCGACGCGCGGATCCGGGCGGTTGCGCGGCCGTATCCGGTGCTACCACCAGGAAGCTACCGCTCCAGAAGGGTTCGTAGTCCTCGCTTTGCACGTAGTGCCGGAGCGAGCCGACGTAGTGCGTCTGCCCAGGGCGCAGCTCGATGGTCACCAGGCCCCCGCTCGCGGCGCGGATGACGCCGGCGTGCACTGCCGCGGGGCAAATCGCTGAGGCGTCGGTATATGGGCCGCTGCCGACCACTTGCCCGGGCAGGGGCTTGCCGCGCGGGCAGTGAAAGCGGAAGCGCTCACCGTTCAAGCCGCGCAGATTCAAGTCCAGCGGGCTGGTCCTCCAGTCGGCCTCGTGCACTGCGGGAGCCGGTGCCAGTGGGGTGCTCGCTAGCGCCGGTGCCGGCGCCCACGCCAGCGGCATGAGCAGCCCAGGGAGCCCGAGGCTCCGGGGCCAATCCCGGCTCAAAGCGCCCATCCTTCACCTCCCCACGTCTGAGTTGCTCATGGAAGGGCGAATTTGACTCGACGCTCGCGACCTGTCGCTGCCGTTCGGGTGGCATTTTTCTGGCAAACTTCCTGCCGGCCGAGCGAGGCGATCAAACCCATGTCCGCGCTGGGAAACCCGGTATATCGGTTCGCGAGCTTCACCCTGGAGCCCGCTGAGCGCCGGCTGTCCGCGGCGGGCAAGGCCATCGCTCTTACCCCCAAGGTGTTCGACACTCTGGTGCTGCTGGTCGAGCGCGCGGGTCACGTCGTCAGTAAGGACGAGCTGATGAAGGAACTGTGGCCACGCGGCTACGTAGATGAGTCGAATCTCACCAAGCACGTCTGGCTCATCCGGCGGGCGCTCGGAGAAGGGGACGACGAGTCGCGCTTCGTCGAGACCGTGCCCAAGGTCGGGTACCGCTTCATCGCGCCGGTCTCGACCGCGGAAGCCTCACCGCCCCTGCCGACGGCGGCCTCGGCCCCGGCTGCAAAAGCGCAGCAGCCAGCGGATGCGCCGCTCGCAATTGCCACCCCCCAGCATCGCAGGTGGCCGTCAAGGCGCTCATGGCTCATGGCTGCAGGCGCGGTCACGATGCTGGCGCTGCTCAGCATCGGCTGGCGGCTCGTCGTCCGTCCAGCGTTGCCCTCCTCATCAGGCCATCGTGGGCAGACCATCGCGCTGATCGGCTTCAGCAATCTCTCGCGCAACCCCAAAGACTCGTGGCTCGGGCCTGCCCTGAGCGAAATGCTCGGTACAGAGTTGAGCATCGCCAAGAGCGTTCAGGTGGTGCCGGACGAGCTCGTGCGCAATGCGAGCCCGGACCTGCCTGCGCCGGCCGCGGGAGGTTATTCGGCCACAACTCTCGCACGGTTGCGCCAGCGCCTGGATGCCGACTACGTCATCAGCGGCAGCTACCTGGTCGCCGGCTCCTCGGACAGTGCACCGTTGCGGGTAGACATCGAGGTGCAAGACACCCGCAGCGGCACTCTCATAGCTTCGGTCTCGGATCAGGCGGCAGCCGCCGGCGTGATTGCCCTCGCGACGCAGGTCGGTGCCACACCGCGCGGCAAGCTGGGCTTGCGATTCCCCCAGGCCGGTACTCTGGGCCTCATCGCCAATGCGCGGCCGCCGAGCCTCGATGTGGCACGGCGAGTCGGCTTCGCCCTCGATGCCCTGCGACAGTATGACGCCGCGCGAGCACGCGACGAGCTCCTCGATGCAGTGGCCGAGGCGCCCGGCTACGCCCCGGCCTACACGCTGCTCGCGCAGGCATGGTCGGCGCTCGGGTTTCGCGACAAGGCGCTGGCGGCCGCCGTGCAGGCCGAGCAGAGGTCGGCGAATCTCCCGCCGGAGCAGCGGCTGCAAATCGAAGCGGTGGCGGAATCTGCCCGTTCGGAATGGACTAAGGCTGCGGCCACCTGGAGTACCTTGGTGCGCGCGCGGCCCGAGAGCATCGAATATCACCTGCAGGCAATCGATGCCGAGATCGAGGCGGGCTCGATGCCGGGCGCGCAACGGACGCTGAACGAACTCGAGCGAGTGTCAAACGCCGCGGTTGATCCGCGCGTCGAGCTCGCCGCGGCACGCATTGCCGCCGCACTCGATGACGTCAACGGAAGCGAACGACATGCCGCCGCGGCGCTACGCCTTGCGCAGCGGCATGAGGTGGCCGGCCTCATCGCTGACGCGCTGGTCGCGCTTGCCGGTGCACGCACTCATCTCAACCAGAACGAAGCGGCGCGCACGAGCCTCGTCGCAGCCATTGCGGCTTACCGCTCGATCCGCAACCCGCGTGGCGAGGCGGCAGCGCGCACCGACCTCGCGCTGGCATTGTCGAATCTCAACCGCAATCAGGATGCGCGCGAAGAGTATGAGCGCGCGATGGCGCTCGACCGCGGTATCGGTGATCTAGCCGGTATTGCGAACGTGTATCGCTACCTGTGCGGGATGCTGTGGGGGGCGGGCGACCGCGACGGTGCCCAGGCGGCAGCGCGCAACTCGCTCGAGCTTGCGCGCGAAACGGATGACCTGGGGCTGCAGGCGTGGAACCTACAGGCGCTCGCGACCATCGCTTCGGATGAGGCCGCGAGCGATGAGGTGCTCGCCGAGTACCGCGAGGTCGTCGCGCTCGATGCTCGCGCCGGGCATCAGACGGCGTGGCCGCTCGCCGACATCGCCGATGTACAGCGCCTACGCGGTGACCTCGACGCGGCACGCGCGACCTGCGCACGCTCGCTCGCCGAAGCGATGACGGTCAGCGATCCACAGTTCGCGGTATTCGCCGGCTTCACCTGCGCTCTCATCGACAGCGACCGCGGTGACGCGGCGCGAGCGCGAGCCGGGTTCGAAGAGGTCATCCGTCGCGTCGGCAACGGCGGCGACACGACCTACCGCGATAACTCTCTGATGATGCTCGCGCAGCTCGACATGGACGAGGGACGCTGGGGCTCAGCCCGCCAGCGTCTGGAACGTGCCAGCCAAGGCTTCGCCGCCGCCGAGGGGCGCACTGGCGAGGCCGGAGCCGATGCGATGCTGGCGCTATGCGCCCAAGCCCTGGGTGATACCGCAGCCCGGGACCAGGCTCTACAGCGTGCGCGCTTGCTGCGCGAGTCGATGACGTCCCGAGAGGAGGTCTATGTCGTCGACATTGCCCTGGCGAGACTCGACGACGGCTCGCATTCCGGCCCGAGCTCCGCCGAGCAACTGTTGGTACTGGCTGCGGACGCGGAACGACGCCACTGGACGGCTTGGGCGCTGGAGGCGAAGCTCGCCGCGTGGGAGCTCATGCGTGTTCGGCACGCGGGTGAAGCACAGGCGCTGTATCGGGACGTCCATGAGACCGCCCAACGACATGGCTTCGGCCGGATACTCAGGCTCCTGAACCGCCCCGTAGGGGCTCATTGAGGCAAGATGGCCGATCTCGTGGGTATCCAGGTGTTCCACCTCGAAGTGCGCCTGAAATACCCTGGCCTGCTTCGACGACCAATGGTTGCGCGCTGCCATGGAGGCAGTGACCTTTTCAACATCCTGCGGGTTGCCATTGTTCGCCTCCGCCACCAGCACGTCCGCGCCCCTCGCCAGCCGCTCGACTGCTTGACTCGGCCCCGTGTCGCCCGTGAACACGATCACGCCGTGGAGCGTCTCGATGCGATACGAGAACGACTTGAACTGCCCGCGTCTTTGCGGCGGCATCAGTGCGTAATGCGAGTTCTGCGCGGCGATGACGCGAATTTTATCGTCCTGGAAGACGACGCCGTCCCGATCAAACTCGTGAGTCACGAACGGACTCTGGTAATCCAATGCCGCAGTCGATCAGATACGGCCGGCCGTCGACAATGAGCAGCGTCGAAGGCTCCGATCGATCCAGGCGCAACGGCGGCCCGCCTGCGGTGCCGAGAAAGAGGATTACCGTGCGCTACGCAGTCCGGGCGGTCTATTCCCGGTCTCATAACTCGGACAGCAGGGCAATCTCCCTCCAAATGCCGGTCTCCGGCAGATACGACTCCCCGCGCGAGTGGGCGCCGAGATAGGTGTTATTGGAAAAAACATCGCCCCCCGCCACCTTGAGATACTCGTAAGGTCCGATGCATTCGCGCCGGCCGTCCAACGTAGTTACGCGCAGATAAACCGCTTCGCGACACTCCAGCGTCCTGTGCCGCCTTCTCCCGAGCTGCCAGAGACCGTTGGTGTAGCTGGCCGCGACGGCGTTGTCGGGCCCACGAAGCGTCCCGTCAGCGCAGATCCTGAAATACGCCCCGCGGACGAGCATCACCGAATCGCCGTTCAGCGCTCGAAAGGTAAGCGTGATCACTCGTCGAGCTCGACTGTCAGGCCCAGCTCCGTCTCGATTATCTTGCCGAGCGAGCTCGCTGACAGGGTAAATCCGGGCCGGCGCCGGTAATCGTCGAAGCTGAGCCAGAGGGCAATCACCTCATCGAGCTCGAGGCCTGTAAGGGTGTGGCACACCGCCGTCGTGCCGTCACTCGCGATCCAGAAGCTGTGCTGATCGGAGTGCCGCCAGCGCCTTGTAAAGTACGGTTTGGACAGCGCGATGCAGATCTCGCCGGCATCCGGCACCTCGTCCAGCAGGTGCATGATGGCGGCGGAATCGGCGACCAACGCTTGCGCGGAGCTGATTCTGGTTTCGCCCATGCTGATGAGATCCGATGCTTGGAGCAGCGCCCGCTTCAGTTCGGCCGCGATACCGGTGCCTTGAGCGGTGAATGAGGATGAACGTCCAGCGCCACCGCCAGGTGCATCCGGCCGAGCAAAGTCAGGGAGTCGGAAGGGAGCTCCAGCCGGAAGTCGTCGCGTGCGTATAGGCTGACGAGCAGCTCAGCGACGCCGCCCTCCGCGTTGAGCTGCTTAAGGAAGGGTTGTGAACGTCGCAGCTGACTGAGGGTCTTCACGATCACTCGTTCCACCGAGACGCTATCGGAGGAAAGCTGCGGCTCGTCCATCAGGCGGCCCATCCAGTAGCTGTCGTGATGCGCACCGCCGAGCTCGGCGCCCGACGGATCGCAGCGCAGCTCCCCCGCTCGCCAGGTGTGCTGCGGCTGGATGCCCAGCGTGGCGCTGATCGTCGCCGGGTCTATCGTCGGATGCCGAATACGCAGAGAGATCGTGAACTCATATTCGCTCATGGGAGTGTCCGTTGGAGCAATTTGGCCGGACATCGAAGCGAGGACTTCGACGGGCTCCCGGAATGTAGCACTCACCAGCCTCGGCCCGACTTATCAGCTGGACAGTCACTCCTTGGCAACAACGACCGTCAGCATGTCGCACCAGGCCATGGCAGTCCGGACCGGCGCTGATCGGTAGGGAGTCAGTAACGACGCGAGCCACCGTGGCGGTTGCCACCGCCGCTGGACCGCTCGCGGTCCTGTGCCTCATTCACTTTGAGAGAGCGGCCGTCGAAGTCGGTGCCATTCAGCGCTTGCATCGCCCGGGAAGCGTCGTCGTTCGACATCTCCACGAAACCAAAGCCGCGTGGACGACCGGTCTCGCGGTC